>JACXTT010011312.1_pt1 | contig 11949 bp, 5 predicted proteins | sample 9270951 | NCBI WGS metagenome assembly JACXTT01 (sample SAMN15532306, study PRJNA645909) | rock metagenome | isolation source: weathered quartz diorite | place: Puerto Rico | collected 2017-06-21 | reverse complement strand
CTCCGCCGGAAATACATCCACGACAGCCGAAAGAGATTCTTGCGGAGGGTTATCGGCGGGAGCCGAGGCCGGGCAGACCGCCAGGATCGCAACCGCCAGTAGGAATCGCCTTCCTAGTCTCATTCTCTCCCGTGGTTGCCCCGGATCAAGGGGCCGGGCCCGCGCCTGGCCACTTGCCGTCGCTTGGATCTTGGTCTAAATTGGTTCAGCTCTAATTGAATCGATTTAATCGAGGCGAATTATCCGATGAAAGCCGTCCGATTGCAATGGTATACGGAATCATTCCCGGGGAAAAGACATCCGTTCGCGATTTCTTGATTTGGTCCAGGTAGCATATACATGTATTCGACGGCGGTGCCGCAGAAGCCGCAAAACAAGAACAGACCAAATGACCCGTGCATGGTTGCGATTCTCGATACTGTTTCTGCCGTTGCAAGTGCTTTCGCCTCTCCCCTCGCACGCACAGCAGGCCGGCGCAGCTTCTAATGCCGGCAGCGCGGTCGCAGACCAGGGCATCTTTGCGACCAGCTGTGCGGCCTGTCACGGACTGGATGCCCGAGGCGGCGAGGTTGGTCCCGACATTGCCAACAAGAGAGAAATCCAACAATTGTCGGATGAGGCTCTTTTCCGCATTATTCAGGACGGCAAACCGGGAACGGGAATGCCCTCGTTTCGCTCGCTCGGCGTCCCACAGATTCAGGCGGTCGTTCGCCACCTGCGCAGCCTGCAAGGCCGAGCCGTGATGGAGCCCCTGCCCGGCGACCCGGACCGCGGCAAAGGGCTTTTTTTTGGAAAGCTGGGGTGTTCTGAGTGCCATATGGCAAACGGCGAAGGAGGCTTCATCGCCTCGGACTTGTCCACCTACACCGGCCCTCGCTCGGCCGATGACATTCGCTCCGCCATCACCGATCCCGACAAGAATCTGGACTCGCGCAAGCGGCCCGTAACCGTAACCACTCTCAGTGGAACAAAACAGACGGGGATGGCGCGGAACGAAGACAACTTTTCTTTGCAGCTCCAGGCGATGGACGGTACCTTCCATTTTTTTGCCAAGTCGGAATTGCGCAAGATCGAGTACCAGTCGCGGTCTTTGATGCCGGCTGACTACGGTTCGAGGACCACCCGTCAGCAGCTGGACGATCTGGTGAGCTATGTAATGACCCTGGGGCGTAGCAGCCTGGTTCGAACCGGCGACAAGCCCCCGGCAAGAAATGACGATGGGGCAAGATGAAAGACACCGCCTCGAAAATGCTACGGTTCGCGAGACTTGGGTTCCTCGTTCGCGGCATCAGCGCGGCAGCCGCGTGGTTCATCGTGGTTGTCGTGTGTACTGGGCTGCCACTCAATTTTGTCCGGGCGGGCGTCCCGGAGCGTACCTTCAAACTCACCGCCGAATCTCCAAAATTCTGGAAATTGTTCGACCGCCAAGCAAAGCTGTCGCAGGTTGCGGGCAATTTTGGCTTCACCGAGGGTCCGGTCTGGGACCAAGCCGGCTTCCTCTACGTAAGCGACGAAGTGCAGAACAAGATTTTTCGCGTCTTTCTCGACGGCCGCAAAGAGGAATTGATTTCTCTCGGCGACCCCGACGGCAATACCTACGACCGGCAACATCGCTTGATTGATTGTGCCAGCGTACTCCGCGCCATCATTGCCGTAACCGCGGATGGAAAATACACCGTATTGGCGGATCACTATGAAGGAAAGAAACTGAACAGCCCGAACGATGTGGTGATCGGTCCTGACGGTGCCATCTACTTCACCGACCCTACGCTTGATTTGGTAGAGGGACAGCAGCAGGAAATACCCTTCCAGGGTGTGTACCGCCTCGATGAAAAGGGTGATGTTCGTCTCCTCACCAAGGATCTGACCCAGCCGAATGGCCTGGCTTTTTCGCCGGATGGGAAACGTCTGTATGTGGATGACAGCGAGCAACGAAACATTCGTGTATACGACTTCAATCGGGATGGCACACTGAGCAACGGCCGAATCTTCGGCGAGGAGCCCGGCGGAAAGCACGACGGTGTGCCCGACGGCATTAAAGTAGATCATCAAGGAAACTTGTTTGTGACCGGCCCCAGGGGAATCTGGGTCTGGGATCCGCAGGGTCAACATCTGGGAACGATCGAGATGCCGGAACAGCCGGCCAACCTCACATGGGGCGACAACGACTACGGAACGCTTTACATTACGGCCACTACGTCGGTCTACCGACTGTCTACCAAGACCAAGGGCTTCGTGCCCTATCGCGCGCACTGACACCGAGACTGTCAGAAGCGGTCAGGCACGAGTTCCGATTTCTCAAATGCCACTCCCACACCAAGTGTTGAAATCTTGTTGCCTCCTGACCGTGTTCGTGGGTGTATCCGCGGCTACTCCCGCTCTTCCGGATCAGAAAAGCGACGCCAGCGCCCACGCAGAACGAGGATTCGAGTTTGCTCGCACAGGAGAACTGGGGAAGGCTGAAGCCGAACTGCGCCAGGCGGCGAAGCTCGCCCCGACCAACCCGGACGTGCTCGCTGGCCTGGGCACCGTTCTGGCGCAACAGGGAAAGCTTGAAGAGTCTACGGAATTATTCAGGCGAGTACTGCAGATTCGGCCCAACGAGGGGACGGTCCGCCGTTATCTCGCGGCAAATCTGTGGCAACTCCACCTCTATGCCGAGGCGAGAGAGAATCTCAAAATCATTCTTCGGCAGCAGCCAAACGACAAACCGGCGCGACTGCTGTTGGGCATGGTATCGGAGAACATCGGCGACTACGCGACAGCGGCGAAGATGCTCGGATCCGTGCCGGAGGAGGTCCGGCGGCAGCCTGAATCTATCGCAGCCCTTGCCCGCTCGTACTATCATTTGCAACAGACAGAAAAAGCACGAGCCACCCTCGAACAATTAGCGGGGCATCCGGCAGGGCCGCAGGCGGTATTCCTCGGCGCACAGATCGCCGATCAAATGCAGGACTATCCCACTTCAGAAAAACTCCTTGCATCCATCCGGTCGACGTTCCCTGACCAGCTTAGGCTGGATTACACTCTGGCGCTGGTCGAATATCATGCCGGCCGATTCGCACAAAGCCAGCAGAGCCTTGAGGGTTTGATCAATGCGGGAAGGAGGAATGCGGCGATCCTTAATTTGCTGGGCTGGTGCCAGCAGAAGCAAGGCCGGCCGAAGGAGGCGGTGCAAGCACTGGGAGAAGCCATGCAGCTGGCTCCATCCGAAGAAGGGAACTACCTGGACCTAGGCAAGATTCTCCTGGCTCAGCATTCGCTGCCCTCCGCCTTGCAACATGCCAGAAAGACAACCGCGATGTTTCCCAACTCGGCGCCGGCTCTTGAACAGCAGGGACTGATAGAGACGGAAATGGGGCAGTTCAGGGATGCCGTCCGCTCATACACCGCAGCCGTGCAACTTGATCCTTCGCGCCCTGACGGTGTTCTCGGACTGGCTCAGGCTCAATTTGCCGCCGGTATGACTAAGGACGCAGTGGGAAATTTTGAGGCAGGAATCCGGCGTTTTCCCAAGGAAGCGCGTCTCAGAGAGCAGTATGCCGTGGCGCTACTGCGGCAATCGGAAACCGGTGATGCGCAGGCCGAATCGCGAGCCGAGGAGTTGCTGCGTTCCGCATTGGCGCTCGATCCTGAGTTGCCGGATGCGCACTATCAATTGGGGAACCTCGCGTTGAAGAAGGGCCTCATCGCCCAGGCACAACATGATCTGGAACAGGCGGTCAAACTGGACTCTCGCCACGGGCAGGCGCATTTTGCGCTCTCTCGCGTCTACCGTCGCCTCGGCCGAAGGGAAGACAGCGCGCGCGAGATGGAGTTGTATGAGAGCCTTAAGGCCGTGGAGTCTCATCCAGACAACGGGTCACAATCGAATACCACTTCCCCACAATAGGGTGGTTCGAGTACTGCGTCTTGTGCACGATAACGCCGTTGCGGGACTCACCCAAAACTTAGCTACCATTCTCCACTATGGGCTATAACCGCCAGGTGCGTGATGCAGCGATAGGTTTGTCCGTTGCGATTTTGTTGCTTGCGGCTCGTGCCGCCGAGCCCTGGCACGGCGGGACGACCATCTTCACCGACGTTACCGAGGAAGCTGGCGTTACCTGGCGACACTTCAGCGGTCAATCGCCTGACCGTTTTCTCATCGAGACAATGGGAGGAGGAGTAGCTTTTCTCGACTTCGACAACGATGGTTTACAGGACATCTTTTTTCTGAATGGCGGCGAAACGCCAAGCGGCAAGAGCTCGATTCCGGTGCGAAACGCCCTGTATCGCAACCTTGGTAAGGGAAAGTTCGAAGAGGTTGCTGCCAAGGCGGGGGTCGATCGCCTTAATTTTTACGGAATGGGAGTTGCCGTGGGCGACTATGACAACGATGGCCATCCAGATCTGTTCGTCACCGGTTTTCCCTCCTGCGCATTGTTCCACAACAATGGAAACGGGACGTTTACTGAGATCACCGACAAAACCGGGGTGAAGAACTCGGGAAAATGGGCTGCCAGCGCGGCGTGGTTCGATTACGACCGCGATGGCTACCTTGACCTTGTGGTCACGAACTATGTTCGTTTTACATTCGACGATCCGAAAAAATGCGAAGTCAATGGCGTACGCTCCTATTGCGAGCAATTGGCCTATCCGGGAATGCCGCTTACCCTCTATCACAACAATCGCGATGGGACCTTTACCGACGTGAGTGCGCAGTCCGGTTTGGAAAAACTTGTGGGGAGAGCTTTGGGTGTTGTCGCAATCGATGTCAACAATGACGGCTGGACCGATCTTTTTGTCGCTCGCGATGCATCTCCCAACCTGCTTCTCCTAAACAAGCACAACGGTACTTTCGAGGATGTCGCGGTCGATGCCGAGGTTGCGTACAACGAGCACGGCGTCGCCAAGGCCGGTATGGGCGTGGATACTGGTGACTTCAACGGCGATGGCCTGCCCGATTTCGTCGTGACCAATTTCAACGACCAGTACCACTCCCTGCTCTTGGCCTCAGAGTCGGCGCAGTACGAAGACCGAACCGTGGCGTCCCATCTGGCGGCATTGACCAAGTCATACGTCGGCTGGGGCGTTAAGTTCCTGGACTTTGATAATGACGGTAGCCTCGACCTCATCCTCATGAACGGGCACATTAATCAGGCTATCGAGAGCACACGAGCAGATGTGCGCTACCAGGAGCCTCCACTTTTGCTCCGCAATATGTCCGACGGGACTCTCCAGAACGTGCGCGATGACGCCGGCCCGGCTTTCAGTTCTGCCTACCTTGGTCGTGGGCTTGCCACAGGCGATTTCGACAATGACGGCGATGTAGATGTCGCCTTCACTCGTCTGGATGGCGTCCCCGTCCTCTTGAGGAACAACGTCGGACAACAAAACTCCTGGATCGGCTTCGATCTCCAGGGAACGGTCAGCAACCGCGACGCCATCGGCGCAAGGATCACCGTGACCTCGGGCGGGCGACGTCTGGTGAGATGGATTACGGGCGGGTCCAGCTATCTGTCATCCCATGACAAGCGCGTGGTCGTGGGGCTGGGTCCCAGGTCAACCCGCAAGGTGGTGAGTGCAGAGATTGTGTGGCCCCGAGGTCGCGTACAACGGCTCTCGAGCTTGGATATAGGGCGATACCACAAAATCATCGAACCCGGACAAGACTGAGAATCGATAACGAAATCGGTTAATTTCCCAAATTTCTTCTTGACACCTTACTCCCAGATCAGTAATAAAACGTTTTAATAGGACGACTATGGCGGGCCGCGACGCGTCCGCGTTCGGCGGTAGCTCGTCAACTCCAGGGGCGGTAGCTCGTCAACTCCAGGGTAAGAGAAGACGGCACAAGGAGGGCTCGGTCATGAAAACTGCCAGATTGGCACGCATCCAGAAATCGCAATCGAAGGCGTTATCAGCAAACATCTTGGTGAGATACGGATGGTTGCTGTTCTCATTCGTCCTCGTAGGGACGACCTTGCTCACGACGTTGGCCAGCGGCCAGCTTTACACGGGCTCCATTGCCGGTACGGTTACCGATCCTTCGGGAGCGGTGATTCCTGCGGCCCGGGTGAGTGCGACCGACCAGGACAAAGGTTTCTCCTTTACTGCCCTAGCTGACTCCTCAGGAAGATATTTGCTTCGGCCGATTCCTCCGGGGAAGTACAAGATCTTGGCGGAAGCCACCAATTTCCAGGGCCAGCGCAAGGAGGGCGTATCGGTAGAGGTGAATCAGAACGTCTCCGTCGATTTCACTTTGAAAGTCGGTGCTGCCAATCAGGTGGTGGACGTAGAGGCCGGAGGCGTCGAGCTACAGACTCAGGATGCGGTTACCGGCCAGCTCATCGACCGCAGGTTCGTGAATGATCTGCCCCTAGTCGGCCGGGGTGTGCTGGATCTGGCTTACCTGACTCCGGGTATCACCGAAGTGGACACCGACTGTCAGGGATGTATGGCTAACAACTTCATTTCGAACGGCAGCCGGAATGCGACTGCCGACATCCTGCTGGATGGCGTCTCGAGCACGAATTTTGAACAAAACAGTGGAATCCTGGCACCCACCTATGTTCCATCCGTGGATGCGGTGCAGGAATTCAAAGTGCAGCAGTCGAATTTCAGCGCCGAATTCGGATTCACCGGCTCAACCCTGGTCAACGTTGTGACCCGCTCGGGCACGAACCAGTTCCACGGCACTTTGTACGAGTTCCTGCGCAACGACAAATTGGACGCCAACGACTGGTTCAGCAACCTGAACGGTGACCCCAGATCGCCTCTGCGTCTGAATGACTTTGGTGGAACCATCGGCGGCCCCATTTGGAAGAACAAGACCTTCTTCTTCTTCGACTACGAGGGGACGCGGAGGAGGTCCTTCGCCTCGGCCACCGCCGGCGTTCCGACGCAACTAATGAGAGATGGCGATTTTAGCGAGCTTTGCACACTTCGCGGGGCCAGCTTTGTCAGCGGACAGTGTACCGACCCCCAGGGCCAGCTTTGGGACCCCTACTCGGCCACGGGCACCCAAGGCAGCGTCACTCGCACCGCATTTATCCCCAACAATGATCTTGCCAACTACATCAGCCCAGGTTTGGGCGGCAGCTTGATCGACCCGGTTGCCTCCAAACTGATGCACATGTTCCCGCTGCCGACCCAGGCCATCAGCTCGACCGACGATCTCGCCAACGATTGGTTCAACTCAGGAACCAACCGCGATTCACAAAACCAATTCGACATCAAGATTGACCATCGCTTCCGTGAGAGCAGCCTGCTGAGCGCCAAGTACGCAGAGCGCAGAGATAACAGCCACAGTTTCAACTGCTTCGGCAACGCCGCTGATCCCTGTACTGGCGGTCCGGTGCAGGAGCACGATCACCTTTTTGCCATCAACCTCACGCAAAGCTTCAGTCCGACTGTAGTTCTCAATCTCGCATATGGATTTACGCGTGGGGCGGTCCACGAAAAAGGTATTCAGGGTGACTTCCCCAACATTGACCCGGTAACGGATCTGGGCATGCCAGCGTATATGAACGTCTCTAAATATCCCCAGTATCCGGCGATCAGAATCAGCGGATACAACGCCGCTGGGGATCCCACCAACATCGGAACCCAGACCTTCAGCATCATCAAAGAGGGGCAAGAGACTCACCAGCTCTCAGGTACATTGAACTGGGTACGCGGCAAACACGAGCTCAAGTTCGGGGGTGAGTGGCGTGTGCATCGCATCAACTTCACGCAGCCGGGGTGGCCGGCTGGGCAATTTAGATTTGACGCTACCGGGACTTCGCAGTTGCTCTCACCCGGGGCAAGTTTCGGTGACCTTTCCAGCCCGAACGGCGGCTCGGGTGACGGGATGGCAAGTTTCCTAATTGGAGTGGGAAAGATGAATTTGCCCCAGCCCGATGCCGGCAATATGCCGTACGAAGTCCCGAACGACGTCGCCACGCAGAATTTTCAGTTCGGAAGTTTTCTGCAGGACAATTTCCGCGTAACTCCCAAGCTGACCCTCAATTTGGGTCTTCGCTATGAGGTGTCCCTGCCGCGGACGGAGCGGTTTAACCGCATGAACTGGCTTGATCCGACTCTGGTGTCTCCACTTCAGGTGCCAGGCCTCCCAACTTTGCACGGAGGAGAGGTATTCGCCAGTTCCGGCAATCGCTACAACTACGACACATACTACAAGGCGATCCAGCCGCGCTTCGGCTTTGCCTGGGAGTTGCAGCACGATTTTGTGGTCCGCGGCGGATACGGCGTTTTCTTCCAGCAGCCGCGCTCCGGTGCTGCCGGAACCGGACCCTGGGGTTATCAGGGCTTCGATCAGCAAACCCAGTGGATCCCCTCCCTCAACAACAACACCGTGCTGCCGGGTGCAAGATTTAGTGACCCGTTCCCGGGCACGGGCCCCAAGTTGCCGGTGGGTAATTCACTGGGCGCCGCCAACGACATCGGGTTTGATGCGGTTGGCCCGATCCCGTCGGCCAGCCTCAACATCCCCTACGAACAGGCCTGGAGTCTGGGAGTCCAAAAGCAGTTGCCCTGGAAGATCGTAGCCGAGGCTAACTACGTTGGAAAAAAAGGCACGCATCTCTACCTGGGCGGATTCCGCGACAGCAACCGCTTGCCGGCTTCGGTGAAATCGTTGAGCACCGATCAGATCAGCCACCTCGCCAACGACCAAGATCCCAATCCGTTCTTTGGTTTCATCACCGATCCCCTAAGTCCGCTGTCGGCGCCTACCATCAGCGCGTACCAGGATCCACTTAATTCCTTTGGCATCTCGGTACCTTACCCTCAATTCACCGGATTTTCGGGCGATTCGCCGCCGATCGCGAATTCCATCTATCACGCAGCCCAATTCCGTGCGGAGAAATCCTTCTCCAGTGGGCTGCAATTCCTGGCCACCTATACGGTTTCCAAGTCCATTGATAACGCCTCGGCGACTGACGACAGCATTTCGTGGCTTGGGGGTGGATTCAACGGCAACACTATCACTGTGCAGGACCCCTACAACCTGCGCGCAGAACGGTCGGTGTCGACCTATGACATCCCCCAGGTCTTGCAATTCAGTTACGTCTACGCGCTACCGGTTGGCCGCGGCAAACGTTTCGGCGCAAACATGAACCCAGTTCTCAACGCGGTCATCGGCGGCTGGCAGCTTAACGGAATCTGGCGTTTCCAGGGTGGTCGGCCCATCATTCTTCAACTGGATTCCACAAATCCGATTCCGACGTTCGGACAGCGGCCTAACTTGACCGGACCCTTGCAAATCAACCACGGCTCCAAGGCGAGCATGATTCAGAGCTACTTCACCAATGCTTGCGAAAGTGATCCCTGCATGAACGGTAATCCGAGCGTCGTGCAGCAGCCCGAGGCTAACACTTTTGGCACTGCTCCTAGAACAGATTCGAGGGCCCGTCAGCCCGGAGTCAAGAACGCTTCCATGTCATTCTTCAAGGAATTCCCCATGCAAAAGATTAGGGAAGGCATGCGCATGGAGTTTCGTTTCGAAGCCTTCAACGTGTTTAACCATCCGAATTTTGCCGGCCCCGACACGGATTTCGGAGGTGGTTCGTTCGGTACGGTTACGTTCTTAAGCAACCCTATGCGGGAAGTGCAGTTGGGCCTGAAGCTCTATTTCTAGCTTGCAGGGGTTGAGTCTGGCTTGAACGTCTCAGCCCCTGATTCGTTGGGAAAGCAGTGATTCCTGGCGTCTCATATACAGTATCGAACTTCTTCCTTCATCTAGACCCGGAGCCGCTCGTTGCGACCTGGCATCGAGAGGATTCTACCTACGTTCCATTCATTCGGAACCAAGCAACTCACAGGGAAGTGTGATGAAGCATAAGAACAATCTGAGCTGGGCGCGGACAAGCAGGTCTCTTTCTCAAACCTTTCTCTTTGCCCTGATTGTTCCTCTTCTTGTAGTTGCGGTTGAGGGCGCCGGTTATGGCCAACAAACGCGGCAGGCAGCGATTACAACCATCCACGTGGATGCGGCGCACTCCATCAAGTCCTTCGACCCCGACATAGCTCTGGGTACTTCTATCGACATTCTTCCCCAGGGGGTCGTGGACAAAATCTACACGCCGGAAATCCTCAAGGCATCTCTCTCCGCTGGCTGGGGGCCGATCACCTACCGTCAAAACACCGAGCTGCAAGGCGCGGCCTGGCACTGGAACCCTCACGGAAGGTGGAGCGATGCGGCTCACCAGAGCGGATACTTCATCGGCAGCACGGAACTGGGCGAGCCTATCCGGCATTCTGCCGGCTATCCATTACCTCATCGTGGAAACACGAACGGCGACGGGCGTTCGCGCGGCAAATACTCCCGCATGACGGATGGCGATTCGAGCACATATTGGAAGAGCAATCCCTATCTCACCAGCAAATTCACCGGTGACGATGATTCCCTCCATCCGCAGTGGGTCGTTCTAGATCTGGGCGCTCAGGAGAAGATCGACACGTTAAGAATTGATTGGGGAAATCCTTACGCTCGAAACTACCTGGTGCAGTACTGGACCGGCGAAAAGGATCCGCTCTCCAATGTCACGGCTGGTACCTGGGTCGCCATGGGAATCAATCCCGATGGACATGGCGGACTGGAGACTTTGAAGTTCAGGACATCACCGCCGCGTCTGCGCTACATCCGCATCTGGATGACACAGTCTTCAAATACAACCAGCGATCACGACGCCAGTGACCCTCGCAGCTCGGTTGGCTATGCCATTCGCGAACTCTACGCCGGAACTTCTGCCGCGAACGATGAATTTGTGGACCTGGTCAAGCATCAGCCCGACGGAGGCCAGACCGCTGTTCATGCATCGTCGGTCGATCCCTGGCACTCCGCCGCGGACCTGACTGCCGAGGCGGGCGATCAAACCGGCATGGATCTTTTCTATACCAGCGGCATTACCAATCACCTGCCCGCCATGATTCCGATCGCCATGTTGTACAGCACACCTGAGGACGCCGCGGCTCAAATCGCCTACGTGGAGAAGCGCGGGTATCCCATTTCCTACGTCGAGATGGGAGAAGAACCCGATGGTCAAAAGATGCTGCCCGAAGACTACGGGGCTCTCTACCTCCAGTTTGCGGCGGCGCTGCACAAGGTGGACCCAAAACTGAAGCTGGGCGGGCCGGTGTTCGAGGGTGTAAACGAAGACATCGAAGTCTGGCCCGACGCCAGGGGCCGCGTTTCATGGCTGGGGCGACTCGTGGATTACTTGAAAGAGCACGACCGTCTCAGCGATCTGACTTTCATGTCGTTCGAGCACTACCCGTTTCCTCCGTGCGAAATCACCTGGTCGGACCTCTACCGCGAACCTGAACTCACCGAGGGAATTCTCAAAATCTGGAGAGCAGATGGCGTCCCAGCAAATGTGCCTCTGGTCAATACCGAGAGCAATGTCTCCTGGGGCCTGACGCAGCCGATGACGGATATTTTTGCCGCGCTCTGGCTGGGTGATAGCGTCGGCTCATTTCTCACCCTGGGTGGCGATATCTATTACCACTCGCCCATCCAGCCGGAACCGATACGCTCCGGTTGTCATGGCTGGAGCACCTACGGAAACTTCGTCGCGGACGAAAATCTCAGCATTCGAGCCCACACTTCGCAGTACCACGCCAGCCGGATCATCAATCTCGAATGGGTCAGGCATGGCGCGGGCAGTCATCAACTGTTCTCCGCAACCAGCGATCTTAAAGATGGTGCCGGACACCTGCTGATCACGGCTTATCCGGTTCACCGTCCCGATGGACAGTGGTCGGTCATGCTGATAAACAAAGATCAGTCAAATTCGCATAGCGTACGGCTTGCGTTCGATACCGGAGCGGGAGCCCAACCTTCTTTTTCCGGACCGGTCACGATGACCACATTTGGCAGCGAGCAATACGTGTGGCGTTCCGAAGGCCCGCAGAGCCATCCTGATCCGAATCTTCCCCCCGCGAGCACGACTTTGCAGGCTGGGC
>JACXTT010011311.1_pt1 | contig 11950 bp, 5 predicted proteins | sample 9270951 | NCBI WGS metagenome assembly JACXTT01 (sample SAMN15532306, study PRJNA645909) | rock metagenome | isolation source: weathered quartz diorite | place: Puerto Rico | collected 2017-06-21 | reverse complement strand
CCCCCCTCAATCCCCAACCCGGTTTGGGCAAATTTTTTCGGGGTCGGCCTCGTCGAGCCGGTGGACGACTTGCGCGTGACGAATCCGGCCAGCAACGAAAAGCTCCTGTCGGCAGTTGCGAATTATCTCGCCGAACAGCGGTTCGACCTTAAGGCCCTGATGCGGGCGGTCCTTCAGTCGGAGACGTATCAGCGCAGCAGCGAATCGTTGCCCGAGAACCAGGCCGACTCGCGCTTCTACTCGCGTTATTATCCGCGCCGCCTGATGGCGGAAGTGCTCCTCGACGCGTATTCCCAGGTCACGGGCGTGCCGACCGAGTTTCAGACCGACTTGCGCAATGAGAACCGCGGTTTGGGCGAGAAGTACCCGCTGGGCTTGCGTGCCATCCAACTGCCCGACACGAAGATCGCCTCCTATTTCCTGAAAACCTTTGGCCGGCCTGACCGCGAGAAAACCTGCGAGTGCGAACGCACCACCGAACCGAACATCGCCCAGGTGCTCCACATCGCCAACGGCGACTCGATCAACCAGAAACTCGCCGCGAAGGAGAATTCCATTTCACGCCTGCTCGCCGAGAAGCTGCCGCCCGACAAACTGGTCGAAGATGCCTATCTGAGCGCGCTGGCCCGTTACCCGAAGGAAACCGAGCGGGAGAAAATGAACACGGCTTTGAGCGAAGCGAAAGAAACGGAGTTGCGCCCCCTGGTCGAAGACCTGTACTGGGCGCTGCTGAGCAGCAAGGAGTTTTTGTTCAATCATTAGCCAACATGACAACGAAAAAGACCGTCCTCACACGTCGCGGCTTTGTGAAACAGTCCTTTGCCCTTGCCACGCCTGCGGTTTTGGCGGCAAACGCGCTCCCGCTGGCGGCGGCGGAATCGGAATCCGGCGTTCCGAACAAGCTCAAGGTCGCTTGCGTGGGCGGGCATCCGGACGATCCGGAGTCGGGCTGTGCCGGGACCCTGGCGCGTTATGCCGCCCTGGGCCACTCGGTGACGATCATTTACCTGACGCGCGGTGAGCGGGGGATCTCAGGCAAGTCGCTCGAGGAAGCCGCGCAGATTCGTTCGGCGGAATGCGAAGCGGCCTGCAAAATCATCGGCGCGAAGCCCGTCTTCTTCGGCCAGATCGATGGCGCCACTGAGTTGAACAAGGCACACGTGGGCGCGATGACAAAACTGCTGTCGGCCGAAAACCTGGACGTGATGTTCGCGCACTGGCCGATTGACACCCACCTGGACCATCAGGTGGCCAGCATGCTGGCGATGCGCGCATGGATGGCGCTGTCCCCAAAGCCGCTGCTCTACTTCTTCGAGGTCAACAGCGGCAGCCAGTCGATGGGCTTTCAGCCGAACACTTACGTGGACATTTCGTCGGTCCTGGAAAAGAAAAAGGACGCGTTGTTCGCCCATGTCAGCCAGGATGGCCAGGGCATCTGGCGCCAGCACCATGAGATCATCGCGAACTGGCGCGGGCGCGAAGCCGGTGTCGGCGCCGCCGAAGCGTTCGCTCAGTTGAATCGCGGCAGCAAGATCAGAAAACTGCCGGGGCTATGATTCAGATCCAAACGAGTTCGAAATTGCGACTTCCCGCAAGAGGAGCATTCGCGCGCCTCAGATTGAATGCGATTGGAACAGACACTCCCGGTACCGCTGCTCGGGCTACATTTACTTTCCCGTCACCCCGGCCCTCTCTCTTGGGGAGAGGGAGAATCGACGCGATGGGTGGCGGCGGTTCCTTGCTCATGAACCTGGCGTGGGTAGGGACATCGCGCTGCGATGTCCCCGCCCGCGAAGTAGCGGGCGGAGTTGTTGCACCGCTGCACGCGGCGCGGACGGCGCAGCGCGCCGTCCCTACCGGGTTCAGGGGCGCAATGGGCGAAGATTTTCGGACCAATCTCTCCCCGAGGGAAAGGGTCAGAGTGAGGGGGAACGACCGTTGGGGGGCTTCCGAGTGCCGCATAGCGAGTCGAATCCTCGGCAGGTCTAGGAGAGGTTCGGCGCGGTTTGTCATTGCGAAATTGATTGGTCCAATTGTCTTTGCCGCGACCGTGAATGCGGCGGAACCGAGCGATTATGCGGCCGTGGACGCCATCTTCACTGAGCATTGCCTGGAATGCCACGGTTCACAGGAACCGGAAGCCAAATTGATCCTGGAGAGCTTCGACCTGCTGATGAAGGGCGGCGAGAGCGGCGCCGTGGTTGTTCCAGGCAGGAGCGAGGAGAGCCTGTTGGTGCGGCTGATCGAAGGCCGGGTGGAAAAGGACGGTAAAAAACTCATAATGCCGCCGGGGAAAAAGCGCGAGAAGCTCAAGCCGGAACAGATCGCGCTTATTCGGGCCTGGATTGAGGCCGGCGCCAAACCGCCGGCCGAGTTCAAACCCCGGGAACTCGTCGTGCCGCGGATCGAGCCGAAGGCGCCACCGCGCAATTCCGCCAATGCCATCGCCTACACAGCCACCGGGAAGCTCCTCGCGGTCGCCCGCTATGGCGAAGTTGAACTGCGCTCGGCGGAGACCCGCGCCCTCGTCCGCGAACTCAAAGGACATCGTGGCAGTGTGAACGCGCTCGCTTTTTCGCCAGATGGCAAATTTCTTTTCGCCGCGGGAGGAGAGGCGGGCTGGCTCGGCGAAGTGCGACAGTGGGCGCTTGACGACGACAAATTGGTCCACGTGTTTGAAGGCCACAAAGACGCCATCTACTCGGTGGCGGTTTCGCCGGACGGAAAAACACTGGCGTCTGGAAGTTACGATCAGAAGATCAAACTGTGGAAGATCGAAACGGGCGACGAGGTCAAAACGCTTTCCGGCCACAACGGCGCCGTGTTCGGCCTGGCGTTCCGGCCCGATGGCAAGATCCTGGCCAGCGCGAGCGCGGATCGCACGATCAAGCTCTGGGAGGTGGCGAACGGTGAACGGCGCGACACCCTTTCGCAACCGCTCAAGGAGCAGTACGCCGTCGCGTTCAGTCCCGACGGCCAACGGCTGGTCGCCGGAGGGGTGGATAATCGAATTCGCGTCTGGCAAATCAGCGAGACCGCCGCGGAAACGACCAACCCGATTCTCGAGTCGCGTTTCGCTCACGAAGGCGCGATTCTGCATCTGGCCTTTTCCTCCGACGGCAAGACGATCGGTTCATCCGCCGACGACCGGACGGTCAAGCTTTGGGACGCGACGGGTCCTGAACTGAGGGAAAAGCGATCACTGGACCGTCAGCCGGATTGGGCGCCCGCCGTGACCTTCGCCCTGGACAACAAGGCCGTGGTCGTCGGCCGGTTGGATGGCACGATTGAATTCTACGACGCCGCCAGCGGCAAAATCCTGCCCGCGCCGAAACCGGAACTGACCGGGGTCGAACCACGCGGCGTTCAACGCGGCCGGACCGTGCGCATCAAACTCTTGGGTTCCAAGCTCGCCGGCCTTTCCGCTGTGAAGTCGAACGACCCGAGAGTCCGGGCAGAACTTCCCGACGACGCTGAAGCCGGGCCGAACGAGGTTTCGGTCAACCTCACGACGCCCAGTGATCTGCCGCGCGGGGCGTACGAGCTTTGGCTGGTCAACTCGAACGGCGAGAGCGGCAGAGTCAAGATTCACGTGGACGATGTGCCCCAGGTTTATCTGACGCGTACGAACAGAATTGTCGCGGTCGAGACGCTTCCCGCCAGTTTCTGGGGTTCGCACGAAACGAGCGGGCAGGTCGACCGGTTCGACTTCGATGCCAAAGCAGGCCAGACCCTGGTATTCGATCTCTCGGCCAAAAGTCTCGGTTCAAAGGCCGACGCAGTGCTCACGCTGCTCGACGAGACCGGGCGGGTGCTGGCGAGCAATAACGGGTTCGACGGCAGCCCGGATCCGTTCCTCGGTTACGCCTTCGCAGCCGACGGTCGGTATCACGTCGAGGTGGGCGAACTGTTGCTCGGCGCTTCGGCGGATCATTTTTACCGGCTATCGGTCGGCGAATTTCACTTTGTCACTGGCTGTTTTCCGTTGGGCGCGCGCGCGAAAGCGGAGACTGAGATCGAGTTGATTGGTTACAACCTGACAGCCGAGCACGCGGTCAGAGTCAAAGCGGATAACCCAGGCGAAATGGAACTGCCCCTCGACACGGAAAAGTTCCGCAGCCGGCGAACGTTCAAGCTGGTCGTGAGCGAGGGCAGCGAACTCGTCGAGTCAGAGCCGAATGACACACCGGCACAGGCGACTCAAATCGCCGTGCCCTGCGCCGTGAACGGACGGATCCGGAGCACGAGGCAACCCGACCCTGGCCCCTCCTCCGCCTTCGCTACCGGCTCCCTCGCGAACACAGCGAAACGAAGTGGAGGCGGGCAGGAGGGGAACTCGCCCGACGCGCCGAGGTCCGCTTCCTCGTCGAGCCAGGCGCAGAGTGGGCCTGAAAGCGGATTGCGTGCAACTGCCGACGTCGACCTGTTCCGGTTTGAAGCCAAGGCTGGTCAAGGCTGGGTCATCGAAACCCAAGCCGCCCAACGCGGCTCACCCGTGGACACAAGAATCGAGGTGTTGCATGCGGACGGCACACCTGTCGAGCGCCTGTTGTTGCAGGCGGTCCGCAATACGGCCATCAACTTTCGTTCGATCGATTCGAACGGGAGCGGTGCGCGCCTGGACAACTACGAAGAGATGGAATTGAACGAATACGTCTATTTCAACGGCGAAGTGGACAAACTCTTTCGCATGCCGCAGGGACCGGACTCGGACATGCTGTTCTACACATCGAACGGCAAGCGCCGCGCATACTTTGACACCACGGCGCTGGCCCATGCGCTCGACGAACCGGCTTACGTGGTCGTACCGCATCCGTCGGGCGCCAAACTCGTTGCCAACGGATTGCCGGTGTTCCCCCTTTATTATGCGAACGATGATGATGGGGAACGCAAACTGGGATCGGATTCCAAGTTGTTCTTTGCCGCACCGGCGGACGGCGCGTATCTGATTCGCGTCACGGACTCGCGCGGTTATTCCGGGGACCGCTTCGCCTACCGGTTGATAATTCGAGAGCCAAGTCCGGATTTCAAGGTGACCCTCAGCGGCGCCAACCCGACCGTCAATCCCGGCAGCGGACGCGAGTTTTCCATTGGCGCTGAGCGCATCGACGGTTTCGACGGTGACATCTCTGTGGCGATTTCCGGCCTGCCTCCGGGGTTCACGGTCTCGACTCCGCTGGTGATCCAGGCCGGTCATACCGAGGCCAAAGGCACGCTGAACGCGGCGCTCGAGGCAGCGAAGCCTGACGAGAAAGCCGCTGTCAAGACCCGGGTGACCGCCACCGCGACCATCGCCGGCAAAAGCGTCACCCGGGAGATCAATGACCTGGGCAAGATCACTCTCGGCGAAAAACCGAAGCTGTTCGTTTACTTCGAACCGGACCCCATGGCGCAGCCGCCGGCCCAGCGCGTTTCCAATGAGCCGAACAAGCCGCTCGAAATGACCGTTGCGCCCGGCCAGACCGTTCCGGCGATGCTGCGGATCCAGCGCAACGGGCACGAGGATCTCGTGACGTTCACCGTCGAAAATCTGCCGCACGGCGTGATTGTGGACAACATCGGCCTCAACGGCGTGCTGATTCCGAAAGAAGAGAACGAACGGCAGATTTTCCTGAACGCGGCGAAGTGGGTGCCCGAGCAGGACCGCCTATGCTACGCGGTGGAAAGTCAGGCCGGCCGTCAAACCTCGTTGCCCGTTTTGCTGCACGTGCGAAAACAGTCCGCGAAAGTGACGGTGGCCGGAAAATGATGAGATGGGCTCTGATGTTATTCTCCAGCACGAGAACCCGCGCGTTCATTCTTATTGCGGCCTTCGCTTGGGTTGGCGGGACAGGTAGCGCCGCGCCGGTGGATTACGTTCGCGAGGTGAAACCCCTGCTCGCCGAGCGTTGTTATCAATGCCACGGAGGGTCCCAGCAAAAAGGCAAGCTTCGATTTGACACAGCCGCGTCCGCGCTGCACGGGGGTGAAAGCGGTCCGGCATTCAAGCGGGGCAGGAGCGCGGAGAGCTTGATCGTCCAGGCGGTCAAGGGTATCCACCGTGAAATACCCCGGATGCCTTACAAGAAACTGCCGCTGAAGGATGCGCAGATCACTCTGCTTGAGCGGTGGATCGATGAGGGCGCGCGGGCGCCGGTCGATGAACAGCCCGAACGCCACGTTCATTGGGCGTTCGTGGCACCTGAGCGGGCCGCGCCGCCCCGGGTGAAGCGCCAGAATTGGGCGCGCAACCCCATCGACCGATTTATTCTCGCACGCCTGGAGAGAGAGGGCATCGCGCCGTCGAAAGAAGCGGACCGCGCCACTTTGATCCGCCGGTTGAGCCTCGATTTACTGGGCCTGCCGCCCAGCACGGAAGACGTGAGCGCCTTTCTCAACGACGCGCGTCCGGCTGCCTACGAGCGTCTGGTGGACCGCCTGCTTGCCTCGCCTCACTACGGCGAACGCTGGGGCCGCTGGTGGCTGGATGCCGCCCGTTACGCCGACTCAAATGGTTATTCCCTCGACGCACCGCGGTCCATCTGGGAATACCGCGACTGGGTCATTGACGCCCTCAATCAGGATCTGGCGTTCGACCAATTTGCCATTTGGCAGCTCGCGGGCGATTTGCTGCCCGACGCGACGCTGGGGCAACAGATCGCGACCGGGTTCCATCGCAACACGCAGATCAATCAGGAAGGCGGCATTGATCCCGAGCAGTTCCGCGTCGAGTCGGTCCTCGATCGCGTCAACACGACGGCGACGGTGTTCCTCGGGGTCACGTTGGGTTGCGCGCAGTGTCACGACCACAAGTTCGATCCCTTCACCCAGCGGGAGTACTACCAGTTCTTCGCCTTCTTCAACAGCAGCCAGCACGACGGCCATGGCAAGGGTGATTTTGGCCCCGTGCTCGAATTGCCCACGGCGGAGGAGAAAAAATCCCTCGAAGCCCATCGCCAGCGTCAGCGGCAGGCGGAGGTCGAGTTGGACAAATACACCGATGACTTGCTGCGCAAGGTCGACGCGTGGGAGGCCGGTCTGGATGACGCGACCCGGCAGAAGTTGAAAGAAGACGTGAAAGCGGCGCTCCTGATCCAACCGGACCAGCGCACGGCCACAGAGCGGAACGTCGTATTTGCATCCTTCCGTGATCAGGACGAAGGATACAAGAAGTTGCAGGAGCGGCTGAAAAAATTGAAGGGCGATCTGCCCAGGATCACGACGACGCTCGTGATGCGGGAATTGCCCGAACCGCGAGAGACGCATGTGTTTATCAAAGGCGATTTCACCCGGCCTGGAGAACAGGTCAGTCCGTGCGTGCCAGCGGTTCTGCCACCGCTCGTCGCAAATCCCGCCCGGACGCGGCCCTTGAACCGACTCGATCTGGCGCGCTGGATCGTCGCGACGAACAACCCGCTGACCGCCCGTGTGATCGTGAATCGGATCTGGCAGCAATACTTCGGCAAGGGAATCGTCGAGACGGAGAATGATTTTGGCACGCAAGGAAGTCCTCCCTCGCACTCGGAGTTGCTCGACTGGCTCGCGTGCGAGTTGTCAGAGCCCACCACCGATCCCACGGCAAGTCGTTGGTCGCTCAAACACCTTCACCGGCTCATCCTGACCAGCGCCACGTACCGGCAATCCTCGCAAGCGCGCCCGGAACTGCGCGACGTCGACCCAAACAACCGATTGCTTGCTCGGCAGTCGCGCCTGCGGCTCGACGCGGAGATTGTCCGCGACGTTTGCCTGGCTTCAGCCGGGTTGTTGTCCCCGAAAATGCGAGGACCGCCCGTCAATCCTCCCCAACCCGAAGGTGTCATGACCCTGGGCCAATCGAAGCACGTTTGGAAACCGAACGTGGGCGAGGATCGATACCGCCGCGGCATTTACACGCAGTTCTATCGGGCGACTCCGCATCCGGCGTTGAACGTGTTCGATGCCCCGGACGCGTTCAGCGCCTGCACGCGGCGCATCCGGTCGAACACGCCGCTCCAGGCGCTCACCTTGTTGAATGACCAGCAATTCTACGAACTCGCGCAGTCGCTCGGCGCGCGCGTTTTGCAGGACGTGAGTGCGTCCGATTCGGAGCGGATCAAGTACGCGTTCCAGCTCTGTCTCGCGCGGCAGCCAGCGCCGGACGAAGCGAAGCGGCTCCAGGACCTCTTTGATTCCGAACTCCGGCAGCTCGACGGCGATCCGAGGACAAAACGGGCCGAGGCCTGGACGACGATGGCTCGGGTGCTGTTGAATCTGGACGAAACGATTACTCGCGAGTGACGCCCTGAAAACCCAAATGACAAATTCCGAATGACGAAAGAAATCCGAAGCCATCAACATTTTATGCGCTCCCCATCCTCAGGGTCAGTCATTCGGATTTCCGGCGTCGTCATTCTTTCGGGTTTCGTCGTTCGTCATTCGTCATTTTGAGCACGCGATGAATTCCCGATCTCATTTCGACGCCGTCCACGATCTGAGCCACGTCACCCGCCGCCACTTCTTTGGGCGCTGCGCGATGGGATTGGGCGGCATTGCGCTGGCGTCGTTGCTCAGCGAAAAGCGGTTGCTAGGCGCCCCGCCCGGCGAGTCACCCAACCCGATGGCGCCGCGCCGACCGCATTTCCGGCCGCGGGCGAGGAATATCATTTACCTGTTCATGGCCGGCGGTCCGAGCCAACTCGAGCTGTTTGACTACAAACCGAAACTGGTTGAGCTCAACGGCCAGCCAATCCCACCATCCTTTATTGAAGGGAAACGCTTTGCCTTCATGGGGAGCAGCCATGGCACCAATCTCCTGGGGACGCGGCGTCAATTCCGGCAGCACGGCCAATCAGGCGCGTGGGTGAGTGAGCTGTTTCCCAACACAGCCACGATCGTGGATGACATCACGCTGGTGCATTCCTGCGCGACCAACCTTTTTAATCACGCCCCGGCCAAGCTCTTCATGAACACCGGCAGCGGTCAGTTCGGCCGGCCGAGCATGGGTTCGTGGGTCACGTACGGCATCGGGAGCGAATGCGACAATCTACCCGGATTCGTCGTGTTGTTGAGCGGGCCGCGCGGGCCGCGGGGCGGAGCGGTCAATTGGGGCAGCGGGTTTTTGCCGACCAGCTTTCAAGGCGTGCCGTTTCGCAGCGGCGCCGAGCCGATCCTGGATCTATCGAGTCCCCCCAACGTGAGCGCCGAACGTCAACGCCGGACCGTTGACGCTATTCGGGACCTCAACCTCAGACGCGCAGTCGAGACCGGCGACGCTGAAATCAACACCCGGATCGCCGCCTACGAAATGGCTTGCCGAATGCAGGTGAGCGCGCCGGAACTGATCGATCTATCTGATGAGCGGCAGACAACGCTCGAACTCTACGGCGTCGAGGCCGACAAGCCCTCGTTTGCGCGAAATTGTCTGCTCGCGCGGCGGCTCGTCGAACGCGGTGTCCGGTTCGTGCAGCTCTATCACACCAACTGGGACAGCCACGGCGGGCCGGGGGAGAATCTGCAGAGCGATTTCGAGAAGGTTTGCCGGGACGTGGACCAGGGGCAGGCTGCGCTGGTGAAAGATCTGAAAGCCCGCGGCCTGCTCGACGACACACTGGTGATTTGGGGCGGCGAATTCGGGCGCACACCGATGGGCGAGAATCGCGAGACGACCGGCCGCAATCATCACATCGACGCGTTCACGATGTGGTTTGCCGGAGGCGGGGTGAAGGCGGGTTGCGTTTTTGGGAAAACGGACGAAGTGGGCTTTGGCCCGATCGAGGGCCGTTGTCACGTGCACGACATTCACGCCACCCTCTTGCACTTGCTCGGATTGGAGCACACCAAACTCACCTTTCGCTTTCAAGGCCGTGATTTCAGGTTGACCGATGTCCACGGAGAAATCATCCGCGAGATTCTGGCGTGAGCTCAGCCCGGCTGGAACGGGTCGCCAGGGAGCGCGTGCGTTGCTGATATTTCGATCGAACCGCTATTCAAATCGGCGCGACTGGATGAGCAGGCGGAAGCTTGGGGTGACGGTTGGCGGGTTTGCGCTGAATTTTTTCCTGGAGTTTTCGTCGAACGAAGGTGACTGAAAAAATCGTCAAATCCAGTCCGGACTCCTTGTCCGCCGATTCGATGTTTCAAAATGCAAAGGCGAACCCTGCGCAAGTCTCTGGTTTGAACCGCGCACGCCAGGGCCGAAAGCGCAGGGGACCGCGTAGGCTCTTCACGCTGGCCGCCAATCTTCCGACAGCAATTTCAGCTTCCGAACCGATGCGCGGCTACGGCAATTCGGCGGGACGTTTGCACCCGCGTCCTTAGAAAGCCACTATATCTGGAGGCCGTGTTCGATTGATCCACAAGATTTCGTGGATTGCTTTTGGCCAACATTTCGCCAACTTTAGCACTCGCTGACCGGCAGGACCGCCGGTGGAGAAATGGTTGGCACCTTTCATACGTTTAGCTTCGCGAGAGCTTTTATTGCGGCCTTGGCTGTGGTTGTGAGTGTCTTGCCCGTCCGTTCAGGCCAGGCCGATTCGGAGGAAGTCAAGCACGGCGGCACTGCGCCAGAACCGGACTCGAAAGTGCTTTTTGCGCTGGGCATGATTGAATCCGGCAATGATGATCGAGGCGTCGGCCCCGGCGGGGAAGTGAGCCGTTATCAGATTCATCCTTCGGTCTGGAAAGCGTATTCAACGTCCACGGAGTATCGGAACCCGGATGTGTCGGCTCAGGTTGCGCGACAGCACTGGAGCCAACTCACAAACTACTTCCGGGAATGTGCCGGGCGCGAGCCGACTCCCTTCGACATGTATGTGCTCTGGAACACCCGGTTCGGCCATTATGCCCGCAAAGGGTTTAACCCGGCCCGACTTTCTTCCATCGTTCGCGAGCGGGCACAGCGATTTGTCAATTTAGTCAACCGCTGAAGTTGTCGGGGTGCGAGGTTTCAGTGCGGCCACCGGCGCCACCGGCTTGCTCCGCTCGGCGACTCTCCAAGCGGAACGGCGAAGAACAAGCTCGGGGAAAGGCCGTCCTCATTGGCTCGAATTGTTGCTCCCGTTCCGTCCGGCGAGTCGCCGGACGGCACAGGCGGGTCGCCTATACTACCCAAAAAATTACCACCCCGCGCAAAAGAAGAGAGACCGGGAAACTGCCCGGTCTCTTTTCGCGTCAAGTCACTGAACTTTGCTTACGGAGCGATGCGATAGTAGCGATTGCCCGTGGTACCGGCCGCAACGTTTTGCGGGTTCGCTTGGCTCGGAGCCGTCTGCCAGTTAGGCGAGGTCAGCGAGTCGGTTTGCTGCAGCGTTCCAGTTCCCGTCCACGACAAGTGCAGACTGCCACCAGTGATGGTGGGCGGTGCGAACCTGGGCTGAACCGAAACTGTGATGTTCTGCGCCCAGTCCACCGCCGCATCGAAGAGTTTCCATCCGTCGGCGTTGAGGTATGCGGCTGTGTTATCCTGGTTGAAGAAGAACACGCGGCGCGCGGGCATGACAAAGTCATTAAACCCCTTGTCACCCGTGTCATAACCATATAGGAGCGGGTTCGTACCATCCGCAAGAGTAGCGACAACGTGAGCACCTACCAGCGGTTGTCCGCCTGTATGTGAGAAGGTTTGGGCGGAAGTTACCACGGTGTGCAATCCAGCGGACAAACCGGCGGCGAGCGGATGATTCGCGTCCACAATATTGATATCGGTCTGGTTCCCCGAAGTACCGCCGTTCACGCCCGCGAATCCGAAGGCATCCTGACTTGAGGCTTCCCAGTCGATCGCGGGAATCGTTAGGAACTTGAACTTGCTGACGTTGACGGCGCCACCGGCTGGGTCGGCAATCTCGACGGTCCCGGAACCGAGACTGGAGGATTCAATGATGAGGTCTTTTCCGAGCGCCTCGGTGCCGTCGGGGGAAACTAGGGCTCCCTGAGCGAGCTCAACGAAGTACCCTCGATCAATCAGGTGCTGCTGCACTGCGAGATCGCCCAGAAAAGT
>JACXTT010011310.1_pt1 | contig 11950 bp, 20 predicted proteins | sample 9270951 | NCBI WGS metagenome assembly JACXTT01 (sample SAMN15532306, study PRJNA645909) | rock metagenome | isolation source: weathered quartz diorite | place: Puerto Rico | collected 2017-06-21 | reverse complement strand
CAGTTGGGATCATCGCCTGCGCTTGGGTCGCGTTCATCAGCATCCTCTTCATCCTCCCAACCGTGCCAACCGGGATCCCGTTCAAACACGGCTTCACCTGGCTGGCGGTCAACTACGCGATCATCGCCGTCGCCGGCACGCTGCTGCTCACCGGCGGCTGGTGGCTGCTCTCAGCCCGCAACTGGTTCAAGGGTCCGATCGCGCAAGGCACCGAAGACGAGCTCGCGCGGCTGGAGGCACACATCGGCGAAACCACCACGGAGCCCGCTCCCGCCGCCTAGAACGCGGCACATGTGAACGCCTGCGAGCCGTGATGAAGAAAATGCGGGCTCCGGGTTCGCGCGCGCGCCGTGAAGAGCATGCGGGCTCCGGGCTCTCGCGCGCGCACGCGCGCGCACGAGGGGCTTGGGCCGGCGGGGGAACCCCTCGCCCGCGTCCTGAGCGGCTCGACGAACTCGAGCATGTAGTCGGGGAGGTCGGCCAAGCGCTCGATCAGCTTCAACCGGCCGTCGCTGCCGCCGTCGCGACGGTGTCAGCGATCCCCACCGCCTCGGGCTCGCCGGCCTCCGGACCGAGGGGCAGGCCCGTCGTGCGGGTGACGAGCCACGTCGCCGCCACAACAGCGTTACCCGCGGCACCCGCGAGGTAGAGGCGGGACGACGGGGGGAGGACGACGACGAGCAGCGCCCACGCGAGCTGTGTCAGTGCCACGCCGACGAAGAAGGCGCCGAAGAGCCGGTACCCCTGGAGTGTTGCGTGATGACGGCGAAGTGAATGGTCGCCGCGCCCGCTGAAGCGAGCGCGATCTCGTGGGCGGGATTTGGACACACTTCCTCGACCGGCTCGCCTCTCGCTGAGGGAGACCCCGGCAGTCGAAGGGCGCTCAGGCCGGGGGTTCCAGCAGGTCGCCGAAGATCAGCCGTCCGGCCTCGACCGCCTTGGCGATGGAAAGGGTGTCCCCGCGGAGCGTTGGGTTGTCTCGAAGGTAGCGGCCGGCGCTCTCCGCGGAGGCGAAGAAGTTGATGAACGAGCAGCAGGTCGAGACGCTCGGTCCCGAGGCGTCGGTGGCGCCGGCGAGGACGACAGCCGTCTGCGGCTCCCACCAGACACCGTCGTCCGGGTCGATCCGCACCCAGACCTCTTCGCCCGAGAGCGGATCGCGAGAGACGATCTCGGCCTCGGCGCCGAGCATGAACGGCATCCCGAGCGCGTCGACGGCGCACATCGCGGCGACCTCGCGGCCATCTGCGAGGCGGACGCGGTGTGGCGTCGCCCGCCCGGAGAACGGGTAGGCGACGAGGATCTCGCCGCCCCGGGGATCCTGGTGGACGAGATCCTCCCGGGCCAGCGTCGCCATCGCCGCCTCCACCTCGAGATCGAGGCGGGTGGCGGTGTCGCAGAGCTCCTCGACTTCCAGCCTTCGTCCCTGCGCGAAGGTCCGCAAGATCCAGCGATAGAGCTCGCGTTCTGCAACGGTGAGCCTTGCCAGACGCTCGGCTCTGCGCTGCCCGGGCCGGATGCCGGCCGCCTCGAACGCGCGCACCGTCTTCGCGCTCGTCTCCGCCATCACGCTTTCTCCTTTCCCTCCGTCTGAACGTACGCCCGGTAGGAGGCGCGGCCGGCGTTCCCGTCGAACTCGCCTTCCCAGAACCCGAGAGCATCGCCGAGCCAGCGGTAGCGCTCGTCGTCGCTCTCGAACCGCAGCGTCGCGGCGACCTTCCAGCGCGGGTCTTCCTTGCTGCCGCGCCGTCCATAGCCTCGCGCCTGGAAGCGGATCTGGGCTCCATCCTCCGTCTCGATCACGGCGACCGGGTTCATCGCGCAGACGAGCTCCCCGGGCTCCTCGAAGAGCGTCCAGCGGAGCCTGCCGGCGAGCCTGGAGCCCGTGACGGTCCCCTCGCCGCTCCCGACCAGCTGCCCCTCTCCGTCGGCTGCGGGCACGAGCGGGTCCATCCCCGATCGGTAGACGAGCTGGGCTTCGAACAGACGCTCGAGGCTCATGCTGCCCTCTCCTTGACGCCTCCGACGACAAGGCCGGCGGCCTGGAGGGCGTCCCCCCGCGCGTGCACGTGGTAGCGGGCGGTGGACGTCTCCTCGTCGAACTCGCCCTCCCAGAGTCCGAGGACGTCGTTCAGCCACCGGTAGCGCTCGTCGTCGGTGACGAGCCGGACGCCGCCGGTGAGCGTCCACTTCGGCGCGGTCGCCTCGCGCCGGAGGCCGAAGCCCTTGACGTCGAACTGGATGCGGGCGCCGTCGGCGGTCGCGATGACGCCGCCAGGGTTGATCCTGCAGGCGTGGTTCCCGAGCTGCTCGAGGTCGAGCCCCGCGGAGACGACAAAACCCGGGTCGAACAGGCACTCGGCCGTGTAGAAGGAGAAGCGGAGCGTCCCCTCGAGCTTGGGGCCGGTGACGGTGCCCTCGCCGCTCCCGATCAGCGCGCCTTCCCGGTCGTCGTCGGACACGACCGGCTCAAGGCCCGGCTTCGAATGCCACTCGATGTCGAACAGGTGGATGAGATCCATCGATACTCCTTTCGTTTAGGCGGCGCAGCAGGAGAGCCGGGCGACATCGCGGTCGAACACTTGCGCCGCGAGCTTGAAGCCCTCGCTCATGGTCAGGTAGGGCGCCCAGGTCTCGCCGATCTGGTCGATCGTCATCCCGAGCTGGATCGCGTAGACAGCGGCGAGGATCACGTCGCCCGCTCCTTCGGCGACGACGGTCGCCCCGATCACACGGCGCGTTGCTCGCTCGATCACGAGCTTGACGGATCCCGCGCGTGTCGCGCTCGACGAGCGCGCGCGGCACGCGCGCCAAGGGAAGCGTCCGACACGAGCAGTAATTGACGATTCCAAACTCATACCATAAACTTCTGATACCAAAAGGAGGTTATGTGTCGCAGACCGCACCCTTTCGCCTGCCGGCCGCCCCGGCCAAGACCGACCTGATCGCCAAGTACTTCCGCGGCCTCGGTGATCCGACGCGGTTGCGCATCCTTGAGCTGCTGCACGAGGAGGGCGAGCTGGCGGTCAGCGAGCTCGTCGACCGGCTCGGCATCGGCCAGACGAAGGTCTCGAACCATCTCGCCTGTCTGCGCTGGTGCGGCTTTATCGAGGCGAGGCGCGAGCACCGAACGGTGTACAACCGGATCGCCGACGCGCGCGTGATCGGGATGCTCGACCTCGCACACGCCTTACTCGCCGACAATGCTGAGCACGTCGCCGCTTGCTGCCGGATCGGGGAGTGAGGATGCGGAGCGGCCTCACTGCGGCCGGTCTTGCCGTCCTCGCGCTCGGCTGCTGCGCGGCGCTGCCGCTGGTCGCAGCGGCGGGCCTCAGCGCCGCCTTCGCGCTCATCGGCGGGTTCGCCGTGGGGGCGCTGGTGCTCGTGGCCGGGATCGTCGCGGTCGTCCTGCGCGTCCGTTCGACCCGCAGAGCCGCCTGCTCGGCCCGCTTCCGCTCGAAAGAGGTCTAGATGGAGGCTCGCGACTGCTGTGCTCCTGTAGCTGCGGACGCCTTCGAGGCGACACGGCCGCACGGCCGCGGCGGGCCGCTGCTGGAGATCCTCTACTTCGACGGCTGCCCGAATCACCAGCCCGCGCTAGCGCTGGTCGAGCGGCTGAGCGGTGAGCTCGGGATCGATCCCGAGATCCGGCTTGTGAACATCCCCGATCACGAGTCGGCGCAGAGGCTGCGTTTCCTCGGCTCGCCGACGATCCGCGTCGGCGGCGTCGACGTGGATCCGCACACCGCGGAGCGCAGCGACTATGCGCTCTCCTGCCGCCTCTTCCGCACCGACAACGGTGTCGCCGGACAGCCGGACGAGCGCTGGGTGCGGGCGGCGCTGCTACGCGAGATGAAGGTCGTCGCCTGAACGCGACGCTCAGTTTCGCCTTCGTTGCCGGCACGGTGGCGACGGTGAACCCGTGTGGCTTTGCGCTGCTGCCGGCGTATCTGGCGCGCCGGCTCGGATCCGATGGGGACGGGCGCGGTGGTGCAGAAGCGGTCGGTCGTGCGCTGCTCGTCGGTGCGGCCACGACGGTGGGGTTCATGGTCGTCTTCGGCACGATCGGCGGCGCGATCTCGCTCGGCGCGCGCCAGTTGATCCACGCGCTTCCCTGGGCCGGGTTGACGATCGGGATCGCGCTCGTCGTGGCTGGGGCAGCGGTGCTGAGCGGCCGGCACCTCGCTGTTCGCCTGCCGGGTATCGGCTCGGGGGCGGGTCGGGGCGGCTTGCGCGGCGATCTGCTCTTCGGGATCGGCTACGGCACGGCCTCGTGTTCCTGCACGCTGCCGATCTTTCTCGCCGCCACCGGCACAGCGGTGACCGGGAGTGTGGCCGGGAGCGCGCTCAGCTTCGTCGCCTACGCGGCGGGGATGGGGACGATTCTGACCGCGCTGGCGGTCGCGGCGGCGCTCTCACAGAAGGGGCTGGCGCTGGCGTTGCGCCGTGTCGTCCCCTATGTCAGCCGCGCCAGTGGAGCGCTGCTTTTGCTCGCGGGCGCCTACGTGGTCTATTACTGGGGCTTCTTCCTTCTGCCCGGGTCGGACGCGCGGACGAGCGGACGCTCGTTGATCGACCGTGGCGGGCTGCTCTCGAGCCGGGCCGCGACATGGCTCGGTTCGGACACCGGCAAGACCGTGGCGGTGGCACTGCTTGCCGTGCTCGCTGCGCTTGTCCTGTGGGCGCTCTGGCGCCGGTTCTTCGGTCACAACGCGCTCACGCAGACTCGTGCGGCGACGGCCACCGACGATGCGCCTAGGGGCACGTCGTCGCCCACGGACGAAAGGAGTGCCGCATGAGCCAACGTCGAACCAAGTGCGAGCGCCAATCTCACGCGCAGGCGGCGCGTCGCTCGTGGCAGACCCGCGGCTGGCCGCGGATCGCGTTCCTCGTTGCCCTCATCCTCGCCGTCAGCGCGATCGCGGCGGCGGTGGCGCTGAGCCGCAATGGAGGCAGCTCGAACGCGACGGCACCGACGACCCAGGCGAGCGGCGCGCGGCTGCTGCTGAGCGGCACCGACCCGATCACCGGCAGGCAGGTCAGCCTCGCGGCGTTCACCGGCAAGCCGGTCCTGCTCAACATGTGGGCCTCCTGGTGCACCGGCTGCGTCGCGGAAGCGCGGGCGCTGGCGCTGTTCGAGCGCGCCCACCCGGAGGCGCAGGTGGTCGGGCTCGACGTCCAGGACTCGAAGAGCGCCGCGCGCGCCTTCTACCGTCGCTTCGGCTGGCGCCACCCCAGCATCTTCGATCCGACCGGCGCCCTCGCCGCACGCCTCGGCCTGCAAGGCCTGCCGACCACGATCTTTCTCGACCGCCGCCACCGGGTCGTCGCTCGCATCCTTGGCGAGACCGATCTCGCTGGCTTCACGAGCGGACTTCGGAAAGCGGCGCGATCATGATGCCGAAGCCAAAGCGGGCCACGATTGTCCTGCTGGCACTCCTGCTCTCCGCGGTGATGACGGGCGCCGGCTCCAGGGGGGCAACCAATGGCTCGCTTGCGGTCTCGGGGCGGGCGCCGGAGATCGTGGCGCCGACGATCGAGGGCGCGACGTTTCGACTTTCCGCGCTACGCGGCAAAGTGGTCGTGCTCGACTTCCTCACACCGGGCTGCGGCGAGTGCGAAATCGCAGCGCCGCTGCTGCAGCGGGCCGCGACACGCTTCGCTGCCCGCGGCGTCACGTTCGTGATCGTCGATCTCAGCAACGCGAACGCACGCCGGCTTCGCTCCTACTACCGTGACCAGCTCAACCTCAAACGTGTCATCGTCGTCCGCGACAAAGGCTTCCGGGTCGGGCGCGCCTACGCGGTGGTCAGCCTGGGAACGACGTTTGTCGTCGGGCGCAGCGGAGACGTGGCCTGGAAGGGCTCCTGGCACGACAGCATGGCGGCCCTCACGAAGGCAGTCTCAACGGCGCTGTGACCGATCACAGCCACTGGATCCTCCGCAGCTTCGTGGACGCTCGCCCGCCAGGGCCGAAGGAGATAGAGGAGGCCGCCGCGGCCCGAGGGCTCGCCGCCGGGGACGCTCTCACACGGCTGGCCGCCGAGGATCTCGTCCACCACGATCCCGCGAGCGGCGCCATCCTCGTTGCCTATCCATTCTCCGCCAAGCCACGCGGCCATCGCGTCCTGATCGACGAGACCCACTGGGTCGAGGCGATGTGCGCGATCGACGCGCTCGGGATCGCGCCCATGCTCAACGTCCCGATCGAGATCACCTCGCGTGACCCGCGAACCGGCAGCGAGATCTGGGTGCGTCTCGACCCGGGCGACGGCGCCTGGTGGGAGCCCGAGACAGCCGTCGTGCTCGCCGGCAGCAGCCACTGCGAGCGGCCGAGCTTCCGTGGCTGCTGCGACGTCCTCAACTTCTTCGATTCCCACGACGGCGCCGAGCGCTACCTGCACGAAAACCCCGGGCTCACCGGCCTCCCGATCTCGATCCCCGACGCCATCGAGGCCGGCCGCGCGGTCTTCGGCGACATCTTCAAGGAGACCTGATGCCGACAGCGATCGACCGTGACGAGCTCCAGCGCCTACTCAGCGAGGAACAAGGGCAGCTGGTCGAGGTGCTGCCGCCGGAGGAGTACGAGGACGAGCACCTGTCCGGCGCGATCAACATCCCGCTCAAGACGCTCAACCGCGACACCACTGCGCAGCTCGACAGCAGCCTGCCGGTGATCGTCTACTGCTACGACACCCAGTGAGACATGAGCCCCCGGGCCGCGTCGCGGCTCGAAAGCCTCGGCCTCACCCGCGTCTACGACTACGTCGCAGGAAAAGCCGACTGGGGCTCCGCCGGCCTCCCGCTCGAAGGAGCAAACGGCAGCGCCACCCGTGTGGGCGCCTACCTTCGTGCCGACGTACCGTCATGCAGGCTCGAGAACGACCTCGAGGAAGTGCGCCGGCGTGTCCGTGGCGCGGGCTGGGACACCTGTTTCGTCGTCGACGCGGAACGGGTTGTCCTCGGTCGTCTCGGCAGAGGAGCGCTCGAAGGAACCGGGCTGGGAAGCGTTGAGGAGCTGATGACGCCCGGGCCGAGCACGATCCGACCCTGCGCCCGCCTCGACGCCATAGTCGAGCGCATGCACACACAGAACCTCACCAGCCTGCCCGTCACCACCTCCGACGGACGCCTCGTCGGCCTGCTCACACGAGACGACGCCGACCGCTCGCTCGCCGAGCAGCGACACACCGCCTCCTGAGCAAACAAGGCCGGTAAGAGGGGCTCGCGCGAGCCTCTCCACCCGACCGGCCGTCTTCTCCGGCGCCGACGAACACCGACTGGCCCCCGGGCTGACAGCGTGAAGCTCTCACCGCCCACGCGGCAGCCTTGATCGCTGCCCCTAAAGCGCGTCGCTGTTAGGCCCGGTTTTGGGTTGGTTGCTGGGAAAACCGGGGGTTAGAGAGGGGTGTGGGCGATTCGCGGCGAGCACGTGCTCGTGTACAGGCTGCCGCTCGCGACGGGTGAGGAGCCGATGGTGACGCTCGCGCCGCCGATCCCGGTGCTGGGCGGCGGCGAGCTCTCGTGGGATGACTCGCTCGCGATCGGCGGCATCGCGCCCAACCCGGCCGGCACCGCCGTCTGGCTCGTTGACCCGCGTCGTGACCGCGTGTTCCGCGTCCGCGATCCTCTGACGCGCCCCGTCGTCGACATTGTGCTCGGCCAGACCGACCTCGCGGCCACCGCCTGCAACCAGGGTCGCGGCCCCGCGGCGCCGAGCCGCGACAGCCTCTGCGATCCCGGCGCTGTCGTCCTCGACCATCGCGGCAACGTCTGGGTCTCCGACCATGCGCTCGAGGTCGAGGGCAACAACCGGCTGCTCGAGTTCGATGCCAGCCTCTTCCGGGAGCACTCGACGATCGCCAGCTTCGGGATCCCCGCGACCCGCGTCTTCGGGACCGGCGGCAGCTTCACCGGTCCGTCGTGTCAGGACGCGCTCTGCGGTCCCTTCGAGCCGGCGTTCAGCGCGCGCGGTCAGATGGTTGTCGGGCTGAACGGCGTCATCGGTTCGCGGTTCCCGCTCGTCTACGACGATCCACTTGCGAGCGACCGCCCCGACGGCACCCTGAACGACTTCCATTCCATGGCCTACGCCGCCGCCTTCGACGACGAGGGCAACCTCTACGTCGCCGACCTGAACCGCGACCGCGTTCTTGTCTACTGGCGGCCGTTCGCGCGCTGAGCCCCGGCCGCCCTCCCGAGCCGACCCCCCACTTGAGAGTCGGCTCCCGAGACTCTCAACCTCGACCGCGAAGAGCATACGCGCCGTTCTGTCTCGCGCACGCGCGCGAGAGAACGAGCCGCGCGCACCCCACATCCAATTTCCCCGGCCGAAGCACATCCTGCGCGTTTGGGGGGGTTGCCCTCGCCGCCGGGTCGGCCCTCGCGCGCACGCGAGACCTAGAGGCGCGCATACTCTCCCGGGCCGGTCAGGGGGCAACGCTACGCTCGACTTCATGCTGCGCGTGCACGTGGTCGATTCGCCACCGATCCCCTGTCGGCGCTGCGCCGGTGAAGGTCCGATAGTGGCGACCCGGCCGGGCACCCCATCACCGGAAAGGCCCTCCTGCACCGGCGAGGGGCTTGGGCTTGGCCGGAGTCCCCGGCGGTGCCCGCGCCGACGCGGCGCTGAACATTGGCCACGGCTTCACTGGGCCGGCGCGGCTGGCCGCGGCGGCGGGTTCGCCGTCAGGGCTTGCACTTTGAAAGCGTGAGCGTGACCGTCGCGAAGTTGTTGGTCGTGTTCGTGTCGTTGTCAGCGCTTACGGAGGCTCCAACTGTGGCCTTGCGCGTGGGGAGCCCGCAGGGAAAAGCCGTCATCACGAGCGCGAACGTTTCCGTCGCCCCGGCGGTCAAACTGTCGGGACAGCTACCCGAACTGCACGTCGACGAGACGAAGTTCATGTTGTCGGGTGCAAACTGGGCCACGACGACGTTCGTCGCAGTGGCATCCCCGACATTCGTGACGGTGATCGTGGCGGTCACCGTCTGACCGGCAAACGCGTGGTGGCTGTCCGCGACGATGGAAATCGCCACATCTGCGCCCGGGTCGGCAACTACAGCCGATGCCTCGACAGCCATCAACAGCGCTGCAACAAGCCCAGCGAGAACAAAGATCTTGCGCATGCTTGTACCTGCCTCTCGCTCCGAAACCATCCAGCACAAACGCAGCGAAAAAGCTTTGCGTCGCCCGTCTCCCTCCTTCTGGCGACACCGGTAGCCGAAAAACGAGCGTCGAGGCAGGAGCCTGACCGGCCGCAGCCTCCCCGGCTCCACGCCGGCGTTCACAGCAGAAAGCTCCTCCTTCTTCGCTCCCGGGTCAAGCCCCGCTCGGCGGCCTCAACGCATGGCCCCTTGAGGACTCAGACGATGTTTGTCTCAGACCGCCCGGTCTGCATTCAGGTGACGATCGCCCTCGACGACAGCTGGGTGGTCCGATCTTGTGGGGTAGGCCAACAGACGCCCCGCATCCTGGGAGTTGCAGGCGAGGCGTAGTGCCAGCACCTGCTCGACTCCTGGCTCGCCCCGACCGCGTGTCGGGGCGGCGCTTGCGAGCTCCAACAACGGGGCCCGGGAGACCGGGTACGTTGGTGCCAGGTCTGCAGCCATGGGTGACCCGCAGTCACCAGCGATATAGAGTCGCCGCACGCGGCGGTCTCTCGCCGCGTCAGACCCGACAACCTGGAGGCCAACGATGTTCGTCATTCGCTTTCGGGTGGAAGCCCGGCCGGAGAAGGCCGAAGATCTGTTCGCAGCCTTCAAGGAGGTTGTTCCCCCAAGCCGCGCGGTCGAGGGCGTGATCGCGTTCGATATCGGCCGCGACGTTACCGACCGCAACGCCTTCATCGCGACCGAGGTGTTCGAGGACGCGGCCGCGCGGGAGCGACAGGAGTCACTACCTGAGGTCGCAAACGTGATGTCCATCCTGCCCGACTGCCTGGCCGCTGCGCCCGAGGCGATCGTCTATCACGTCTCCTCGTCCGAGCCCGCGATGTAGCCTCGCGCGCAGCTCGCGAGGCCGGGGTGCGACTGGTGTCAGGTAAGCGGCTAACTGCCATTGACCAAGCGACATCACGCCGACTCGACGAGCATCTCCTTGAGCGGCGGCTCAACGAAGCCCCAAACGAGGTCGTGCAGCATGGAGCCGTAAAGCAAGAGGTCGCTGTAGAACAACGCCTCTCCCGCGAAGCGCACGCCGTCTGACGACACCGCTATGAAAAACGGCTCTCCCTCGCCATCGCGAAGGCGCTCTTCAGCGTGCTGGATAGCGTCTCGCAGGCGCTTCGGTTCGTCGAGCAGAGCGTGCATCGCCGACCAGTCGAGCTTCCCGGTGAGCTCGTCAAACGCCTTGAGATGGAGGAACCGGGCTGCACGACGGATGGCGTCGATGCAGTTCTCAAGATGATCCGCGGCACGGAGCAGAGCTTGCATCCCTTCCACCGTCACGTTCTCTCCTGGCAACGGTAGTGCAGTCGCATCCACGCGACGACCATTGACGTATGTCGTCAGGTACTCGCTCGCTGCTCGGTAATCCCGCACCGCCTATCCGAAAGCTGAGCGAGATTGACGATGAGGCCGTGCTGCACTGCTGTCAGGGAGCCATAGCCCTCGAACGAGAGGACGACGATGAGACGCACGAGCAAAGTGAGAACCCGATCCTGAACTCACCTTTCCGCGAGCCGTCACGGCACTGGCGCTACGGCGATACCGGAATCACGAGCGAGGTCGTTGAGGGTCGGCGTTCGAGTTCGTACTTCATGCCCATCCCGGCGTCGAAGGTGCGCGGAGCGCAGCTTCAGCTTGAGACGCAGTGGACGCGAGACAGAATCGAGCCCCGATCGCCCGCCAGAACCGCTGCCGATCCTCCCGCCGCGTCACCGATGGCCGGCCCGGCGACCACATCTGCCCACGCATCGCACAAACCGCCTGCTGACGCTCGCGAACACCTGCCACGTTCAACCGGTCGTCGCAACGGTTTGTTGACTTGAGAGTAAGTACTCGTTCAGCTTCTCCGCCGGTGTTTTCCAGCCGAGTGTCTTGTGGGGGCGGCTGTTGAGCGTGGCGGCGGCCGCGGCGAGGTCGCCGGCGCTGTGTCTCGAGAGATCGGTCCCTCTCGGGAAGTACTGCCGCAGCAGCCCGTTGGAGTTTTCGTTGCTGCCGCGCTGCCAGGGGCTCTGCGGGTCGCAGTAATAGACCTGGAGGCCAGTGTCGATCCCAAGCTGGGCGTGCTGGGCCATCTCGGCGCCTTGGTCCCAGACGAGCGAGCGGCGCAGTTGCTCGGGCAACGTCATGATCGAGGCGGCGATCGCGTCACCGACAGCCTCAGCTCCATGCCCGATCAGCGCAGGCCCGTTCTTCTCTCTCGGCCGGTCGCCGTGGCCCTGCATCCGAGGCAGGTGCAGCAGCATCGTGAAGCGCGTCGTGCGCTCGACGAGCGTCCCGATCGCCGAGCTGTTGAGCCCCAGGATCAGATCGCCTTCCCAATGGTCGAGGACAGCCCGATCGTCGGCCTCGGTCGTCCAACCCGACAGTTACCGTCGTAGACTCGACCACGGTCGGCGACCTCCGTATGTGGCTCTACCGGGCCACCCCCGGCAACCCACGACAGATGCGTAGGCGCCGACCACACTCCGCCGACGATCGGACGCCGCGCCCCACGGGGCTACGGCTCCATCCTGTCTAAGTGGCGACCATCGTCCGTGCGCGCAGTGCTGCAGCGCGTCGCGTGGGTTAGACCGGGATGATCGTGACCGGATCTTGATGTGCTCAGCGCTGGCGGCACGCGCGTTCTTGCCAGGACCACAGCGGATGCTCGCCGCGACCGCCGTGGCCTAGTGTCCCGAGTCGTTAATGCGCTGGCAGTAGGCGGCGACGCTGTCGAGGATCTCGTCGGCGCTCTTGTGCCAGACGAACGGTTTGGGGTTGTCGTTCCAGTTGCCGATCCAGGTAC
>JACXTT010011309.1_pt1 | contig 11951 bp, 6 predicted proteins | sample 9270951 | NCBI WGS metagenome assembly JACXTT01 (sample SAMN15532306, study PRJNA645909) | rock metagenome | isolation source: weathered quartz diorite | place: Puerto Rico | collected 2017-06-21 | reverse complement strand
GCCGGAGCGAACCAGCAGCTCTCGGGGACCGTCGCCGTCTCCACTCATGGCTTCGATGGCGTTCATAATCAAATTGAGCAGTACTTGTTGCACTTGGATGCGATCCGCCACAATGCGCGGCGCAGGGTGCACATCATTTGAGAGTTGCGTCTCTAACGCGATACCGCTTCGCTGCACTTCGCTGCGCACCAGAGCGATGACTTCCCGTATCGTGTCGTTGATATCGAGCCCCTCTTTTTGCAGCGGCGCTTTCTTGACCAGCGCACGAATCCGGGCGACAATTTCCCCGGCTCGATGACCGTCGGCAACGACCAGCGCGGCAGACTGCCGCGCTTCCTCCACGTTCTGCGCCGCCAGCCAGCGCAGACAGGCGCTAGCGTTATTGACCACGGCGGCAAGCGGCTGATTGATTTCGTGGGCGATGGAGGCCGTCAGCTCTCCCAGCGTCGCCACCCGATTCACATGGGCCAGCTCCGCCTGGGTGTGGTGGAGCGCCTCTTCGGCGCGCTGGCGCTCACTATTTTCTTGCCGCAGGTCGGCATAGAGCCGGGCGTTTTCCAGGGAGATTGCCGCTTGTGAAGCCAAGAGTTTGAGCACCACGATCCGCTCTGGCGTAAACACGTGGGGAACTAGGGTGTTCTCCAGATACAGCGCCCCCATGGGCTGCGCCTGCTTGACCAACGGGAGACAGAGGACCGACCGGGGGTGATGCTGACGAAGGTATTCATCAGTCGAGAACAAATGTTCGCCCGCGGCGTCGTCCAGGATGACGCTCTCCTGAGTCCGGAGGACGTAGTGGAGGATCGACTCAGGAAGTGCTGCGGGAGTCACACCCATTGGTCGCAGACGGACCTCGACCCCGTCGCGGGCGGTGGTCGCTTCCGCCTCGATCTGCAAGGCGTCGCCGCGCAGAAGGAGCAGGAGCCCTCGCTCGGCGCCCGCGTGCTCGACCGCGATCGTCATGAGCGTGTCGATCAGTTTTTCCAAAACCATCTCGCCCGAGACTGCCTGTGAGACTTTGATCACCGTGGCCAGATCCAGGCGTTCGGTAGGCGCCAAGATGGTGTTCGTCGGCGTCGAGATCAACCATTCCTTTTTGAGATGAGGATATACATGATCCAGCTGCGCGACTTTGCCATCGGCCCCCCAGCGCTGATAGCAATACCGAGCTTCGAGCACATACGCGTCTGCGAACTTGTGGAACCCACGTGCTGCGTAGAAGCGCGCGGCGACCTCGTAGGCGATCGCCTTATTATGGACAAAGCCGTTTGTGTGCGCCGAGTGGATAGCCTGTTCGTAGAGCTGCTCGGCCTCGAGCGCCCGGCCTTCGATGCGTGCAATCTCCGCGTCGATCAGCAGCTTGCGGTTCTCGAAGTTCTCCGGGCAATGCTGCGCCCATATCTCGTGCTGCTTGTGGTGAGCAGCCAGAGCCTCGCAATGCCGCTGTCGCGAGTCGTCCGTCGCAGAATCACAGGCCGCAGCCCGCGAGAGTGCACTGTAAAAGTGATAGTCGGCCGTTTCGAAAACGGCGGGCGACGCCCCGAGCAGCCGTTCTGCATGCAATGACGCCTCAATCGCGGAAGGATGGTCTCCCGCAAAGAAACGCGCTTGTAGCTTTCGGATCCAATACCAACACTCCGGCAGCACCAACCCAGGGTCACTTGCCAAATGGCGCTCGAACCGACGCTCGTCGAAGCGTTCGTCATTGAACGCGCCGAATGTCGCTGTCAAACCACGCAGGGTCCGAATGAGCGCGAGCTTCGCGGTGATGATATCTATGACGAGACCGAACCGGATGTTCGTCGCGAACTCGAGACCCGTCTCAGCTTCACGCTGCACCTCGGCTAAGGGCTCGCCCGCTGCGAGAAGACTTGTGTGTAAAAGGTTGCAGCTGTATGCGGCATAAGTGAGATCACCGATCCTGTTCGCGGCGTTGAAACAGCGACGCGCGAGCTCGCCCGCTGTCTTGACATGCTCCATCCATGACGAGACGAGAGTCGCAAAAGTCAGATAGGTGCGGGCTTGAGAGCGACGCAGGCCGCGCTTCTCCACCAGATCGTAACCAAGCTTGGCAAACCGGAATCCGGCCTGATAGTTTCCGAGACGTGATCCAGCGAGCACGCCCAACCATACATAGGCGTAACACGCTCCGTCGCTGTTGCCGTGCTCCAGACTGAGGCTGACCATCCGAAGAATTACGAGCGCAAGAAATCTAGTATCGGTGAACAACGCAGCTGGCACGACCTCGGTCAACACATCCAGCACATCGAGCACATCCGGATTGGTGATCAAGGGCAAGTCAACGAGTTCCTCGATTTGTCGGTTTCCCAGCAAGGACCAGATTTGGTCGTATTCTCGCAATACATCCTCTTCGGTAGGGTGCGGGGACCAATCCGTGCCGCGACCTCTCCAGTACTCAAGAAAGACCTCCACGGCGCGATCGCTGCGACCCACAGCTGTATAGAGCGTCAGGCGCAAACGTGCGACGAGAGCGATATCGTGGGCGCTTTTCGCCCGTTCGGCCAACATGGAAAGCCGATTCTCTGCAGCAGCCATATCCGTGGTCAGTAATTCGCACTCGGCCAAGAGATATTCGATCGAGAAAACAAGGTCGTAGTTATGATTCCAAGTCTCGTCTGTCAACAATCCCCGTCCCGCGTGGAGGTACTTGAGCGCCGAGGCGTACGCCGTTGAAATCTTTGCCCGCCTACCCGCCATGAGATTTAGTTCGGCGACGCGCTCACACTCCGCAATCGACCCGATCAGATGAGAGCCGCGGTTGAGCTGGTTGACGATCTCGAAGATCCCTTCCTCAAGCTTGTCTGGAGAGGTGTGTGATGCTATCAACCTGCCGATGCGAAGATGCGCCTCAGCGCGCAATTCCTGCGGAATCAGAGAATAGGCTGCTTCCTGCACGCGATCGTGAAGGAAGCGATACGAATTTTTTGACTGCAAGATGAAACCCGCCCCGACCGCTTCCGCAAGTTGGCCATGCATGTGCTCCAGTGAGTCTTGGTAGACCGCATGGAGCATTGTGAACTCCGCGCTGTTGCCCAAGCAGGCGAGCTGCTTCAACGCGTTCTGAGTCTCAGGGAGCAGGCGGGTTAACTTCCTGACCATGAGGTCCACCACATTATCGGCATACTCTTTGGCGTCAATGCGATGCAGCTCCCACGACCATCGCCTTTCAACATGATCAAAGGTGAGCAAGCCCTCTTCAAACAGGGCAGACAGAAATTGGATCGCGAAAAATGGATTGCCGGTCGTCTTGTCATGCACCAATGCCGCGAGCGGGCCAGCATGCCCCGGCTCACAATGGAGAGCATCTGCAACTAACTGCTCCAGGTCTTCACGAGTTAAGGGTGCAAGCACGATGTCCTGCAGTACCGCTCCGGCCTGGCGCATGGCTTGCAGCTTGCGCACCAACGGATGGGTGGGGTCCACTTCATTGTCCCGATAGGCGCCGATCAACAGCAAGTGCTTCACGTCCGGCTGCGTGAGTAAATCCTCCATCAGGTCCAACGTCGCCGCGTCGAGCCATTGCAAGTCGTCGAGAAACAGGGCCAGGGGATGTTCCGGCCGCGCAAATACATTGATAAATCGACGCAATACCAGGTGGAACCGGCGTTGCTCCTCCTGCGGCGGAAGTTCCGGAACCGGTGGCTGCTCTCCTATAACGGCCTTCAATTCCGGGACCAGACCCACCATCAGTTGTCCGTTTGGATCGAGCGCCTCCTGCAGGGCAGTACGCCACGTGCTCAACTCCTCTTCGCTCTTACTCAGCAGTGGGCGGAGAAGGCTCTGCAAGGCCTGCGCGAGAGTGGCATACGGGATATCGCGCTTGTACTGGTCGAACTTGCCTGAGGCAAACAGGCCACGCGGAGGAACCAGCGGTTTGTGCAGCTCATTGACGACGGCGGATTTGCCGATGCCGGAATAGCCGGACACCAGGACCAACTCCGGTCTGCCGCTCTTGACCATGCGGTCGAAGGAGGCGAGCAAGGTAGCGACCTCGCGCGCTCTGCCGTACAGTTTCTCGGGGATCAACAGCCGGTCTGGTGTGTCGTGTGCGCCAAGCGCAAATGGGTCGATGCGCCCATGCAGCTCCCATGCGGCAAGACACTTTCGTAGATCAGCCTCAAGGCCCGCTGCAGTTTGGTACCGCTCCTCGGCGGTCTTCGCGAGCAGCTTCATGATCATATGCGAGACCGGGGCCGGAATGCCATTCACCTGCTCGCTGGGCGGCACCGGCTGTCTGGCGATATGGCAGTGGACCCACTCCATGGGATCGGACGCCGTGAACGGCAGTAAGCCCGTGAGCATCTGGTAGAGCGTGACGCCAAGGGAGTAGAGGTCGCTGCGGGAATCGAGCGAGCGATTCATCCGTCCGGTCTGTTCTGGCGCCATGTAGGCGAGCGATCCAGCAATGACCTCCGGAGGTTCAGGAGCCTGGCGCTCGCGCGGGAGACGCGAAGCGATACCAAAGCCTGCGAGCCATACCTGGCCAGTTGCGGCGTTCACCAGGATGTTGCCCGGCTTCACATCTTTGTGGATGAGCCCCTGGGCGTGGAGCCGACCCAGCCCAACCGCCAAGCCGGTCGCGACCCGCAGAAACTGGGGCACTTCCCACGGCTGCCCGACGAGCCCAGCCAGGAGCTCACCGCCGGGATCGTCGAGCAGCAGCGTCAATCGTCCGTGCTCACGAGTAAGCCCACGTGGCCGCACCGCCCAGGTGGGGTCGAGTTCGTTCCGGAGCAGAAACTCGTGTTCGAGTCGCTGGAGACTCTCTCGTGCTGGCTGGTCCGAAGCAGGGGCCAGCAGGAGAGTCGGGAGGCCCTCCATCCCGGTCCGGCGCAGGACGAATTCCCCATCATCGCGCAAGGTCTCGAACACGGATCCCGACAGTTCAGTCATAGAAAAATCTTCCGAGGCGCACTCATCCTGCACAGAACATCGAATTTTTTCAAGAACTGTTTGCCGACAATTCGGCACATGCCGAAAGTTCGGCAGCTCGTTCCAGGCTCAACGTAAGTTTTTCAACAGCTTACCAATGGCCTTTTCATTGCACTATGAAGATTGAAGATTGAAAAAGTGCCGACGGGCGAAAGCGGCGTACAACCCCAAAAGAGAGTCATAACAACACACCCAGAGGTCAAGAATGAAAACGATGCGCTTGTCTGATTCCGCGCAGCCCCTCTGTGCTGGTCGAAGAAACCGTTCCTCAGCCGCAACCTCGGCGAGGCGAACTGCTCGTCCGTGTCTATGCCGCTGGGGTGACGCCGACCGAAGGATCATACCGGGTATGCAATTTCAAAAATAAGCACCGACACCCCGACAAGTGAGACGATCCCTCGATTGCCCGGCTGGAGAAACGCAAGATTCTCGAATTGGGCGTCATTGAAATCACAGAGGAGGAGCTACCATGTTGGACCTTGATCAAGCGATCAGAGAGCGTCATTCGACGCGGATGTTTTTGTCCCAGCCGGTGCCGCGGGAGTTGGTGGAGGAGGCCCTCGCCCTGGCCCAGTGGGCGCCGTCGAACTCCAACATCCAGCCCTGGCATATGGTGTTCGCGTCCGGGCCGCCTCGCGACCGCCTCGTCAACGCCCTGCTCGAGGAGGCCCAGTGCCGGCCACCCAACATCCCTCCCCTGCCCGAGTCGTTCCAGCGCTACCGCCGCGAACTGGGCGCTCAAGTCTACGGGTCGATGGGAATTGCCCGAGAGGACAAGGCGGGCAGGGCGGCTGCCGCCTTGTGCAACTGGGAGTTCTTCCGCGCACCGCTGGCCGGCATTGTCTGCATGCACCGGGACCTCGGCCCAGCGGACGCCGTCAGCGTGGGAATGTACCTGCAAACGTTGCTGTTGGCATTGACCGAACGAGGCCTGGGTACCTGCGTCGAGGTCTCAATCGCGGGGTATCCCGAGATCGTCTGCGCACAGTTGGCTATCCCGGCAGAACTGTCGATTCTGTGCGGCCTGGCGGTCGGCTACCCCGACCCAGACTTCCCCACCAATAAGCTGCACGTTGGCCGTGAGGCCATCGAGAAGAACGTGGTGTTCCTCAATAGCTAATCCGAGGGAGAACTCGGACAGACAGGGGGAACGATCATGACGCGGCGGATCGCTTATTACCAGGGAGCGCCGGACGGGCTCAAGGCGCTGGCGGTCCGCGCCGATGCGAGCGACGCCGATGTAGTGAAAGCTGCCGTGGCCAAGACAGTCCAAAGCTTCGGCCGCTTGGACATCCTGGTCAACAACGCCGGCAGCATGATCGTCAAATCCGTGAACGATCTCTCACTCGAAGACGTCGACCGCATCGTTACGGTCAACGTCAAGGGTCTGTTTGTGGCGACGCAGGAAGCGGTGCGCCCTATGGGCGAAGGCGGCCGCATTATCAACATCGGTAGCCTCAACAGCGACCACAGCGAGCTGGATAATCGGTCCGTTATCGCGGTCGATGGTGGCCGGAGTATTGCGTAGGTAACCCGTGTCACGAATCGGTCCACTGCCCGGTAATGGCTAGTACATTGACCCGAATCGGCACCATGGGTGCCTCGGGCAAAGAACGAAAGGGCACTTATGCTGAGGAAGAAAATACTACTGGTGGTTCTGCTCTGTCTCATTGCCGGCCCGCTGAGGGCCCAGGAGGCCAAGGTCACGTCGCTGATGTCCCAGGAGCTGCGAGAATTTCCCGGGAAGGAAGGGTTGATGATCAGCGTGGAGTATGCGCCCGGCGGGTCAGACCCTGTCCATCGACACGATGCCCACGCGTTTGTGTACGTGTTGGAAGGCTCCATCGTGATGCAGGTGAAGGGCGGAGAAGAAGTCACGCTGACACCCGGGCAGACCTTTTATGAAGGCCCCGACGATGTTCATGTCGTCGGCCGGAACGCCAGCAGTACCAAGCCAGCCAAATTCCTGGTTTTCTTTGTTAAGGACAAGAGCGCTCCGGTGCTCGTGCCAGTGAAGTGACTCGTGGAGTGTCTTTCCCGCTTGCTCCCATTCTCGGCGACGGAGCGCTGGAAATACGCACGATAGACAAATTTTTATCGCTCAACCAACGGCGACTCGACAATTGAGGATGATAACAATGTTAACAATCATGACCAGTGACGGCACAGCAATCCATTACAAGGAGTGGGGCAAGGGCTCCGTGGTCACGTTCTCACACGGCTGGCCCCTGAACTCTGATGCGTGGGACGGCCAACAGGAAGCCCATCTCATTGCCCTGGCCTGTAGTACTCCCTCCGAGGGGCAGGCGTGCTGGAGTTTACGGCTGTTGGCCGACAAGTTGATTGAATGGTAATCCGCTGTAGTGTCCGCAGCAAAATGGATTATGCTGCGGTGGAAAGGAACAATCTCGGAGAGGACTGCTGATGATGACACGACGAGTAGCGCAGGAACGCGGCCACGCCCAGCATGAGTGGCTGGAGAGCTCTCATACCTTCTCGTTCGCTGACTATTATGACCCCCGCTATATGGGGTTCTGTGTGCTGCGCGTGATCAATGAGGATCATGTACAACCCGGCAAGGGATTCCCCACGCATTCCCACCGCGACATGGAAATTGTGTCGTATGTGCTCGAGGGGGCACTCGAACACCAAGACAGCTTAGGGCGGCGATTGGCACCCGAGGCTGCAGCCACCCGAGAGAAGCGCCAGAGCGAGAAGAGTATAAACAGCGGGAAGTTGGGAGCCCGGGTGCCTCATTGCGCTTTCCCCTCGTTGCTGCCGAACAGAATGGCATTGGGGTTCTGCTCGAGAAACTCCGCGAGCACACGCACCGCCCGAGCAGCCTCGGAGAGCTCACGCAGACTTTTCACTAGCTCGTAGCCCATGGGCGAGTTCGGCGCGGTCATACCATTGACATTCTTCCGCATCTCCTGAGCGCTCCCGAGGGTGACTCGCGCTGCCCCTACGGTTTCTTTCAGGCCCTCTGTCAATATTGTCACGTGTCCGTCTGCATTCCGCGCGAGTTTCCCGATGTCTCCCATCGCGCTTGTCACACTGCCCATCGCTTCCGTAGCCCTCGCTGTTACCGGCGTAACCTGTTTGTCGAGATTGCGCACCAGTTGGCGTACGTCCGTCAGCGTCGTGTTGAGGTTACGGATTGCCTCCATTACTTCGGGCGCAGCCATCAGCCGATCAACGCTCTGCAAGGTCGTGTGCAGGCTATGAAAGATATCTTCGAGCGGCAGCTCGCTCATCTTCTCGAGCGCCTTCCGTATCGTTTGCTCCACCTGCTGCATGGTCGTCGGAACCGTGGGGATCTTTGGCAGATTGGTCAGCGGGTCGACCCCGAACTCTGCAGCTGGGGCTTCCGGATGAAAGTCCAGTTGGATGAACAACTGACCAGTGACAAAGCTCTCTAACTGGAGTTGTGCCCGCACTCCCCGTTCCACCAGATTCTGTATGGCTTTTTCCCCCTCGGGGCGCAGTCTCACAAAGGTAACCGTGTCCGGATGTAATTCCACGATGACCGGAATTTGCACCTCGACATTCTGGGGATCGATCACCGCCTTGATTTTCGTCACCGTCCCGATCGGCACCCCCTGGAAATCAACCGCAGCCCCCACCTGCAACCCTTGCAGATCGCCGGGAAAGTACATGACCACGCGATCAATGTTGGCAAAAAACCTCCCCGAGCCGAAAACGAGAAGGCCGGCAACCGCTAACACGAAGGCGCCGATCACAAAGCTGCCAATGACAGCCGGATTTGCGTGTCTACTCATGAATGCTCCTCTCCCCATGTGAGAAACTGCCACACCTTGGGGCCTTTGCTCTCAGCGAGGGTAGTGTATCAATTTAGTTGCTCATCCTTCACTCTACTGGTGAATCTCAGCGAATTCCCGAGGCCCATCAACTAAAATGGTACACCGCCCACTGAGAGAATCTTGAGATCTTAAGGGTGTGTAAACGTGAGTCGGCAGCAATATCCTCTTGGATGAGGATTGTCCGCTTCAGGTCAACTCCTCTAACAACGCTTTCGCCTCTTGCAAGTCTTTGGTGTCAAACCCCTCGGTGAACCAGGTATAAATCTCGGTGAGCATTCGTCGGGCTGCTTCCTTCTTGCCTTGGCTCTGCCACAGTCGACTCAGGCTCGTTATCGCTCGCAGTTCCAGTGACTTGGCTTGCTGCTTGCGCGCAATCGCGACGGCCTGGTGAAAACATGCCTCCCCTTCTTTGACTCTAGATTCTCGACTCTGGAGGCTAGTCTGTAACGTCAGCTCTCCCTTGAGCCAATACAGTTCCGCCTCGTAAAACCGCTCCCCGCTTTTATCCACCACCTTCAGCGCCTGGGCCAATGTGGTTAGCCCTTCCTCTGCCTGCCCCGCTTTTCCATAGGCCTCGGCCAGCAGGACAAGATAATAGGATTGAAGCATCCCTGCCCCTACGGTTTGGTAGGTGGCCAGTCCGTGGCGTATCTGTTCAATCCCTTCCTCTGCCTGTCCCTGCTCGGCCAGTGCCCACCCCCGCAGGATAGTTCCCTGCGCCACGTAGAAAGAAAATCCCTGTTCACTAAAAACTGCGATAATTGCCTCTGCCTGCTCTAGGCATGACTGCTCCTCCCGGCGGTATTGGTAGAGAAAAGCAGCACTGATTAGGGCATAAGCCAAGCTAAAGGTGTGAGAGAGCTCCTGAGCCAGTGCGAGCGCTTCGTGACTTCTCTTCACAGCCTGGTCCGGATAGCCCAGATGCCACAGAACTAAGGTCGCGTACCCTAAGCACCCCACCCCAGGGCGTCCCCCAGCCCAGGCCAGAGGTCGCTCCTGCTGGGGGTTACAGAGGACGATACCCTCCTCCAGGCACTTCCGAGCGGAGGCCAACTCCCCCATGCAATACAGAGTCTGCCCCAGCGCCAGGTGGGCTCCTGCAAGGAGTGCCGGGTCTTGCTCGCGCTGGGCCAAGGGGAGGAGTTGCTCAGCCAGCTCACGCGCCTTCTTGTGCTGGGCTCCCGTGAAGTAAAAAACCTGCAGTCCCCGCAACACTGGAAAGAGCTGGGGAGTTTCCCCTAGTTGCCGGCACAGCTCCAGCGCCCGGGTGTAGGAGTGTTCCACTTCCGGGGCTGTGTAGCCCTTGACCGCAATCAAAGCCGGGCCAAGGGTAGTCTGCAAGGCTAGTTCTTGCCGGGTGCGCTCAAGAGTGTCTGGTAAAGCCTTGAGCAACTCCAGCCCCTGACTCAGATGACTGACAGCTTCAAAGTTGGCGGAGCGCTGGCTAGCCCTCTGCCCGGCCTGCTGCCAATAGGGAATCGCCTGCTCCGTGAGTCTCGCTTCGGTGTAGTGGTGGGCGAGCAGTTCCGGTTGGGTCTCAACCATCTCCGGAAAGCGCTCCTTCAACACCCGAGCAATCTGTTGGTGATACTGCTGCCGGGTGCTCTTGAGTAACGATTGATAGGCGGTGTCTTGAATGAGGGCATGCTTGAAAAAATAATGGGCTTGCGGCGCTAGCCCCCGCTGATACACCAGTTCGGCCTCCACCAACTGCTTGAGCCCCTGCTCTAACTTCGCGTCAGCGAGTCCAGAGACGGCCTGCAGCAGCTCGTAGCTAAACTCCCGTCCAATGGCGGCGCCCAGTTGAGCGATCTCCCGCACCGTGGATAGGCGATCCAGCCGCGCCATTAACGAGTCCTGTAAGGTAGAGGGAATCGCCAGCGGCGGCAGTGAGCCGCGCAATCCATAGTGGTCAGTGGCGGCAGTGAGTACCCCAGACTCTACCACGGTCTTGGTTAACTCTTCGACGAATAAAGGCACGCCATCGGTCTTGGCTACGATTTGCTGCATCACCTCGGGGGGCAGGGCTTTGCCGCCCGTGACCCGCCTAACCATCGTCTCGACCTGCGGATGATCTAAGCGGCTGAGCGTCAGCTGGCTGAGGTGCGAGCGGTTGCCCCAGGGCGGGGTGAATTCAGGGCGAAAGGTCAACAGCACGTACAGGCGCGCAGTCGGCGCTTGCTCCACGACCAAGTGTAACACGTCCAGCGTGGACGGGTCCGCCCAGTGCACGTCTTCCCAGGTAATGTAGACCGGGTGGTGCTCCGCCTCCTCCACCAGCCACGTTACTAAAGCAGCATGTGTTTTCTCCTTTTGCTTCTGGGGACTCATGGTCAGCAGCGGGTAGCCCTCAGGAGGCGGAAGCGATAGCAGGGCGGCCACCAGGGGCACTGTCTCGGCCTGAGGAAAACGATAGGGGCTCAGCGTCTGTTGGAGTTTCTCCAGCTTGGTTGCCGGCCCATCCTCGCGTGCAAACTGCAGCAGGTGCTGGAGATGCTCGATGATGGGATACAGGGCGCTGTTCTGATGATAGGGGGAGCAGCGAAACTCCACGCGCATCACCCCTTCGTCCGTAAGCTGCTCTTTGAACTCCTGCACCAGGCGGGATTTACCAATACCGGGCTCGCCGCTGAGCAGCACCACCTGGCCGGCGCCCTGCTTGGCCTGCTCCCAGCGCCGCTGCAGTAAGGCGAGTTCTTCGGCTCTCCCCACCAATGGCGTCAAGCCCTTTTGCACCGCCGCCTCAAAGCGACTCTGCACCGCGCTCTCCCCCACGACCTGGTAGAGCGCCAGGGAAGTTGAGAGGCCCTTCAGCACTCGCGGCCCCAGTTCCTCACATTCAAACAAGCCGGTGATCAGCCGATAGGTTGTCGGACTGATGACTACGCGGTTGGGGTGCGCTTGCTCTTGCAGCCGGGCGGCAATGTTAGGCGTCTCGCCCACAATCGCCAGGGGCTCGGGTTGGTCACCGACGCCCATCTCCCCAGCCACCACGAGGCCCGTGTGAATGCCGATTCGTACCTGCAAGGGGCACGGGAACTGTATGGTCGGGAAGGACAACTGCTGAATGGCCTCGACGATCCCCAGGGCAGTGCGCACGGCGCGCTGGGCATCATCCTCATGGGCCTGGGGATAGCCGAAGTACACCAACAGCCCATCCCCGATGTATTTGGCTAG
>JACXTT010011308.1_pt1 | contig 11952 bp, 13 predicted proteins | sample 9270951 | NCBI WGS metagenome assembly JACXTT01 (sample SAMN15532306, study PRJNA645909) | rock metagenome | isolation source: weathered quartz diorite | place: Puerto Rico | collected 2017-06-21 | reverse complement strand
CGACTCGCACGATCGCAGCACGCGCGCCACTCCCCCGTGAACGAGCAGATCCCGCCCTTCGCCGACGAGTGGATCGCCGAGTACGACCGCGGACGCAACGTCGTCGACTGGTACGCGCGATCCTGATGCCCCCCGCCGCATGACGATCGACCCGGAGCTCGCGGAAATCGTACGGCTGGCCAACTCGGCGCCGGGGCTCCCTTTCGATCCCGGATCGGTCGATCAGCTCCGCGAGCTGTCACGCGCGGCGGCGGTGGCCTACGGGCCCGGGCCCGAGGTGGCAGCGATCGAAGATCGGACGGTGCCGGGACCGCGCGGGGCGATTCCCGTGCGCATCTATCATCCGGAGGTCGAGGCCGTCGGCATCCTCGTCTTCTTCCACGGCAGCGGCTTCGTGATCTTCGACCTCGACACCCACGATCGCGAGTGCCGGCTCCTCGCGCGGAACGCGAGCGTGGTGGTGGTGAGCGTCGACTACGCGCTCGCCCCCGAGCACCCGTTTCCGGCCGCGTTCGACGATTGTCTGGCGGCCACGCGATGGATCGCGGCGAACGGAGCCGCGCTCGGCGTTCCCGCGCTCCCGATCGGCGTCGCCGGCGACAGCGCGGGCGGCAACCTCGCGGCCGCGGTCTCGGCGGCGCTTCGCGCGGACGCCGGGTGCCGCCTCCGGTGCCAGATGCTGGTCTACCCGGTGACGGACCTCGCGAACCGTGCACCATCGTACGCCGAGAACGGCGAGGGATATCTGCTCACCGCCGCCGCGATGGAGTTCTTCATCCGCTGCTATGCCCCGGATCGACGCCAGCGGCTCGATCCGCGCGCGTCCCCGCTCCTCGCCGACGAGTTCACGGGCCTGCCGCGGACGCTCGTGATCGTCGCCGGGCTGGATCCGCTGCGCGACGAAGGCGAGGCATATGCGCGGGCGCTCGAGAAAGCGGGCGTCGACGTCTCGCTCGTGCAGTACGACGGCGCCGTCCACGGGTTCTTCCAGATGAGCAACTTCAGCATGCTGGCGAAGGACGCGATCGCGAGGTGCTCGGCGTTCCTGAAGGAGTCCTTCAATGCTCAGTGACTTGGCAGGCAAGGTGTGTGTGGTGACCGGCGGTGCCGCCGGCATCGGTCGCGCGATTGCCCGGCGCTTCGCGGCCGCGGGCATGCGGATCGCGATCGGCGACGTCGAGGCGCCCGCGCTCGATGCGACCGTCGCGGAACTGGGCGGCGACCGGGAGCGCGTCATCGGGGTCCGATGCGACGTGCGGTCGGTCGACGACGTGCGACGACTCCGCGACGAGACGGTGCGGCGATTCGGCGGCGTCCACCTCGTCTGCCTGAATGCGGGCGTCGCACCGGTCGGACTGATTCTCGACACGCCGCTCGACGTCTGGAGCTGGGTGCTGGACGTCAACCTGCGCGGCGTCATCCATGGGGTTCGCGTCTTCGCCCCGCTACTCGTGGAGCAGCGGGGCGGACACGTCGTGTGCACCGCCAGCGCCGCAGGGCTGAGCGACACGCCGACGGTCGGCGCGTACGGCGCGACCAAGCATGCCGTCGTCGGTTTGGCCGCCGCCCTGCGCGGTGAGCTCGCCGAGAGCGGCGTCGGTGTCTCCGTCGTCTGCCCCGGCGCGATCAACACCCGCATCTTCGAGAGCGAGCGGAATCGACCCGATGGCATGGACGATCCTTCCGAGGGCAACGCGATCTCGACGCAGTACCGCGAGATGCTGTCGACGAACGGGGCACCGCCGGAGCACGTCGCGGAGTTCGTGCACCGTGCCGTCCTCGACGGCCAGTTCTTCGTGTTTCCGACCGCCGACCTGGACGCGATGATCGAAGCCCGGCTCGACGAGGTCCGGCAGGGACTCGCATGGCGGAACGCCATCATCGGGTCGCACGAACGGGAGAAGTCATGACGACGTTCGATTCCGCGTCGGTGAATCTCACCGAACCCGACCTCTACGACGACCCGTGGGACTTCTATCGTTGGCTGCGCGACGAGCGCCCGGTGTGGTGGAACGAGGCGAGCGGTCTGTACGCCGTGTCGCGGTACCAGGACGTACTCGAGATCTCGGCTCACCCCGAGATCTACAGCTCCGCCCAGGGTGTCCGCCCGATTCCGCGCAGGGTGTCCCTCATCGACACGGACGACCCCGAGCACGCGCGCCTTCGCCGGCTCATCAGTCGCGGGTTCACCCCCCGGCAGGTCCGCGCGATGGAGTCGCACGTGCGCGAGCTCACGAACCAGATCATCGACGAGATCCAGCACCGGGGCGAGATCGAGTTCGTCTCCGAGTTCGCGATTCATGTGCCGACGATCGTGATCGCCGAGCTGATGGGTCTCGATCCGGCGTCGCGGCTGCAGCTCTACCAGTGGACGGACGCGATGATGGCCGGCGACGCGGTCGCCGACGACTCGGGCAGCCCGATCATCGCTCGCGGGGCCGAAGCGTTTCTCCAGCTGACCGCCGTGATCGCCCAGATGGTCGAGGAGCGACGGAACTCGCCCCGAAGCGACCTGATCTCGGTGCTGACGAAGCTGGCCGACGACGGCATCGACGGGAAGCCCGACATCCTGACCGACGAAGAGCTTCTCATGTTCTGCGCGCTCTTGGTGGTGGCCGGTAACGACACCACCCGCAACGCGATCACCGGTGCCTTGCGCGCGTTGTCGCTCTTCCCCGGCGAGCGGGCGAAGCTGATCGCCGAGCCGTCGCTCGTCCCGAGCGCCGTGGAGGAGGTGCTGCGGTGGGTGTCGCCAGTGCTCACCATGGTGCGCACCGTGACGACCGACCACAGCCGTCACGGCATCGACCTGCACGCCGGCGATCGGGTGCTGCTCCTCTATCAGTCTGCCAACCACGACGAGCGAGCGTTCGACGACCCGGAGACGTTCCGGGTCGATCGCTCGCCGAACCCGCACCTGGCGTTCGGCTATGGGTCGCATCTTTGTCTAGGTGCCCACCTGGCCCGCCTCGAGGTCGAGATCGTTCTCGGTGAGCTCTTGCGACGCCTTCCCGACATTCGACTCGCCGACCCGAGCGCGCCACTGGTACGCGGCGACTCGACACTCGTGCTGTCGATCAACTCTGCGCCCGCCGTGTTCACACCGCGCACGAACTCCTGACGGCCGGCGATTTCGCCCGCCCCTGCTCCGTATGGAGGCTCGGCGCGTAGCGCAGCGTCAGGAGGGTCCAAGGCCCGAGCGCTCCATCCAGTCCATGATCGTGTGCGCGATGTCGTTCGGACGTTCGGTGACGACCATGTGACCGGAACGATCCACGAGCATGAGCTCGGCGTTCGGGATCGCATCGGCGATCCGGCGTGAACATTCGATCGGGGTGGCCCGATCCTCGGTGCCGCAGAGGACCAGCGTGGGGGGCCCCGGTCGGGCGAACGTCGGCCGCAGGTCGACGTGCCGCATCGCTCGTCCGATGGCGACTCGCGTAGCGACCGGACAACGCACCGATAGGCGCCGCGCCTGCTCGATTTCCAGATCGATCGCGTCCCGTCGGTACCACGTGCGGATGATCGACCGGCCAATCTTCTCCCTCGCGAGCAGGCGGGCTCCTACTGCAGAGGTGAAGACCCTGGCGCCAAGCCTCCGGAGCGGGCTTCGCGGTGACGCGGGCATGGCCGCGACGGCGACCACACCGCACACGTGCGGTGTGGCAGCTCGCTCCGGGCGGATGCCCAACGCGATCAGGGCACCGAGGGAGTGCCCGATGACGGTGACCTCACGCCGACCGCGCTCTGCGACGACGTCGAGACCGTCTCGAACGAGCCGAGCGAGACTGGGCTCGGCCGCCCCGAGCGACGAGCTGCCATGGCCGCGGAGGTCGGGCACCAAGACCTCGAAGCCCGCTTCCGCGAGCGGCCCCGCGACGCCCAGCATCGTGGTGTGGTCGAGCGTGAAGCCGTGCAGCCGAAACGCAGCCGGGCCTGGCGGTCCGGCACGGTACACGGCGAGCTCGATTCCATCCGACGCGGTCACGAACGATCGCTCGAACCCTGCAGACCACGGGCCCGATTCCACGTGTCAGGTCCGGGAATGCGGCTTTTGCGCGGCGACACCAGCCAGCACGACGTCCAGCACGCGATCGATGTAGTCCGCGTCGACGGCATCTCCGAACGTGAACACGCGGCGGAGGACGGGCGCCGTAACGAGATCGACGACGAGGTGGGGATCGACCCCCTTGGACAGCTCGCCGCGCACGATCCCGCGCTCCACCATCGCAACGCGCCTCTCGTGCTGTTCGTCACGCAGGCGGTGGGCGAGCGCGTCGATCTCGGCCGCGGTGCGCTCCGTCTGCAGGATGCGCATGATGCCTCGCCCCCGCAGTTGCCTGCCCTGCGCGATCGCCTCACGGAGCGATTCGCGCAGGTCGCCTCGAAGGCTGCCGGTGTCGATCGGAGTCGGCTTCGCGGCGATCTCCTGGAGCGCCGCCGCCACGAGCTCGGCCTTCGTGGGCCAGCGCCGGTAGATCGTGGTCTTGTTGATCCCCGAACGCGCCGCAACGTCTTCGACGCGCAGCTGCGCATATCCGACGCGCGTCAGCTCCTTCGCCGTGGCGCGCAGCACCAGGTTGACCACGCGCTCGGCCCGGCCGCGGAGATGCACCCCCGTCGTCCGGCGGGTCTCCGCCTTCACGGCCTCCACGCATCCCCCCGTCGCCGAGTGCTTGGCGCGCCCATCGGCTCCTTCCTACGGCGATGAGGATCGAATGGCAACTAATTGTTGACATTATTGCTCGACCCACAGTAAGGGTGGCGCTCGCCTCGACCCCAGCCCGTCGTCGAAGGAGGAGTCGCGTGACTGAGAAGGATCGCTACCAGCGCGCCACCGAAGTGCTCGACGAGATCTATCCGAACTGGCGGGAACAGAGCACCGACGCGAGCGCGATGCCGGGCGCCCTCGGTGCCTTCGCGCGTACCTGCGTCGAGCATTGCTACGCCGACGCGTGGGCCCGTAAGGACAATCCGACGTTCGACTACAAGACGCGCAGCCTGATCACGATGGCCGTGCTCGCGACGCTCGGAAGCGAGCACGAGCTCAAGATGCACGTCGACATCGCACTGAACCTCGGCCACAGCTTCGACGACGTCGGCGAGCTGTTCCTCCATCTGGCCCCGTACATCGGCGTACCGCGCGCAGTCGCCGGGCTGCGCGCCGCCGGCGCCGCACTCATGGAACGCATGCAGCGGGAGGGTTGAGCGTCATGCATCAGAAACTCACCGAGCTTCCGCTGCACAACCCGGACAGTCCGGGCGCGTACCGTTCCGTCGTCTGGGGCGGCATGCAGGTCGGGCTCGCGACCGTACCGGGCGCAGTCGACTGCACGCCCCTCTACGCCGACCTTCCCGGCGGCGTCTGCCCGTGCCCCCACTGGGGCTACGTCCTCGAAGGTGCCGTGACCGCGCGCTATCCGAACGGAGAGCACGCGCAGGAGACTGCGCGCGCGGGCGACGTCTACTACTTTCCGCCGGGCCACGTCCTCGTCTACGAGGAGCCGACGAAAGCGCTCGAGGTGAACCCGCCCGAGCAGCTCGAAGCGGTCATGACGGCAGTCTACCGCAAGATGCGCGAGCTCGGGCTCGCCGCCGAGGGACAGTGACATGAAGCGAACGCGGGCCGTTTCGGAGTGGGTGCAACGCGTGAGCTACGGCGACTTGCCGATGGAGACCACGAGCTACGCGAAGGCGCTCCTCCTGAAGACGGTCGCCGGCATGGTCGCCGGATCGCGCGAGCCCATCTCGAAGATCCTGAACACCTACTACGCCGACCAAGGCGGCGCGCCGCATGCCGGCGTGGTGAACGGCGGCTTCCGCACCACCGTCGAGAACGCGGCGTTCATGAACGCCACGTTCGCACACGCCTCCGAGCTCGAGGACAACGAGCTACCGTCGATCACCAGCGCCTACTGGATGTTCCCGGCGCTCTTTCCGATGGCGGAGAAGCAGGTGTCCACGGGCAAGGAGGTCATCGAGGCGGCGGTCGTCGCGTGGGAGGTCGCGTCGCGCTACTGCCGCGCGGCGCCCGGCTATCTGCTGATGATGTTCCACATGTGCCCGCCGTCGTGGTTCGGGCCGCTCGGCGTGGCCGCCGCCGGATCGAAGCTGCTGAAGTCCACCGTCGAGCAGACGGAGCACGCGATCACGATCGCCGGCTCCTACGCGAGTGGCCTCGGACAGGCGGGGTGCGACGTCCACTTCCTGGAGTCGGGCCACACCGCGAAGATGGGGCTGCAGTCCGCGTTCCTGGCGAACATGGGCGCGACCGGCGAGCTCGGCCTCCTCGAGCTGCCCGTCGGCGGCCTGTGGTCGCCGGTCGCATCCCAGAACAAGGTGAACCTGGACATCATCGACGACGGGCTCGGCGAGCCGCCGTTTCTCATCAACCAGGCGTGCATCAAGAAGTACAGCGCGTGCACCTATGCGCACACGTCGATCGACGCGCTCGGGCTCATCATGAAAGAGCATGCCCTCACCGGCGATGATGTGGCGCACGTCGAAACCGTGACCGGGCCGCTCGCCCACATGGCGGTCGGATCGCATCCGCAGCCCGCGGATCTTCAGGAGGCGCGCTTCAGCCTCGAATACTTGCTCGGCGAGGTGCTCGTGAACGGGCGCATCGACGTGACCACGTTTGCCGCTCCGGAGAAGCTGAGCGATCCGCGGCACAAAGCGGCGGCCGCGAAGGTGTCGTCGCGGGCGAATGGCGAGATGCCCTTCCAGTATCCGGGCGCCGAGGTGACCGTCACCAAGAAGGACGGCAAGACGCTGACGAAGCGCCTCGACGGCTGGCTCGGCAGCCCGGAGCATCCGCTGAACGTGGAAGAGATCCGGGGCATCTGTCGGCCCTACCTCGAGACCATGCTCGATCGACGGAGCTGCGACCGCGTGGAGGAGATCGTGCTCGGGCTCGACGCGCAGCCGGACGTGCTCGAGTTGATGGACATCCTTACCTTCGCGCGGGTGGGCCACCGGCGGAACTAGAGGCGGACGTCGTGAGCGCATTGGTCCTGGACCGCGATCGGATGCGGGCGCTGTTCGACCTGCGCAGCGTCACGTACGCCATCCGCGGCGGCGGCTACGTCGACGACCCGTACCCGGTCTTCCACCGGCTGCGGGAGACCGGGCCGATCCACGCAGGAACGCCGCACGAACATCTCGGCTGGACCGAGGACGTGTTCTTCCAAGGGCTCCCGTACCCCGATCGCCCCCATTTCAGTGCCTACGACTATGAGACGTGCACGACGATCCTCAAGGACGACTCGCGGTTCGTCACCATCCTGCCGCCGCTGCCGGGCGAGCCGGACATGAGCCAAGCCGGCATGCTGTTCATGAACGGGAAGCGCCATCACGACTACCGCATGCTCGTCCAGCCGTCGTTCGTCCCCGGCAAGGCCGTTTGGTGGCTAGACCGTTGGATCAAGACCGCGATTCATCAGCTGATCGACCTGATCGATCACGACGATCGCGCCGACTTGAACGTGGAGTTCTGCGCCCCGATCCCGCTCCTCACGATCACGGGCAGCTTCGGCATCACGATCGAGGACGCGCTCACGGTGCGGGAAGCCGTCACGTCCGATGGCCACGGCCTGGGCGTGTTGCCCCCGCTCCTGGTTCCCATCATCGCGGCCCGGCGAAAGAAGCCGCAGGACGATCTCATCAGCGTGCTCGTGCAGGCGGAGGTCACCGACGAGCACGGCATGGTGCACCGGCTGACCGACGAGGAGATCCTCGGGTTCAGCTTTCTGCTCCTCGCCGCAGGATCCGGGACGACCTGGAAGCAGATGGGCATCACGCTCATCGCGCTGCTCCAGCAGCCCGTGGCGCTCGCCGCCGCGCGCAACGACCGGACCTTCCTTCGCAGCGTCGTCGAAGAGTCCGTGCGCTGGACGCCGACCGATCCGGTCTTCGCGCGGTTCGTCGCCGAGGACTGCGAGCTCGGCGGCGTCGCGATGCCTGCGGGCGCGGTCGTCCACACGTGCCTTGCGGCGGCGAACCGCGATCCGTTGCGCTGGCAGCGTCCCGACGAGTTCGACCCGTTCCGCCAGCTCAAGGCGAACATCGGCTTCGGGCACGGCCCACACACCTGCCTCGGCATGCACGTGGCGCGGGCGGAGCTGGTCCACGGCATCGGCGCCCCGCTCGACCGGCTGCCCGATCTGCGGCTCGATCCGGACCCACCGACGCCGCGGATCATCGGTCTCTACGAGCGCGGCCCCGATGCCGTTCCCGTCCGCTTCGAAGGTGCGTCGTGAGATTGCTCGAGGGAAGTTCGTGCGTGATCACCGGCGGCGGCTCGGGCATCGGGCGGGCAGCAGCCGTGCTGTTCGCGCAGCATGGGGCGTCGATCGTGATCGGCGACGTCCGAGATCACTGGGCCGCCGACACCGTCGCTCTCGTGGAGCGGGCGGGTGGTGCCATCGTCGCCCTCCAATGCGACGTGTCGTCCGAGGCCGACGTCGAGCGGCTCGTCGCGACGTGCGTCGATCGGTTCGGCCGGCTCGACGTCATGTACAACAACGCCGGTGTGGGCTCCCCCAGGATCGGGCTGCCGTTCGTCGAGCACACGCAAGAGGACTGGGACCGGCTGCTCGGCATCAACCTCATGGGGATGGTGTACGGCTGCAAACACGCCGTGCTGCAGTTCCGACGCCAGGCCGGCGGTGGCGTGATCGTCAACACCGGATCGGTCTCCGGAATGGTCGGCTTCGGCGGAGTGCCCTACGGGGTCTCCAAGGCCGGCGGCATCCTGCTCACGAAGTCGCTGGCAATGGAGGTCGCGTCGGAGGGCATCCGCATCAACGCGATCGCGCCGGCCACGCTCCTCACCAATTTCGGGCGCGAGGAGAAAGACGCCTTCACGCCCCGCAGCGAAGACGAGGTCCGTATCTGGGGCTCGTTCGTGCCGACGGGTCGAGCCAGCACTCCGGAGGACTGTGCCAACGCCGCCCTGTTCCTTGCCTCCGACCTGTCCGCCAACACGACCGGCGCGATCATCCCCGTCGATGGCGGCTATCTCGCGAGATGACGAGGTGAGCGAGCTCGTCGTCGCGCGCGCGCCGTTCATCGGCGGCGTATTCGTGCGCGGTGATGGCCCCGCCCTCGAGGTCGAGTCGCCGGCGACGACGGAGACGGTCGCCGTCGTCGAAACCGCTTCATCCGCGCAGTTCGACGCCGCCATCGCCGCCGCGCGTCGCGCGTTCGACGACGGCCCGTGGCCTCGCTTGTCTGCAGCCGACCGTACCGCCGCGATTCGCCGATTTGCCGGGGCGCTCGACGCGCGGCGCTCGGTGCTGGTGGAGACCGTGATCCAGGAGACCGGCTGCCCCCGTATGGTCACGGAAATGGCGCAGGTCGGAATGGCGATGTCGAGCCTGCACGAGATCGTCGACCTCTACGAGCGTCTTCCGGGGTGGGAGCACAACGAAGTACCGCTGAGCGAGCACGTCGCCGGCTCCACTGTCCGGCTGTCGATCCGCCGCTTCGAGCCCGCCGGTGTCGTCGCGGCGATCAGTCCGTACAACTTCCCGTTCATCACGAACGTGTGGAAGGTGGTGCCGGCACTGCTTGCCGGCTGCGCCGTCATACTGCGCCCGAGCCCGCTCACTCCGCTCGAGGCGACGGTGTTCGGCGAGGCGGCGGCGGAATCGGAGCTGCCGCCCGGAGTGCTCAACGTCGTCGTGGAGGACGGCAGTACCGGCGCCGTCCGTCTCACGAGCGATCCCCGAGTCGACACGGTCACGTTCACGGGCTCGACGGTGGTCGGTCGCGCAGTCGCCGCGCAGGCTGCTCCCACGCTGAAGCGCACCATTCTCGAGCTGGGCGGCAAGAGCGCGGCGCTGCACCTCCCCGATCTCTTCGACAGCGGCGTCGGGCACGTCGTCGCCGCGGCGATGACGGTGTTCGTCGGACATGCCGGGCAAGGATGCGCCCACCAGACCCGAGTGCTCGTCCCCGCGAAACATCGGCGAGAGGCAGCCGACGCCATCGCCGCCACCGCCGCCGGCCTGACCATTGGCGACCCGGGCGACTATGCCACCTTGATCGGACCGGTCATCACCGAGCAGCACCGTCGTCGAATCGACGAGCTCGTCAAACGGTCGATCGCGGAAGGCGCGCGCCTCGTATCGGGCGGCCGCGCGCCGAAGCACATCGAACGCGGCTGGTTCTACGAGCCCACGGTGCTCGACGCGGCCGATCCACAGAACGCGGCCAACCAGCACGAGTTCTTCGGGCCGATCGTGTCGGTGATCGGCTACCGCGATCTCGACGAGGCGATCGCGATCGCCAACTCGACCGACTACGGTCTATCCGCCGGCATCTACACGAACGACCTGCCGACCGGTCTCGCGCTCGCGAACCGCATCCGGAGCGGCACAGTCCAGATCAACACCGGTCTGGCGAGCGGGTACACGCCGATGGGCGGCTACAAGCAGAGCGGCCACGGCCGCGAACGCGGCGCCGCAGGCATCCGCGCATTCCAGGAGTTGAAGCACGTGGTGGTGGCGAACCGATGAGTGACGACGGCTACAAGCAACCGGACCTGACCCTGATCGGCCACGAGCACGTCCGCCGCTACGTCGAGACGAACGGTGCGGTCGGTCACGAGTGGAACGGAGTACGCACGCTCGTCCTAACGACGATCGGCCGACGGACGGGCGAGCCTCGGTCGTCGGCGATGATCTACGGCGAGGATGGCGACCGGTACGTGGTGATGGCATCCCTCGGCGGCGCGCCGATGCATCCGAAGTGGTACCTCAACCTGCGCGCCAATCCCGACGTCGAGGTTCAGGTGGGCGCGAAGCGCTTCCGGGCCCGTGCGCGCGAAGCGGTGGGCGACGAGCGCGACCGTCTACGGTTGCTGATGACCGGAATCTGGCCGAACTTCGACGTCTATCAGTCCCGAACGGAACGACGGATCCCGGTCGTGGTGCTAGAGCCGACGGGATGAAGTCGCAGCGCGCCGGATGACGTGACTGAGGGTTCGGCGTCGAGACTTCACGGCCACAACCGGTTCGATCAATCGACGTTCTTCCAGAGCCCGAATCCATCCCAGACGTTCCGAACCATCTCGGACATAGTGAGCGTCTGCGTCCGGAGGCGCTCGAGTCCGTTCGGCGCATGCGCCGCCTTCATGGCGTAGCCCTTGAACTCGTCGCCATGGTGGGCGTCGAGGTCGGCGTGCATCGAAAACCAGCGCGTCTCGTCCTCGCTGAACCCATACCGGTCACGGAATGCCCGGTGAATCCGCGTGCACCACTCGGCGTTAGGGGTTTCAACGCTCAATCCGTACGTGGCGAGCTCGACGTAATAATCATCGAAGGGAATCGCTCTCCCCTGTGGCACCATTTCCCCGAGCGGTGACACGAGCCGCTTCGCGTCGTGCTCCGACAGTCGGAAGGCGCCGAGAAAATCGAAGAAGACATCCATGTGGCCTTTGTTCACGCCCGAGATGCGACCCGTCTCTTCCTCGTAGAGATTCGCCGCGAGCTCCCGCCGTAGCTCGGGATCGTGCGGGCTGTTGGCGTACGAAGTGCCGAGGCCGAACCGACCGTTCTTCGTGGCGGCGTAGAACGGCTTGGCCCACTCGCGGATCTGGTTGCGGGTGACGCTGCCGGCTTCGACCGCCGCGAGGAACTCGCCGTCCAGCAGGGACACCTTGCGGGCTCGGGTCTCCGCCAGGAGGTCGTCGACGAACTTTGCCACGTCGCAATGGGGGTCCAGGTCGGTCATCGTCGATCCCTTCGCGCGCATGCGTCAGCGCAGCGGCCGGAAGAAGGCTCGCACGTCGTCGACGAGCAGGTCGGGCTCTTCCAACGCCGCGAAGTGTCCGCCGCGATCGAACTCCGTCCAGCGCGTGAGCTGGTAGTCGGGCTCCACCCAGCGCCGGCGCGCGTACAAGATCTCCTTGGGAAACACGGCGACGCCGAGCGGCACGTCGCGGAA
>JACXTT010011307.1_pt1 | contig 11953 bp, 8 predicted proteins | sample 9270951 | NCBI WGS metagenome assembly JACXTT01 (sample SAMN15532306, study PRJNA645909) | rock metagenome | isolation source: weathered quartz diorite | place: Puerto Rico | collected 2017-06-21 | reverse complement strand
CAGTGCGCGTCCATCCGCACGATCACCTCGCCGCGCGCGCGCCGGATCATCGCGTTCATCCCGGTCGCCTGGATGCGGCCCGGGTTGTCGAGCACCGTCAGGCGGGGCTCGCGGCCGGCGATCCGCGCCAGGATGTCGCGCGTGCCGTCGCGGCTGCCGCCGTCGGCGACGAGCAGCTCGAGGCGGTGGGCCGGGTAGTCCTGGCCCAGGGCCGCGGCGACGCACGCCTCGATGGTGCGCGCCTCGTCCAGGCAGGGGATGGCGATGGTGACGAACGGTCGTTCAGGCGACATGGCGCTCGCTCGCATCGCCGATGGCGGCGGGCTCCGGCAGCGACGCGGAGCGCTTGGCCACCAGGAAGGTGCGATCGTCGACCTCGGCGCCGCGGCACGGCGCGAGCGCGCGGGCGAGCGCTTCGCGCAGATCGGTCGCGCTCCCGCCGCGGTGGGACGTCATCACGCCCGCGGCGAGGCGCGCGAGCCGGCCGTGGCTCATGTCGTCGCTCTCGCTGATGCCGTCGGTGTAGAGCAGGATGGCGTCGCCGAGCGCGAGCAAGCCGCGCTGGATCTCGAAGCTCGACTCGATCACCCCCAGGGGGACGTTACGCCCCGCGGCGAGCGGCGCCGCGCCGCCCGAGGCGCTCAGCATCAGCGCGGGCAGGTGGCCGGCGTTGAGGTGCTCGAACATGCCGCTCGCCGGATCGATGATCATCGCGCCGAGCGTCACGAACGAGTGCGGCGGGAGGAAGCGCATCAGGTAGCGGTTCATGCGCGTGGCGGTCTCGCACAATCCCTCGGCTCGATCGGCCGATGCGTGCACCAGCGTGTGGAGGCTCGACGCCACCAGGGCGGCCTGGAGCCCCTTGCCGCAGACGTCGGCCACGGCGATGAGCACGCGCCCGTCGGCGAGCGGCAAGGTGTCGGCGTAGTCGCCGCCGACCCACGAGCACGGCTCGAAGCCGACGGCGACCTCGAGCTGGGGGAAGCGCGCCGAGTCGGGCACCAGCCGGTGCTGGATCTGCCGCGCGAGCTCGAGCTCGCGCTCGACCGACGCGGCGACGCGGTTGTGACAGCGCACCGTGGCCCGCTCGCTCACATCCCACCGGGGGAGGGTCGAAATGCGCGTGCTCGGCTGCGCCAGCCGTAGGGTGTGGTGGCCGACGGTGATGGCGTCGCCGGCGATCACCGCGCGGCGGCGCACGAGCAGGCCGTTCACGTAGGTGCCGTTGGTGCTGCCGAGGTCGTGGACCCAAAAGGCGCCGGCCTCGCGGGTGAGCTCGACGTGCTCGCGCGACACGGTGTCGTCGTCGAGGCGGATGTCCGCGGCCGGGCCGCGGCCGATGATCCACTTGCTGCCGTCGAGGCCGACGTTGCGTTCGATGGCTCGAGAGCCCTCTCGCGACACGAGGAGCGTTGCCACACCCGTACGCGTTTGCCTCGAACGCCGCCCGGGAGTGGAAGGGACGATGTGCATGCGTCAAGCGGAAGGCACGCCACGTGCCGGCTTGGCTCGCGTCGCGGCGGGCACGCGCCATCGCGGCATGCGGTTTGCCAATCGCTCCTCCATTCAGTCGGGGAGGCAGGCGTGCAACTCAAGTCTCAAGACAACACCGTGGGCCCCGGGCTCGCCGGGCGGCTGTTCGAGCGCATCGAATCGCGCGAGGCCGTCGTCGGCATCATCGGCATGGGCTACGTCGGCCTGCCGCTGGCGCTCGCGTTCGTCGACGCCGGCTACACGGTCGTCGGCTTCGACGTCGATCGCCGCAAGATCGAGGCGCTCGAGCGCGGCGAGAGCTACATCCAGCACATCGGGCCGGAGCGGCTGCGCGCGGCGGTGGACAAGAAACGGCTCTCCGCCAGCGACAACTTCGATCGCCTCGCCGCGGTCGACGCGGTGCTCGTGGCCGTCCCCACGCCGCTCACCCCGCAGCGCGAGCCCGACATGACCTACGTGCGCGGCACCGCCGAGGAGATCCGCCGGCGGCTGCGGCCCGGCCAGCTGGTGGTGCTCGAATCGACGACCTACCCCGGCACCACCGACGAGCTCGTGCGCGGCATCCTCGAGGAGAGCGGCCTGATCTGCGGCCGCCACTTCTATCTGGCGTTCTCGCCCGAGCGCGAGGATCCCGGCAACCGCGGCTTCTCCACCCGATCGATCCCGAAGATCATCGGCGGCGTCGATCCCGAGGGCGCGCGCCTGGCCGAGGCGCTCTACGCCAAGGCTGTCGCGCGGGTGGTGCCGGTGTCGTCGGCGCGCGTCGCCGAGGCGACCAAGCTCACCGAGAACATCTTCCGCGCGGTCAACATCGCCCTGGTGAACGAGCTCAAGGTCATCTACGACCGCATGGGCATCGACATCTGGGAGGTGCTCGACGCCGCCGAGACCAAGCCGTTCGGCTTCATGCGCTTCAACCCCGGCCCCGGGCTCGGCGGCCACTGCATCCCGCTCGACCCGTTCTACCTCACCTGGAAGGCGCGCGAGCACAAGCTGTCGACGCGCTTCATCGAGCTCGCCGGCGAGGTGAACGTCGGCATGCCGCGCTGGGTGGTCGACAAGCTGCAGCTGGCGCTGAGCGACCGCGGCAAGGCCATGCGCAACAGCCGCGTGCTCCTGCTCGGCCTGGCCTACAAGCGCGACGTCGACGATCCGCGCGAGAGCCCCTCGTTCGAGCTGATGGAGCTCTTGCTCGAGCGCGGCGCACAGGTGAGCTACCACGACCCGCACGTGCCGCGCATGCCGGCGATGCGCTCGTGGCCGCACCTGCCGCCGCTCGACTCGGTGCCGCTCGACGAGCCGCTGCTCCGGACCCAGGACGCGGTGCTGATCGCCACCGATCACCGGGCGGTGGACTACGGCCTGGTGGCGCGCGCGGCCTCGCTGGTGGTCGACACGCGCGGCGTCTATCGCCGTCCGCTCGCCAACGTCGTCAAGGCGTAGCTCTTGCAGCCGGGCCGGCCATGACCGAACGAGAGGGGCTGGATGGGGCGTCCGTGCTGGTCACGGGCGGCGCGGGCTTCATCGGCTCGCACATCGTCGACGCGCTCCTGGCGCGTGGCGCGCGCGTGCGCGTGCTCGACAATTTCGTCTCGGGCACGCCGGGGAACCTGCGGCACTGCCATGGGGCGATCGACCTCCACCAGGGGGATATCCGCGATTTCGCCACCTGCGTGCGCGCGAGCCAGGGCGTGCGCTGGGTCATCCACCAGGCCGCGCTCGGCTCGGTCCCGCGCTCGATGGACGATCCGGCGACGTCGCTGTCGGTGAACGTGAACGGCACGGCCCACGTGTTCGCGGCGGCGCGCGACGCCGGCGCGGAGCGGGTCGTCTACGCCTCGTCGTCGGCGGTGTACGGCGACAGCACCCGCTTGCCCAAGCGCGAGGGCGAAGAGGGCGCGCCGCTCTCGCCCTACGCCCTGTCGAAGCGGATGAACGAGGAGCTCGCCGAGCTGTTCGCCCGCTGCTACCGGATGACCTTCGTCGGGTTGCGTTACTTCAACGTCTACGGGCCGCGGCAGAGCCCGGATGGCCCGTATGCCGCGGTCGTGCCGCGCTTCTTCGAGGCGTGTCGCGCCGGCGAGGCGCCGGTGATCTTCGGCGACGGCGCGCAGAGCCGCGACTTCACCTTCGTCGACGACGTGGTGGCGGCGAACCTCGGCGCGCTGACCGCGCCGCTGACGGGCGCGCACGCCTTCAACATCGGCGCCGGCGGCACCACCACCGTGCTCGAGCTGGCGCGGACCATCTGCCGGGTGATGGGCCAGAAGCTCGAGCCGCGCCACGCGCCGGCCCGCGCCGGCGACGTGCTCCACTCGCTCGCCGACACCAGCCGGGCGCGAGCCGCGCTCGGCTTCTGCGCGGCCACGCCGCTCGAGCGCGGGCTCGCGCTGGTGAAGGAGCGCGCGAGCGAAGCGGGATGACGCGCTCAGCGCGGCTGATACAGCGAAAAGTAGTCGTCCGCCATCCGCGCCGCGGAGAAGCGCTCGAGCGCGCGCAGCCGGCCGAGCTCGCCGATCCGGCCGGCGCGCGGCGGATCCTCCATGAGCTCGGCGATGGCGCGGCGGAGGGCGCGCTCCTCCCCATGGGGGACGACCAGGCCTGCGTCGCCGAGGGTGTCGGGCACGCCGCCGACCGCGGTGGCGACGATCGGCACGGCGGCGGCCATCGCCTCCAGCAGCGCCAGCGGCATCCCCTCCATGCGCGACGAGGACACGAACAGGTCGAGCCCGTCGAGGACGCCCGGGACGTCGTCGCTGGCGCCGAGGAGGCGCACCCAGCCCGCGACGCCGATCCGCTCGGCGAGCTCGTGGGTGCGCGCGGCCTCGGGTCCGTCGCCGGCGATCACCAGGCGGACGCCGTCGCCGAGCAGCGGAGCGGCGGCGCGCACGAGCAGCGCGTGGTCCTTGACCGGCGCCATCCGGCCGACCGTGCCGAGGACGAATGCGCCGTCGGGCACGCCCCAGCTCGCGCGCACCGCCGCGCGGCGCTTCGGGTCGGGCGCGAAACGGGCGAGGTCGACGCCGTTCACGATCACCCGGAGCTTGGCGCTCGACACCTCGCGGATCGCCCGGGCAAAGGCCGCGGTGGGCTCGGAGACCGCCACGAACGCGTCGGTCGAGAGCGCCGCCAGCCGCCGCAGCCACAGCCGGTGCGGCGCGTCGGGGTGGGGACCGTGCTTCGTATGGACCGTGCGCGCGCCGGCGGCCTTGGCGGCGGGCGCGGCGTACACCAGGGGCAGGGGGTTGTGGCTGTGCGCCACGTCGACGCGCCGCGCGCGGAACGCCGCGTAGAGGCGCGGGAACAGGCTCGCGTCGAAGCCGGGGCTCTTCGGCACGCGCACGACCTCGACCCCGGCGCCGCTGAACGCCGCGGCGAGCGCGCCCCCCGCCGGCTCTTCCAACGAAACCACCGAAACGCGATGCCCGCGCCGGACTTGCTCGCTCGCCAGCATGAGCGCCACGCGCTCTCCCCCGCCGAGGCACAGCGACGTGAGTACGTGAGCGATGGCTGAGCTCATGAACCTCGAGGAGCGGCGATGAGGAAGGTACAACTGGCGAGGCTGATGACCGACAGCAAGGCCGTGGACGCGCTGCTGCGCGTGCGGCGAATGGCCCCGTTCCCGCTGCTCACGGTGCTCACGTATCACCGCGTCGCCGCTTGGGAAGGCTCGTCGCCGGTGGATCAGGACATCACCGACGCGACGCCGGAGCAGTTCGAACGACAGATCGCCTTCTTGGCGCAGCAGTTCCAGTTCGTCGGCATCGACGATCTCGACGCCTTCGCCCGCGGCGCGCCGTTACCGGACAACCCCGTGCTGGTGACGTTCGACGACGGTTACCTCGAGTGCCACAGCGTGGTGCTGCCGATCCTCCGGCGCCACGGCGCCCGCGCGACGTTCTTCGTCTCCACCTCGTACCTCGAGCGCGGCCGCATGTTCTGGTGGGACTTCATCGGCCAGGTGGTGCGCCGCTGCCGCGAGGAGCGGGTCGAGCTGCGCTACCCGCAGCTCCTGCGGCTCGACTTCGCCCACGACCGCGAGAGCGCCTCGCGGACGCTGCTGCAGCTGGTCAAGCGCCACCCCGGGCTCGATCTCGAGCGTTTTCTCGGCCAGCTGCTCGACGCGACGCGCGTCGCCTGGAGCGCCGAGGAGGAGCGCGAGCTCGCTGATCGCCTGCTCATGCGCTGGCCGCACGTCGCGGAGCTGCTCGCCGCGGGGATGGACGTGCAGTCGCACACCCGCACCCACCGCGTGCTCCAGACCCTGTCGCCGTCGCATCTGCGCGACGAGCTCGAAGGCTCGCGCCGCGAGCTCGAGGAGCGGCTCGGCCGGCCGGTGTCGGCGATCGCCTACCCGGTGGGTTATCCGCTCGCGCACCTCGACCACTTGCGCCATGCGCTGCGCGTGTCCGGCTACCGCTGGGGCTTCACCAATCAGTCGGGCGTGAATCGGCTGTGGTGGCCGGGCGATCCGTACGACCTGCGGCGCATCGCCATGACGGTCGAGTTCGACGACCGTTTCTTCCGCGCGATGATGGCGCTGCCCTACCTCGCCCCGCTCCGCCGCGACCTGCGCATCCGCGAGTCGGCCGAGGAATGACGGGTCAAGCCGACTTCGGCAGCGGGAGGCGGCGGCCGATCGCGTCGCGCAGGAGCGCGAGCAGGTCCTTCGACTGGGGTGCGGCGAAACACAGCGCGGCGACCACGTAGGCGATCGCCCCGCCGGCGAGCTCGGCGAGCAGGCCCGGCCACGAGGGCGCGCCCCGCTCGAGCGAGCGGACCAGCAGCACGGTGGCGCTCATCGGCGCGCAGCAGGCGAGCGGCGCGGCCATCGGTGCGAGCAGCTCGCGCACGGCCATCTGGTCGTCGCGGTGGACCGACCACACCGCGGCGAGCGCGTTGGCGCCGAACGCCAGGCCGATGCCGGCGCAGGCCCAGCGCGCGCCGAGGCGGCCGAGCAGCAGCATGAACGCGGCGATGCCGGCGGTCTTCACCAGCTCGAGCAGCATCACCATGCGCGTGCGCTGCATCGCCTGCAGGTAGGAGCCGACGAGCCAGCCGAGCGGCCGCAGCACGCTGAGCACGCTCAGGATCATCAGCATCGGCGCGACCTCCCACCAGCGCGGGTCGAAGATCGCCGCGACCAGCGTCGGGGCGATGGCGCCGAGGCCCACCGCCAGCGGGAAGATGAGCAGCGCGAGCAGGCCGGTCGCACGCGTCAGGGCGCGCTTGCGCGCGTCGTGGTCGTCCATCTGCGCGAACGACGGGAGCAGCACGTCGCCGATCTGCTCGCCGATCTGCGTCGCGGGGATGTCGGCGAGGTTGTAGGCGAGGTTGTACTGGCCGGCGACGGCCGGGCCGAACATGCCGGCCATGAGCAGGTTGTCGCCGCGCTTGGACAGCCAGCACAGCGCGTTCGCCACCGCCATCGGCATGCCGAAGCGGAGCATCCGCTTGGTGGTGGCGAGCGACAGCTTGCCGACGTCGAGCCAGCTGCGGAGCTCGAGCGCGCCGATCGACAGCGCCGCGCCCGCGGCCGCGCGCGCGAGGATCCCGGCGACGAGCGCCCAGCCGCGCCAGCCGGCCGACGCCAGCGCCACCGACACCGCGACGTAGCTCATCTCCCCCACCACCAGGCGCAGGCCGAGGACCTTGAAGCGCATGTCGCGCGCCAGCACCCTCCCGGGGATGTAGGCCAGCCGCTCGACCGCGGCGGCGGCGACCATCGCCGGCATGTAGCTCTCGAGGTGGGGCGCGTCGAACCACGGCGCGAACCACGGCGTGGCCGACAGCACCGCGGCGAACGCCACCAGGCCGAGCGCCAGGTGATAGAGCGTGGCGTGAAACGTCGTTCGCGAGCCCTCCTTGGGGTTCGCCACCACGTACTGGCCGAAGCCGAACGTCGTCACCGCGCCGACGGTGGTGACGATCACCGCGGCGATCGAGATCGTTCCGTACTCGTCCGGATCGACGAAGCGCGTCAGGACGAGCGTGCCGATGAGCCCGATGGCGCGCCCGCCGATGCTGGTCGCGACGGTCCACAGCGCGCCGGAGACGGCGCGGTCTTTGAGGGAGCGCTGGGACACGTGGACGCGCGCTGATGCAATTGCGCGGCCACCGTCGCCGGTTCGCGGCGCTCCCGGCGAGCTCACGGCCACACGAGCGCGAGCAGCGCGATGAACACGAGGCCCGCGGCGAAGAGGACGCCGATCCAGCGCCAGGCGTGGATCGGACGCGACGGCCCGGGCGCCTCAGATCGAGGCACGCTGCCCCAGCGGGAGGCGAGCACGCAGCCGCGCGCGTCGGCGATCTCGCCGCGCTCGTGGAGCCATCCGGCGAGCGCGTCGCCGAGCTCGTCGAAGCTCGCCCAGCGCCATCCCGGATCGCGCGCCAGCCCGCGCTCGACGATCGCCCGCAGCTCGGCGTCATCCACCCCATGGGGGAGGTGACAAAAGTCGGCGGCGAGGACGCGCTCGAGCACCTCGGCGTCGCCCTCGCCGCGGAACAGCGCGCGGCCGAGGAGCAGCTCGGCGAGCACGACGCAGAACGACCACACGTCGCTCCTGGCATCGCACGGCCGGCCCAGCGCGTGCTCGGGCGACATGTACGCCGGCGTGCCGATGACCTCGGTTCGTTCGCAGCCGACGGCGCAGGCGATGCCGAAGTCGATGAGCTTGGGGTGGAGCGCGCCGTCTTCCTCGGCGAGCAGGATGTTGCCGGGCTTGACGTCGCAATGCACGAAGCCGCTGCGATGGGCGCGGCCGAGCGCCGCGGCGATGGGCAACATCAGCTGCACCGCGCGTTCGGGCGCGACCGGGCCGAGCTCCATCAGGTCGCCGAGCGAGCGCCCGGACACGAGCTCCATGGCGATGAACGGCACGCCCTCGGGAAGGAGGCCGAAATCGAGCGTGCGCGGCACCGCCGGATCGCGCACGCGCGTGGCGCGCAGGGCCTCTTGCTGGAACGCCCCGACCACGGCCCGCGCCGGCGGACCACGGTGGATCTTGATCGCGACGTGGCAGTCGAGTACGCGATCGCGCGCGAGCCACACCGAGCCCATCCCGCCGGTGCCGATCGGCTCGACCAGCTCGTAGCGGTCGTGGACGATCCGGCCCGCGTGACCGAACGAGATCCGCTCGTGGCTGGCGGGGGCCGCGGGCGGGGGGAACGAGCCCGCGGGCCTGTCGCTCGGTCTTGCCATCGCGGCGTCCAAATGCGGGAACCGTGCCGCCGTCGCGCTTCCGGCGCGTTACGGGCAGTCGAGCGCGCTGAGCTCGGCCGGCCCCTCGGCCTTGTTGTAGACCACCGCGATCCGCTGGGCGGACGACCACACCGCGCGCGGGTACTTGGCGTTCGTCTCGAGGGTCATCTCGCCCGACACCGGCTGGAGATTGCCGTCGAACACCTGCAGGAACAGGTCGGAGCCCTTGTCGCGGAACTGGTAGTACGCCACGGCGAGCCCGCTGCCGTTCCACGCCAGCGTCGGCCAGTTGGCGCTGCCGCTGCCGGGCGACACGTCGATCGATCCGACCACCGAGCCCTTGTCGAGATCCACCTTGGCGAGCTTGATCGCCTCGGTGCCGCTGGTGACGTCTTCCCAGGCGACGAAGGCGATCCCGCCGGCGAACACCAGGCTCTTGATGAGCGAGGCCGATCCGGCGATGTCCACGCCGCCGCCCATCGAGTCGATCAGCGCGACGTGCACCGGGCCTTGTTTTCCGCCCTGGCTCCAGGCGATGGCGGTGCGCGCGCCGTCGCTGGCGATCGCCGGGAACCAGCCGGTGGCGGTGCCGCGCTGGGCCACGCCGCCGGTCTGCGACACCAGCGCGGCGACGAGCGAGGGCTGGCTCATCCAGGTGGCGAGCACCGAGTTCCCGCTGGGAATCGCCGCGGGCCGCGGCTCGGCCGAGGTCGTCTGCGCCACGACGAAGGGCGGCGCCCCCGGCGCGAACGCCGCCGACAGCGTGCGCCCCTTCACCACGCTGCCTTCGTGCCACAGCACCATGTAACCGCCGCTCACCGGCATGATCGACGGCAGCGCCGCCTTGCCGGCCGCCGCGCTCACCTGCGTGCGATGGCTCACCGCGCCGTTCTGGTCGGCGCTGGCGGCGATCACCTCGCCCTTCTCCAGCCACGTCAGCGCGAAGCCGCCTTCGATCGCGGCGATCTGCGGGACGACCGCCGCGCCGTTGCTGATGACCACGCTGTCGACGGTCTCGTTGCACACCGCGCCGCCGCTCGCGCCGGTCGATCCGCTCACGCCGCTGCTGCCGGTCTTGCCGCCGTTCGCGGCCCCGCCATTCTTGTCGTTGCCGCAGCCGCTCATGGCCACGAGCGCGACGACGCCCAACCAACCCACTCGACCCCTGCGTCCCCGATTGCTCGTCATCGTGTCCTCCGAACCGGCTTCAGGACGCCGCTGAAACAAACGTGCCAGCCGCGGCGCTGCGATGATTCACGAGCTCTTTCGCCGATCTTGGCCGCGTCCATGACGTCGAACATCTGAGGTTCGTCGCCTCGCAGGCTACGGCGTCGCCCCGACCGCATGCGAGTCGTCACCGGCCGTTGATCGCGGCCGCGCGAGGTAATCACCGCGCCTTGCCCGACCAGGGCTCATCGCGAATAACCGGCCCACATGAAACCATCCCTCCACGATCGCCGCGGCGCCGTGCTCGCCGCGCTCTTGTCCACCACGCTCCCCGCCTGTCACGGATCCGATCCGCAGAGCTCCAGTGGCTCCGATGGCGCCGCGAGCGGATCCGGCGGCTCGACCTGGAATCCCGGCGACGCCGCGGTGCCGGGTTATCGCCAGCCCGCGGCGCCCGAGGGCCCGCGCCCGAGCTACACGCCGAGCGGGCACCTGCTCGTCACCGCCGAGCGCATGGCGGAGCTCGCGCAGGCCGTGGCCACGGGGGATCCCGAGTGGCTCGCGTTCAAGCAGCGCGTCGACCAGCGCTGGAACGACAACAACGAGTACGCCGACTCGCCGGAGAACCGCGCGCTCGTGTACCTGCTCACCAAGGACCGCAAGTACTCCGACGGCGCCTACGAGTGGGCCAAGCGCGTCGTCGACGCCGGCGACGTGCGCTTCGACAGCTACCTCCACTTCGGCGACCGGATGCGCTCGATCGCGCTGGTGCTCGATTACTGCGGCGACGCGCTCGACGACGGCCAGCGCAAGATCCTCGCCGACTACCTCGATCATTGGACGAACGAGCTGTGGTTCGCCAACCAGGGCAGCGGCTGGGGCCTCGACGACCCCGGGAACAACTACCACCACGCGTTCCTCGAAGGCACCGCCTACGCGGGCTACGCGCTGCAGAAGGCCGGCGCGCCGAACGCGCAGAAGTACCTCGACTTGCTCCACGACAAGCTGAGCAAGTCCGGCGGGGTGCTCGATTATCTGCGGACCGAGCTCGCCGGCGGCGATTGGCGCGAAGGCGCGAACTACGGCGAGCGCTCGAAGGAGCGGCTCTACGACGCCTTGTCGGTGATCGCGTCGATGGGCGGGCCGAACTACTTCTACGAGACGCCGTTTTTTTCGCAGTCGATCTATTACGCGGTGTACCAGCTCGAGCCCGACCGGAAGTCGCTCGCGCCCGCCGGCGACCTCGCGCGCGACTCGACCATGCCGGTGAGCGTCGCCGACCGCCATTACCTCGAGATGGTGTCGTACTGGCTCGCCGACGGCGAGCCGCGGCGCCTCGCGCAGTGGTACATCGACACCGTCGCGCCGGCGTTCGGCGACGGTAGCGGCGGCAACCTCGGCTTCGTCGAGATCCTCTTCGGCGGCGATCGGCCGAAGACCGGCCCCGAAGGGCTGCCGCTCGGCTACCTCGCCGCGGGCACCGGCTTCGTCAATTGGCGATCCGGCTGGGACGAGGCGGCGACGAGCCTCACCTTGAGCGCGGCCGCCAAGATCGATCAGAGCCACCAGCACCTCGACGTCGGCTCGTTCGTGCTGTTCGACCGCGCGTGGCTGGCGCTCGACGCGACCACGCTGAGCGCGTCGGGCCTCGACTGGAGCCCGGGCGCGCACAACACCATCCACGTGCCCGGCGCCGAGCGCTTGCCGGGGAGCGCCGGCGGGCTGCGCAAGATGGAGGACGCGGGCGCGGTCGCCTACGCCCAGATCGACGCGACCGATCAGTACCGCAATCACCCGAACGGCGATCCGGTCACGATGATGAAGGAGGTGACGCGCGAGATCGTCTACCTCCGACCCGGGACGGTGATCGCCTACGATCGCGTCGAGGCGAAGGATCCGGCGCAGCCCTACGAGTGGCGCCTGCACCTGCCGTCGCAGCCCGCGGGCGGCACCGGGCGGTGGCAGGCGACGGCCGGCGGCGGCGGGATCACCCTCGTGCCGCTCGCGGGCGGATCGCAGGCCGCGGCGAGCGACGGCGATCTCGCGGACGGCGCGAGCTCCGCTTGGCGCGTGAGCGAATCGCCCACCGGG
>JACXTT010011306.1_pt1 | contig 11953 bp, 7 predicted proteins | sample 9270951 | NCBI WGS metagenome assembly JACXTT01 (sample SAMN15532306, study PRJNA645909) | rock metagenome | isolation source: weathered quartz diorite | place: Puerto Rico | collected 2017-06-21 | reverse complement strand
CTGGTCAGGTTTCGCCGGTATTACCTTATACACAGTTGTGTGTTTCCTACCACTACGTGACGGGCGAAACCATCATCGGTGGAGTTCTCGGCCGCGATCAGCAGATCAAACGCCAGGAGGCCTTGAGGTTGGAAACTCTGAACAACGCCTACACGACCCTCGAAGAAAAGATTAAAGGTTCAATCGAACCGGGCAAGCTCGCGGATCTGGTCGTTCTTGAGGACGACATCATGACCGTGCCCGCCAAAAAAGTGGAATCCACGAACGTGTTGATGACGGTCGTGGGCGGAATGATTGTTTATCAGCGAGACCGGGGAGGACCGAGATGAAACTAAGATTTTTGCTTGTCGTGTTATTGACGATGGCAACCCTCGCGGCAGACACGTTCGCGCAGAATCGCGTGAAACTGCCGATCGCCAACAAAGAATGGGAGACGCCGTTTCCCGGATTCAAGATCGTCGGCAACATGTACTATGTCGGCACGTACGATCTCGGATGCTATCTCCTCGATACCGGCGCGGGTTTGATCCTGATCAATTCCGGTGCGCCAGGTTCCTATCGATTGATCAAAGCGAACATTGAATCGCTTGGCTTTAAAACCAGCAACATTAGGATCATCACCGCAACCCACGGACACTGGGACCATGTCGGCGATCTGGCACTGTTTCAGAAGGACGCACCTGCCGCCAAAACTTACATCAACCAACGCGATGCACCCGTACTGGAATCCGGCGGCAATCTCGATTATCGCGGGCCGCGAGGCATTATCTACGATCCGGTCAAAGTGGATGTGAAGACCAAGCCCGGAGACCACATCAAACTCGGCAACACCGACATGACTGTGCTGCAGGCATACGGCCACACGCCCGGCGCCAACAGCTTCAGCTTCACGGTTCAAGATGGGAGCAAAAAGTACAACGTCCTCATAGTGAATATGAACGGCATCAATCAGGGCGTGAAGCTCCTGGGCTCTCCGGGCTATCCGACCATTGTTGAGGATTTCAAGAACACGCTGGCCATGCAGGCGACTTACACACCCGATATCTGGGTGTCATCGCATGCGGGGCAGTTTAACCTGCACAAGGTGTACAAACCGGGAGATCCGTACAACCCTTCACGCTTCGGTGATCTCGCGGCGTACAAGGCAAAGATCGGCGAGGCCAAGGCTGCATACGAGAAGCAGCTCACCGAAGAACGCGCAGTGGCGAAGGGGAAGGATTAAGAATCCGCGACTCTCGAATGCACGAAGCGGTCGTCGATGGGGAGATTAACTCGGCATCCGTGGCTTGGAGCGAGCGCTGAATGTCCTTGGTTCGTAACCTTCGGGGGTTCAGTGAGAATGACAAATATCGGGAGGCCGACGACCCTGCCAGTAAGCCCCATCCATACGAGTCCCGCAACAGCCTTCGACCTTCGGGCTCATTCCTTACTGCTGAGACTGGAATGCCATGTGAATCAGTTCTGCCAGGTGGATCGCGCGTCGGCCGGTTCCGTGCGCGATTTGTTCCTGGCAACTGAACCCGTTGGCCAGGATCAGTGTGTTCGGCGCAGCGGCCCGTACGGCCGGAAGCAGCACGCGCTCGCCAATAGCCTGTGACACGTCGTATTTGCTCTTCTCGAATCCGAACGGGCCTGCCATCCCGCAGCAGCCCGCGTCGGGTGAGCGCACCTCGACACCCATTTTCTTCAGCAACGATTCTTCGTCAGTCATCTTGAGGATGGCCTTATGGTGGCAATGACCGTGAACCAGAACCTCCCGGTTCAACCTTGGAGGCACATAGTGCGGGGCTTGCCGTTCCAGGAATTCGCTAAGCACGAAGGTTTGTTTCCGCAAGCGTTCGGCTCGGTCATCGGATGGAAACAAGCTGCGCAGTTCGTCTCGAAACACGGAGGCGCAGCTCGGTTCCAGCACGACGATCGGGACACCGGCATCGATGGGCGCGGACAGTTTCCGGAGGATCTCCTGCAAATAAGAACGCGCGCGGTCAATCATGCCGAAATCGTAGAGCGGCCGCCCGCAGCAAAGGTGCCTCGCCGGCACACTCACTTCGAAGCCCGCGTGAGTCAGCACTTCGTAGGCGGCTTCGCTGGTCTGCGGATGAAAGTAGTTGTTGAAAGTATCCGCCCACAGGATCACTCGCCGGCTTCGGTCGGCCATGGCGGCATCGGGAACATGCCGCCGGCGAGCCCACTGCCGGAAAGTATGCGTGGCAAAGCGAGGGATCTGCCGTTCCGGAGCCAGATGCAGAGCGGAAGCGAGGATCTGCCGAACACCCGGCGCATTGTTGGCGAAGTTCGCTAAGCGCGGCGCGACCGAAGCCAGGCGTGCCCACCGGTCGATCATGCCGAACGCGTAAGCCTGCAGCGGGCGCGAGTGCGTCTCGTAGTAATGCGACAGGAACTCGGACCGGTACGTGGCCAGGTCGACGTTCGTCGGGCACTCCGATTTGCAGGCCTTGCACGACAGGCACAGGTCCATGGCCTGTTTGACCTGCTCGCTTTTCCAGCCGTCCTGGACGACCTCGCCCTGAAGCATCTCCCACAGCAGGCGGGCGCGCCCTCGCGTGCTGTGCTCCTCTTCGAGTGTCGCCATGTAGCTCGGGCACATCGTGCCCTCAGTGCCTTTGCGGCAGGCGCCGACGCCGATGCACCGTAAGGAAGCTTTGGCGAACGAACCCTGATCATCCGGAAATGCAAAGCGCGTTGGCGGATCCTGCGGTTTGTAATCCGCCCCCAACCGCAGATTCTCCGCCGGCGGATACGGATCCACGGCGGCCTTGTGCGGATTCATTTTGTTTTCCGGATCCCAGACGGCCTTGAACTCGCGGAAGGCCTGCATCAGTTCCGGACCAAACATCTTTGGAAGCAGCATGCCGCGGGCCTGTCCGTCGCCGTGTTCTCCCGAAAGCGAGCCCCCGTATTTCACGACCAGGTCGGCTGCGCGCTCAATGAACTCAGCATAGTTCCGGATTCCTTTTTCGGTGAACAGATCGAAGCTGACCTGCATGTGGATGCAGCCGTGACCGAAGTGACCGTAGTAGGCCGCCTGATAGTTGTAGGAATCCAACAGATGCCGCAATTCCCGCAGGTAGGGGCCAAGCTTGTCTGGAGCAACGGCGGCGTCGTCCCATCCTTCGAAGCGAGGCGGCATGCCGGGTCCGCCGCCGGCTGCGCGTGGTCCCGACTCGCGAATGCGCCACACGGCTTTCGCCTCGGTCTTTGTATAAAGACGCATGTTTGGGGGATCCGGAAGCCGCGTTAAACGCTCGATAAGCTCACGCGCGCGTTGTTCGGAACTGCCGGGGTCATCAGCTCCGAACTCGACGAGCAGGTAACCCCGGCCCTCGGGAATTAATTCGAGATTGGGTGCGCCCTTCCGCCGGAGTCCGTCGATCATAGCTCCTTCGAAGCCTTCCAGGCCAATGGGCTTCAGGGTCAGAATCTCCGGGACGTGGTCCGCAGCGGCAAATGCGTCGCGGTAACCGAGGCCGACCAACGAGCGATATTGCGGACTTGGAATCAGCCTGGCCTTTGCCTCGAGCACGGCGACACACGTGCCTTCGGTTCCCACGAGCGCCCGCGCGACGTTGAAACCGTTTTCCGTAAGCAACTGGTCCAGGTTGTAGCCCGACACGCGTCGCGGAATGTTCGGGTATTTCGAACGGATCAGGTCCGCATAGCGATCCCGAATCCCGCGCAAAGCGCCGTAAATTTCGCCGCGGCGCCCTCCCGTTGCGATGATGGCATCGAGTTCCTGCGCTTCCGTGGGCCCGACGGTCAGTTGCGTGCCGTCATAAAGGAGGATTTTGAGTTCCTGAATGTTATCGGCCGTCTTTCCTGCGAATAGCGAATGAGTGCCGCACGAGTTGTTGCCGATCATGCCGCCCAGAGAACACCGGTTATGCGTGGAAGGATCGGGTCCCCAGGTGAGCTGATGAGTTTCCGCAGCATCGCGGAGCGTATCGCAGACGACACCCGGCTGAACCCATGCGTATTTTTGCGCCGGATTCATCTCGAGAATCCGGTTCATGTACTTCGTGTAGTCGAGCACAACGGCAACATTGCAGCACTGCCCCGCAAGACTGGTTCCCGCGCCACGCGACAAGACCGGGGCGCCGAACTTGCGGCAGGCCGTCATGGCTGCAATCACGTCGTCGTTATCGCGTGGAATTACCACCCCGATCGGCGCCTGGCGGTAGTTCGAGCCGTCGGAGGCGTAGATCGCGCGCGCACCAGCATCGAACCGGATTTCACCGCGGAGCACACGCCGCAGTTCGAGTTCGAGTTCTTTTGCAGGGCCGAACGTATTCACCGGTTTCGCGTGCGAACTTGGCGGCAACCGGATTCCGGCTGGGCGGGGATCTGTGTGGGGAACGTGCGTCATGCGGTCATCAAGCTCTGAAGAAACTCGAGCGACATCGTATAACAGGTTTCGGTGGTTATGGGCCTTAGATATGTTGGAATGCTATCGCTGCCATTATTATGATGCAGGCACATCCCTTTTTCAGGAAGGTCGAAATGAAGAAATCGTCAACGTTCGCGTTCCTGGCGGTGCTCATGACCGTCACGCTGGTCATTAGAGCGCAGACGCCTTCCTCCAAACCGCCGGATATGTCGGCGCGTACAGTTCGCCCGAATTCCTAGAAATTACTTTTGAATAACAAGTCGTAAGGCTGGTTGCTCGTTTTTCAGATATATCGTGATGCTTCTGTGTGCCTATCGCATGTCGCGCTAAGTAATCCGACTTACCAGCGAGTTTCAGAACTTCAGCATCGTACTGCGCGTCAGCGTCACTTGCATTCTGACGACGGCTGGCCCGTCGTTGAACATATACGTGACCGCATATTGCTCCCCGTACGCATCCTGTGACGATAGGCAATCAATCGGCACGATCACCTTATAGCCGCGGTCTGCGGCAGCCAATGCATTGGAAATTCCGACCCCTTGAAACGAAGTGCCGCAGAGGATGACCGTCTTGATGCCCCGTGCCTTCAGTTTCTCGTCCAGATTCGAGCCGAAAAATTTGTCTACGGAGGCCGGAGCTGCCCACTCCCCATCACGCGGCGTAGACCCCAGATCGATCACGTCTCCAGGGGCGCCCGTGGGACCGCCAAGGGCGAACCAGACCATTGCTCCTGCCGCGCGCGCCGCGTCGTACAGTCGCTTGACATTGGGAATCGTGGCCACGCAGCGCGGCCGAGTGCTGCACACACCATTCTTCATCAGGTCCAGAATGAGCAGCGCCGTTGTCGAAGCTTCGAGCTTGACCGGTTTAAGCTCGGGGGGCTGCGGCGCCTTTGCTGTCCCCCAATCGTCAAGGATATCGGCCGCCGAAGTCGACGCAGCGAACGCAATGATGAGCACTCCGACTGCTGCGGCCGCTCCGCGCAGCAGAGTCCTAATGTTTGACATGGTGTCCTCGTTGGCCTTATCCAATGATCCAACCAGAATTTCAGACCTGCAGCCCTGACTTTTGCATCGTATGCCCCTCCTGCCCTGGTCACAACGAATTTGTCGAGACAGTGGACTCTGTCGCAGGCGCAGAATCTGTTGATCCAGCAGGGACTCGAATCCCGGTAGCCTTGATTCTCACGGAAGACTTTATGTGCAAAGTCCGTCCGAGAACAGAACCACCGTTAAGAGAGCATCAATTTCTTGTGATGTTTCCCGTGGTTAGGGCACGATGGACGAATTGAAAGCCAACGTCGCGACACGAAATGTTGGGTCGGGAGGTTCTATGAGTACAAGAAAAAATCGGCGTGAGTTCCTGCATGCCGCAGGATTGTCCGCAACCGGGTTGATGGCAGTTGCATACCCGGCTTCAGGTTCGGTTCCGGAACCGCAGGCCGGACGGCAATCGACGGTTTCGATGGGCGCGCGATTGCGCCAGTTGCTGCAACAGCCGGGACCGATACAGGCTCCAAGCGTCTACGATGTTGCTTCAGCGCGGCTGGCCGAACTTAACGGATTCAAAGCGGTGTTTTGCGGGAGCAGCAGTGTTGCCCAGGCCGGCTTCGGTATTCCCGATGACGGAATCCTTTCGATGACCGACTATGTCGACTATTTTTCAAGGATGACCGCCAATCTTCGCATTCCTATCGTTGCCGATGTCGACGACTTCGGCGGAAACCCGCTGAATGTTTATAACAACACGAAATTGTTTGAAAGAATCGGGGTGGCCGCAGTGATGTTCGACGACAGAGCACTCGCTGAACGCATGCGGAAGAAACCCGATCTTCTTTCAAAGAATGAGATGGTCGAGAACGTCAGGGCGGCAGTGGATGCGCGAACCGATCTGGTCATCATTGCAAATACGTATGCGGTGGCGGCGAAGGAAACGCTGAACCAGGCCATCGACCGGCTGCTGGCTTTCAGCGATGCGGGAGCCGATATGCTGAACCTCATCGGTACAAACGCGACGGCGGATTGGAAGCAAGTCATCGCCAGAGTCCGGAAACCAATGATCAATGCGGTCGGCGGTGCGGGCGGTATCGATAAGAGTGTCGGACTTAAGATCGAAATCTACGAAAGACCTCTGGACATTGCTTTGGGAGCACTCCAACGCATGTATGAGGAACTGAAAGCCACGGGATTTATAAACGAGGCATTGAAAGGAAGTCTGTCGAGGGACATGCGGGCAAAATTAACCCAGGACCCGCAATTTGACGCCATCCGTAGAAAGTACAATATGACTCCTTAGGCGGTTGCGTTGATCTCGCGCCTGTCAATCGAAGAACTTGACGCGGCAGTTGACGGACCATAACGTCTAGCGGACGAAATTTCATTGACGGAATTAACCCGGCGAGGACATTCGGGTTGACCCGCACAGAACGTACGAGAGGAGACCAAATGGCAATGATCGCTCTTGGGCTTAAAAAGCGAAGTCCTTTCTTAATCGTAAGCCTGCTGGTTACGATCGCAGCGGTTTCGGTTTTGATTGGAAGTGGCAGAAAAACCGAAGTCAAACGGGTTTCGAAACCAGTAGGCGAATTGGTTCGTGTTGAACCGATTCAGGACGGCGATGGAGAAATCTGTCTGCCGACCAGCTCCATTGCTGGGCCGGGGAACGACAGTGGTTCATTATTTGAGCTAGCTGCTTTACAGCAGGCGCCGGCGACCGCTCAGTCCCGTCCTGCTCAGGTTGCCCCCAACGACGTTAAAGCCCAAGTGGCCAACCGTCGTCCGACGCGAATACTCAGGGATTCCTACCCTGCATACAGTGCGGTAGCTGTGGACACCACGCACAACGAAGTCGTGCTGGCCGCTGAAGATCTTCTTAGTGTCATGGTCCACGACCGGACGCAAAATACGCCTCCTACGGCGAGGAGCGAGCCCCGGCGCATCATTCACGGTTTGAATACTGAAATGGAGTTCGTCTGTGGCGTCTATGTCGATCCGGCGAGCGGAGACCTGTACGCTATTAATAATGACACGCTGAACCTGCTGACGGTGTTTCCGCGAGACGCAAGAGACAACGCCGTTCCAGCCCGAAAGCTGGAGGTTCCGATGTCGGCGTTCGGCATCGCGGTCGATGAGAAAGACCAGGAGATGATGCTGACGGTTGAGGATGACTCTGCGGTATCGACCTTCCGCAAGCTGGCCACCGGCGCTGAGTCGCCGATCCGGCTGCTCCAAGGCGATAAAACGTTGTTGTCCTGGCCACATGGCATCGCGCACGATTCCAAGACCGACCTTATCTATGTGACCAACTTCGGTTCGCGCAGCAGGAAGGCCGAGCCGCCTGCCGGCGTCCCCCGCGTAGGCACCCTTGGAAGAGGTTTTGGCAAGAAGAATTGGCCGTTGTCGCGAGCGTACAACATTCCTGGCGAGGGTGAGTTTACTCCCGCCTCGATCACGGTCTATCGCCGCACGGCTGAAGGGGACACCGCACCCCTGCAGGTGATCCAGGGCCCCAAAACCCTGCTGAACTATCCCGGGGCTATATCTATTGATTCTGAACGCGGTGAGATCTATGTCGCCAATGATACGACGAGTCAAATTCTGGTTTTCAAAGTCGATGCCAACGGGGACGTCGCTCCGATTCGAATCCTCGGTGGGACCAAGACTATGATTCAGAATCCGACCGGAGTGGCGGTGGATACGAAGAACCAGGAACTCTGGGTGACGAATCTCAGCAGCCACAACGCGACCGTGTACAAGCTCGGGGCTTCCGGGGATACGGCTCCGATACGCGTGATCCGAGGCGCCCGGGAAGGTACGCCAACAAATACATTCATCAATGTGAGGTTGGTCTGGGATACGAAACGAGACGAATTGCTCGTGGCTAGCTGAATGGGCCACTCGCAGATTGCGGCATTCGCTAGGTTGGCGAATGGAAACGTAAAGCCGGCTCGCAACATCTTCGGTCAACATACTCTGATCACGCGGTCCATCCATGAATTTGCTTACGATCCGGTCAAAGACGAGATCGTGGTGCCTCACTTCCAGGCCCAGGCCATCCAGTTCTTCCGTGGTGGGGCCGACGGAGACGAATCCCCGGTCCGTATGATCAAGGGACCGGACGTTAAACTGCCAAACTTTGATCACCTGGTGATTGATCCCGTTCATCGAGAAATATTTGCCGGTGTCTACAACGAGTATCCACGGCGTACGTTTGTTGCAGTCTACAATCTCGACGGCGAAGGGAACTCGGCTCCTGTTCGAATCCTGGAGGGACCAGATACTGGAATAGCAGGCGGGCGCAACGGAGTCGGAGTATCGGTCGATCCGGTCACGAACCGTTTGTTCGTTTCCGGAAACGGAAGGCTTTTGATCTTCAACCGAACCGATTCGGGCAACGTCAAGCCTCGCGCTTACCTTCGCAATCCTGAAGGCAGCGGTCCGGGGCCTGGGTTTATTTATTCCGAAAAAGGACTGCTGTTTTCGACTGTAGGTCCTCGCGGCCGCAACTTCGAAGACGGTGGCGGTCCAGAGCCGGGCCACGTCTTCGAAGGTGCCCCACCCAAGGCGCCTAGAGGCGTCGACGATAACCGGAGTTACGGTCAATATTCCGAAAATAGATACGTCGGCGTGTGGAGTGTCAATGATAGCGGCGACGTCCCGCCGCGGTGGAAGATTGCAACTCCACCCAACGGACCACTGCGGGATCCGGTTGGAACCGCGACAGTCGACGCGAAGCGGCAGGACGTGTATATCCCGGATCGGTATACCAATTCCATCTATGTCTATCACGTTCCGGAGATCTTTCAATAACCTTCCGGCGATCTTTCAATGAGAGCGAATGAAATGAAAAAAGATGTCCCATTGACTTCCCGTAGAAAATTTATCAAAGGGTTCAGTGGCGGGACGCTGGTTACCGCAGCTACAACAATTGTCGGCACTGGCTGTTCTACTCAAGGGGCGGCAACGGAATGGGCTTCCAGACACGACTGGATCTGTGTTGGCTCGGGTGTTGGCGCTGTGGCAGCGGCGTTTCGGGGACAGGACCTTGGGATGAAATCGCTGATCTTGGAGAAAACTGACCGGCTTGGTGGCATTTCCTCCCAGGTAGGTGGAACAGGCGCGTTTTGCTTTGTGAACCGTTGGCAGAAGGCTGCCGGAATCCAGGATTCGCGCGAAAAGGCCTTGGGGTACCTGCGCCATGTTGGCGGTGGATACGCTATGGAAGGACACATGGAAGCATACGTGGACAACGCGGCGCGTGTGATTGAATACATCAGCGACAAGGAAGGTATTGAATTCACCGGGGCAAAAAGCTCAGGGTTCTACGATGCGGCCGTTCCGCAGGCTGCGGCGAAAGGCCGTCGAATCACAATTAGCAAACCATTCCATGCGCCGGCCTTAGGGGCTTGGCGAGACAAGGTTCGGCAATTCCCCTATTTGCGTGGATTTTTAGAAGCTTTGTCGGGTCGAGGCATCTCTTCGGAGGAGGCTTATGGCCCGTTTCGTACGTCCGAGAGGGAACTGGCCGCTTGGAAGAAACGGCTTGGGCCTGCGAAGTTTGAGGCACTGCTGCAAGAGAATGAAGAGTACCGGGAAGGCGGCGCCGGTTGGATGGCCTACTTGTTGAATGCGCTGGTAAAGCGAGGAGGCGAAGTTCGAACTGAAGCGGAAGTGGAGAGATTGTTGGTGGAAAACGGTCGGGTTGTGGGTGTGGTGGTCAATCAAAAAGGGAAGGTGGAGAACATAAGAGCTGACAAAGGGGTTCTGCTAGCTTTGGGGAACAAGATGCTGGGAATGGAAGCCGATTGGGGTGATGGTTGGAGGCTTGCTGCCGAAGCCGGGGCAAAGATTAACAACGAGTCCCAGATTGTCACAGCGCTTACTATTCGCGTTCCGGACGAGCTGTTTCCCAATGGAAAACCAATCGGTCGTAGAGGGCCGGAGCGGTATATGCCACATAGTCTGATTGTAAATAGATTTGGAGAGCGATTTGCTAACGAGGCTTGGTACTCCTTGGCAAGTGTCGCTAACAATTTTGACGACTGGCCGGAACATCACTTCCGCAATTTCCCGAACTATCTGATCTTTGATCGGCAATTGTTGGAGAAATACGCTTTTGTGGGAATGCCCCCAGGCCACCTTGACGAGGGAGATTTGGAATGGTTGGCCCAGGGTAAAACGCTGTCGGAACTTGCTCAGAAATTGGAAATCTCGAAAACGAAGCTCGAAACAACGGTAGCCCGTTTCAACAAATTCGCTCAGATCGGCAAAGATTCGGATTTTAGCCGAGATCCGAAGACGTTAGGCGTGTTGGAAAAGCCGCCGTTCTACGGAGTGCCGACTGGCACTCCGGATCCCTTTGCAGGGCTACTGACGGTGGCTACCAATCCTGGTGCGCAGGTACTGCATTACAAAACAGGAAAGCCTATTCCCGGGTTTTACTGCTGCGGGGCGCTGGGCACGACAGCCCGGTATTTCGGGGTGGGTTACCAGGGCGGACTTCAGATGGGGGGCGGGGCGACCTTTGGCTTCCTAGCCGCGGAACACGCCGCGGCGACTCATTCATAATAGATGTAGCCTCATGAGAAAGTTCCTCATCGGCGGAGGCTTTCTTCTTCTCCTGTCGGGCGTGTTTTGGTATTTAAGCCAGCCCGATATCCCGCGCGAAATCCTCGAAGCGAGGTATGCTGGCCCGCCATCTCAGTTCGTGATCTTGCCGCAGGGAACGCGTACTCATGTCAGGGACCGTGGTCCGCGCGATGCGCTTGCACTCGTTCTCATGCACGGCTCCAATGCCTCGCTCTATACGTGGGAGCCGTGGGCGAAACGGCTCAGTGATAAATTCCGCGTCATCACGGTCGACCTCCCGGGGCACGGGCTGACCGGAGCCGTGCCCAACCGCGACTATACCCAGGAAGGCATGGTAAAGTTCATCGACGAGATCGCTGACACACTCGGCCTGCATAGATTCGCAATCGGTGGTAACTCCATGGGCGGGCGCGCATCCGTTCTTTTCACGATCAAGCATCCCGAACGTGTGACGCACCTCGTCCTCGTCGATTCCGGTGGACTTCCCACGAAGCAGGTCGAGCCAACGCCGCTGGCTTACCGGTTGATGGGTATACCCATCGCGAACCGGTTGCTTCTCCACATCACTCCGCGCTCGCTTGTAATTGATGGTCTCAACAGCGCGATAGTCCACAAGGACATCATCACCGACGAGATGATCGACAGATATTGGGACTTCATTCGGATGGACGGGACACGTGAGGCGACGATTACTCGTGGTAGGATTCGAGACAAACCAATTAGGGATGACATTCCAAACATCAAGACGCCTACCCTGATCTTGTGGGGCCAAGACGATCGCACCATCCCCGTAGAGGCCGCGTATGCATTCCATGCCGCGGTTGCGGGCTCGAAGCTAGTCGTGTACGCCAAGACCGGCCACGTTCCGCAAGAGGAGGTGGCCGATGAGTCGGCGGCGGATTTCCGGCCCTTTTTTAGTGCAGGTGAGATTAAGCTTGGAAGGAAGTCCGTAAATACTAAA
>JACXTT010011305.1_pt1 | contig 11953 bp, 11 predicted proteins | sample 9270951 | NCBI WGS metagenome assembly JACXTT01 (sample SAMN15532306, study PRJNA645909) | rock metagenome | isolation source: weathered quartz diorite | place: Puerto Rico | collected 2017-06-21 | reverse complement strand
TCGACCATCGTCGCGACGTCGAGCTCGTGGGGCAGAAACGACTTGCGGTCACGCGGGTCGACCAGCGAGACGCCCAGCAGAAAGCCTCTACCTCGCACCTCGCCGACGATGTCGGACGCGTCGACCGCGGCCGCGATCTGTTCGCGAAGCTCGGGCCCTCGCTCGCGCACGCGATCCACCAGATGATGCCGCACGATGTAATCGAGCACCGCCAGGCCCACCGCGCATGGCAGTGGAGCTCCGTCCCAGGTGTGGCCGAGGTCGAACTCCGCCGAGCCTTCGGCCAGCGCAACGTAGACGGGCTCGCGGCACAGCACCGCGGCCAGCGGCCAGTAGCCGGCGCCCAGCCCCTTGCCGATCGTGACGATGTCCGGCTCGATCGGCAGCTGGTGGGCTGCCAGCCAGCTGCCGATGCGTCCCATACCGGTGACGATCTCATCGAAGCAGATCACGAAGCCGTACTTCTCCCGCCGCTCGGCGAGACCTTCCCAGAAGAGGGCGGGCGGCGAGTATGCCGGCATCGCAGCCGCGCTCACCGGCTCGCAGAAGAATGCTGAGACGGTCTCCGGGCCTGCCTCCTTCAGCGCCGCGTCCAGCTCCTGGAGCGCGGCTTTGCCGGTCGGATCGAAGCGAGTGGTCGACGGCGAGAGGTGCGAGTAGGCGGGCATGTATTCCGTGTACGGGTCCTGCAGCGAGCGCCGGCGGCCACTCAGCGCCAGCGTGCCCAGCGTCGAGCCGTGATAGGCCTGCGCCGGGGAGATGATCCGCCACCGGTCGCGCTGCCCACGGTCGACTTGGTACGCGCGGGCAAGCCGCACCGCCGTCTCGTTGGCCTCCGAGCCGCCCGAGGCGAACTTGACGCGCGCCATCTCGGGGACGAGCTCGATCACCCGATCCGCCAGCAGCTCCTGCGACCTGCTGGTGAAGTGATGGTTGTAGAAGTACGCGATCTGTTCCGCCTGGGCTGCCGCCGCGTCGGCGATCTCGGTCAGGCCATGGCCAAGGCACGCCACCATCGCACCGCCCGAGCACGCGTCGAGGATCCGTTCCCCGGATGTGGTCTCGAGCCAGACGCCCCTTCCCCGCTCGATGTTCGGGTACGCGAGGTCCAGGAATCGCGGAAAAACGCTTGTCGCGTCGGCGCGAATCGTCGCTGCCGGCGTCGCCATCGCCGCCATCACTTCCGAATCCCCCGCCTGCGAATTGCTGCCAGCACCGCGCGCAGACCCTGCTCGCTGTTGGCCACGTGCTCCTGCATGAGCGATTCAGCCCGGTCCCCGTCCCCGCTCTCGATCGCTTCGAGAAGGGCTGTGTGCTCACTCAACAGGCGTAGGTGCCACGCATCGGATTCCGGCAACAGCGTCATCGCGTCGTTCAGCAGCAGGCGGATCTCCTCGATCGCCCGGGTCAAGAAGGCGTTGCCCGTCGCCTGCGCGACCGCCATGTGGAAGTCGGTGTCGTGTCGCATGTAGTCGGGCTCGGTCGCGGCCTCGTCCATCCCTTTGATCGCGCAACGCATCGCCACGAGGTCGTCGGCGCCGCGCGTGCCCGCTGCGACCCTCGCGACCCCGGGCTCGATCAGCCTGCGGTAGAGGAGAAGGTCCTCGAGCTGCTTGCGCTGCCTCATGACCCGCACGATCAGGTCATCGGCCGCGTGTGAATCCTGTTCGGGGTGGGAGATGAACGTGCCGCCGGTGCGACCCCGGCGCGCCTCGACCATGCCCGTCGCCTCGAGCAGCCGAAGCGCGTGCTGAATGGTCGGGCGTCCGACACCGAACATCACGGCCAGCTCGCGTTCGGCCGGCAGGGCTTCACCGGGCTTGATCAGGCGAAGCGCGATGTGCCGCCGGATCTGCTCCGCCACATATTCGTGAGCGCGCTGCTGCCGAATTGGTTCGAACCGCAGTGCAGAGGGCGTGTTGGTCCGCCCCGCCTCCTTAACCGCCATCAGCTGCTCCTGGGCTCAATCGCGCGATGCTGCTGACGAAGCGGTTGAACAGCCGCTCGCTGCGACGCTTCACCTCGGGGGCAAGGCGGTGCGTCTCCTCGAGCAGGGCGTCGGGGTCGACGCCATCGCCGTCCAGCTCATGGCGGTAAGCCTTGACCCAGCTCTCCATGATGTCCGGCGTGACCTCTGGGTGGAATTGAAGCCCGAGGTTGCGGCCCACGACGTACGCCTGTGGCGCGACGTCCGTCTGGGCGATGAGCCTGGCGCCGGGCGGCAGAGTGAATGTGTCGAAGTGCCAGTTGAACCACGGCCCTTCCGCCACGAGGTCGGGGTCCTGGGTGCGCACCGGCAGCCAGCCGATCTCGGAATGCTCCGATCGGAACGACTTGCCGCCGAGAACCCGGGCGAGCAGCTGGCCGCCGAAGCAAAGGCCCAGCACCGGCACGTCTGCGTCCAACGCCATCCTGAGCAGCTTCGCCTCGCGCGGGATGAAGGGTTTGGAGTCGTCGAACGCCGCGAACTCCGACCCTAGCGAAGCGATGAAGTCGTAGCGGCGCAGATCGTGCGTCGAGTCGCCGAGATCGATGCGGTGCACGTCGAAGTCCGCGTTCTGAGCCTCCAGCCACTCGGCGAGATATCCCGGCGGGGTCGGTTCCTCGTGCTGGAGGATCAGGGCCTTGAGCTTCTTGCCCCTCATGCGACCGGCCTCGGTTCGAGCTTGGCTTCGAGCTCCATCGCCACCTGTCGAATCGCTGCCGCATAGCGCGTGACCATCTCGCCCAGCTCGTCGTCGGTGCTCGTAAACGGCGGTGCGAACAGCGTCTGATCGCCGGCGAAACCGTCTCGGGTCGGCATCGTCGAGTAGGTGATCAGCCCGAGCTCGAAGGCGACGTCGTCCACCCTGCCGGCCGTCCGCAGATCGGGCGGCAGGAAGGACATGCCGTCCCGCGGGTCGACATACTCGATGCCGAGCAGGTAGCCGTGGCCCCGCACCTCGTGCACCATGGGCACTCCCGCCAGCGCGGCGGCAAGCTGCTCGCGCAGGGCAGGTCCCCGGCGGCGAACCCGCTCGACCAGGCCTTCCTGTTTGAGGACGTCGATCACCTTGAGCCCGACCGCGCAGGAAAGTGGCGCTCCGTCCCACGTATGGCCGAGCGTGAACTTTCGCGAGCCGGACGCGATCGCGTCATAGACGTGCTGCCGACACAGCACCGCCCCGATCGCCGTGTAGCCGGCGCCGAGTCCCTTGGCGGTGGCGATTATGTCCGGGACGATCGGCAGGCTCTCCGCGGCAAACCAATCGCCGGTGCGCCCGACTCCCGTCACGATCTCGTCGAAACAGATCAGAAAGCCGTGTCGCCTCCGCCGCTCGTCGAGGCCCGCCCAGAAACGCTGCGGCGGGCTGTAGGCCGGAAGGGCCGCCGCGCTGATCGGCTCGCAGAAATAGGCCGAAACGGTCTCTGGTCCGGCGGCCTCGATCGCGCGGTCGAGCGCCTGCAGCGCCTGCTCCCCGGTGGGGTCGAAATGCCACGTGCTCGGTGGGATGTGCAGGTGCTCGGGCATGTAAGGCTCGAACGGCCGCTTCAAACCCGGCCGCCCGGTCAGCGCCAGCGTCGCCATGGTCGGGCCGTGATACGCCTGCGCCGGTGAGATCACCTGCCAGCGCTTCGGCTGCCCTCGATCGACGTGGTAACGACGCGCGATCTGGATCGCCATCTCGTTCGCTTCGGCTCCGCCGGTGACGAAGCGAGCGCGCGTGAATCCCTCCGGCGCCACGGCCACCAGCTCGCGCGCCAGCTCCTCCTGCGCGGGATTGGTCAGACGCTCGTTGTGGACGTACGCCAGCTTCACGGCCTGGGCGCGGGCCGCGGCGACGATGTCGCGCCGGCCGTGCCCCAGAGTCGCCGCCATCGAGCCGCCGCTCATTGCGTCGAGGTAGCGTTTGCCGGAGGCATCCTCGACCCAGACGCCATCGCCTTTGACCAGCACCGGATAGCGCCGGTGGAACTCGAGGGGCAGGACGTGCGTCGACTGACTGTCGATCACCACTTCCCCTACCCCAGCCATCGCTCCGTACCCCTCCGAAACGAATGGGCGATCAGGACTTGAGTGGACCGATCCTATCATTGCAAAGGACCCCATACAGGACCATTTTTGGGAGGCTAGCGGAGCTGCCTGAAGAACATCTGCGGCACGGTTGAGGCCCTCGACCAGGCGGCGCGCGCGCACGGAGCGCTCGAGACGGGCGGCCGGCGTGGCAAGCTGGTGCTGACCAGTTAGATGACGATCGCCATCGGTGTGACGCTGCGCCCGTTGAGCGGCGTTGACCTTCCGCCCAAGCTGGCATTGAACCGCCGGTACTTCGACAGCCTCGAGGCGGCCGGGGCAGTGGCCCTCGGCATCCCGATCGTCTCGGACACGGATCGACTCCGCTCGCTGTACGAGCGGATCGACGCCCTGCTGTTGCCCGGCGGCGGCGACGTCGAGCCGTGGCGCTACGGAGCCGAGCCGCGGGCCGACTGCCGGCTGAGCGTCGTCCCGGAGCTCGACGAGATCGAGCTCCGCCTGGCGGAATGCTGGCGGACGGTCTTCCGGTGCTCGGAATCTGCCGTGGCATCCAGGTCCTGAACGTGGCCTGCGGTGGGACTTTGTGGCAAGACGTCCAGGTCGAGGGCGCCACGAGCGAGTCGCACGACCAAGAGCCGCGCGACACGCTGGTCCACGACCTGGAGATCGAGCCTGGCAGCCTGCTGGCGCACGCGACCGGCTCGACCCGCGTTCGGGTGAACAGCCTTCACCACCAGGCAATCCGCGACCTGGGTCCGCGGCTGCGCGCCGTGGCCCGTTCGGCTGACGGCCTGGTGGAAGGGGTGGAGCTGCCTTCCGCCGAGTTCGTGGTCGGCATCCAGTGCCATCCCGAGGAGTTGAGTCGCCAGCAGGTCTGGGCCGCCCGGCTGTTCAGCGCCTTCGTCGAGTCCGCCCGAGAGCGCCGCCGCGCGGGATGATGAGCCCATGAGAATTGCGGTGGCGCAGCACACGGCGACCATGGACAAGCCGGCCAACCTCGACCGGATCGCCGGCCTGACCGAACGCGCCGCGGACGCAGGAGCGGCGCTGGTCGTCTTTCCCGAAGGCGCGATGTGCGATTTCGGGACCAAGACTGACGACCTTCACGGCCTGGCCGAACCGCTCGACGGGACATTCGTCCGGGCGCTCATGAATCTGGCGAACCGCTTCCACTTGACCCTGGTGTCGGGCATGTTCGAGTCGATCCCCGGCGATCACCTCATCTACAACTCGGCCGTCGTCGTCGCGCCCTCGACCGGCGTGGCCGGCGTGTACCGCAAGCGCCACCTGTTCGATGCTTTCGGCGAGATCGAGTCCGAGCGATTTCGGGCCGGTGATGGGGACCCGCTGCAGGTGGAGATCGCCGGCTTCAAGGTCGCGGTGGTGATCTGCTACGACATGCGCTTCGCGAGCTTCATCGAGCGCGCAGGGGACGCGGGCTCCGACGTCGTCCTGGCCCCTGCCGCCTGGGTCACCGGCCCGCTGAAAGAGGAACACTTGAGCGTGGTGGCGCATGCGCGAGCGCTCGACAACACCGTGTATGTCGCGGTCGCGGGGCAGGGCCCGCCTGCCTACACCGGACGCAGCGTGATCGTCGACCCGCTCGGGGCCACGTTCGCGGCTCTTGGCGATGCTGACGGCATTGCCACGGCAGAGATCTCACACGAACGGATCAGGGCGGCTCGCGCAAGGCTCCCGGTCTTGAGCCAGCGGCGGGCGGCGGCTTACGACGCGGCGGCCACCACCAGGCGCAGCTGATCAGCAAGCGGCCTGCCGGGCACGAACGCACCGTCGAGCGCGGCGGTCCCGATCGTGAAAGCCCACACGCCAAGATCGCGAAGGGCTTCGATCCTTTCCACCGAGTCCACCGAGCCGGCGCAGATGAGCGGCAGCGAGGTGGCCGCGGCAACCCTGCCCACCAACTCGGCCACGTCGCCGTCGTAGCGGTAAGCGAGCAGGTTGATCCCGTCCACACCAAGCTGCTCGACCCGTCTGGCGTCCTCGACTATGTCGTGTATCGAGCCCCTCAACAAGCAGGGGTGCCCGACGATGCTGCCGATGTACGGGAAGAACTTCAGTCCAGTCCCTGAGATGACTTTCTGGATGGGCTGGACGGCGGTGCCGCCGATCAGATAGTCGGCGCCGACCTCGAGGGCGGCTCGGGCTGACGCCTCCATTGAATCGACGCTCTCGGAGACGACCTCCAGGTAGCTCGTGTGCCCGTGGGATCGGATGTCACCCATCAGCTGGGCAAGCTCAGCCTTCGGGAGACCCACGTCCTTACAACCGATGTGCTTGAGACCGAGGTTGGCGATCGACGCGTAGACGCTCCGCGCATCGTGGATGGTCTCGTCGTTGCGGGTCAGCATGAAGATGAACTCAGACATCGGCGTCTCCCTTTCCGGGCTATTCTATCGGCAAGTTGTCCGACAACTCGCTGGACCTCGCGGCCCTCAAGGATCGCCTGCGATCGGCGCCCGACGCTGCGCGCCTCAGACCGCTCGGCCTCGAGGAGGTGGCCCTGGGGCCGCGCGCGCTGGATCGCCTTTCAGATATGGCGTCGAGATTCACATCGGGCAGCGGACCGATCGCCGTGCTGACCGACTCCGTCCCCAAGCGCCGTGGCGATTCGGACCTGATGCCGGCGGTCGAGGCAAGGCTGAAGGACGTGCGCCACGTTCGTCTGGCGGTGCTGAAGGGTGAAGGCCTGCGAGTGCATGCCGATCGCGACACCCTCGGCCGGGCCACGACCATGGTCGCCGGGGCGAGTGCCATCGTCACGGTCGGGTCGGGAACCCTGGTCGACATCGGCAAGGCAGTCTCCGCCAGGCATGGCGGGATGCCACACATCGCCGTGCAGACCGCCACCAGCGTGAACGGGTTTGCGGACGACCAGTCCGTCCTTCTCGTCGATGGCGTGAAGCGGACGACCCCCACGCGCTATCCCGAAGCCCTGATCGCCGACGCGGAGACGCTGGTCGCGGCTCCCGCTCGGCTGAACCTTGCGGGGGTCGGAGACCTGTTCGCGATGTTCACTGCGCCGGCCGATTGGATCCTGGCGGCAGAGGTCGGGATGGCTGACGGGTTTGCGCCGACCGCAGTCTCGTTGGTGCGGACCCACGGCGAGGCGGTCCTGGCCGCGGCTCCACGTTTGACCGCCGGCGATCCCGATGCCGCCAGTTTCGTCGCCATGGCGCTGACGTTGAGCGGCATCTCGATGGGCATTGCCGGAACGACCGCGCCAGCTTCGGGTATGGAGCACACGGTCAGCCATCTCATCGAGATGGCGATGAACAGGCGCGGGATCGACGCGGCCTTCCACGGCGCGCAGGTCGGAGTCAGCACGATCGTGAGCGCGATCATCTGGGACAGGGTCCTCGGCCGCCTCCGGGCAGAGACGCGTCCGCGACTCGACTTCCCAGCCGCGCGCGACATGGAGGAGCGCGTACGCAGCGCATTCGCCGAGCTGGACCCATCGGGAACGATGGGCCAGGAGTGCTGGGGGCAGTACTCGCGAAAACTCGAGCGCTGGACCGCCAACCGCCGCCACATCGAGGCCCTTGACTGGACTCGGGTCGCGGCCAAGGTTGCTCCGCTGCTCAGCCCACCGCGTGGGCTGATCGACAGCATGAGGTCGGCAGGTGGGCCGACCCGCTTCGGCGCACTCGAACCAGCCGTCGAACCCGACCTGGTCCGCTGGGCGCTTCAGAACTGCCACCTGATGCGCGACCGGTTCACAATCGCCGACCTCGCTTTCTCTCTCGGTATGTGGACCATGGATGACGTGGACGATGTCCTGGCCGAGGCGGCGACGATGGGTGCCGGATCGTGAATCTCGGCCCGATCACGCAGAGCTTCAGCGGCTACGCGTTCGACCTGGACGGCACGCTGTATGTCGATGACGTTCTGCTGCCAGGGGCGGCGGAGACCATCAGCACGATCAGGTCCGGCGGCGGCCGCGTCGCGTTCGTCACCAACAAGCCGCTGGAGACGGCGGCCGCCTACGCGGCCAAGCTGACCCGGCTCGGGGTGCCGGCCGAGCCTGCTGACGTGGTGACCTCGATCGACGCCCTCGTCCTTTATATGCAGGGCCGCCACGAGCAGGCCCGGGTCATGGCGATCGCGGAGACGCCGGTCACGGCGGCTCTGAGGGGGGCGGGCTTCATGGTCACTGACGACCCGGCGGCGACCGACGTGGTGGTCGTCGCGTTTGACCGGGCGTTCGACTACACGAAGCTGACCGCCGCCTATCGTGCGGTGCGCCTGCACGGAGCCACCATCGTCGCGACCAACCCGGATCCCTACTGCCCGACTTCGGACGGCGGCATCCCCGATTGCGCCGCAATGCTGGCGGCGATCGAAGCTTGCACCGGCGCCAGGGCCGAGGCAACCGTCGGCAAGCCGAGCCGGCACATGGCCGCCGCCGTGCTCGAGCGATTGAACGTCCCGGCCGCCGGCGCGGCGATGGTCGGCGATCGGCTGGCGACAGATGTGGCGATGGCCAGGAGTTTCGGGCTCGCCGCGGTGCTGGTGCTGACCGGCGCCACGAAGCGCGATGACATCGTGGCCTCGCCGGTCCAGCCTGACTATGCGATCGAGAGCTTGCGCGAGCTCGTGCCCGCCGGCTACCTGGCGCCAAATCGTGAGTAGGCCGGCGCTGCCGCAGCAGATTGCGGGCGAGCTGCGCTCGTGGATCCTGGCCGGGGCGACCCAGCCGGGCGACCGGCTGGAAACCGAGCCGATGCTGGCGCGCCGCCTCGGTGTCTCTCGGTCGACGCTGCGATCGGCGATCGCGCTGCTGGAGCACGAGGGGCACATCGAGCGCAGGCATGGAGCAGGGACGTTCGTGATGGCCCGGCCCGTGGTCCGCAACGACCTCGGCCAGAACTTCAGCGTCACCGACATGATCGCCGGCGCGGGGCGGCGTGCTGGAACCGCCGAGACCCACGCCGACCTGGTGAGCGCGCCGGCGGATATCGCCCGACAGCTGCAGGTCGGAGAGGGCACGCCGCTCAGCCGATTGCGACGCGTGCGCACCGCCGACGGCCGCAGGGTTGTCGACTCCACCGACTGGGCTCGCGCCGATGACCTTTCGCCCGAGGAGCTCAAGCGGATCGCCCGAGGCTCGATCTATGCGGCGCTTGCACACCTCGGCCTCGGCGTCCAGCACGGGGTGGCACGCGTCGAGCCCTGCACAGCCGGCCGGGAGGTCGCGGCAAGGCTCTTGATCCCGCGAGGAGCTCGGCTGCTCGCGTTCCACCAGGTCGACTACACAGAGTCCGGACGCCCCGTCCTGGCGTCGCTCGAGTTCCACCTCGCCGACGCCTTCGAGTTCACCATCTTCAGGCGAGGCCCGCGCGCGTGAGCGATGTGGTCATCGGAGTCGATGTCGGGTCTTCAGGCACGTGCGCGCAGGCGATTGATGAGTCGGGGGTCCTGCTTGCGTCCATCTACCGGTCTTACGACGCGGCCTATCCGCAGCCCGGATGGGCCGACCAGGACCCCGAAGCGTGGGTGACGGCGGTGGTCGAAACGGTCGCCGAGGCTCGCGCCGCTGCCGGCGACCGGCGAATCTCGGCGATCGGGTTCGGCTCCCAGCTGGACGGCCTGGTGCCCCTCGACGCGGCAGGCAGACCACTGCGGCCCGCACTCATCTGGATGGACAAGCGTGCCAGCCGCGAGTGTGAGGAGCTCGCGGCGAGCATCGATGCCGCCTGGCTTCGGCAGGCGTCCGGCTGCAACCTGGACGCGGGCCATGTCGGGGCCAAGGTCCTGTGGCTGCAGCGCAACGAACCCGATGTGTTTGCAGCCACTCGGTCGTTCGCGCTGCCGGGCAGCTACGTGGCCATGCGCGTAAGCGGGGAGCTGGCGGTCGATCCGTCAAATGCTTCATCGACGATGCTTCTCGACGTCGGGGCGCGGGCGTGGTCCAGCGAGGCCTGCGCCGCCTTTGGGATCGACGTCGAACGACTGCCGCCGGTGCGTGAGGCATCGGCGGTGCTGGGCCATCCATTGGATTGGTTTCGCGAGGCCACCGGCATCGACGAGTCGAGCCAGGTGGTGCTCGGCTGCGGCGACGAGATGGCCGCCACCCTGGGCGCGGGTGTGATCGATGCCGGGACCGTCTGCGATGTTCTCGGGACGGCTGAACCCGTGTGTGCGGTGACCGAGCGGCCGGTGTACGACGAATCCGGAGTGGTGGAGGCCCACCCTCATGCCGACCCCGAAAAGTGGCTCCTCGAAAATCCCGGTTGGCTGTCCGGGGGCGCGTACCGATGGTTTCGAGACGAGCTCGGTCAGAAGGCCTCCTACGAAGCCCTCAACGCTCTGATCGAGGAGTCGCCGGCCGGCGCGGATGGTCTGATCTGGCTCCCATTCCTCGGCGGCGCGACTTCGCCGGAGTGGAACGCCGGCGCACGGGCGGTGTGGTTTGGCATGACCTCGGCCCATGGGCGGTCACATCTATTGCGGGCTCTTCACGAAGGCAACGCGTTCGCACTGCAAGACGTGCTGCTGGCGATGCGGTCCGCCGGGGCATCACCACAAAGGATCGTTTGCGTTGGCGGAGGTGCGCGGTCGAGGATGCTCCGCTCGATCAGGGCGGACGTCACGGGCCTCCCGGTCAGCCGCTGCGAGGACGTCGAGACCACGGCTCGGGGAGCGGCCATCCTGGCGGCGGTCGGCGCGGGGCTGTTTCCAAATGTCGCCGCGGCTTGCACGGAGATGGCCAGCCAGGTGGTGGACGAAATCCAGCCCGATGAGCCCCGCCACTTGACTTACGCGCAGGAGCACGACAGGTATCGAGCGCTCTATCGTGCGCTCAAGCCATTGTTCGCGTAGGCGTCACATTTTGCGAGTGGCGCGGATCTCGTTGGCGACGTCTTTGAGCTCACCTGGCTGATCGCTCTCGGGGTCTCCCCCGCGCCCCATGGCAGCTGCAGCCTTGAGATCGCCGCCGCGCCAGTAACGAACGATGAAATCCATGTTCGGCAGCGAGCCCGCAACGCTGATCCTGTCCCACTCCTGAGCGAAGCCGACATATTCAAGCGTGCGATCGAACTGGTCGCTCCAGAAGGAATGGACGTAGTCGTATGGCACCCCCCGGTCGAGCAGCGCCGCCGCGGCCGCCCGTCCCTGCTTCTCGGCGTTGTTGTAGTGCTCGACTCGGATGCGTCCGAATAGAGGGTGAGAGTGGTCGGCAATGTCGCCGGCTGCATAGATGTCCGGCAGGCTCGTCCGGCAGTACTCGTCAACTTCCACACCATTCGAAATCCGCGCGCCGGCGGCCTCGAGGAGATGGACCTCGGGGGCGATCCCGACTCCGGCGACGACGAAGTCGCACTCGAATTGGCGGCCCGACCTGGTGACGACACGCTCGACCCGGTCGCCGCCCTCGAGCCGATCGACGCCATCGCCGAGCACCAGTTGGACTCCGTGCGCACGATGGAGTTCCGCCATCACGCTCGCGACCTCGGGACCGAGGACGCGGACCAGCGGGGCCCGACCCGGATCGATCGCGGTCACATCGAGCCCAAGCGTGCGCAGCGAGGCCGACACCTCGCAGCCGATGAAGCCGAGACCGATCACGACGACCCTCCGGCCAACCCGAGCCGCGGCCTGGATCCTTTCCGAGTCCTCAACGGTGCGCAGGTCAAAGACACCCTCGCGCTGTCCACCCGCCAAGTTCAGGTGACGCGTGCGACCACCAGTCGCGATCAGTGCCCGGTCGAAGCGAAGCATCTCGCCGTCATCGAGCCGGATCTGCTTGCTTTCCGGGTCGAGCTTGACCGCCTTCCTGCCGAGCATCAGATCGATTCCAAGCCTTTCGTATTCAGTGCGCGGCGCGACCAGCGCAGCCTCGAACGGCTCGGTGCCGCGCAGAAACCCCTTGGACAGCGGCGGGCGCTGATACGGCAGATGCGCCTCCGAGCCGACCAG
>JACXTT010011304.1_pt1 | contig 11954 bp, 14 predicted proteins | sample 9270951 | NCBI WGS metagenome assembly JACXTT01 (sample SAMN15532306, study PRJNA645909) | rock metagenome | isolation source: weathered quartz diorite | place: Puerto Rico | collected 2017-06-21 | reverse complement strand
CCTTGTAACTGCTTTTGTCGAACTTGCCGCCGGCGTGGAGAACCGTGAGCGCGACTTCTACGCCGGGCTTCTTCTCGGTCTTGTGGAGATCGACGGGAATGCCGCGCCCGTTGTCCACGACCGTGATCGCGTTGTCGGCATGGATCGTGACGGAGATATCTTTCGCGAAGCCTGCCAGCGCCTCATCCACGGAGTTGTCCACCACTTCATAGACGAGATGGTGCAGCCCCCGCGACGACACCGAGCCGATGTACATCGCCGGCCGGCGCCGGACCGCTTCCAGACCCTTGAGGACCTGGATCGAATCGGCCTGATAGCCGCCGTTGCTCTTCTTTGGCATCAAATTCCTAACGTGAAAGAAGCCAGCGTATTGTCGTGATACGGCCGGCACCGCGTCCCGCGTTGACGCGGGCCATGATGTCGGGCGTCATGAGCTGCAGCTCATTCATCCACGAGCTCGTCGCGACCCGCACGAACAGCACCCCGTCGGGGGTGATGCTCTCCGGCGTCGCGACGGCCGCGATCTGGGGACCCACCAGACGCGGCCAATCGGGAATCATCTGCGCCTGGCCTACCCGGCGCGCCAAGCCGGCCCGTTTGAGGTAGCCTTCGAGCGCCTCGGCGACTGCAACAGGACGGCTTTTTGGGGGGCGATTGGAGCGGTCAGTCACAGGCCTTAAGAATACACGGAAGTCATTGTCCTGTCAACAGTTAAGGCTGTGGCGGAAGTTACGGTACAGCCACGACGTAGGTGTCCCGTAGGGCCTCAAAACCGGCCGCGTCGCGTGCCCGGACGGACATCGGAAGGTGCGTTCCGGGCTGCGTGCCGGAGGGGATGATGAGGCGATACCGAGTGGTGATGACCTGGTTGAAGCCTCCGTCGTCTACCCACTGCTGCGATCCGGCGCTAATCCACAGCGAGTCGATGCCGTCGGCGTCCTGGGCGCGTACCGTGCCGGCAATGGTGTCTGCCCGGCTGGAGGCGACCGTCGTATCGTCGATCGTCAACGAGACCTGCGGAGGCCCGGGCCGATCCCGGCCGCCGAGGCACGCCGCGGCGAACAGCAGGGCTACCGCCCCTGGAATCTTGCGGCGCGCTTTTCGAGAAATGCCGTCGTTCCCTCTTTCATGTCCTGGGTCGCGGCCAGGAGGCCGAAGTGGTTGGCCTCGAGCAGCAGGCCTTCGTCGAGCGTCATCTCCAGGCCCTGATCGATGGCTTCCATGGCCAGACGCACAGCCAGCGGGCCCATCGCGAGGATACCCCGCAGCATCTTTTCGGATTCGGCAAGCAGGTCGGCAGCGGGCACAACTTTGTTGACGAGGCCGATTCTGTAGGCCTCCTGCGCGTCGCTCATTTCGCCGGTCAGAATCAGCTGCGTCGCCACGCCCTTGCCCACGAGCCGCGGCAACCGTTGCGTGCCCCCGTAGCCGGGCGCGATTCCCAACTTCACCTCCGGCTGCCCGAATTTTGCGTTCTCGCTCGCGATACGGATGTGACACGCCATCGCCAGCTCACAGCCGCCGCCGAGCGCGAATCCGTTGACGGCGGCGATGACCGGTTTGCCGCTGGTCTCGAGTCGCCGCAATACGGCCTGCCCGCGCTGCGCGCGCGCCTTGCCGTCAAACGGCCCCTGCCGCGACAGATCGCCGATGTCGGCACCGGCGACGAACGACTTTGGACCGGCGCCCGTGAGGATGGCGCCCTTGATGCCGGCCTCGCCGGCGATCCGGTCGACGACGGCGCCGAGCTCCAATATCACCTGATCGTTGAGCGCATTGAGCTTATCGGGGCGGTTGATGGTGACGAACGCGATGCCGTCCTTGATTTCGCAAAGCAAGGTCTCGTAGGTCATGTCGCACAATCCTAGAGCGAGAGCGTGCAAAAGCTAGACGCGCCGGCGCGTCTAGTCTTTGCATGTCCTCGCAGTAGGTTCTTTCCCGTGCCTATTCAAGCGATCTCCTGGTCCCCTTCGGGTGCGGTGCGCATCATCGATCAGCGTGCGCTCCCCGAGGCAGAGATCACACGGGATCTCGAGAGTGCGGAGTCGGTCGCGGATGCGATCCGTCAGCTCCAGGTGCGCGGCGCGCCGTTGATCGGCATTGCGGCCGCGATGGGGCTCGTCGCGGCGTCGCGCGAGCAGCGCACCGCGTCGCGCGCCGACTTCCTGGCGCGTGCGAAAGAGCTGGCAGAGCTGCTCAGCGCCGCCCGCCCGACGGCAGTGAACCTGCGCTGGGCGCTCGACCGTATGCTGCGCGTCGCGGGGGAGACACCGGGCGCAGCCGCCGATCTGTGGGACCGGCTGCGCGCCGAAGCGACGGCGATCTGGGAGGAGGACCGGGCCATGTGCCGCCGCATCGGCGAGCACGGTCTCACGATCCTCGCGGACGGCGCCAACGTGCTCACGCACTGCAACACCGGAGCGCTGGCGACGGGCGGCATCGGTACCGCGCTCGCGCCGGTCTACCTCGCGCACGAGCAGGGTCGCACGGTGCACGTCTTCGTGGACGAAACGCGACCGCTGCTCCAGGGCTCGCGGCTCACGATGTGGGAGCTGGTGCACGCCGGGATCTCGTCCACGCTGATTACCGATGCGTCAGCAGCGGCGCTGATGCGGCAGGCCAAGATCGATCTCGTGCTGGTGGGCGCCGATCGGATCTGCGCGAACGGCGATTTCGCCAACAAAATCGGCACGTACGGCCTGGCGGTGCTGGCGCGCCATCACGGCGTTCCGTTCTATTGTGCGGCGCCCTGGTCCACGGTGGACGTCACGCTCGCCGATGGTGATCTGATCCCCATCGAGCAGCGCTCGCCCGCCGAGGTTACCATGATCGCCAGCCGCAGGATCGCCCCGGACGGCGCGACTGCGCTGAACCCTGCGTTCGATGTCACGCCGGCGCGGTACGTCACCGGCTTCGTCACCGACCGCGGAATCGTCCAACCTCCGTTTACGGAGTCTCCATGACCGCTGTCCTCGCACTCGATCAGGGCACCACCGGCTCCACCGCGCTCGTTCTGAGCGCCGACGGCCGCGTCTTGGGCCGCGGCTATCGCGAGTTCACGCAGCACTTCCCGTCGCCGGGAGAAGTCGAGCACGACGCGGAAGAGATCCTGCGCGTGACGGTCGAGGCGGCGCGGGAGGCGATTGCCCAAGCCAAGGTGACCCCGAACGCCATCGGCATCACGAACCAGCGTGAGACGATTTGCGCGTGGGAGCGAGCGACCGGCCGGCCCGTGCACCGGGCCATCGTCTGGCAGGACCGCCGCACCGCTGCACGCTGCGCCCAGCTCAAGAAACAGAAGAAAGAAACGCTCGTGCGCTCGCGCACCGGTCTCGTGCTCGATCCTTACTTCTCCGCGACCAAGATCGAGTGGCTGCTCGAGCATGTGCAAGGGCTGCCGCGACGCGCCGCCGCGGGGGACGTTGTCTTCGGTACCATCGACACGTGGCTGATGTTTCGGCTCACCAACGGCAAGACCTTCGCGACCGATCACACCAACGCGTCCCGCACCATGCTGTACGACATCGGCAAGCGTGCCTGGGACCGTGATCTGTTGAAGCTGTTCGGCGTTCCGCGCGACGCGCTGCCCGAGGTGCGCAATTCGAGCGCCGAGTTCGGCACGGCGGCAGCGGCGCACTTTGGTACCGCGTTGCCGATCAGCGGCGTCGCGGGCGATCAGCAGGCCGCGCTGTTCGGTCAGGGCTGCTGGAAGCCTGGGCAGGCGAAGAACACCTATGGCACCGGCGCGTTTCTGCTCCTCAACACCGGGAAGCGCCGCGCCCACTCGAAGCGCGGATTGCTCACGACCCTGGCCTGCGACGCGCGCGGCGAGCCGGTGTTTGCGCTCGAGGGCAGCGTCTTCATCGCCGGCGCCGCGATGCAGTGGCTGCGCGACGGGCTGGGCATCATCACGAAAGCCGCCGAGTCGGAGCCGATGGCGCGGAGCGTGGACGACACCGGCGGGGTGTACTTCGTTCCGGCGTTCGTGGGGCTCGGCGCGCCGCATTGGGAGCCGAATGCCCGCGGTACGATCGTCGGCCTGACGCGCGGCAGCAGCCGCGCGCATCTCGTCCGCGCCGCGCTCGAAGCGATGGCGTTCAGCACGAAGGACGTGCTCGACGCAATGCTCGCGGACGCCAAGCTCAAACTGTCCAGCCTGCTCGTGGATGGTGGCGCGGCTGCCAACGACTGGCTCATGCAGTTCCAGGCCGACGTACTCGGCGTCACGGTGGCGCGGCCCGATCTCGTCGAGACGACCGCGCTCGGCGCCGCCGGGCTCGCCGGCCTCGGGGCCGGGCTGTGGAAAACGGCCGACGACTTCCTCGCGCGTCGTCTGTTCACGACGTTCGCGCCAAGTCCGGCCCGTCGCGCCGTCCAAACGCGCGCCGCCGAATGGCAGCACGCCGTGCAGACCGCGTTGCACTGGGCCGGATGAAGCCGATCATCGCCGTGATCGGTGGCAGCATCTGCACGACAGAGGAGGCGGCGCTCGCCGAGGAGACTGGGCGATTGCTGGCACAACGCGGCGCCGTCCTCGTCTGCGGTGGGCTGGGCGGCGTGATGGAAGCGGTTGCGAGAGGCGCGCGGGCAAACGGCGGGACCACGGTCGGCATCCTACCGGGAGATGATCCCCGCGGCGGCGAACGCTCATATCGCCATCCCGCTCGCGACCGGGCTCGGTGAGATGCGGAACTTTCTGATCGTCCGGACCGCGCACGCACTCATTGCGATCGGCGGTGGCGTGGGAACCCTGTCCGAGATCGCACTCGCCCAGCGCATCGGGAAGCCGGTCGTAGGTCTTCACGATTCCTTCGGAAACACGGTCGATATGCCGCGCGTGGAGAGTGCCGCTGAGGCAGTGTGGTGGGCGTTACAACGGGCGGGAAACGGCGTGGTATAATTCCCTCATGAAGGCAGGGAGGAAATTCGCGCTGGGGGCGGTCCTGATCGTCGGCTCGGTCGGGTATTTGATGGCGTCCGGCATCGAGCAAACCGGGCAGTACTTCCTCACGCCCAGCGAGCTCGCGCAGCGCGTTTCCGCCGATCCCTCGTTCTATGATCTCGGTCTGAAGGTGGGCGCGCGCGTGGTCCCCGGCACCGTGTCCAAAGAGACTGCGACGCAGACGCTGCGCTTCCATATCACCGACGGAACGGTCAACTACCCGGTCATCTTCAGAGGCCTGCCTCCCGACACCTTCACCGACTCGGTCGAAGTCGTCGTCGAAGGGCGCCTCCAAAAAGACGGGGTGATTCACGCGACCAACGTGCTCGCCAAGTGCGGGTCGCGCTACGAAGCCGTCCCCAAGGCCTAAATGAGTCTGCTCGGTCACCTTTCCCTCTGGCTTGCCTTTCTGGTCGGCCTGTGGGGGGCGATCACGGGGTTCGTCGGCGGGGCACAGCAGCGCGCCGACCTGCAGCAGAGCGCGCGCAACGCGACCTTCGCGCTGTTCGGCGCGCTGCTCGTCGCCGTGCTCTCGCTCGAGATCGCGATCTTCCGGCACGACTTCAGCCTCGAGTACGTGGCTGCTTACACCAGCCGCAATCTGCCCACGTTCTATCTGTGGTCGGCGCTCTATGCGGGGCAAAAGGGAAGCCTGCTGTTCTGGGCGACGGTGCTGAGCCTGTTCGCGGCGCTGGCGCAGGTGCTCACGAGCCGGCGCCATCGCGCCTACCTGCCGTATGTGGCGGCGATAACCTGCCTCGTCGCGACATTCTTCATCTCGGTCATGCTCTTCGCTGCGAACCCGTTCCAGCGGCTCGGCTTTACGCCGATGGACGGCCATGGCATGAACCCGCAGCTGCAGAATCCCGGGATGGTCTTCCATCCGCCCATGCTGTATCTGGGCTACATCTCGATCACCATTCCGTTCGCGTTCGCGATCGCCGCCCTGCTGATCAAGAAACTCGACAGCGAGTGGCTCGTCGCGGTGCGCAAATGGACCCTCGTGTCGTGGCTGTTCCTCAGTATCGGCCTGATCCTCGGCATGTGGTGGGCGTACGTCGAGCTGGGGTGGGGCGGCTATTGGGCGTGGGATCCCGTCGAGAATGTCGCGCTGCTGCCGTGGCTCGGGATGACGGCCTTTTTGGATGTGGTCATGATCCAGGAAAAGCGGGGCATGCTCAAGAAGTGGAACCTCGCGCTGATTCTGGGAGCATGGCTGCTCTCGATCTTCGGCACGTTCATCACCCGCTCGGGCGTGATCGCGAGCGTGCATTCGTTCACGCAGTCACCGGTGGGCTACTTCTTCGTGGCATTTCTGCTGGTCGCCGCTGTGGCGACCGTGATCCTCTACGTGACCCGGCTGCCGCTGCTGCAGGCGGAGGCGACGCTCGAGTCGATGGTGAGCCGCGAAGCGAGCTTCCTGTTCAATAACCTGCTGCTGATCGGCATTGCCTTCTCGGTGCTGTGGGGGACGCTGTTTCCGATCCTGTCCGAGGCGATCAAGGGGACGAAGATCACGGTGGGCCCACCGTTCTTCAATCAGGTGAACGTGCCGCTCGGTCTCGCGCTGCTCGCGATGACCGGGATCGGGCCGTTGATCGCGTGGCGCCGGGCGTCGCTCCCCAATCTGCGCCGCCAATTCGCCGTGCCGCTGACGAGTGGCGTATTCGTCCTGCTCATTCTGTTGGTGGCGGGTATGCGGGACAGCGGCGCGCTGATCGCCTTCAGTATCGGCGGGTTCGTACTGGCGACGATCACGCAGGAATTCGCGCGCGGGGCGCGGGCCCGGCGCCGGCAGTACGGGGAGCCGACGATCGTGGCGCTCTTCCAGCTGCTGTCCCGCAACCGGCGGCGCTATGGCGGCTATATCGTCCACGTCGCGATCGTCTTGTTGTTCGTCGCGTTCGCCGGGATGGCCTTCAAGACAGAGACGGAGGCCACCCTGCGGCCGGGCGAGACGGCCACGCTGCAGGGCCCCGATGGGCACGTGTACACGTTTACGCACCTGGGCATCTCGCAATACAACGCGCTCAACCGTCAAATCACCGCGGCATTGCTCGATGTGCGGCGCGACGGCAAGGCCATGGGACACCTGAGGACGGAGAAGCGCCAGCACGTCGATGCGTTTGGCAATAACACCTTCGAGCCATCGACAGAAGTGGGCATCATGAGCGGGCTGCGCGTGGATCTATACGTCGTCCTCGCGGGTCTGGTGAACGGCACGGAACAGGCCGTCTTCCGCTTCACGATCAATCCGCTCGTCTGGTGGGTGTGGTTCGGCGGCTTCGTGCTCGTGATTGGTGGCTTGATTGTCCTCTGGCCGGGCGGCGGTCCGCCACCAGGAACCGGTGCGCGCTCGCCGCGCATGCAGGCCGGTTACGCTGTGAAACTGGACCCTGAGCGATGAGCCATCAGCTGAGCAGGAGAGGATTCTTCGCGCTTGCCGCGGCCGCTGCGGGCGCGGTCATCCAGGACACTGCGCGCGCGGGTCGAGTCTACGATCCACAGCGGGCGGGTCGCCCGAAAGAGGCCCTGACGGCTCTCGACACCGACACCCACATCCAGGCGATCGAAAAGAAGCTCCGGTGCAGCTGCGGCTGTGGTCTCGACATCTACACCTGCCGCACGACGGACTTCCAATGCACGTACAGTCCGGCGCTGCACAAGGACGTCCTCCGGCTCGTGGGGCAGGGCAAGACGGCGGAGCAGATCATCGACGAGTTCGTGAAGCAGTACGGTCAGGTGGCTCTCATGGCGCCACCCAAGGAAGGGTTCAATCTCGCCGGCTACTTCGTTCCGAGCCTCGCGATCATCGCGGCCGGCTTCTTCCTGGTGCGCGCGCTACGCCGCTGGACGCGTGACGCGGAAGCCGCCGCTCCGGCGACTGCTGCGCCGCCACCGAATGCCACGTCGGAAGAGCTCGACCGGTTGCGCCGCGAGCTCGACCGGCTCTCCGGCTAGCCCGTCTCCAGTGCTCGAGCTGATTCTCGGAATCCTGCTGGCTGCGGGCGCGACCTACTTCGTCCTGCTCCCGATACTCCGTCCCTCCGTGGAATCGGCGGCTGGTGATGCGGCGGTCGATGAGGGCGAGGACCCCGCCGACGACATGAGCCCGCAAACGGTCGCGCTGCGCGCGTTGAAAGAGATCGAGTTCGATCGCGCCACGGGCAAGCTCTCCGACACGGATTACGAGCAGCTCAAAGCGAAGTACACGCAGGAAGCGCTGGTGGCGATGCGTGGTGAACGAGTACCGTACGCCGTGAGCGCTGCGCCGGAATCGCCGACCGGCGTACTGCGCCCGGCGCCCGGCGCACGCTGTCCGGAGCACGGTGCTCGCCCGGAGACGGGAGCCCTCTTCTGCTCGGATTGCGGCAGGCGGTTAGGGACGGCTCAGGGATACTGCGCCCGTTGCGGGACGGCGCTCGAAGATGATGCCCGCTACTGCAATCGCTGTGGGGCCCGCGTCGCCGCCTGACTATTGCGTTTTCCACGCCCGTTTCCTATCAGTCTGCATCCCCGAACTTCTGGAGCGCGTCGTGAACCGATGGGTCCCGCGGTTGGTGATCCTGCTGCTGCTGGTTGCGTTGACCGCGTCGACGGCGGATGCACAGCGGCGCCGGCGCGCGATCGTCAACGTCTCTGTTCCCACGTACGGCGCTCACGTCGGATACAACTTCGACGTGAACAATTTGCTGCTCGGTGCGCAGCTCACCTGGCCGATCACGCCGGTCCTCGCGCTCTACCCCACGTTCGATTACTACTTCGTGAGCGGCGGGTCACTGTGGGCGCTGAATTTCGACCTGAAATACCGGCCGCCGACGCGATACGAAGCGTGGTACGTCGGAGGCGGCCTGAACTGGTCGCACGCGAGCTCGGGCGGGGTCAGCGGGAGCAACACGAATCTCAACGTGTTGACGGGATTCGAGGGACGCCGCGGGCGGACTCGACCCTACGTCGAGGCAAAGTTCATCCTCGGCAACGGCAGCTCGTTTCAGCTTGTCGGAGGGCTGAGCTGGCGCTAGGCTAGAACTCGAACGTCTCCATCTTTCGCAGCGCCATCCGCAACGGGATGATCGTGGCCGCCGTGCACAGCGCGGCGGCCATGACAAACCAGCCCAGCATCTCCGGCGTGATCCCGACCGCCTGGCCTTCCCAGGCGGAGCGCACGTACGTGTACACCGCTCTCGAAAGCGTCCCGACCACCGCCGCGAGCAGGGCGATCGTGGCCATCATGAACACGAGGCCACCGAAGGACGTCGGAATCTGCGCGGCGTTCTCCGTCTCGAACTGCGGATAGAGCGTCCCGAACGTCAGCGCCATCGCGGAGATCGCGAGCGTCAGCCCCGCCATCGTTGCCAGACTCAGGATCATCATGAAAGGCGTGACTTCGAGGAGCGCGTTAGTCAGCCCGGTGAGAATGAGGCCGAGGATGAGCAGCGGCAGCGTTCCCACCCAGTACTTGGACCAGAGCAGGGCCCGCAGGTCGAGGGGCGACGAGCGCAGCAGCCACATCTGCCTGCCCTCGAGCGAGACCGCGGGGAAGATGAAGCGCGCCGCGATCGACGCGAGCACGAACCCCGCGAGGCCGAGGTTCAGGAACGACACCAGGTTGACGTAGTAGAACCCCACCGGCTCGCCGCGATGCAGCGGCAGCGCTTGAATATTGAAGAGATAGACCACGACGAGGACCGCGAGCAGGATCAGCTGGCTCCACTGCGTCGTGTCTCGGAAGAAAAGCTTGATGTCCTTGAGCACGAACTCGCGCTTTGCGACCGGTAACCAGCCAAGCACGGATCCCACCGTCCAACGCCACAGGCTCCCGCGAATGAATCGCTCCGCGCCCTCCTGCGCTTTGGTGAACCCCTGCGCATACAGCGCGCGATGCAGGACAGCGCCGAGTGTGACGAATGCGGCGGCGGTGGTCCACAGCAAGACGAGCGGGAGCGGATCCAGCTCGTGCCGCAGGAATCCCATGATCGCCTGCGACGCCCATTCGCTCGGCAGGAACGGCGAAGTCGGCCCGCGCAGCAGGATCACGAAATCGAGCAGGTTGCGGAATCCTTCGGGACGGGCGAGCTGTTCGGGGCGGATGACGCGGAACAGCAAGATCACACCACCGGCGGCGCCGAGGGCGATGATGGACAGGAGATCGCGCGTACGGCGAGCGGGGAAAATGTTGACGAGAACCAGTGTCACCGCGCAGCCCAAGACAGCAGGCAGAATCAACATCGGAACGATTGCAATCAGCGCGTAAAGTCCGAAAAACAGCCCCCCTTTAAAGACGACGCCGTAGGCGGCCAGGATCGGCACCGCCATCAGCGCCACCATCCAGGACGAGTGCAGCAGCGTCTCGCCCAGCTTCGCGAGGTACAGGCGCAGCCAATCAACGGGCGCCGAGACGAGCAGATCCAGATCCTTCGCGAGGAAGAAGCTCGACAGCGCCGTGATGACGTTCGAGAGCACGAGAATCGAGATGAACGAGAGGAGGATGAGCCCGAGAATCTTTCCGGGGATCAGCGGTCCCAGCTCTTCGACGCTGCGCAGGCTCCTCAGGATCCGATAGAGAACGCCAAACACACCGGCCCAGAACGCGCCGCCGACCAGCGCGAGGATGACGAGCTTCCCGGTGCCGCCGCTGGCGCGTTCCTCGCGCAACCGCTGGAGCGCGGTTCGCCACTTGGGCTGCAAGACGTGCGCGAGTGACGGCTGCTTCATCGTCCGAGTACCTCGGCGAGCTCACGGACCTGGGCACCGCCCGTGAGCTTCAGGAAGAGCTCCTCGAGACTCGCGTCCCCAGCCTGGTGTTGGCGCCGCACATCGCTGACCGTTCCCGCGGCGACGATTTTCCCGTGCTGGATGATGGCGATCTGGTCGCACATCGCTTCGGCGACTTCGAGCGTGTGTGTGCTCATCAAGACCGTGCCGCCGCGCTCGACGAACTGCCGGAAAATGTCCTTCAGCAGGCGCGCGGCCTTGGGATCGAGGCCGACCATCGGCTCATCGACGACGATGCACTCGGGGCGGTGAATCAGGGCGCTCGAGATGATGAGCTTCTGCCGCATGCCGTGGCTGTACGCCTCGACCAGCTCATCCTTCCAGCTGGTCAGCTCGAACACTTCGAGCAATTCCGCGATGCGGCGTTCGACTTTGTCGCCCTCCTGCCCGTACAACCCGGCGACGAATCGCAGAAACTCCGCGCCGGTGAGCTTGTCGTATACGAAGGGGCGGTCAGGGATAAATCCGAGCCGCATCTTGGCGGACAGCGGATCGACGTGGACGTCGTCGCCGCCGAGCAGCACACGGCCCTGCGTGGGGCGCAGGATCCCGGCGATCATCCGCAGCGTCGTCGTCTTGCCGGCGCCGTTCGGCCCCAGGCAGCCGTAGAGGACGCCGCGCGGCACGTGCAAGCTGATGTCGTCCACGGCGACGAAGCTGCCGTAGAGCTTGGTCAGGTTCTCCAGGCGGATCATAGCACCTCGAGCTTCAGCCGGCCGACGAGCGGTACAAGCTCCACCTGCCGCGCAAGCCCGCCGACCGCAATCGGCAGATGTGCGGCATCGGCTGGGAATTGGTCGAATGTAGGGTCCACCGCGATCCAGTCGTTGAGGTAGACCTCAGCCCAGGCGTGATAATAGACCCGGTCATTCAGATAGATCAGTCCCGCGACGGTGCGCGCCGGCAATCCGGTCGAACGCGCGAGCGCGACGAAGAGCGTGGCCGCCTCGTTGCAATCGCCGCGCGCTGTCTCCAGCACCTTTTCGGCGCTGGGGACGCTTCCCGCCTGCGGGGTTGTGCGTTGCAGCGTGCGGTGGACCCAATGCGTGAGCAGCTCCGCGACGCGTGCCGGACTGCGCTCGCGCTCGATCACGCGCCGCGCCTGTGCGGCGATCCGGGCGTCCTGAGCCTGAATCAGCGGTTCCGGCGCGAGCCACCGCGCGAGCCCCGTATCGCGCGAGGGCCAGCGGTTCGGCCCCGGCTGCCCGCGGAACCGCCCCGGCCGCACCAATTTGGG
>JACXTT010011303.1_pt1 | contig 11955 bp, 13 predicted proteins | sample 9270951 | NCBI WGS metagenome assembly JACXTT01 (sample SAMN15532306, study PRJNA645909) | rock metagenome | isolation source: weathered quartz diorite | place: Puerto Rico | collected 2017-06-21 | reverse complement strand
GACGATCTTCAATGCATTGGTGCCGCCCACCTGCCCCATCGGCTCACCCCAGGTGCAGACGATCATGTCACCCTTATTGACGATTCGATTGGCGACCATCAAATCCTCTGCCTGTTTGAGCACCGCGCTGCTGTCGCCCTCCTGGGTCAGGTGGTAGGCGTGCACGTTGCGGTACAGCGAAACTTTTCGCTGGGTGGAGATGATGGGGGTCAGCGCGAAAATCGGCGCTTCGACCCGGTGACGGCTCATCCACAAAGCGGTCGAGCCCGACTCCGTCAGGGCTGCGATGGCTTTGACGCCCAGGTGGTGGGCCGTGAACAAGGTACCGTAGGCAATCGACTGGTCGATGCGGGTGAACTTGACGTTCAAGAAATCGGCGTCGAGGGTGTTGTACTCGGACTGCTCCGCCTCCACGCAGATGGCGGCCATCATCTCCACCGTCTCGATCGGATACTTGCCGGAGGCAGTCTCGGCCGAGGTCATCACCGCGTCGGTGCCGTCCAGCACGGCGTTGGCCACGTCGGACACTTCGGCGCGGGTCGGCACGGCATTGAAAATCATCGACTCCATCATCTGGGTGGCCGTGATGGTGAGCTTGTTGGAGGCGCGCGCCATGGCGATCATGCGCTTTTGCAGGGCCGGCACGGCGGCGTTGCCCACTTCAACCGCCAGATCTCCCCGCGCCACCATGATGCCGTCTGACGCATCGAGAATTTCCTGCAATGCCGGAATGGCTTCGGCCCGCTCGATCTTGGCGATCAGCATGGGCTTGTGCTGGTAAGGCTCGCCGGCGATGTTGGCCAGCTGGCGCGCCATTTCCATGTCGGTAGCGCTTTTCGGGAAGGAGATGGCGAGATAGTCGGCCTGGAAGGCCATCGCCGTCTTGATGTCTTCCATGTCCTTCGAGGTCAGCGCGGGCGCGGTCAAGCCGCCGCCCTGGCGGTTGATGCCCTTGTTATTCGACAGCACGCCGCCCACCCGCACGGTGGTGAAAATTTCCGGACCGACGACACGGTCGACGATCAGCACGATCAAGCCGTCGTTCAACAGCAGCTTGTCGCCCGGTTTGACGTCGCGCGGCAAGGCTTTATAGTCCAGCCCCACGCGCTCCTGGTTGCCCAGTTCGCCGTTGCTGCCCCACTTGGCATCGAGGATGAATTTGTCGCCCTGCTCGAGCATCACCTTGCCGTCTTCGAACTTGCCGACGCGGATTTTCGGGCCCTGCATATCGGCCATGATCGCCACTTCGCGGCCGCACTCGGCGGCGGCGCGGCGCACCAGGGCGGCGCGGTCGATGTGGTCCTGCCCGGTGCCATGCGAGAAATTCAGGCGCACCACGTCGACCCCGGCGCGGATCATCTTGACGAGCATCTCGAAGTCCGACGAAGCCGGGCCGATGGTTGCAACAATCTTGGTGCCACGTAGCATGGGGTGCGCCTTCAGGGAATCAACATCGACAGGACAGTGCCGCTTACGATTTGCTGCGCTGCAGGAGAATTTCTACCGCCGGCAGGGTTTTGCCTTCCAAGAATTCGAGGAAAGCGCCGCCGCCCGTGGAGATATACCCGATTTTATCGGTAATGTCATATTTTGCAATGGCCGCCAGGGTGTCGCCGCCGCCTGCAATCGAGAAGGCTTTGGAGTTGGCAATGGCCATGGCCAGGGTCTTGGTGCCGCCGCCGAACTGGTCGAATTCGAACACGCCGACGGGACCGTTCCAGACGATGGTGCCGGCTTGCCCGATCTGGGCCGCCAGAGTGGCCGCCGTCTGCGGGCCGATGTCGAGGATCATGTCGTCGTCCGCCACGTCCGCCACCAGCTTGGTGGTGGCGGCGGCGGTGGGGGAAAACTCGTTGGCGCAGACGACGTCGGTGGGGATGGGCACGGTGGCGCCGCGCGCGGCCATCATGTCGATGATGGCCTTGGCTTCACCGACCAGCTCCGCTTCCACCAGCGACTTGCCGATGTTCAGGCCCACGGCCTTCATGAAGGTGTTGGCGATGCCGCCGCCCACCACCAGATTGTCCACCTTGTCCGCCAGCGCTTTTAAAATCGACAGTTTGGAGGAGACCTTGGAGCCGGCGACAATCGCCAGCAGAGGGCGGGCCGGGGCGTTCAAAGCCTTACCCAAGGCATCGAGTTCGGCGGCCAGCAGCGGGCCGGCGCAGGCGATGGGGGCGAATTTGGCGATGCCGTGGGTGGTCGCTTCGGCGCGGTGGGCGGTGCCGAAAGCATCATTCACATACACGTCGCACAAAGTCGCCATTTTCCGGGCCAGGGCGTCGTCGTTTTTCTTCTCGCCCACGTTGACGCGGCAATTTTCCAGCAGCACGACCTGGCCGGGGGCGACCTCGACGCCATCGACCCAGTCCTGTTTCAGCGCGACCGGCTGGCCCAGCAGCTCGGACAGGCGGGCGGCCACGGGTGCCAGGCTGTCTTCCGGCTTGAACTGGCCTTCAGTGGGGCGGCCCAGGTGGGAAGTGACCATCACGGCCGCGCCCGCGTCGAGAGCGGCGCGGATGGCGGGCACGGAGGCGCGGATGCGGGTGTCTTCGGTGATGTTGCCTGCATCGTCCTGGGGCACGTTCAAATCGGCGCGGATAAAGACGCGCTTGCCGCGCAGGGCCTGCTGGTCGATCAAGTCTTGCAGCCGGGTGAAGTGAAGGACGTCGTGCATGGCTTTTCGCGTTCTAAAAATAGAAAGATCGCTATTTTACCTGATGCACCGGCAAATTCCCCGCGTTTCAGCCACCCAGCGCCAGCCGCACGAGCGTGAAGACCAGCATGCCGAACACGATGGTTTGCAGCATATTCTTGCGCAGCAAATAGAACACGACGGCGGCGATGCCGGCCAGCAGGCGGGGATTGGCCAGGCTCGTTTGCAGGTGGCCGGTGGTGTCCATCAGCATGTCGGGCGCGATGATGGCCGCCAGCGCGCAGGCGGGCGCGAAACGCAGCATTTCCTGCACCCGCTTGGGGATGCTGATGCGGTGGCCGACCAGCCACAGCGACGAACGCGCCGCCGCCGTGGCCACGCACAGGGCGCCCACGACGGCCCAGATTTCCAGGTCGCTCATGCGGACGCCTTCGATTTCAATTTTTCCATGGTCTCTTCCACCACCATGGCAGTCACCATGCCGGCCAGCACCGCCGCCAGCAAGCCTAATTTATAGGGCAGGCCGAACGCCGCCACCGCCACGCCGCTGGCGACGATCACCCCGGCCAGCACGGCCTTGTTGGTCACCAGGGGCACGGTGATGCAGATGATGGCCAGGGTCCCCGCAAAGCCCAGGCCCCATTGCGGCGGCACGGCGGTCCCCAGCAAGATGCCGGCAATCGAGCCGGCCTGCCACGCCGCCCAGTTCGGATACATCAAGGCTTTTAGATAGGACAGCTTGCCCTGCACCGGTTCGGGCGAAGGATAGCGTTGCAGGAACAGGGCCACCGTCATGTCGCCGGAAATATAGCCCAGGCCAAAGCGCTTTTTCCAGGGCAGGTGGGCAAAATGGGGCGCCAGCAGGGCCGAGAAAATCACAAAGCGCAAATTCACCACCAGCGCCGTGGCAAACACCACCCACACGGGCGCATTGGCGGCGATCAAAGGCAGCGAGGCCAGTTGCGCGGAACCGGCGAACACCAGCAAGGTCATACCTAAACACTGGGGCACGCTGAGTCCTGCCTTGACCATGGCAATGCCCACCACCAGGCCCCAGGCGCCGATCCCGAACAAGGTGGGGGCGCCGGCCGCAAAGCCTTCTTTCCAGGCGGCGGGGTCGGGGGCGTCCATGTCCACCGTGGGGGCGGGCGTGGATGGTAGGGGAGCGGGCTGGGTGCTCATGTGGCTTTCTTGCCACAGGTCGGGCGGAGCGTGATCGAACGGGGGCGTTGAAATGGCATCGACGGGCAGGCAAACAGGAGGGCGGGAGCGTTCAGGCTGAAGCCGCTATTTTACCGATGCTTTCGGCAGTCAGCCCGAATCGTCTAAAATCGTGGTTTTGCACGGCGTCCTGCCTGCAAGCCACACCCAACACGTATGACGGAGAAACCATGAACGAGAAGCACGTCCCCGCGGTAGAACTTGACGGCAAGGATTTGCCGGCGCATTGCCCCAACCCGGCCATGCCGCTGTGGTCGTCGCACCCGCGCGTGTTCCTCGATTTCGACCACCATGGCGAAGCCAAGTGCCCTTACTGCGGCACCGAGTACCGCCTGAAGCCAGGCACGGTGCTGGCGCACCACTGATCGCCCGCCATGAAGCGCGTCAAGCTCAACGGCAGTGCGGCCGAAGTCGAATCGGCCTTTTACGACGCGCTCAACCGCGCCGACGTGGAAGCGCTGATGGCCTTGTGGGCCGATGACGACGAGATCGTCTGCATCCATCCGGGCGGTCCCCGCCTGCATGGTCACGCCGCCATCCAGACATCCTGGGAAGCAATCCTGGAAAAAGGCGGCTTGCAAATACGGCCATCTCAACTCTACGAGGCGCATAACCTGATGAGCGCGGTGCACACCGTGGTCGAAGGCAGCACGGCCGCCGAGGGCGAACCGGCCCACCTGGTCGCCACCAACGTCTATCTCAAAACCCCGCAGGGCTGGCGCATGGTGCTGCACCACGTTTCTGTCGCGCCCGGCCCTGCCCCCAGCGGCCTGCCGGCAACGGCCAGCCTGCACTGAGGGGGAGGCGCGCCCATGCGCTATCCCGCCCCCCGCTGGCTGCCCGGCGGCCACCTGCAAACCATCTTGCCGGCCGTCGCCATGCCGCAAGCGGCGCCTGAAATGCGGCGCGAGCGCTGGCAGGCGGCCGACGGCGACTTCGTCGATGTCGATTTTCTGGATGGCGCCCCCGGCCTGCCCATGGTGGTGCTGTTCCACGGCCTGGAAGGCTCCTCGCGCAGCCACTATGCCAAGGCCTTGATGAACGCGCTGGCAGCGCGGGGCTGGTCGGGCGCCGTGCCCCATTTCCGCGGCTGCTCGGGCGAACCGAACCTGGCGCCCCGCTTTTATCACTCCGGCGACGCCGCCGAGATCGACTGGATCGTGCGCAAGCTGCACGCCCGCGCCGCCGGCCGCTCTTTATACGGGGCCGGCGTCTCGCTGGGCGGCAATGCGCTGCTGCGCTGGCTGGGCGAATCGGGCCGGCACGCCCACCTGCTCGATGCAGCCTGCGCCGTGTCCGCGCCGCTCGACCTGGCCCAGGGCGGCGCCGCCCTCTCTTCCGGTTTCAACCGCATTTATACGCGCATGTTCCTGCGGACCTTGAAGCCGAAGTGCCTGCACAAGCTGGAACAATTTCCCGGCCTGTTCGACCGCGACGCCATGCTGGCGGCAAAGGATTTATACGCTTTCGACAATATCGTCACGGCGCCCCTGCACGGCTACCGCAACACGGACGACTACTGGGACCGCGCCAGCGCCCGCCACGTGTTGCACGACATCACCGTGCCGACCCTGGTGCTCAATGCCCGCAACGATCCCTTCCTGCCGGGCCGCCACCTGCCCACCAGCGCTTCGCCCGCCGTCACCCTCGAGTACACGGACCAGGGCGGCCACGTCGGCTTTGCGGTGGGCGCACCGCCAGGCCGGCTGGACTGGCTGCCGCGCCGCATCCTGGCATTTTTCGATACCGTGTCCGGCAAGGGTGCGACCGGTTTGCCCCTGCTGTGCGAAGCTGGCAGCCATGGATGACATCGTAAAACAAGCCATGGCCAAGTGGCCCAATGTGCCCGACTGCTACGGCTGGCTGGCGCTGGACGCGCGCGGCGCCTGGCGCATGCGCGACGAACGGGCCCAGCACCTGAACCTGCCGGGCGACAAGGTCCACCAGGCCGCCCTGCTCGCTTTTATCAACCGCAATTACGGGGCCGATGAACGGGGATGCTGGTATTTTCAAAACGGGCCGCAGCGGGTGTTCGTGAACCTGGAGGCAACGCCGTTTATTGCCCGCACCGATCCTGTACTGGGGTTGACGGTGCAGACCGGGGCGGTGCTGGCGCCCACCGCGGCGTTTTTGACGGAGGCCGGCAGCCTGATCCTGACGGCGGACGATATCGTCGCCCAGGTGGATGACCGCGACGTCGTTCAGTTGCTGGGTGCGCTGAGCATCGATGGGCGCACGGCGGGGGATGAAGACGTACTGGCGTGGCTGGAGGGAAGTAAGGGGGCGCTGGTGCTCAAGCTCGGCGCCGTCCAGCTGGCCGTGCAGCGCCTGCCAGCCGATGCAGTGCCGGCCCACTTCGGCTTTGTGCGCTTGCCGGGCCGGGCTGGAACCTAGCGCTCTTTCTTCTCTTTCTTTTCTTCGCGCTGGCGCACCAGGAGTTCGCGTTCTCTCGCGTCGATCAGGGCGAGATCATAAAACGAGGCGTCGGGCGCCTTGCGGGCGATGCCCAGCTGGTCGACGGCGGCAGGGACCGCGCCGGCCAGCACGTACGACTCGGCCAGGGCGATGTGCTGCAGGCTGAACTTGCCCTGGGCGGCGTAGGCCTTGGCCAGCTGGTCGTAGAGCTTGGCTTCTTCACGGTACTGGCGCACCTGCTCGCGCAGATAGGCAGTGGCGGCGTCGAGCTGGCCGCCGGCGATCATGGCGTCCGCGTACTGGCGGGCGATGCCGCGTGCCAGAGGGAACTGCTGGTGATATTGCTCGGCATCCTTGATGGTCTGCGCCCGAGTTGAAGCGGGCTGGCCCGGCGCCAGCTTGATTTCCAGGTCCAGCGCGGCAAACATGGCGGCGCCGTCGGAGGCGCTCTGTCCCGTTGAAAACACCGCGCCCGTGGCCGGCTTCATGGTGGCGCGCGCTTTCGCCAGCCACTGCGCCGCATTGGGCAATTCGCCCCGCTTGAGCGCCAGGTAGGCCAGGCCGTACTGGGCCGCCGCCTGCTGCTGGCGGTTCTGCTGTTTCAATTGTTCTTCAAAGGCTTTCTGAGCGTCGATGTGGCCCTGGTTGCTTTCGTCCTGCAGCACGCGGGCGCGTGAGCGCACCAGGTAAAACTCCAGGCCGTCGATGCGCTGGTGGAAGGGCATGGCACGCACGCGGGCGCGGATGTCGGTGATGCGCTCGGAGGTCAGCGGATGGCTCATCAGGGACGGCGGGGTCAGGTCGGAATACACCTTCGTGGCCGCCTGCATCCGCTGGAAAAACGCCACCATGCCGGAGGCGTCGAAGCCGGCCGCGCTCATGATTTGAAAGCCGACCCGGTCTGCCTCGCGCTCGGCCTCGCGGGTAAAATCGATCTGGCGCTGGATGGCATAGCCCTGGCCGCCCATGAAGACGCCCATGGCCGCGTCCGGTCCCGCCTTGGAGGCCAGGGCGGCGAGGATGATGGCCGCCAATGGCATCAGGGCATCGCCCTTTTGCTGGCCGATGGCGCGGGCAATGTGGCGCTGGGTGACGTGGCCGATCTCGTGCGACAGCACCGAGGCCAGTTCCGATTCGTTCGCAGCGGCCAGCAGCAGGGCCGAGTGGACGGCAATAAAACCGCCCGGCAAGGCGAAGGCGTTCAGCTGGGTGTCGCGCACGCAAAAAAAGTAAAAGTCCGCATTGGTTTCACCGCGCGCACCCGGGTAGGCGGCGACCAGGCCGGCGCCGAAATTGTTCAGGTATTCGAGGATGCCGTCGTCGTCCAGGAAATCGTGGTCGCGGCGGATGTCGTGCATGATTTCCTCTCCCAGTTTTCTCTCCATCACGGGAGACAGGTCGCCCCGGGCGGCGTCGCCCAACACCGGCAAGGCCGGGGTGGCGGGCGCGCCGGCGGCGCCGGTCTGGGCCGCCGCAGGCTGCACGGCCGCCAGCAGCATGGGCAGGAAAGCCGTCGCGAGCAGACGGGCGGCAGCGGGGAAGGCGGGAACGAAGGTGGCTTTCACGGTGCTATCATACCCGCACCGGGCCGGTGCAGCATCCCGCCGGCCCCTCCCGAAACAGATTGTTACCCCAAAATTTCATGACCGCTTCCCCCCTCACCCACTTCGACAGCGCCGGCCAGGCCCACATGGTCGACGTCGGCGCCAAGGCCGACACCGCCCGTGTCGCCGTTGCCGCCGGCACTATCAAAATGCAGCCCGCCACCCTGGCCCTGATCACCTCCGGCACGGCCAAGAAAGGCGACGTGCTGGGGATTGCCCGCATTGCCGCCATCATGGCATCCAAAAAGACCAGCGACTTAATTCCCCTATGCCATCCGCTCGCCCTGACGCGGGTGACGGTCGACTTCGAGGTCGATGAAGCGGGTTCAAAGGTGCATTGCCGCGCGCAAGTGGAAACCTACGGCAAGACCGGGGTGGAGATGGAAGCGCTGACGGCCGTGCAGGTGGGACTGCTCACCATCTACGATATGTGCAAGGCGGCGGACCGGGGGATGGTGATGACGGATGTGCGGGTGCTGAAGAAGCACGGGGGGAAGAGCGGGGATTGGGTGGCGGCGATTTAGTTCATTTTTTCTCGGCCGCCAATGAAAAATGCCGCCTATCGAAGGCGGCATTTTTTGGGAAAGCGGTCAGCTCAGGAACGCATCTCCACTGCTGCTGTGCGGATTAAGGCTTGCAAAGGACTGGGGTCGAACCTTGTGCGGCCAAGCAACCGGAACCGGTCTTCGCCCAGGTCAGTGCGCTGGCGCCCAGGGTTGGGGTCAGAACCAGGGTGGACAGTGCGTTGGTGGTGGACGTTGGGGTGACGGTGATCACGCCGTTGGTCACACCGACGCTGGCGACATGGGTGGTGGCCTGGGTATCAGGAACGCCGTTCGAGTTCAGGCTGCAACCGGTGATCGTGCCCAGTTCTTGTGCGCACGTTGCAACAGCAGTTTTGTAGGCGTTGGCAACCGACTCAACTTCGGCAAACTTGGCTTTCAGGATGTAGTTTTGGTAAGCAGGGATGGCGACAGCAGCCAAAATACCGATAATTGCAACCACGATCATCAGTTCGATCAGGGTGAAACCAGCTTGTGCTTTCTTGACCATTTTCATCGATTTCATGTTAAATCTCCTTCGGGGTGGGGTTGTATGTGCAGTGCTACTGACTTGGTATAGAGCAATAGGTGTGCCAGGTCAGAAACCACCCTTTTTGATAACTCAGGAATAACAAAGTTCGCTGTAAGCGACGGTTTTTGTCGGGTGCGCTGACAAATATCGTCAGTTGCCGCGCGTAAACTGTCATTCCTTGCGGAAATTAGTCAGGCGCTCGCTTGGGCTGACAAAAAGCGCATGCGGGTGCCCGTGATGTCGAGCAGGTCGCCATCGTGCAGGCGCCGGGCGGCGCGGCCGATGGGGGAACCGTCGGCCAGGGCGGGGCCGTCGCCCTGCACCTTCTCTATATGGTAGAGATCGCCGTGGCGGCTGATGATGACGATGGCGACGGTCGGGCTGCCCAGGGTCGTCATGGGTTTGCCCAGCTCGACGATGGTGCCGGCGCGAGGACCGTTGAGGATTTCAAGGCGGGCCGGCGCGCTCGGCACAGGCGCCGCCAGCTCCCCCACCAGGGTGATTTCGAACACGGCGATGCCGATGCGGTCGCCCGCGGCAAGGGTGGCGCGGGTCAGGCGCTGGCCGTTGAGCAGGGTGCCATTGCTGCTGCCCAGGTCGTCGAGCACCCATTGGGCGCCATCCAGGGTCAGCGCGGCATGTCGGCTGGACACCGTGGCGTGGGCCAGCACGATGTCGTTGTCGTGGTGGCGGCCCAGGGTCAGGCGGGCGCCATCGAGCGGCACTTCGCGCACGGGATGGCTGTCGCGGGTGATCACCAGCCTGGCAGTCATGGCTTCCTTCTTGAGTAGATACAGCGCGTAAACGCAAAACGGGGAGCGTCGCCGCTCCCCGTTCATTGTACCCATCCATTGTCGATTATGTTACATCGACAATAAATTTCGGCAACTTGTTACAGCATGGCTTTCAACAGACGCGCCATTTCCGATGGGTTCTTGGTAGTTTTGATGCCGCAGGCTTCCAGGATTTCCAGCTTGGCTTCGGCGGTATCGGCGCCGCCCGAGATCAGCGCGCCGGCATGGCCCATGCGCTTGCCCGGTGGCGCGGTGACGCCGGCGATGAAGGAAACCACTGGCTTCTTCATGTTGTCCTTGATCCAGTACGCCGCATTGGCCTCGTCCGGACCGCCGATTTCGCCGATCATGATGACGGCGTCCGTGTCCGGATCGTCGTTGAACATCTTCATGATGTCGATGTGCTTCAAACCGTTGATCGGGTCGCCGCCAATGCCCACTGCGGACGACTGGCCCAGGCCCAGCGCGGTCAGCTGGCCCACTGCTTCATAGGTCAGGGTGCCCGAACGGGAAACCACGCCGATGCGGCCTTTCTTGTGGATGTGGCCGGGCATGATGCCGATCTTGATTTCGTCGGGCGTGATCAGGCCGGGGCAGTTGGGGCCCAGCAGCAGGGTCTTGGAGCCGGCCTTGGCCATGCGGTCCTTCAGGGCCATCATGTCACGGACGGGAATGCCTTCGGTGATGCAGATCGCCAGGTCCAGCTCGGCTTCGACGGCTTCCCAGATGGCGGCGGCGGCGCCGGCGGGCGGCACGTAGATGACGGACACGGTGGCGCCGGTGGCGGCCTTCGCTTCGGTCACGTTGGCAAAAATGGGAATGCCTTCGAAGTCTTCGCCGGCCTTCTTCGGGTTCACGCCAGCGACGAACGCGGCCTTGCCGTTCGCGTAGTCGCGGCACATGCGGGTGTGGAACTGGCCGGTCTTGCCGGTAATTCCCTGGGTGATGACTTTGGTATCTTTGTTGATCAGGATCGACATGTTATTTCCTTAGTAGGTGGCGCTTAGGCGTGACCGGCAGCGGCGGCGACGACAGCCTTGGCGGCGTCTTCCATCGTATCGGCGGCGATGATGGGCAGGCCAGAATCGGCCAGCATCTTCTTGCCGATGTCTTCGTTGGTGCCCTTCATGCGCACCACCAGCGGCACTTGCAGCGACACGGCTTTCGAAGCAGTGATGACGCCTTCGGCGATCACGTCGCAGCGCATGATGCCGCCAAAAATGTTGACCAGGATGGCTTTCAGGCCGGGGTTCTTCAGCATGATCTTGAATGCTTCCGTCACTTTCTCGGCCGTGGCGCCACCGCCGACGTCGAGGAAGTTGGCAGGCTCGCCGCCGAACAGCTTGATGGTGTCCATGGTGGCCATGGCCAGACCGGCGCCGTTGACCAGGCAGCCGATGTTGCCGTCGAGCGAAATGTAAGCCAGGTCGAATTTCGACGCTTCCACTTCGGCGGGATCTTCTTCGTCCAGGTCGCGCATGGCGACGATTTCAGGGTGGCGGAACAGGGCGTTCGAATCGAAATTGAACTTGGCGTCCAGGGCGATGACTTTGCCGTCGCCGGTCAGGATCAGGGGATTGATTTCCGCCAGCGAGGCGTCGGTTTCCCAGTACGCCTTGTACAGGCCTTTCAATTGGGCGCGGGCATCGGCCAGCGAAGCGGCAGGCACGCCAATCTTGGTCGACAGATCATCGGCTTCCGCATCGGTCAGGCCGACGGAGGGGTCGATGGCGATGGTGTGGATTTTTTCGGGATTGCTGTGGGCGACTTCTTCGATGTCCATGCCGCCTTCGCTCGAACCCATCAGTACGACGCGCTGCGAGACGCGGTCGGTGACCATGGAAACGTACAGTTCCTTCTTGATGTCGGCGCCTTCTTCGATCAGCAGGCGGCGCACTTTCTGACCCTCGGGGCCGGTCTGGTGGGTGACCAGTTGCATTCCCATGATCTGCTCGGCGTATTCCTTGACCTGCTCGAGCGACTTGGCGACCTTGACGCCGCCGCCTTTACCGCGGCCGCCGGCGTGAATCTGCGCCTTGACGACCCAGACCTTGCCGCCCAGGGTTTCGGCTGCTTTGACAGCCTCTTCCACGGTCATGCACGGAATGCCGCGCGGTACCGTCACTCCGAATTGCCGGAGGATTTCCTTGCCTTGATACTCATGGATCTTCATGCTGGCTTCCCTTCTTCT
>JACXTT010011302.1_pt1 | contig 11955 bp, 9 predicted proteins | sample 9270951 | NCBI WGS metagenome assembly JACXTT01 (sample SAMN15532306, study PRJNA645909) | rock metagenome | isolation source: weathered quartz diorite | place: Puerto Rico | collected 2017-06-21 | reverse complement strand
CCCCTGCCAGCCGCTGGCATTTGCTCAGCTGTGACAAAATACCGTCTTCCCCATCAAGACGGTAGCCCATGTCATCTCCCACCCTCCGCCAGGATGCCCGCGTCATCGGCCTGGTCGGTCTCGCCCACGGCGTCTCGCACTTCTATCACCTGATCCTGGCCGCGCTGTTCGTGTGGATCAAGCCCGCGTTCGGGCTGTCCTACTCCCAGCTGGGCTTGTTGATGACGGTGTTCTTCATCATCAGCGGCGTGGGGCAGATGCTGGCCGGCTTCGTCGTCGACCGGGTGGGCGCCACCCGCGTGCTGTTCGGCGGCATGGCGACCCTGGGCGTGGCAGCGCTGGTGCTGGCGGCGGCGCCCGGGTACGAGGTGCTGTTGCTGGGCTCCCTGCTGGCGGGTGCGGGCAATTCCGTGTTTCATCCGGCCGATTACACCTTGCTCAACCAGCGGGTCTCGAAGGAGAGACTGGCGCACGGCTTTTCCGTGCACGGCATCAGCGGCAATTTCGGCTGGGCGGCGGCGCCTGCCTTCATGGCCGGGGTGGCCACCATTTCGACCTGGCGCATCGCCCTGCTGTGCGCGGCGGTGGTCCCGTTTGCCGTGCTGCTGCTGCTGTTTCTCAATCGCGCCGTGCTGCGCACCACGCCGAACATCGCCCCCGGAGCCGCGGTCGGCAAGCCGGCCGAGAGTTCGTTTGCCTTTCTGCGCCTGTCCACCGTGTGGATGTGCTTCGGCTTTTTCCTGCTGACGGCGGTGGCCCTGGGCGGCATCCAGAGTTTCGCGTCCGTCAGCCTGGTCTCGCTGTACGGCATTTCGCTCGCTTCCGCCACCAGCGCCTACACCGGCTATATGCTGGCCTCGGCGGCGGGCATGGTGGCGGGCGGCTTTGTGGCGGCAAAGGCGCGCCATCACGACCGCATCATCGTGATGTCCTTTACCCTGGCTGCCTTGATGGCCGTGCTGCTGGCGCTGGCCGTGCTGCCCGGCTGGAGCGTGATTCCCGTGATGGCCGCCATCGGCCTCGCATCGGGCATGGCCGGTCCGTCGCGCGACCTGCTGATCCGCGCCGCGGCGCCACCGAATGCCACCGGCAGGGTGTTCGGCGTGGTGTATTCCGGGCTGGACGCGGGCCTGTCGATCGGCCCGCTGCTGTTCGGCGCCTTGATGGACGGCCACCATCCCGCGTGGGTGTTCCTGTGTATCGGCCTGTTCCAGGCACTGGCGATTGCCACGGCGGTCGGCGTCGGTAGCAAGCGGCCGGCCTTAATGCTGCAGCGGGCCTAATCCGCGGAGCACGATAAAAAGCGCATGCCTCACAAGCGTGCGCTTTTTTTATTCCCGAGCGTAATTGCCGCCCATCAAGTTCGCCAACGGCATCCTCGGCTATCGTTCACTGCGCCGTTTTTTCACCAGACGGAAACGGCGTTTTGTATCGTGAAATTCGACTGTGCGACCGCACCCTCACCAGTTTTCAGTGGAAGAAAAATCATTTCATATCGCGGTATCTGGCGCGCAAGTCTTTGAAATGAAGCATAAAATATTTAATCCTATGTCTTATATAAGAGTGTGCTGCGCCGCGCCATCCGGCGCATAATGTTCCTAACGCAGCAGCAATTCAACGCACTTTTCACCCATCCAGGAGAACAATATGGCAACGCGCGAACAACAGATCTCGGCCCTTCAGCAAGATTGGGATACCAACCCCCGCTGGAAAGGCGTCACCCGCAGCTACACGGCGGAAGATGTGGTGCGCCTGCGCGGCTCGCTGAAGATCGAGCACACCATCGCGCAGCGGGGCGCCGAGAAAATGTGGGGCTTGCTGGAGACGGAACCGTTTGTCGCCACCCTGGGCGCGCTGACGGGCAATCAGGCTATGCAGCAAGTCAAGGCTGGCCTCAAAGCGATTTATCTGTCCGGCTGGCAAGTGGCGGGCGACGCCAACCTGGCCGGTGAAATGTATCCCGACCAATCCCTGTACCCGGCCAACTCGGTGCCCATGGTGGTCAAGCGCATCAACAACACCTTCCAGCGCGCCGACCAGATCCAGTGGTCGGAAGGCAAGGACGACGTCGATTACTTCGCCCCCATCATCGCCGATGCGGAAGCGGGTTTTGGCGGCGTGCTCAACGCCTATGAGCTGATGAAGTCGATGATCGATGCGGGCGCCGCCGGCGTGCACTTCGAAGACCAGCTCGCTTCCGTGAAAAAATGCGGCCACATGGGCGGCAAGGTGCTGGTGCCCACCCGTGAATTCATCGAGAAACTGACGGCAGCCCGCCTGGCGGCCGACGTGATGGGCACGTCCACCCTGGTGATTGCCCGCACCGATGCGGAAGCGGCCGACCTCCTGACCTCGGACGTCGATCCCATCGACCAGGAATTCTGCACGGGCGAGCGCACCGTCGAAGGTTTCTACCGCGTCCGCAACGGCCTCGAGCAATCGGTGGCCCGCGCCCTGGCGTACTGCCCCTACGCCGACCTGGTCTGGTGCGAGACGGGCAAGCCCGACCTGGAATTTGCCAAGGCGTTTGCGGATGCTGTCCACGCCAAGTTCCCCGGCAAGATGCTGGCCTATAACTGCTCGCCCTCGTTCAACTGGAAGAAGAACCTGGACGATGCCACCATCGCCAAGTTCCAGGTCGAGCTGGGCAAGATGGGCTACAAATTCCAGTTCATTACCCTGGCCGGTTTCCATTCCCTGAATTATTCGATGTTCAACCTGGCCCACGGCTACGCCCGCCGCAATATGTCGGCCTTCGTCGAAATGCAGGAAGCCGAATTCGCTGCCGCCGACAAGGGTTTTACGGCCGTCAAGCACCAGCGCGAAGTGGGCACCAGCTACTTCGATGCCGTCACCCAGACCATCCAGCAGGGCCAGAGCTCGACGACGGCGCTGCACGGTTCGACGGAAGACGAGCAATTCTTCGACGAAAAGAAGGTCGCGTAAGCTGCGCCGCCAGCTTTAAAGTAAAGGCCGCCTCCCTCACCGGGGGCGGCCTTTCTTCGTTTGAACTCCTTTCTAGTGGATAATGGCGGAAATCGCGGGGACGCTGTTCCCCGCCGCATCCACTGATTGGAACCACCATGCTGAGCTACCGCCACGCCTTCCACGCGGGCAATCACGCCGACGTCTTGAAACATTTCGTGCAGATCCAGTTGCACGAATACATGAACCAGAAAGACACGGCCTACACCTATATCGACACCCATTCGGGCGCAGGCGTCTACGCGCTCGACAGCGGTTACGCCTCCAAGAACGCCGAGTACGAGACCGGGATTGCGCCCCTTTGGGAACGGACTGATCTGCCCGCGCCCCTGGCCGACTACGTCAAGCTGGTCAAGGAGCTCAATCCCAGCGGCAAGATGCGCTACTACCCGGGCTCGCCTTACTGCGCCGACAAGACCATGCGCGAACAGGACCGCCTGCGCCTGTTCGAGCTGCACCCGGCCGACGCCAAGATTCTGGCCGACAATTTCCGCAAGGTGGCAGAACACGCCGCCGCCCAGGGCCAGGTGCCCAGCGGCCGCGGCAAGCGCGTGCTGGTCGAGCGGGGCGATGGTTTTCACGCACTGAAAACCTTGCTGCCGCCGCCGTCGCGGCGCGCCCTGGTGCTGATCGACCCGCCTTACGAAGACAAGCAGGATTACCGCAAGGTGCGCGACGCCGTCGACGAGGCGCTGGGCCGCTTTCCCACCGGCACCTACGCGATCTGGTATCCCGTGCTGCAGCGTATGGAATCGCGCCAGTTCGCCGACAAGCTCAAACGCCTGCCCTGCAAGGATTGGCTCAACGTCACGCTGACGATATCGACCCCGGGGCCTGATGGTTTTGGCTTGCACAGCAGCGGCATGTTCATTGTCAACCCGCCCTACACCCTGGAGCCGATCCTGCGCCAGGTGATGCCCTACCTGGCCAAGGTGCTGGCGAAGGACGAGGGCGCCACCTTCCTGATCGAGTCCGGCGTGCAAGTGACCGGCACGGCGGCGGCGCGGCCGGGCGCCAAGGGCGGGGCCCGCGTGCCGGTCGGCAACGCCCGCCGCGCCAGTCCCCTGTCCGGCGCCGGCAGCCTGCGCTTGCCGGGGCAAGCGCCTGCGGGCACGCCGGTGCCGAAAAGCAGCGGCCGCCCCGGCGCCAAGACCAGTTCCCGTCCGACCGGACCGAAACCGCCCGGTTCGCGCCGTCCGTGATGGGATGATCGCGGTGCAGGCCGCCCGCCGTTCCGTTGAAGATGTCGAAATATAAACACCGGTTTGATTTATAGTATAGTCAGGTCTAGAGCGCCGCTCGGCGGTTCCTGCCTGCCGTATTGTTAGCGTGCCCGATACAGGGGGTGCTCCGTGCCGATTGAAGTACATAGCCAGATGTCCTTGCCTTTTGATGAGTTTTTCCTGGCCCGCCAGCCAATTTTGGGGCGCGACCAACATCTGGTCGCCTTCGAACTCCTGTTCCGCACCGCCGGCGCCACCGAAGCGAATGTGACGGATGACGTCGCCGCGACGGCCGCCGTCATTTCCCACGCCTCCCAGCTGGGCATGGACCACGTGGTGGGCGCCCAGCTTGCCTTCGTGAACGTCAGCGAAGCCGCCCTGATGAGCGACTACGTGCGTTTCCTGCCGGCCGACAAGGTGATTCTTGAGATACTGGAAACGGTCAAGGCCTCGCCCGAGCTGGTGGCCCGCATCCGCGAACTGAAAGCCCTGGGTTTCAAATTTGCGCTCGATGACGTGGTGGCCGAATCGGACGATGTGCGGGTGCTGGTCGACCTGGTCGACGTGATCAAGATCGACGTCAAGGCGGTCGATCCCGCCCGGCTGTCCGGCCTGACCGAATCGCTGCGTGCGCGTGGCAAGACCATGCTCGCCGAAAAGGTGGAGACGGTGGAAGAATTCCGCCAGTGTATGGCGCTGGGCTTTGAATATTTCCAGGGCTATTATTTTGCCCGCCCCACCATCATGAGCGGGCGCACCATCGCCCCCAGCGAGATGGCGATTCTCGACCTGTTGAAACTGATCGACTCCGACGCCGACAACCAGACCATCGAGGTGGCCGTCAAGCGCGACGCCCTGATCAGCCTGAACCTGCTGCGCCTGGTCAACACCGCCGCCGCGGGCGCGGGCGAACGCATCGACACGGTGGGCGAGGCATTGGCCTCATTGGGCCGCCAGCAGTTGCAGCGCTGGCTGCAGATATTGCTCTACGCCGCCCCCGGCACCAGCGTGGAAATGAACCTGCCCCTGCTGCAGATGGCCACCACGCGCGGCAAGCTGCTCGAACTGATGACCTTGAAGCTCCACCCCGGCCAGCTGGCCGCCGCCGACAGCGCTTTTACGGTCGGCATCCTGTCGCTGACGGATGCCCTGTTTTCCATCCCCATGAAAGACATCCTCGACACCGTCGACGTGGCCGACGACGTGCGCGCCGCGCTGCTGGAGCGCGAAGGCGAGTATGGCGACATGTTGAAGGTGGTGGAACTGGTCGAAAAAGCCAGGTCCGGCCGCCAGCTCAACGCGGCCTTGCGCCAGCTCGATCTGACCGTCAAGGACTTACGCGATATCGAGATGGCGGCCTTCGAGTGGCTCAACGAACTGGCGCAGGAAGTCCATTAGACGCAGGCGCGCTCCACGCCCGGCCGCACGGCCGCCAGCACGCGCCGCACCGCTTCGATGTCGACCGGTTTCGTCAGATGCAGATCGAAACCGGCCGCCAGGCTGCGCGCCTGGTCGGCTTCGCTGCCCCAGCCGGTGAGCGCCACCAGCAGCAGCGACGACGCCCCCGGCAATGCCCGCAGCAGCGCGGCAGTTTCATAGCCATTCAGGCCCGGCATGCCGATGTCGAGGAAGACCACGGCGGGATCGTGCCGCTCGACCAATGCCACCGCTGCCGCCCCGTCGTGCGCCAGCAATACTTCGTGGCCGCCCAATTCCAGCACCATGGCCATGGTCTCGGCGGCGTCGCGGTTGTCGTCGACCACCAGCACGCGCAGCCGCTCGCTGGTGCCCGCGCGCGCGGGCGAGGCCGGCCCGACCGATAGCGGCGCAGCGGCCCGGGGCAGCCAGACGCGGAACAGGCTGCCGGCGCCGGGGCCGGCGCTTTCCGCGGCAACCCTGCCACCGTGCATTTCGACCAGATCCTTGACGACGCTGAGGCCGATGCCCAGTCCGCCCTGCACGTGATCGATGTGCTGATGCACTTGCACGAAGCGGTCGAACACGTGTTCCAGCATGTCGGACGGAATGCCGATGCCGGTGTCGGCCACCTCGATCAGCAGCATGCCCGGCTCGCTGGCAGCGCCGCCGCGCAGGGTGACGCTGCCGCCCCGCGGCGTGTACTTGGCCGCGTTGTTGAGCAGGTTGCCTACCACCTGCACCAGCCGGGTCGCATCGCCTGTCACCTGCAGCGCGGGATCGACCGCCTCCATGGTGACTCGATGGCCGCGTGCATCGAGTAAGGTCTGAACGCCTTCGAGCGCCTGTTCCAGCACGAGTTGCAGCGACAGGGCGTCTTGCCGCAGCAGGATCTTGCCCTGGCGGATGCGGGCGATGTCGAGCAGATCGTCGACCAGGCGCACCATGTGATCGAGCTGGCGCTGCATGATGCCCAGCACCCGTTCCGCTGGCGGCGGCAGGCTGCCCTGGATGTTCTGCAGCAGGTGCAAGCCGGTGCGCAACGGCGCCAGCGGGTTACGCAGCTCATGCGCCAGGGTGGCGAGAAAGTCGTCCTTCTGGCGGTCGGCCAGCCGCAGCGCTTCGCGGGTGTGGACGTAGGTGGTGATGTCGACGCAGGCGCCCGTCATGGTCTTGGCGCGGCCGGTGGGATCGAGAAAGGTGCGGCCGCGGTCGTACAGCCAGTGTACCGATCCGTCCGGATAGATAACCCGGAACTCCATCTCGAAATCGTCGCCGGTATCGCGGCAGCGCTCGCAGCGGCGGATCACTTCGGCACGGTCGTCCGTGTGCACCAGGGCAATGAACTGGTCGAGGCTGCGCACCGCCTCGCCCGGGCGCAGGCCGAACAGACGGTCGAGCGCATCGTCCCAGGTCAGGTGGTTGTCCTGAATGTCCCAGTGGAAGGTGCCGGTATGGCTTGCTTCCAGCGCCATTTCCAGCGCCAGCTCGGTGGTCTTGCGGCTGGTGACGTCCATCGCCGTGCCGGTGGCGCGAACGCAGCCGCCGCCCGCGTCGAACAGGCCCTTGCCCTTGGCCGCAATCCAGCGCACCCGGCCGTCGTCCCGGCCCACGGCGCGGTACTCGATGTTGTACAACTCGCGGCGCGCAGGATCGCAGGCGGCGGCGAACGCGCGCGCCACCCTGGTGCGGTCGTCCGGATGCAGGCCCGCGAAAAAATCGTCGAGCGACAGGGCTTCATCGGTGGTGATGCCGAACATGGTGCGCAGCCGCGGTTGCCAGATCAGGCTGTTGTCGCGCAGGTTCAGATCCCAAAATGCGATCTCGGAGGCTTCGGTGGCCAGGCGCAGGCGTTCTTCGCTTTCGGCCAGGGCCTGCTGGGCGGCGCGCGCGGCCAGTGCATTGTCGGCCAGGTTCACCGTGGCCGTGGTTTCCGTTGCCACGCAAAAGATGCCGGCGACCTCGCCATCGTCATCGAGCAGGGCGGTGTAAGTGAAACTGAAATAATGGGGGCCCGGCGTGGGCCGGCCGGCCAGCTGGAAGGGCATGTTCTCGAAGGACAGCGACTCGCCCCGCAAGACCGCCTCGTTCAGGGGCCGCAGTGCGTCCCAGATTTCGCCCCACACTTCGGCCATCGGCCGGCCGAGCGCGTCGGGATGCTTGTCGCCGAGGATGCCGATGTAGCCGTCGTTGTAGAGCGAAATGCAGTCCGGCCCCCAGCCAATGAACATGGGCTGCTGCGCCCGGAGGATCAGGCTCGCTGCTGTCTTGAGCGACAGCGGCCAGGACTGCGGCGGGCCGAGCGCCGTGCCCGACCAGTCGTGGGAGCGCATCAGTGCGCCCATTGCGCCGCCGCCGCGCAAATGCGGCAGGTCGAGGGTGTCGGTCATGGGTAGAGCTTCAGGTGAAGACAAGTTATACGGGATTGATGGCCCAGTTCCAATGGCGGCGTGCAAGCATTACGCACTTCAATTATTGCATATATGGACACTCTGCAGTCCAGCGCAAAAGGGGATGTGTCAATTCGGTAATCTTTCGTTGCCAAGAGTGGCAGATTCTTGTTGCGCAAACGAGGGGCGGAAATCCCCATAAAAATACCGTGGCCGGGCGGCCAGGCCGAGGCGCTGCGGATGCCGTGGGCGGATGTGACTCAAGCTGCCCGACGCCTCATTCATCGTCACGCACGAATGGAACCTGGAACAGGCGCCCGAGGCTTAGCAGCATGTCGGAGCGCGTAACAAATGCTGGACCAGTGCTGCATCCTCCGGTCTCGCGCTGTGGCGGCCGGCCCTGCTGGATGGCGGTCTAGAAAAACTCCGCCGTATCGTTCGCCGCCGGCAACTGCAATTCGCCGGCGGCGACGACGTCGTCGTAGTGGCAGCTGCGGTTGCGGCCGTGGGTCTTGGCGTGGTACAGGGCCTGGTCCGCATGGCCGAGCGAAGCCACCGGCGAGTCGCCGGGGCGGACCTGCACGTAGCCCAGGCTGACCGTCACGCTGCCCACCTGGGGAAACACGTGCTTGGCCAGGTTGGCGCGAAAGCGTTCGATGATCTGATGGGCCTGTTCGCGGGTGGCCGAGCGCAGCAGGATGACGAATTCCTCGCCGCCGAAACGGAACACGCGGTCGTCGGCGCGGAAGGAGGACACCAGCATGTTGGCGACGTGGATCAGCACTTCGTCGCCGAACACGTGGCCATAGCGGTCGTTGACGGACTTGAAGAAATCGATGTCGGCCACCACCAGCCATTGGCCGCAGTCGTCGCCGGCGCTGGCGGGCAGGGCCAGCTGGGTGCCGGAGGCTTGCAGCATGCGGGTCAACTGGCCGTCGAAGGTCTTGCGGTTCAGCAGGCCGGTGAGGGAATCGCGCTCGCTGTAGTCGAGCAGGTTCTGGAAGTTGCGGTAGACGCCGACGATGCCCGTGACCATCGGCACCATGTCGGCGGGGAAGGGGCCGTCGCGCACGATTTCCAGCACGGTGTCTACCTTGTCGCCGATCCAGATCGGCATCCACAGCACGCTTTCGCCGGCCGCGCCGGTGGCGCTGGCGCTGTTGCTGCGTTGGGCCAGGCAAGCAGCCAGGTCGGGCATGCTTGACAAGGGCAAATCGGCTGGCTCGGCGCTGCCCGGGGCCTCGCCGATGCAGGCGCGCTGGCGCACGGTCTGGCCGTCATCCGCCGCAACCAGACTGAGCACGCGGGTGCGCTTCGCCGCCGCCAGTTCATGGACGGCCGAGATGACGGCAACGTCCAGCATCGCGTGATCGCGATGGCCGGTGATGTCCACCATGTGTTTCAGTAGCGAATCCATGTTCTCCCGGCGATGTGACGTTCAGACCGTAATGAAGACAGTATCATAGCCAGCTATCGCCGATAGATCGATTCTTTTGTACAAGTTCGTCGCGCGGCGCGGCAGGCGCGCCACGGTGGCTTGCCTAGCCCAGCAAGAGAAACACGGTCGGTTTCTTGTGGAAGTCCGGTCCTCTGCCTGCGGCCAGGGTCTTCTTCCAGTCGCTGGCCGCCAGGGTGCGCACGCTTTCCGTGGCCAGCGACAGGTCGGTCGCCACGCAGATCAGGGTCGGCGGGGCGCAGGCGGCCAGCAGGGCGTCGAGCATGGCGGCGTTGCGGTAGGGCGTCTCGATCAGCAGCTGGGTCTGGCGCTCCCTGATGGACCGCTGTTCCAGTTCCTTGATGCGTTTGCTGCGCTGCGCCGCATCGGTGGGCAGATAGCCATTGAACGCAAAACTCTGCCCGTTCAAGCCGCTGGCCATCACGGCCAGCAGCAGGGAGGAAGGCCCGACCAGGGGCCGCACCGTGATGCCTTGCTGATGGGCCAGACGGACCAGGTCGGCGCCCGGGTCGGCCACGGCGGGCACGCCCGCTTCCGACACCAGGCCGCAGTCGCGCCCCGCCAGCAAGGGCGCCAGCAAGCCGGCCAGGGCCGCGGGGGGCGTGTTCACATTCAATTCCGCGATCTCGATTTCTTGCAGGGGGCGGGACAGGGGATTATCGATCGCAATCAATTTCAAAAAGGCGCGGGCGGTCTTGGCGTTTTCGGCGACAAAATAATCGAGCCGGGCCGTGAGGGCTTGCACCTGGCCGGGAATCACCTGGGACAGGGCGCCGGGCTGGGCGTCGGTGGGACCGAGGGTGTTGGGAATCAGAAACAGGGTGCCGGGCATAGGAATCTTTAGCTAAATGAGTTGAGGCCGAAAAAGCGCACGCCGGCCTGGCGCAGCATGCCGGTCAGGGCAATCAGGGGCAAGCCGGTCAGCGCGGTGGGGTCGAGGCTCTCGATGCTTTCCAGCAGAGCAATGCCGAGCGCTTCATTCTTGGCGCTGCCGGCGCAATCGTAGGGCTGCTCGATGCGCAGGTAAGCGTCCAGTTCGGCATCGGGCAGGTCGCGAAAGCGCACCCGGGTGGGGATATTTTGCAGCTGGACGGGAGCCGCGCTGCCGGGGCGGTTGTCGAACAAGCACAAGGCCGTATGAAACACCACTTCGCGGCCCCGCATCAATTGCAGCTGGGCCAGCGCCCTGGCATGGTCGCCCGGTTTGCCGATCTGCAAGCCGTCCAGGGTGGCGACCTGGTCGGAGCCGATCACCAGGCTGCCGGGGTGATGGGCCGCCACGGCGGCCGCCTTGGCTTGCGCCAGGCGCAGGGCGGTCGCCTGCGGCGTCTCGCCAGGCTGGGGCGACTCGTCCAGGTCGGGCGCGATCGCTTCGAAGGGGAGCTGCAGGCGGCCCAGCAATTCGCGGCGGTAGGCAGAACTGGAGGCTAAAATTAGGCGAACTGGAGAGGAACTTGCTATCATGATGCGCTTTCGACGGGCATGCCTTGCTGACTGGTCATTCTTGCAAGGCCAAAGGCGCAGCTTAGACGATGGGCCGGAGGCAGCGCAACAGCGCGCGCCCTGCGCGATAAATAATGCATGCAAGTCTTTGACGATAGAGGGAAAACCCTGCTATCATCGCTGGTTTTCCGGGGAAATTTTCTCATATGAGCGCTTTTGTCATCGACGCCTTTGAATTTGGTCGAAGCAATGGCCACCGCGACGGCGTGACGCCAGTCGCCGACATGAGCCGGTTGAGCAAGGATTGCGCCGATAACAGCGGCCAGATCAGCTGGTCGGTCGACGGTTCCGTCACCAGCCATGGCTATCCGGTGCTGACCGTTGCGGTGGCAGGGACGGTCCAGCTGGTGTGCCAGCGTTGCCTGACCCCATTTGCCTACGAGATCGATTCGTCGACCATGCTGGTGTTGGGCAAGGACGACGAAGATGCGGATCAGATCGAAGAGATTCTCGACGACGAGAGCATCGACGTGATCGTCGGCAACCGCAACTGCGATATCCGCGACCTGATCGAAGACGAGGCCTTGTTGGCCTTGCCGCAAGTGCCGAAGCACGATGTGTGTCCCGATACGAAGTTGCTGGATACCGTGAATGCGGACAAGCCTTCGCCCTTCGCCGGCCTCAAGGGCATGAATACCGAAACACCGAATTGATGTGTTGTACCGCCGGGCGGCAGCCGCCCGGCACTGTAAAGAACGTGGCAAACGCGTGTAGTCGTCGAGTATGGCAGTAGCAAGAGAAATACAAGCGTTAAACATGTCGGTAAAGAAATTTTTTTGCCGCTGGGATACTCGATAAGCAAGTATTTGCTGATCGAATGTGTTAGAATTTTAGAACTTATGGTTTAGGAGTGTGTCATGGCAGTTCAGCAGAATAAGAAATCCCCTTCGAAGCGCGGTATGCACCGTTCGCACGACTTCCTGGTCGCGCCACAACTGGGCATCGAGCCAACCACCGGTGAAACGCACCTGCGTCACCACAT
>JACXTT010011301.1_pt1 | contig 11955 bp, 9 predicted proteins | sample 9270951 | NCBI WGS metagenome assembly JACXTT01 (sample SAMN15532306, study PRJNA645909) | rock metagenome | isolation source: weathered quartz diorite | place: Puerto Rico | collected 2017-06-21 | reverse complement strand
GGCGAGGCCGTGTCGTAATCCCAGAGATCGTGGTGTACGAGCTGGAATCCCCAGGCGATCTCTCCCGTCTTTGCGTGTAGTGCCACCACCGAATTAGCCCATTTGTTGTCGCCGGGCCGGAGCCCACCGTAGTAATCAGGGCTAGCACTTCCAGTTGGAACGAAGATGAGATCGCGCTGCAGATCCACCGCCATGATGGACCATGCATTGGCGGCGCCCGTGCGCCACTCCGCACCCTTGCCCTTGTCCGTGATTGCGCCAGGGGTGTTGGGAATCGGGTCCCAATTCCATCGCGGCGCGCCGGACCGAACGTCAAAAGCACGCACTACGCCAGCTGGCATGTCGGCGCGCTGATTGTCGTCGATGGCCGAGCCCACAACGACGAGATCGTCGATCACGGTGGGCGGTGAAGTCATGTGGTACCACCCGGCGCGATAACCTGGCACGTCTCGCAGATTTACCTGTCCGCGGTCGCCGAAATCCAGACAGGGCTTGCCCGTCGCCGCATCGACCGAAATGAGCCGGGCGTCCTGCGTGGCTTCATAAATGCGACGGCGGCAGTCCTGGCCCGGACGCCGAGCTGCATCGAGCCAGGTGGCGACGCCGCGATTCACCAGCCCATCGCCGTAGTCGAGCGTTAGATCGACCTTAGGATCGTAGGCCCAGCGTTGTTTGCCTGTTTCCGGGTCGAGTGCGATCACGCGATTGAAGGCCGTCGTGACATAGAGTGTCCCGTCGACGAGAATTGGCGTGGCCTCGAATCCGCTTCGCCTCCTGCCACCGCTGCCGTCCGAAACGTCTCCGGTATGAAATGTCCACGCGATTTTCAGCTTGGACACATTCCCGCGATTGATCTCAGAGAGTGGGGAGTATCGCATTCCACCCGGATCGTTTCCGTAGATCGGCCATTCCGTGTCGCCGGAAACTTGGCCGCGTGCGGTCGAACTCGCAAGTGCCACGCAACAAATGACAAACAATCCGAAGAAGCTGTGCGAATATCTTGCTTCGCTCATGGGCACATATGTTCAATGAATTGTTTTGCGAAAGCAACTCGCGTGGGGACACTGGCACCGATGCGCTTCTAAGAATTGAGAACGTCGTTGTGTCCGGCGCGCTTGACAAGATCGGATGATCGTTTGTTGCCTGGTCAAGAGCGTGCCACTATCGCGTGCCCGGCTTCTTCATCAGATTCGTGTGACTCGCCACGCACCGCCACTGGCCCCCTGACGAGATCCACGTATCCGTGAAGCGCCCATAGTGATCGAAAGGTTTGCCTTTGTTCTTCCCCTTGGCGTGATAGGCCCCGGTCACGACCGCCACTCCGGGATAGAAATACACCTGCACATCGTCATTGGCGACGAGAGTCGTTTCGACCGAAGGATCCTTACTGTCCGCGATGAACTGCGCCTTGTTCAGGAGTGTGCCGTCCCAATCTGTGTAGACGAACGTGTCTACCATCAGCCGGCTCAGCCCTTCTCCATCGCGATGAATCTGGGCTTGGTTCCAGGCATTCTCCAAAGCGATGAGCATGCTTCGCTCCGCTTTCGGGTCACGTACCGGCGCTTGAGCAGCTGCGATCATGGCGCAGGCGAGAACCAGCGTCCTGATGCTCAGCCACTTCACGACTGCGACTCCTGACATCGCACTGCAATTTGCCCCAAGAAAAGTCTAGAAGGACCAACCCCATCGGCCTAATTACGGCCGTAATGCAGAAAGAACCGCGGCCTTCACTTTGTTAAAAGCTTCCGACCGCGGATCAATGGGCTCGAAATGCCCGGCGTGCTGAATCTCAATCAGTTCGATGTGCTCGCCTCGTTTTTTCTTCCGCTCGGCATAGTCGCGGCTGAAGGTAGGCGGCACTGTGTTGTCGTCGGCCCCGTGCAGGAGCCATTGTCGCGCCTGCGGGATGCTGAGTTCCATTGGATCTGCCTCTCGGTAGTGTTCGGGCACTTCGTTCGGTTTGCCTCCAAGGAACTCCACCACCGCGTCATTGCTCAAGTGCAACGCAAACGCCTTTTTCAGATCTATCACACCCGCCAACGAGATGGCGGACTGCAGAGAACTTTCATGTGCGGCCAAGCACAACGCCAGTTGAGCTCCGGCGGAATGCCCCATCACCGCCAGCCGTTTTATATCGAGGTGAAAGCGGGAAGATTCCTGACGAATGAACTGGTAGGCGGACCGGATATCCGCAAACGTCCCCGGCCACCCGCCGCCTTCATTGCCGACGCGCCGGTACTCGGTATTGAATGTCGCTACGCCGGTCGCACGCAGCGCGTCGATCAAGTGTCCCGCGTGCACCAAGTCGTACTTCGCGCGCCAGTAGCCGCCATGAATGTTCAGTAGAACCGGATGCGGCCCTTTCCCAGGCGGCAGGCGCACTTCCAGGAATTGATTGGGATCACTGCCATACGCCACGTTTTGATCCGGCGGTGGCGGTGGCTGGCTGAGAATGTCTTCGGCAGGCACGCGTCAATCTTGCCCGGAGCTGTCTTTCAACTTCAGCTTGCTCTTGTTTTCCTCAAGGAAATTCTTCAGATCGGCGGACGCGTTCAACAGCCGGTTCCACTGTTCGTAGTAGAGCGTCACCGGAAAGCGCCCTAGTCCATACACGCTCACGCCGCCTTTCTCCCCCACGCGAAATTCCAGTGTTCCGCTCCGTTTCTTGTCCACCTGTTTTTCCAGTGTAGCCAAGCGCGCTTTCAACTCCTCATAAGTAGGTTCTGTCATAGGATGGCCTCGGATGATCTAGCCCCATCATAGGACGACGACGGCGCTTTCGTCGACCCGCGGGCTTCCTCCTCTTTTTCCCAGCAGAAATGAAAATCTGTTCACACCGACCCGAGATCGGGCACCGGACTGGCGCATCATCCCTCACGGCCGCAGCCGTTTACACCGTTCCCCACCCTTCGCAAGTGGTACCGCAAATGCTAGACTACGGCTGCGAAAGTCCGCGCTTGGGGGGCGTAATGGCAAAAGCATTCAAGACTTCTCTTCTCGAAAGAGTCCCCGTTCTGATCCTGCTGGGGATTCTCGCCGGGGCAGTCGGCGGTCTCGGTATCGGCTTGATCCAGATGAAGACGGCCTCGTCTTCATCCTCATCCACTGGACAATAGCCTGTAGGATTGGAGCGGGAGACGGGGATCGAACCCGTGACATCCAGCTTGGGAAGCTGGCGTCAAGCTGTCGGCTAACACAAAATCAAGCACATACAGCGGGCCATCCGCGGCACAATTTGGCACTGTCGGGGCTAATTGAACACGATTCTGAACACAACTTGCTTCGAAGGCCTTTCGCGGCTTTTCCAGGAAGTTGGAAGATGCGCCCGCGGAAGAGTCACTTCGCGGATCGGAATGTGCGGAAGCCAAGTGGTTCGCCTCTCTCTAATACGCGCGGCCCGATTACGGAGTCCCGGATGGTGCGCCGGCGATCTGCCACGCGAATGCCAGGGGCGATGACGCGGTGAGGTCAATGGCCGGCTCAACTGTGGAGAAGGACTGCACGAAGTCCTTATACACGGCCTTGCCATTGAACTGCGCGAAGACGTCGACGCCATTCGGCGGACAGGCGACCATCCCAGTCAAAGTTCCTTTCGTGGCAATCGAGTTGGGGCCTTCCACCGCCGCACCCGAGAGAAACGGTGGACCGTTCGGCGGTATGGGAACAAGGTTCGTCACCTGGTGCTGCATGCAGAGCGGGAACGTGCTGCCATCGTTCACGATCAGCGAAGTGCCCCAGGCATTCGCCCCCAAAATGTTCCCCAGCCAACGATTGGCATAATCGGCATAGGCATTACTTCCGGATATGTTGGTGTACTCGGCAGCCATCACCGACAATCCGGCGCCATGCGAAGTGGTGTCGTACCTGTTCCATGGAAAACCGAATCCGAAGGGTTCCGTGCCGCCCTGGGCAACGGCCTTGTCCAATTGCTTCTTGAGATCGGCGAGCAGGGCCGCCTGCGTCGTCGCCAGGCCAGTGGGGTTTCCCGCCAGCGTCATCGCCCGGTACAGTTCGAAGTGCGCGAGACCCGTAACGTCATACAAGTTCAATGTATCCGCCGCGTCGTTCGGACCAGTGATGTAGGCGTTAGCCCAGGTGGCTGCCTGCTGCAGATAGTAGGCCGGGTCGGTATGCGGAAGCCCTGTGGGCAAGTTGCTTCCGGCCTGAAGTGCAAAGTAAAGCTCGGTTGCGCCTAGCTCTAAGTCATCACGCCATTCTGTCTCTGGATAGAAACTAAACGGTATCACTGTGAGCAGGTTCCCGCTGGGCGCAGTATTGGCAAGGTCGAAGATGTGCTCCGCAGAAAGCAAACATTGGTTCGCAAGGGTTGGGTCGCTACTCTGGTACATGTGATAGCAGAGTGCGAATACCGCAGCCATGCGGCCGGCAAGATTCGGACTGACCTTGGCGCCGGCGCCGCCTGCGGTGCTGATGAACACCGGGCGATGGCAGATGTAACGGTACCTGGAAGGGCATCCCTGATATGTGTCGTCGGCCTGGGGTAGCCGCCAGATGTCGTGATCGCTGACAGTTTGAGAGTTTCCATTACCGATTCCCATTTGGTAGTACAAGGTCTTGCTGTTGTCGTCCCACATTTTAAGCAGCCAGTCGACGCCGAACGTCGCCTCGGCGGTAAAGTTCGAGGTCGTCGAACCTGCCCCCATCTGGTTGGGAAAATCACGAATCCCGATCTGCAGAAGCGCCACGGTGTAGCTCGTCGTTTGAACAAACTTGAGGTAGTCACCAGCGTCCCACCAACCGCCGGAGGCATCGATCACAGCTCCCGTTGCGGTGAGGTCTCCGGAAAATCGACCATTGTTATTTACGTTAGGCGTCAGATAGACCTTGGCGCTTTGATCATTTAGGTGCCCGGGAGCCGTTCGCAGGGAGGTGGCGATAAAGTTCGGGCCATCGCGCTCGTTCTCATAGAAATAGAGGGAGTTCGCAAGCGCCCCCGAATACACGTTGGTCCCAGTGTCGATCTTAAAAGTTGGGGAAGACGCTGTTATCGGGCTGCTCACGGCAATCGTGTACGTTCCGGGCGAGATGACGCTGGAAAAATCGAGCGCGTAGACGTCCGGATAAGCTGTGCTCCATGAACCAAGATTGGCTCCGACCACGGCTGAATAAACCGTTGCGCCGCTGGAGTTCTTAACACTGAACATCGCCCCCGTCTCGACTCCAGAGGCCATAAGATAGGCGCGCTTGGATGCTCCAGAGACATAGCCGAGTTGATTGACTCTCACAAACGCGCTCTGGGCGTGGGCGCTAGCGCAGAAAAACATGAGCAGGACCGTCATGACTCCTGTCAGGTTGGGTGCCGAGCGCGTTGAATGGAAATCCCCGGATTGTCGTGTCATGGTTCCTCCTTATTGAATGGTTTCAGTAAAACGTGTGAATACTGACCACTTAGCGACCTTCTGTCAAGACGGATGTTTCTGTATGCTGTCCTTTTTTTTGAGTTGAGGATGAAACCGCTAGGAAACCAGCGCTCGCCCCGGTGCTGGGGGCTCCATGGCGAGCTTGACCAGGCGCCAGTGCTTGATGATTGGCTCAGATGACCTGGAAGAACGCCACCGCAAGAAGCGTAATTGTCACCACACGGACGAACATGATTTCTCTGAATAGGTGCTACTGCTATTGCATCACCTGCTGGCCAAGGAAGGCGCTGAGATGACGAGAAACCTTGGCTGACTAGTCATGACGACGAAGTCACCGAGGTCCTGGCCGGTCGGCGAAAACTTGCGGATCGAATAGTCGGTCCTGTGGGCTCGCTGCTGTTCATTAGCTACTAGCACGTTGCCAGCCCAATCCACGGCGAAGCCACCTGGAAAGCGCAGCCCCGTTGAGGCGAAGCCACCGAGGTCCTGGCCTGTCGGCGAAAACTTGTGGATCGTGTTGTTACCGGAGTTGGAGACGAGGAGATCTCCTGAGTGGTCGAAAGCGAGGGCGTCGGGGTTGCTTAAGCCGGTCGAAGCGAAAACGCCCAGGTTGTCGCCCGTCGGCGAAAACTCGAGGATCTCACTGAAACAGATATCGGCCACCAGCAGGTTCCCGGATCGCTCAAAGGCCAAGGCGGCGGGACAATTGGTCCCCAACAGTGACACGAAAACCCCTAGGTCTTCGCCAGTCGGCGAAAACTTGTGGATTGAATTGTCGCCGCTGTTAACTACGAAGAGATTCCCGTGAGAGTCGAAGGCCAAGGTGAGGGGTTGATTTAGCCCTGAGACAAGGTCACCGAGATCCTGGCCCGTCCGCGAGAATTTCCGAATCGTGTTGCCAAAGATATTCACCACATACAGATTGCGGTACCGATCAAGGGCGACGCCATCGGGACCGTTGAGACCCGCGGACGCGAAGATGCCGAGATCCTGCCCGGTCAAAGAAAACATGCGGATGGTGTTGTCGCTGACTGAAACCAGCACGGTCTGAGACCGAGCTACGGCGGAGGCGAGAACAACGATCAGGAGCAGGAACGCCCTTCCCAAAGTTCCTACGAGGATCGAGCGTTGACCATCGGGGACAACTCCAACGGGTTTCAGGCGAGGAGATACTCGCCTTCGGGTGGCATGCCCTTTTCCTTCGGCGTGGGTCTCGCTGGCAACGAGCCGCTTCGCGCTGATCGAGTAGAACCATTCTTGCAGAAGGATCCGCATTGCAATTCTCCTTCAGGCGCCACGATAGTTTGGGAAGATTACTGTGGCGCCCTTGATATCTTGGAAGGTCCTTGCCTCAATCTGAAAGCTTCGCAACGAGGGCGCGATGAGACGCGCGGTAAAGACTGAGACGCAGACACTGTCATCCCAGAGAGAGGCATTGTCAAGGGGACCACAACGAAAAGCGACGCCTTAACTTTTTTCGAGATTCAATTTGTCTCGGCGAGGCATGACGGACAGAACATTCTGAACACAAACGAGCACAGCGCAGAGATCACCACACCGCTAAGCAATTGTAGGATTGGAGCGGGAGACGGGGATCGAACCCGTGACATCCAGCTTGGGAAGCTGGCGTTCTACCGCTGAACTACTCCCGCGCCCCAGTTGCGCTAGACTACCATCCCGCCATTTCCAAGGCAACCGTCTCGCCGTTTTGGGAGTGCCTTCCCCTGTCGAGTTTGCATCCCACGCAACCTCTCTCGTAAGATGCCCGCTCAGGACCAGCACCGCATTCGCCGATCCTTCAGGAGCCGCGATGTCCACCAATTCCCTTCCCTCGAATTCCCGTCGCTACTTTCTACGCGCCGGACTCGCCACGACCGTCGCGACAGCGACCTATCCTGCTCTCGCGGCCGCCCGAGTCGGCGGCCAGGCGTCGAGTTCCAGCGTCATCCCGCGCGAATTCGAGCTCGACGAACTGACCATTGACGACCTCCAGCAGGCGATGCAGTCCGGCAAGTATTCTTCCCGCGGCCTCACCGAGAAATACCTGGCGCGCATTCAGGACATCGACAAAGCCGGTCCTATGATCAACAGTGTCATCGAGGTCAATCCCGAAGCCCTGGAGATCGCCGAGGCCCTCGACCGCGAACGCAAAGACACCGGCGCTCGCGGCCCGCTGCACGGAATTCCTCTCCTCATCAAGGACAACATCGACACCGCCGACCGCATGAACACCACCGCCGGATCGCTGGCGCTGCTCGGCTCCACTCCGCCGAGAGATGCGTTCGTGGCCGCGCAACTGCGCAAAGCGGGCGCTGTCATTCTTGGTAAGACCAACTTGAGCGAGTGGGCCAACATCCGCAGCTCTCACTCGACCAGTGGATGGTCCGGCCGCGGCGGCCTTACGCGTAATCCGTACGCGCTGGACCGCAACCCGTGCGGCTCGAGTTCCGGCACCGGCGCTGCGGTATCGGCGAACCTCTGCGCTGCGGGGGTTGGTACTGAGACCGACGGTTCGGTTGTGTGTCCGTCTTCTGCGAATGGCCTTGCCGGCATGAAGCCCACGCTAGGCCTCATCAGCCGCAGCGGCATCATTCCGATCGCGCACAGTCAGGATACTTCCGGCCCCATGGCGCGTACGGTGCGCGATGTCGCCATCCTGCTCGGCGCGATGACAGGTGCCGATGCCGACGACAAAGCGACAGCCGCGAGCGCGGGCAAGATTCAGCCTGACTACACGAAGTTCCTCGATCCCAGTGGACTGAAAGGCGCTCGCATCGGCGTGGTGAGGAAATACTTTGGATTCAACGACGCCGTCGATCAGCTCATGAACGACCTGATTGAAGAGATGAAGCGCGCGGGCGCCGACATCACCGATCCCGCCGACATTCCCACAATCGGTAAGTTCGACGATAGCGAACTCCTGGTCATGATGTACGAACTCAAGACCGATCTAGCCGCGTATCTCGCGCGGCTCGGTGATACCGCTCCGATGAAGTCGCTTAAGGAAGTCATCGAGTTCAACGAGAAGCAAAAAAACAAGGAGATGCCCTATTTCGGACAGGATCTTTTTGTGAAGGCGGAGGAGAAGGGGCCCCTGACCACGAAAGAATATCTCGATGCGCTCGCCAACAATCGCAAACTCACACGCGCCGATGGCATCGACTTCGTCATGGACAAATTCAAACTCGACGCGCTCGTTGCCCCCACCGGAGGCCCGGCGTGGCTCACTGATCTCATCAACGGCGACCATTCTTCCGGTGGCAGTTCCAACGCCGCCGCAGTTGCGGGCTATCCCAACATCAACGTGACGGCGGGATATCTTTACGGCTTGCCGGTTGGCATCTCGTTCTTCGGCCGCGCCTGGAGCGAGCCGACACTCCTCAAGATCGCCTATGCCTTCGAGCAGCTCACCAAGGCACGCCAGAAGCCGATGTTCTTGCCGACGATCCCCCTGGGCGCTTGACGCCAGTTCTCAGCGAAGCGATCTTAAGCCCAGCCGCGAACGAAACCAAATCACTTGGCTCGACGCACATCCTTCGGCACCTCAAAAAGTAAGCGATGCCCCAGATTTCGGAGCATCGCTTAGCAAAGATCGCTACCTTAGCTCGACAGCGACATCAGTCTTGACGCCTTACAGAGTCGAGACCAGGAGAACGTCACTCATGAGCCGAGGCGGTTGTGTGTCCGGGTCGGACGTTGCCATGATCTTAATGTTCGGGCCCGGCGAACCGTCCGGGTTCACTGTTTTAAGGCCCCCTTTCGGCGTCAGGGTCTGGGCCATTCCCGTCTCTGCGAGGAAAATTGGAGGCGGAGCGCCTGGTCCGGGCAATGGGAAATCCGGCGGCACAACCAGGCCTTGAGTTCCTTCAGTGTCGGAGAGCATGGACACTCGTCCCTCCGGCGGTGTCCCCGGAACGGCGACGTTCGTGACCGAGATCAAGTCACTAACTACGCCATTCACACATGCCATACGGTTGTTGGGATCGACCCCGAATTGGCACAGAACGTAGAGCTGTTCGGAGACGAATGAGAAGGGGAGATAGAGCGACCCAAACTTTTCGAACTGCGATTCGGCCAGGATGATCTTTCCGACGGGCCCAGAGTAGGCGTTGGGAGCTAGAAGGCATACTGCCAGCGAGATCGCAAGCAGCGTTTTCCACGTGCGCGACATAAAAACCTCCAAGGTTGTCGGGATGTTGTTTTTCGATTGTAGGCGCGGGTATACCCTGTTTACCACCAGATTGTTTCCGAACTGTGAAGCAAGAATAAATATTCGATGAAATGCCTGCTCTGCAACCGGCGCCGGGGCGGCGTGCGGAAGTGCGGGTCGAAAGCGCTGAGACTTGCTCCGCAATTGAGGTGGTGCTAAACCTCTTAGAAGGCGTGCCCGGAAGCCGAACTAAGTTAAGGAGGACTCAACACCCATGCGACATCGTTGGAGCAATTCGTTCTTCGTAAAAACGGCACTGGCCGCAGTGGCGCTGGCCTTTCTGATGTTTACCGGAGTGCCGCGTCTGCGCGCCGACAACGACGATTGCCAGCGCCGCATTGCGCGCGCCGACCACAAACTGCACGAAGCTATCGAGCGTCACGGCTGGCAGAGCCGGCAGGCCGCGCACCGGCGTGAAGACCTGCGCGAAGCGCGTGAGCGCTGCTGGAGCCGAAGTCATAGATGGTGGGATGAAGACGGACGTCGTTGGCATTCGGACCGCGATTGGGATGACCACGATCACGATCGCGACCGCGATCGCCACTGAGTCTTCTTTTTCTAAGAAATCGCGCTCGCCCCGCCGGTGCCCTGCTTCTCGCGCTCTGCGAGAAGTGGGGCTCTACCGGCCCTGTCCCCCATTCTTTCATTCGTGAGAACGGAGCCAGGGGACGAAGCGATTGCGCAAGACTGGGTGTCGGCGGTGTGGCGTCCCACGTTTCGAAACCCACGAAACATAGGGCACCCTCGCTCTAGTCGGCATCCGCGTCAGACACCAAAGCGCGCTGTACTCCCCCCTGGAGATGTGGGCCGACCGCCCGCTCATTGTGTTGGAAGGCTGGTCATCCGCTCGGCGACGGTAGCCTTGTGCTCTGTAACCGCCAACCTCAGGGCGGGTGCTTGAGACAAAACTCTCGGCAGGGTGCCCGACCGCTGGAAAGGCCTCACTTCTCCCCAAAAGCACGAGAAATGTCATCCCGACCACCTTCAGGGTGTCACTGTGAAGGTTGCGGTACTGGTGGCGATGCCGCCCGGAGTGGTGATACCGATTTTTCCTGTCTTTGCGCCCGTGGGCACGGTTGCCGTCACTTGTATATCGGAGTTTGGCATGAAGGAGGTTGCCTTCACGCCGCCAAAGGTGACCTTGGTAGTCTGAATCAGGCTCATGCCACTGATCGTGACCACCGTTCCCGCGGGACCGCTCGTTGGGCTAAAGCTCGAAATTTGGGGTATGACAAGGAATTTCGTTTTGCTGGTTAGCTTGCCGCCTGGAGTCGTCACACTTACTGTGCCTGTCTTGGCTCCGCTCGGGACTGTCGCAGTGAGATAGGTGTCAGAGACGACCTGGAAGGCCGCAGCAGCTCCGCTAAAGGAGACTGCGCTTGTTCCGGTGAATCCCTGTCCGAGGAATTCGATGGTGTCCCCCACCTTGCCGGAAGCTGGCAGAAAGCTTACGAATGGTTTCAAGCCGGCGTCCAAGCTGTAGAACACCCCGTGATTATTGTTGCCCGTCCCTCCAGTGAACGTGTCTCCATAGAGAATGCCATTCGTATGCTGCGTCAGCGTAACTAACGGGTTACAGCCTTTAGAACCATCGCTCGGGAAAGTGAACACCGTAGAGAACACACCCTTCGGAGTCATGCGAAAGATCGTGCCGCAGCCCGTTGAGCTGTCAGCCATGCTCGTCGTGCCATACAAGTTTCCGTCCGATGCCTGCACCAATCCGCCGACGGGTTCGGTTCCATCGCCCGTGCCGGCAAAGTTGTACAGAACAGTAATTTTTCCGGCGGCGCTCATCCTGAAAACCGTCCCCAGATTGCTCGTTCCACCTAATTTCACAGTCCCGTAGAAATTCCCATCGGTGGCCTGGATAAGTGGAGCGAAAGGATTGTGGCCATGAGTTCCGTCGAAGCTGAACAAGGACGTAAATTTGCCTGTACTCGAGATGCGAAAGGTATTGCCGTTATTGCTGGGACTTCCCGCTTCATTAGTTCCATAAAAATATCCCTTGCTGCCTTGCACGAGAGGGTCCTGTGGAAAGCCTCCACTGGTGAAATCAAGCGATTTCAAAGTAGTGAACGTTCCGGAGGGTGTGATCTTGTACACCGAACCGAAGAATCCTTGCCCTTGGTTTCCATTGGACGCCGTGCCGTAGAAATTCCCGTCCAGGCCTTGGATCGGCGGCGCAAGAGGGTTTGATCCATCTAATCCGTTTGTGAATGTGTACATGGTGGTCAGACTTCCGCCTGGAGTTACTTTGAAGATGGTTCCAAGGGCAAATCCGCAGCCGCACGTGGTGCCGTAGAAATTCCCATCCAAGCCGAGAGTGAGACCACCGGCCGGAGATAGGCCCTCATAGCTGCCGTT
>JACXTT010011300.1_pt1 | contig 11956 bp, 10 predicted proteins | sample 9270951 | NCBI WGS metagenome assembly JACXTT01 (sample SAMN15532306, study PRJNA645909) | rock metagenome | isolation source: weathered quartz diorite | place: Puerto Rico | collected 2017-06-21 | reverse complement strand
CAGGGGAAATGGGAAAGGAAATCGGTCCCTTCGGACGTTTCGGGGGGGAACGGAGGCTGGCCGGCGTGGTACAAGGACACGCTGCTGCTGCTGGTGGATCATCCGCCGGGCGCGTATTTGCTGTCGCTCGATAAGAAAACGGGCAAAGAACGCTGGCGGGCGGACCGCGGCAAGGAAAAGCGCGCTTATACAACGCCCTTTGTGGTGACGGGCGCCGGCCACGACGAGCTGATTCTCAATTCAGCCGAGCGCGTGGACGCCGTCGATCCGTCGACCGGGGAACCGCTGTGGCACGTCGGGGAAGCGAACCGGGTGCCGGTGCCGACTCCGGTGTTTCACGATGGCGTCCTTTATGTGAACCGCGGATATTCCAGCAGTCCCTATCTCGCGGTAAAGACGGGCGGCAAGGGCAGCGCGGCCGATCGCGTAGTGTGGGAAGTGCGGACGGGCGGACCCTACGTCTCTTCCCTGCTCTACTACGAGGGCCTGCTTTACATGGCCAACGAGAGCGGCATCGTGTCGGTGGTGGACGCGGCTGACGGAAAGACATTGTGGAAGGAGCGGTTCGGCGGGGTGTTCTCGGCGTCGCCGGTGGCGGCGGGCGGGAAAGTGTACCTGGTGAACGAGGACGGCGACACGTTCGTTCTGGCGGCGGGGCGGGAGAAGAAGATCCTCGATACGAACAAGCTGGGCGAACGGATACTGGCGTCGCCGGCTATTTCACGGGGGCAGATTTTCCTACGGTCCGATGAGAACCTGTACTGCATCGGCAAGCCGGAAGCGGCGGCAATGTTACGCTAGTGTCCGTATGTCCTCCGTCAACGAAGAATTGCAGGAACACTCCGAGCACGCCAAGGATCCGCTGAGCCGGAAAGCGGCCGGTACCATGGGGATCATCGCCGCGTTGCTGGCGGTGGTGGCGGTGTACGGCCACATCACGACCACCGAGGAGCTGCTGGCGCAGCAGAAGGCCTCTGACCAGTGGAGTTTCTATCAGGCCAAGGCGCTGCGGCGGTATCAGTCGGAGGTGGCGGGCGACTTGTTCCGGGCGCTGAATACGGAGCAAGCGGCGCACGGAGTGGAGAAGTACGCGAAGAACGCCGAGCGCTACGAGGGCGAAGCGAAGCAAATCGAGGAGAAGGCGCATGAATTCGAGGCGGAAAGCAAAGAGATGGGCCACAAGGCGCTGCGGCTGCACCTGGGCGAGGTCTTCCTTGAGATCGCCATCGTGGTGTGTTCGCTGGCGATTTTGTCGCAGCGGAGATTGTTCTGGCATGCGGCGCTGGTGAGCGGCAGCTGCGGCCTGGCGATCAGCCTGACATCGCTGCTAGTGCGGTCGTGAAAGCGCGGGACTGGCCTGCGGCGGATTCTCGAGCGAGCCGGGAGACGGCGCCGTTTCGACTCCATCCGCCCGCCGCCTCCGCATAAGACAAAAACCCTCAGCCTTGGAAATCCCAAGCGCCGCGTGACAGGGAGCAGCCTTTAGCTCACGCCTTGCCGAGGCTATCCGGATCACCCTATATAAAAAGATGGCAGAAAATGATCCGGGCTCACCTGCTTTTTAGCAGCTATCGACCCGATCTGGTAATAGTGCCTCCAGATTCGCGGAATCATCCATGGCTTCCAGGCCCGCCAGCACTTTTTCGTCGACATCCGTTCCTAGATTTCGCGCGATCCAGGCCCGTTCGAAAAACAGGTTGTATCGCACGTAACTGAGTAACTTCTGACCGCTCAGGCGGTCATTGGCGAGATCTCCAATCTCACTGTCTATGTGCCGCCGCGATGTGGGAGTGCGGCGTTGCGAGCGGTGTCATGAGTGAGCGGGGCCTGGTAGTGAAGGTCGGCTAAATATTAGATTGCAGCGGCGCTGTGAACTTGACTCGATTGGACCGGGCAAGCTTACCGCATCCTACACTCGCCGCGAAGTGTTGCGCGCCCTCAATCCCCCAGCCTCGCGCCAGGCAGGAATCATACTGACCGTGCTCTGAAATTTCCCAGCTTACAGCTTTCCGTCCCAGCGCAGCCCGACGCGCCACAGCCGCGGCGCGCCAATAGTAGGCGTGGGGCTGAACCCGGTCAGATATTCGCGGTCGAGCAGATTCTCAAAACCGGCGATCGCCGAAAATGACCGCGTGAGCCGCTGCTGCACGGTGAATTGCACCGTCGCGTAGCCGGGCAGCCGGAACAGATTGATGTCGTCTTCAAACTGCATGGAAAAGGAGCGCACCCCGGCCGCGATCCGCGTCTTGCCCTTCTCGAAAGCCAGTTGCGCCGAGCCCTGGTGGCGGGGGATTTGGGATACCCGGAAGCCGTTGGCGAAGCGCGAGTCCACGAACAGATAGTTCAGATCGCCGCGAAGGAAGCGCCAGCGGCGCGAAGCGTCGAACTCAACGCCCCGGCCGATGGCGGAGGCGGCGTTCTGGCGCTGGCGGATAATCTGGTTCGCCGCCGTCGAAAGCGTTACGTTGGTGATCAGGTCGGTGATGTCGTTGCGGTAAAGGCTCACGCGCGCCCGCGTGCTCTCGCCGACGAAATCCAGCCCCACTTCGGCGCCGAACAGTCGTTCCGGACGCAGGTCGGGATTGGCGCGCGTGGTGGCGTTGCCGGCGCGGAACTCGCGGTACAGCTCGTTCAGCGTCGGCGCGCGGAAACTGCGGTACACGCTGCCGCGCGCGCGCCAGCGTCCGTGGCCGGCGGCAAACCCGGCGCTGGGGCTGAAAAAATTGCGATCCTTCGTCGCGTGGGTCTCACGGACGCCCACATAGAAGCGTGCCGGGCCGGCGGTCGCGTCGGCCTGCACGAAGCCGCCGTACTGCGGCAGCACACCGCCGCCTATGCGCTGTCCGGTGGGAACCAGAGAGTCCGTGCTGGTGCCTTCCGAGCGATAATAATCTCCGCCGGCAAGCACGTTGAAATGCGATCGCCGCACGGAATACAGTCCTGCGCCGCCGGTTCCTTCGGCCGGAACCCTCTGCGTATAGCTCAGTGTTTCCGTATTGCGGTTGGCGGCGATGGCGGTGAAGCTGCTGTGGAATTCCTCGCGTGTGTGAAAGGCGATCAGCGAAAGACCCTGGTCGCCAAGGTCGGCGTGATAGCTGGCCGAGATCATACCGAGGCTGGTCGAATTGTTTTGCAGCGGGGTGCCGTTCTTGCGGTCCTCCGCCAGAACGTCGGCTTTCAGGAAGAAGCGCTGCCTGGTACCGAGATAGTCGATCCGAGTATTCGCAGCGACGAAGCGCAGCCCAGCCAACGTATCGACGCGCCCGCGGCGGGACTCCGGCACGATGTAGTAGCCGTCGGTGGTGAAGGCGCGTCCGGCCGCCGACACGCCGAAGCGCGACCACAGATCGGAGTATCCGGCGGAAGCGTCGTGCGAATCGCGGTTGCCGCCCTCGTAGCGTCCGTAGAGGTGACGCCGCTCCGGCTCGCGCGAAAACATCGCCACCGCGCCGCCCATGGCTTTGTCGCCGAAGATGCTCGTGGAGGCGCCGCGCGAGACTTCCACGCGCCCGATTTCATCCGGAGAAAAACGCGTCCAGTAGACCCAGCCCCCGAACGGATCGTTCATCGGGATGCCGTCCAGAAGCACCAGGCTGCGGCTTGCCCCGGAAGAGCCGATACCGCGAAGGCTGATGCCCTGTGTAGTGGGATGCGCGATGACGCTGGAATTGCGCCGGAAAAGTGAAAAGCCTGGGATGCTTCGCAGCCGGTCGTCCAGGTTCACCCCTGGCGTCTCCCGGATCTCGCTGTTGTCGAGAACGCTCACCGAGGCCGGAGCTTCGGCCTGCACGCTTTCCGTCACCGTGATAGACGTGCGCACGGGCTCCAGCTTTTTCTCTGCGTCGGCGCAAAGCAAGAGCACGAAGACCTGAAGCGGCACCATTATTACCGGATGATATCAGGTCCCGCACGATATGAGTCCACGATATAAGTCATGGAAGAGAGCTTCCAGGGCTCACCACTCGGGCTTCGGGCCAGTTCAGCGCGTTCAGCCTTTGCGGTGACGCGCTGAAGACGATCTGGTAGCTGGATTCATCGATCGGCGCGGGCGGCTCCTCGTTCCTTGCCGGCGTCACCAGGGCGAGAAAGCGCAGCACGTCGTAGATGTTTCCTTCTTCCGGAACGCGCAGACGGAAGCCCTGGGAGCGGAAGCGCAGGTCGGCCTCCTGCTGCACCAGGCGCCAGGCCAGAAACGCACAGCAGTTCACCGCGCGCTCGAACCACTCCGTCTGATCCTCCGGCACGGCGGCATCCAGGAAAATCTCGACGCTGCGTTCCTGTTCCCGCGAGAACTCGCGCACCTGCGGCTCTCCGGTGTGCGCGGTGGCCTTCCAGTCGAAATAGCGCACGCTTTCGAACGCCTCGTAAGGGCGGATGCGGTAGAAGTCGCTGCCGCGGCCGCGCAGGTGCGCGTCGATCTCGCCGCTCAGCGCGAATAGCAGGGCCTCGAACCCGGGCGTAGGATCGATCGGCGGATAGACCACGATCTCGCGGTTCAGCTCCACCAGCACGGTCTTCTCGCGGAAGCCGAAAGGGAAGCGCGTGGAAAACGCGAAGCTGTTCTGCGTATACGCGCCGCGCCGCGGAAAGCGCACGTCCACCGATTCTTCAAGAGTCGCGCCGCCGGGAATCAGCGGAAAATAGACCTCGGAATTCAGAATCGCCGGACGGCCCGCCGTTCCGCCCGCGCCGGCCACCCGAATGGAGAACGACGGCATCCAGGTCTTTACGTTGCGCACCGCCAGCGTGCCCGCGACGGCCCGGCCCGCCGAGACATGCTCCGGCATGACGAAATCCAGCTCCAGTCCAGCCAGGGTCAGGCGGCTGATCAGCCCGGAGATCAGCAGCACCGAAAGCATTGTCGCCAGAATCAGGAACAGCAGGTTGTTGGCTGAGGCCACCGCCGCCAGGCCCACCAGAACCACCGCGAAAGTGAACAGCAGTCCGCCGCGGGTGATCCACTGTCGCAGGTGCGCTCGAGACCGGTTGACCAGGCGCTTCATTGCTTTTGGGGTCCGTTGCCGGCGCCCGCTCCCGCCGCCCTCTCCGCGGCCCGCATCACCCGCAGCAAGTTGCCGCCGTAAATTTTCCGGATGTCCTCGGGTGTGTAGCCTTTCTCCAGCAGGGCGCGCGTCAGCGCGGGAAACTTCGAGACATCGTCCAGCCCCGCCGGCACGCACCCGACGCCGTCAAAATCGCTCCCGATGCCGGCCGCGTCGATCCCGCCGATTGCGGCCACGTGATCGATATGCGCCACGACGTCGGCCAGCGTGGCCCGCGGAATCCGGGCGTCTTCGGCTTCTCTCTCCTTCGGTGTCTTCGGGCGCGGGATCGCCGGGTTGGTCCAGGAGGAAGCGTCCGCCGACCTCTGGGACAGGAACTCGCAACCGAAGTTGATCTGCACCACGCCGCCTTTCTTGGCCAGCGCAGCGATCATTTCGTCCGTCAGGTTGCGGGAAATCTTCGAGATCGCGCGGCAGGACGAATGGGAAGCGAAAACCGGGGCCCGGCTAGCCTCCAGCGCATCCCAAAAGGTCTTGTCCGAGATGTGTGACACGTCCACCAGCATCCCCAGGCGGTTCATCTCGCGCACCACCTCTTTGCCGAAATCGGTGAGGCCGTTATGCTTTGGCGCCTCGCCCGAAGAGTCTGCCCAATCGTTGTTGTTGGAGTGCGTCAGCGTCATGTAACGGACGCCCAGGGCGTAAAACTGGCGCAGCAGCCGGAGGTTGTCTTCGATGGCGTGCCCGCCTTCCACGCCTATCAACGCGGCAATTCTGCCCTGCCGGTGAACCTGTTCGATCTGGTCCGCCGTCAGGGCAAGCGAGAAGTGGTCCGGGTAGCGCTCCACAACGTCGTGCCGCACCGTGTCGATCATCTCTAATGCGCGATGCGCCGCCTCGCCGCGCTTGGCGTAGTCCGCCGCGACGTACGCGGCGAAGAAGACCGCGCCCACACCGCCCGCGCGAAGCCTGGGCAGGTCGGTGTGTCCCTTGGCCGACGCTTTTCCGATGTCGAATCCCTTGACGGTGAGGCTGGTCACGTCGTTGTGGGTGTCAATCAGAAGGGCCGCCTCGTGGACTCTGCGCGCCTCCGCCTCGGAGACGGTCCGGGCGCCGGCCGCGAGGGCCGCGCTCAGGGCCAGGGCGCGCGCAAAACGCTGCATCCTCTGGATCTTAACAGGTCGCCTCGCACAGGACGACTTCGCAGCCGGTAGTAAGTTCCTACTATTGGTTCCCATCAGTCGAATCGGCGATAATGCCGAAGTGCCGTTCGCCATGCGAAGAGCATTACCTATCTTGACGGTAGCGGCGCTGATCGGTGCGTGGCACATCTCCATCAGCCTGCACCCAGACTCTTTGATCCCCGGCCCCTGGCCCGTGGTGATGGGAATCGTCGAGCTGGCGCAGAAAGGACTTCTGCTTAAATACGTGGTGGCCTCCCTTTTCCGGGTCACCTGGGGCTATCTCGCCGCGGCCGTGCTGGCGATTCCCTTTGGCTTGCTGCTCGGCTGGTACCGGCGGGGCGAACTGGCCGTAAATCCGCTGATCCAGATCCTCCGTCCGATTTCCCCGCTGGCCTGGATTCCCATCTCCATTCTTTGGTTCGGCGTCGGCGATCTTGCGGCGGTCTATCTGATTTTCCTTGCTTCCTTCCTGCCGTTGACCCTGGCGGCCATGAATGCCGTCCGAAATATCGATACCGTTCATCTACGCGCGGGACAGAACTTCGGCCTGTCGCAGGGCCAGATCGTACGCCAGGTGCTGTACCCGGCCGTGATGCCGCAGCTCATTGTGGCCTTGCGGATCACCCTTGGCATCGCCTGGCTGGTAGTCGTCGCGGCGGAGATGATCGCGGTTAATTCCGGATTGGGCTTCCTCATTATCGACGCCCGTAATTCCGGAAACAGGTACGACCTCGTAGTCGCCGGAATGGTTTTAATAGGCGTGATCGGCCTGATTCTTGACACTGGAATGCGCAGTCTGGAGAAACTGCGGTCGTTGCGTTGGGGCTACGGAGGAACATAAATGAGTCAAGTCGCATCGCCGGCATTGAAAACGGCGACCAAAACAAAGGTTGCGGTTCGAAATCTCGATATGACTTTCCGCCGCGACGGCAACAGCGTCAGCGTGCTCGAAGGCATCAATCTGGAGGCCCATGAAGGCGAATTCGTATGCGTCCTCGGCCCTTCCGGCTGCGGAAAGTCGACTTTGCTGAACATCGTCGCCGGCTTCCTGATGCAGACCGGGGGCGAAGTGATGATTGATGGCGAGCCTGTCACCGGGCCCGATCCCCGCCGGGTCTTTGTGTTTCAGGAGCGCGGCGTTTTCCCCTGGCTCACCGTCGAGGGCAACATCGGCTTCGGCCTCTTCAAGCTTTCCCAGGAAGAAAAGGCCCGGCGCATAGCCTACTACGTCAAACTGGTGGGCCTCAGCGGATTCGAGAAGGCCTATCCCCAGGAATTGTCCGGCGGCATGAAGCAGCGCCTGGAAGTGGCACGCGCACTGGCTGTCAATCCGGACATGCTTTTCCTCGACGAGCCCTTCGGCGCGCTGGATTCCATCACGCGCCTGGTCATGCGCGGCGAGTTGCTACGCATCTGGGGCGCCGAGAAGAAAACGATCCTCTTTGTGACGCACGACATCGAGGAATCCGTGCAACTTGCCGACCGCGTGGTGGTGATGTCGGCGCGCCCCGCCACCATTCGCCGCATCGTCGATATCGACATTCCACACCCCCGCGATATCAGCTCGCCCCGCTACCTCGAACTCCGCGATAGCATCTTCGAGGAAATCGGCCTGGCGCACAAGGTCTGACATGAAGCGCTGGGAATCCTGGTTCTGGCCGGTGTTCGCGATGGCGGTGGTTCTCGCCGTCTGGCACTTTGGCGTCATCTTCTCCCATACGCGCACTTTCCCGTCGCCGCTACAGGTCGTCAACGGCCTACAGGAACTGATCCGGAAGGGTCTGCTCGCCGGCTACGTGCGCGACTCGCTGTTCCGCGTCGGCGCCGGCTATCTCACCGCCGTCGCCCTGGCCATACCGATCGGCCTCGTACTCGGCTGGTACCCGGAAGCCGCCAGAGCCGTAAATCCGGTGATCCAGATGATGCGGCCGATCTCTCCGCTGGCCTGGATTCCCGTCGCCATCGTCTGGTTCGGAGTGGGAAACCAGGCGCCCATTTTCCTCATCTTCCTCGCGTCGTTCTTCCCGGTCGTCGTTTCCACCATCAACGGCGTACGCAATGTTCCGTCGATGATGCGCAACGCCGGCCGCAACTTCGGCCTTTCGCCCGCCGCGCTGCTCTTTCGCGTGGTTTTCCCCGCTTCCGTGCCGCAGATCCTGATCGGTCTGCGCATCGCGCTTGGCATCGCATGGCTGGTTGTAGTGGCCGCCGAGATGATCGCCGTCGATTCCGGCTTGGGCTATCTCATCATCGATTCCCGCAACGCCGGCAAACGCTACGACCTGGTGATCGCCGGGATGCTCTTGATAGGCGCCATCGGCCTCTGCCTGGACCTCGGCATGCGCCGCCTGGAAACAATAAAATCGGTCCGCTGGGGGTTCTTACGTGACTGATACGAAGCGAATTGTGATCGGGCTGCTGGTTTGGACCACGGCCGTCTCCGCCCTCCACATGCGCCTGAATTTCGACTGGTCGGCCCTCGTCAACGACCGCCTCCCGGAGGAGAAGCGAAAATTTAACGTGGCCTTTATCCCGGTGACCTGCCACCTCACCTGCCCGGTGACCGACTACATCTCGCGGCATTCCGAAGCCGGAAACATTTTCATCCCGAAAATGTTTCAAGGCTTCCCAGAAATCAAAGAAGCTCTGATCGCCAACAAGATGCAGGCTGCGTTCATGGTGGCCCCGATGGCGATCGCCCTGAATTCGCAAAGTGTGCCCATCAAGATCGTCTACCTCGGACATCGTTACGGCAGCGCCGTCGTCGTCCGCAAGGACGGGCCGGTAAAAACCTTCACCGACTTGCGGGGCAAGCTGGTGGCCATCCCCAGCCGTTTCTCCGACGAGCGCCTGATCCTGTTCCGCGCGATGAAGGCCTACGGCATGAAACCAGGCGACTTCAAAATGGTGGAGATGGCGCCGCCCGACGTTGCGGGCGCCCTTGCCGCCAAGGCGATCGACGCCTTTTCGATGGGCGAGCCCTATCCGTCGCAAGCGGAAATCGGCGGCTTCGGACGCGTGCTGTTCCATGCCCGCGAGCACTGGCCCGACTACATGTCGTGCGTGCTGGTGGTGCGGCAGGACATGATCGACAAACGTCCCGACGCCGTCCAGGTGCTGGTAGACGGAATCGCCCGTTCCGGCCTGTGGCTCGACAAGGGCCGGCCGAACCGCCTGCACGCCGCCGATTTCGTCGCGCGATTCTACTACAACCAGGACCCGCGTCTGCTGCGCTGGGCGCTCACGAATCCGCTGGACCGGGTGATGTACACTCCGCTCACGCCCTTCAAGAAGGATTTCGATATCGTCCGCGACCTGATGATCGAAACCGGCGTTCTGGACCGGAAAATCGAGTTTGAAGAGTTCACCGATTCCCGCTTCGCCGAAGGCGCCAGGAAGAGCGTCGCCTGGCGCTACGAGCCCGGTGACGCCACCGCCAACTAGTGACGGGGCAGACTCGACCAGAGATTCTCCACGTTCATACCGGCTAAAAAGAAATGAAGGCCGGTACAACGGATGAACCGGAGGAACACAACGAACTACGGCGTCGCCGGCATCAACCCCAGCAGCTCATCCACCATCTGCGGCGGCACGTCCACGGCCAGTTGCACCGCCGTCTTCTCCTGCTCTACCTTGATCCCGTCGAACAGTTTCAGCCTCTGCGGCTGATTGGCCGGCACTCCCAGCCGCGCCAACCCCAGGAACCCCCTCACCGCGTCGCCCAGGAGCTTGGCGTCTTCGGGACTCCGGCACTCCCCCGAAACGCGAGCCACCAATCCGTTGCGCAGATCCGCCGCCAGCGCGGCATGGTCCACCATCTGGAAAATGCGGGTGACATTGGCCAGGTTTCCGTCGCGCGGAAGCTGCTTCAATGCGTCGGCGGGCCGGTCCAGCACGGCCCACAACTGACCTTGTACCGGCAGCGCATCCACCCGCCGCAGAATCCCGTCCGCCCCCCGGCTGCGCGCCTCCTTCTGGTCCAGCACGCGCCGGATCGCCGTTTCCGGACCCGCCACTGCGGTCCGCGCATCCAGAATCGAGTACGCCCCCAACCCCTGGCTGTACACTGTCATGCCCTTGTACTCGGATTTCTTCCCCTGCGGCGGTTTCAGCGATTGAAACGCTCCGCGCGCCAGCAACGCCATGTCAGCGCCGTTCGACGCCAGCAGGACTTCCTTCACATCCCTGCGGAAGTCCAGGCCGGACTCGCGGCCCAGATCGTCCAGCGCCGGCGTCTTCTCCCGCGCCGCCAGTTTCTTATAGAGAGCTGTCGCCTTCAACTCTTCCAGCCGGACTCCAGCCAGCATCACCGTGTCCGGAGGAACCAGGCCTGCCAGATCGGCGTCGACGCGCGAAGGTTTGTAGCCGCCCCCGCAGGCAGCCGCGGCGAGCGAGACGGCGACAAGGGCCAGCCTCCGCATCAGTAGTCGCGCCGTGAAAAGACGAAGAGGCTGGCGCTGAGCATCACCGCTCCGAACAGCGCCGAGCTCCACAGCGGCATCCAGTTCGCTATCGGGTGTCCCAGCACCAACTGGCGGGCCAGGCTTCCGATTTCCCAGGTCTTCGGAAGCGCATAATAGACCGCGTGAAGCACGGCGCGCATATTTTCCGAAGCCACCAGCCGGTCGATCAGCGCTCGCTGCGCCACCAGCGTCCCGATCGTCATCACCGCGAAAGTCGTCAAGGTGGCCAGCACCGGACTGTCCCACATCACCGACACGAACAGGATGATGGAGAGCAGAATCGCGAAAACGTAAACCGCCAGCACCGTGGAGAACAGGAACTGGTAGGTCCACACCCCGGTCTTGACGCCGAAGATCAGCCACACCGACACCACCAGGTAAACAATGTTCGCCGCCACGACGATCAGGTTTCCCAGGTAGCGCCCCAGCAGGATGTGCGCCCTCGACACCGGCTTGGACAGGATCAGCTCGATGCGGCCGGGCTCGAACAGCGTCGGGATCATGCCGGCCGAAGCGAAAACCGAAAGCACCAGCCCCATCCCGAAAAGAAACGCCGCGATGCTGGAATGGGCCTGCCGCACCAGTTGATTGACGTTTTGCGCTTCCAGCGATTGCCCCATAAGCGTTACGGTGGCGACCGTGCCCTCCACGACGTCCACTTTCATGACGAAGAGAAAGAACACGATCAGGGCTGTGGAAAATCCGAACAGGGCGATAAAAATCCGGCGGGCCAGCGCCTCGCGAAACGTGTCGCGCACCAATGCCATAGTGGCGACCGTATGCCTTGCCATCACTTCGCTATTGGGCATTGACCGTCCTCAGGAACACGTCTTCGAGCGTGCTTCCCACGCGGTGGATCGATTCAATCTCGCAATGCTCCGCGCGCAGCAGGTCCACGGCGCGGTTCACCTGCTCCCGTCCCGGAAACACGAACTCGGCCGAGCCGTTCCGCGCAGACACCCGCGCCGCGTCGGCCCGCAACGCTTCCACCAGCCTCTCCGGCACCGCCGCCGCCTCCACACGGTAGCCGCTGCCCGCCGTCAATTCGCGCACCGTGCCGCTCAGCGCTACGCGCCCGCGGTGCACAATGGCCACCTCGCGGCAGAACGTCTCCACTTCGCCCAGCAGGTGGGAGTTGATGAACACGGTCACTCCCCGCTCCTCCAGATCGGTCAGGATCTCCCGGATGTGACGCCGGCCCAGCGGATCCACGCCGTCGGTCGGTTCGTCCAGAATCAGGAGCCGGGGAGCATGAATCAACGCCTGCGCCAGCCCCAGCCGCTGCAGCATTCCCTTGGAATATTTC
>JACXTT010011299.1_pt1 | contig 11956 bp, 14 predicted proteins | sample 9270951 | NCBI WGS metagenome assembly JACXTT01 (sample SAMN15532306, study PRJNA645909) | rock metagenome | isolation source: weathered quartz diorite | place: Puerto Rico | collected 2017-06-21 | reverse complement strand
TGTATGGACACCGAAGACATGTTTCGCAAATGGTTCCGACGGTTTCAGGAGCTGCGGTTGCTGCCGCCCGTCACAAAGTAAACAGCGAAGGGACGCAAGGAGGCCTCCATGAAAAAGCAAGGACGCAAGGTCATAGGCATTGTACTTTTTGCAGCGTTGCTGCTGACGCAAGGACTGACCTTTCCTCATCACGCCCGCGCCTGGGGGAGGACTGGACATCGCGTGCTCGCACGAGTAGCGGCAAGCCGCCTTTCGACCCACACCCGCAAAGAAGTCAAAACGCTGCTGAGCGGTCGCTCGCTGGCTGCAGTGTCAACGCTACCGGATGAGTGGAGAAAAACTACGCGCCCAGAGACCGCGCACTGGCACTTTGTTGATATACCGAAAGATGAGACTACTTATGATCAAGCGCGAGATTGCCCAAACGGCGACTGCGTCATCGAAGCCATTGCTCGCCAGCAGACGATTCTCGCCGATCATACACGTCCCAAGAAAGCGCGAACAGAGGCGCTGATCTTTCTCATCCATCTGGTGGGCGACGCCCATCAGCCATTGCATTGTGCGGACGACCATGATCGAGGGGGCAACGATGTCCAGGTAAAGTTCTTCGGGGAAGACACGAACTTACATGCGGTTTGGGATGACAGCCTTATCAAAAAAACTCAGCTGAGTGAGGCAGCCTACGCGAAAAAGCTCACAACGTGGCTGTCGTCTCAGTCCGTGACAGACCTCCAGAGCGGCGCGGTCACCGACTGGGCGCTCGAAGCCCATCAGCTAGCGAAAGAGCACGCGTATGGCGACGTTCCGGCCAGTAAGAGACTGGGCGCGAAATACTTCAAAAGTGCTATTCCTGTGGTCGACGAACAGCTCGCCAAAGCGGCGGTTCGGTTAGCGAAGATTCTCAACGATACCCTGCCATAGCACGCGCCGACGGCTCTCAGCTCATTAGTGCAGTTACGATCCAGACCGCTCCGCCCATCCTCACCCCATTGGAACTTGCATACGGCGTCAATGCTGCATGCATTTCTTCAACGACACGGGCGCGGACTGCTTCGCTTACATCGAGGAGGAGCCTGGCGACCGGACCAATCTCCAGGAGGAAATCGACGGCGTCCTCTACGGTAACAGCTCCGCCCATCGTCAGTGCAGCCTGAGCGGGCTCCAGGTTCACTTCTTTGCATCCTCCTGCTTCGAGCACGCCGCGCACCCGGTCGGGATTGGCGAACGAAAACGGTCCAGGCGCATTGGGCGGCGGGGGAGGAGGCAACGGGACATGTCGCGTTGTCGCGGCAAGAGGAACACGCGCCCATTCATTCTGGTCCAAGGCTTGCCAGCACACAAAACACAGCCGACCACCGGGGTGTAAAGCCGTGTGTAGATTTGCGAACGCGGCGGCTGGATCTTCGAAAAACATGACGCCAAAGCGAGAGAAGAGCAGATCAAAACGCGCTGGCTCAAATTGGTGCGTCTGTGCGTCCGCCTGAAGGAAAGTCAGGTTCGTGAGACCGCGCTCACGCTGACGTTCCCGAGCACGCGTGAGCATAGGGGCGGAAAGATCAACGCCGAGCACTACGCCTTGCGGTCCCACCCGCTCAGCCAGCTCAAGCGCAGTCTGGCCGCAACCGCAGCCGACATCGAGCACTCGCTCACCGAGCTGCACCTTTGCTCGCTGCATAGCGAGGAGACCAAGTTGACTGATTTGGTCATCCAGCTGCTGTTGCCGTTTCACCCAGCGCGGGCCGCCTTGCTCGTTCCAAAAGCGAATTTGTTCTTGATTGGCTGTCGTTTCCACTGTACACCATCCTTGCAGTACTCTCTCATTAATATCCATGCAATCTGGCCCAACGGTCACGATGCCAGGCGGCGTCGCCGAAGGTCATCTCGGCGGCGCGGGCGCGTTTGATATAGAAGCCGGCGTCGTGCTCGTCGGTCATGCCGATGCCACCGTGCATTTGTACGCCTTCGTTCGCAGCAAGGATGTACGCATCCGAGCATCGCGCCTTGGCGAGAGAAACAAGCTGCACCCAGTCCGTCGCGTTTTCGTCCGCCGCGCGCGCAGCAGCCATCACTGATGAACGCGCGAGTTCGATTTCCATAAACAACCGCGCGGCGCGATGTTGCAGCGCCTGAAACGTCCCGATAAGCACCCCGAATTGCTGACGCGTTTTGAGGTATGCAATCGCGTCTTCAAAAATCTGCGTCATGCCGCCGAGCATCTCAGCGCACAAACCGACGGTGGCGCGATCAACTGTGTCGGAGAGAACCTGAAACCCTTCATTGGCCGCGCCGACTACGCTGTCTTGCCCGACTTTGACATTGTCTAGCGAAACAAACGCCGCGGCACGAAGATCGACTCGATGTTGCAACGTGACGGTTACCCCAGGCGTATCGCGAGGAATAAGAAACAAGGAGACTCCGTTGACATCATTCGTTCTGCCGGCAGTGCGTGCCGAGACGATGAGTACGTCCGCAGTCCCGCCGTCGAGCACTTGAATTTTTTCACCCGTCAACGCCCAACTTTCACCCTGGCGTTCAGCCTTCGTAGCGACGTGGTTGAGATCGTAGCGGCTGCGAGCTTCTTGACAAGCGACGGCCAGAATTTTTTCTCCGGCGGCAATGCCAGGCAGCCAGGTTTGCTTTTGTTGCGTACTGCCCGCCTGAGTCAGCAACTGTCCAGCAAGCAGCACAGTTGACAGAAAAGGCTCCGGGGCTAGGGTGCGCCCCAGCGCTTCGAGGACAACAGCAAGATCGGCAAGCCCCATGCCCGCGCCGCCGTATTCTTCGGGAATGAGAATACCGGTCCACCCCAGTTCCGCCATCTGTCGCCAGAGGTCTCGCGAGAAGCCAAGAGGATCATTGGCGTCGCGCAACGCGCGCACGCGGCTGATGGGCGAATGCTGGCGAACAAAGTCGGTTGCGGTTTTGGCAAGCAATTCTTGATCTTCGGTGAATACGAGTTCCACGGTGAGTTCCTCCCCAAAATCCCCCGCGCTCCGCGCTCCCCCCTTTGCAAAAGGGGGGTTCAGGGGGGATTTCAGTACTGATTCAGTCCGGCAGCCCCAACACCCGCTTGGCAATGATGTTGAGCTGTATTTCACTGGTGCCGCCTTCGATGGTGTTGCCGCGCGAGCGCAGCCAGTCCCGTGTAAGCGTGAGTTCGCGTTCGCTAAAACCTGGACCTTCCCAGCCTAGCGCTTGGGGTCCGGCGATCGACAGCAAGAGTTCTTGACGGCGTTGATTCATTTCCGTGCCGTAAATTTTGAACATCGAACTTTCCGGACCTGGCGGACGTCCCGCTTTTGCCGCATCCCGTGAACGATCGGCTGTCAGCTTGAAGGCAAGCACATCCATCTCAAACTGCGTGATGCGCTGACGCAGCGCTTCGTCAGGCAATCGATCTCCTTCATAGTGAACGTACTCACGCACCCAATCACGCATGGTGCGTTTCTTCCCACCACCGCCGCCAAAAGCCGAGGCGATCATGTTGCGTTCGTGATTCAACAGCGATTTCGCAACCGTCCACCCCTGGTTGACTTTGAAGACAACGTTTTTTGCCGGGACCATGACGTCCGTCAGGAATGTCTCACAGAACGGCGACGAACCGCTGATCAGCTTAATCGGCCTGACTTCCACGCCCGGCGTGGCTGTGTCCACCAGGATAAAAGTGATGCCTTCTTGCTTCTTCGCCTGAGGATCAGTGCGCACCAGCATGAACATCCAATCGGAGTAGTTGGCGTAGGAGGTCCAGACTTTCTGGCCATTGATAATGTAGTAATCGCCTTGCCGCACCGCTTTGGTTTGCAACGACGCGAGGTCACTGCCCGAACCGGGCTCGGAATAGCCCTGACACCAACGGATCTCCCCACGCACTATCTTAGGAAGATGGTCCAGCTTCTGCTCTTCCGTACCGTATTGCAACAACGTGGGGCCGATCATGGTCAACCCAAAACCAGACAAAGGTTCGGGCACACGCAGCGCCGCCATTTCTTCGCGCAGAATCTTCGCTTCAGCTTTCGACAACCCGCCGCCGCTGTACTGGGTCGGCCATTCGGGCGCGGTCCACCCGCGCTCCGCCATCACTTCAAGCCAGCGTTTCATATCGGGATTGGGATACGTGGCTCTTCGCCCACCCCAATTGCCTTCGCCGATAGCAAGCACAAGCCCTCTGACGCCTCCAGGCGAGTTGTCCAATAACCACCGACGAGTGTCTGCACGAAATTGTTCGAGATCAGCCATGGCGGATATCCTCCTTACGACGCGGGCTGCGAATCCACTCTTTACCTAGCGAAGCTTTGCAGGTCTTGCTAGGGCATCCAAATAAAAAGGGCAGCCGCGCGCGGCTGCCCTGTCTGTCCCCTACCGTTAAAGGAAGAATACCTTTACGCCGCTTTTGATGGCGCCGGCATCGTCAGTTCTGCGGGAGTTTCGAGAAGCGGGGTCGTTTTCCACTTCTTCAGTTCCGGCAACACGTTCTTCACAAAGCACCGCATGCTGCGTTCGGCTTCGTCAAACGGCATGCCAGCATAGCTGAAGTTACACATGACGCCGTTCATGTTGATCGCGTCTTTCATGAACGTGAGCTTTTCCAGTACTTGATCAGGCGTACCCCAGGGCATCAATCTGGCGAAATCAGCCGCGGCGCCATCCATACCATGCTTGGCGATAAATTTGCTGACGTTGCTGTAGAATTCGTAGCTCTTGTGCGAGCCGAATTTCTCAGAGGTCATTTCGTAATGCTTCATTGCGGTGTGATAATAGGCGGTGATCCACTTCATGGCCCGCTCTTCCGCACGATCCTTATTCTCATCAACATAAAAGAAACCGCCGCTCAACGGCTGAGGAGGCTCTGTACCGTTCACTTCACGCCACACTTTGTGGTAGACCTCGAAGTCTTGTTTTACTGCATCCCACGGTTTCTGCGGAATCACCAACACGCCAACGCCAAGCTTCGCCATAATGGGCATGGATTCAGGCGACACAGCGGCAGCGTAGGTGCGGCCTCTGAACGAACGGGCTGGGAAGGGCCGGATTTCACGCCGTGGCTGATTGGTCGACAACCCGCCTTCCATATAGCCTTTCTCCAGAGCATTCAGAATCAATTCGGCATATTCGACAAAATGGCTCCGCCCCTCGTTCTGGTCAAGGCGAAAGCCTTCATACTCGATGCGGGCCAACCCGCGGCCAATTCCAAAAATGAAACGACCATTGGACAGATGATCAAGCAGCGACACCTGCTCAGCGACGCGAATGGGATCGTGCCAGGGCAGGACAACGACCATCGACCCCAGCTTCACATGGCTGGTCTTTCCCGCCATGTACGACAAGAACTGCAACGCATCCGGGCACATGGTGTAATCGTCAAAATGGTGCTCGATCGACCACACTGAGTCGAACCCCAGGGGTTCTGCGAGTTCAGCCAAACGAACTTCCTGACGGTAGACCTCTGCGTCTGACAGAGCGTTATTAGGGTTCTGAAAAGCAGCTCCGTAACCAACGTGCATGATAGCCTCCTAACGTAATATGAAGAATGCAGCCCCTATCTTAGCGGGCATGCGACAGAACGACAATCCTGAGCGCTCATTCATTAGCTGGTCGGAACAAACGTGACAACTCCCGCCTTTAAGAAAAAAGAAAGAGTGCATCATCAAACAACGCCCAACGCGTATCCGCACTATCTCAATATTCCCTTCTTGATGACGCACTTGAAACGTCTTGACTATAACGACGCTAAATGAGTCGCTAATTCGTCAGGGGCAGAAAAGAAAGGAGAATGACTTGTGTCCATGGATGCGACCTTTCGACACGGCAAGGCGGAGTACATGCGTTTCTGCGTTGCGGGGGAGAGCGCCTTGTCTTGCAAGCATTCAACATAGGCCCGGGGAACCTGGCCGAAGCGCTGCTGCGTTGTATGGACTGGCGTCGGTAATGGCGCTAGAGCTTGGGGAACAAGAAGCGTTTTCGCTAAAGCCATATCTTCATCGGAGCAATCGGCGTAGAAAACCTCCTTGAGGCGGTCCTCCCTCATGGTGGCTATGCTTCGGTCCTCGTTAAATACCAAACTGGGTAGCACCCCACCTGTGGCGTCCTCTTCAGCGATGGAGAGTAGTGACTTGCCGTCAGGCAACAGAAACGCGCTGACATAGACTAAAAGCTGAATTTTGTCAGGGCGGTGTTCTGCGACTTGAGTGATAACCACTCCTCCCATGCTATGGCCTGCTAAGATCACCGGTTCAGCCTGAGCATCCACCACGTTGCAGACACTATCCACATATGTCTGTAAAGAAATTGATGCAGTCGGGGTCTTATCTCTGCCATGGCTTGGCAGGTCAGGCGCTACTACGGTATGCCCTTGCCTTTCCAGGCATGAGATGACTTTGTACCAACACCAGCCCCCATGCCAGCCGCCATGGATCAAAACAAAGGTGCTCATCACATTCCTCCTTATGCAGTCTCTAAAATTCCGGCGTTACACGAAGCTTCGGTTCAGGAATTGGGGGATTTTCCGCATTGATAAACAAATCCTTGGGGTCCCAACGGCCTATTTCCTCCCCTATACTGATAAGGCGATTCAGAACTTCTCTTAGCCACTCACCGTTGCCAGGGTAGGGATATCCTGCAGCTTCAAACTTCTTTTCTTTATTTATGAGATCTTTATACATCTCCTTGTCCCTTATCACGCCGTTCATTTCGTTGAGGCTGGCTTCCATTTGTTGGCAGCTCTTTCCCCGTACGTAATTTATACAGTTCTTTCAACGTGTACTGCGGCAAGTTATCCATGATCGCGGCCCAGGCCGGAGCCAATTCGACAAAGATATGCCTGTCTGGCCTGACGCCAGGGTCGTCGTCGAAAAGTCCCGCGGGAATCTCGAACCAATCACCATCGGGAGTGGGAAGGGGAACCGAACAACCGCAGTTGGAACAAAAGGTGGAATGATAAGCGGGGGGATTGTACAGAATCGGCGCGGCGTAAGTTCTGACGAGTTCACTCCCGGTAAGAAAACGATAGTCTTCGGTGTTCACTCCAATCATTAGAAGCGCTGCGCTACCGGAAACTTTTCTACAACGATTGCAGTGGCAAAACTCTACTGGGCCAACAGCTTTGTCAATCTCAAACGTGACGCCGCCACACAGACAACTCCCACGTATAGCCATAGCTCATTCCTCGCTGCTTCCTGGCGCATTTTAGAGTTGTTGATCATTTGTTGTCTAACGCTACTTAGACGCGAAACAGTGCGCTGCTGGGGCGGCGTCCCCTACAAGTGCTGGTGAGATCTCTGTCCACGAATTTAGTGGTATTCCCCAGGGTTCATCGAAACTCCTTCAGCAAGCAGCCCTTGTCCGGGAACGTGATTCATCTCCAGACGAATGCCATCGGGATCCTCGAACAGCACGGAATAATAGCCGGGAGCCCACGCGCCATCCTCGGGGGGATGAACAATTTTGGCGCCCAACTCCTGCAGAAAGGTATAGAAGCTGTCGACGTCGCCGCGTTCTCGGGCGCGGAAACAAAAATGATGCAGCCCTACCCGGCGCTGGACAAACTGCTCGTGACAATATCGTTCTTCGCATTTGGCGATCGCCAGCGCCGTTCTGCCGCCGACGTAGTACAGAAACTCCTCTCCCTTGAACACTCTCTTCATGCCGAGAAACGCCAGCAACTTCTCATAGAACGGAACTGCAGTTTCAAAGTTACTCACAGTGAGGACAACGTGCGCCATACCGTTGATCTCCATAGCCTCATCCCCCTTTCATTTCGTAAAACTTCGTCTACTTGATCGAGTTGGAAGTTAGGTCTAACACTTCGCCTCAGCCGCCGCGGCCTAATCATGTACTTCACATTCAGTTAGAACCAATCGCGGGCTGCGGCTAGGATGGCGGCGGAGATTAGGCCTTCCGTGTTTGTCGGTCTCTTTTGCCAAGCTGACTCGCTCGCAAGCGCATTTCCCCCCGCATGACGTACAACACAAAAACTCGCTCGCCATCGTAGCGATAAAATATCCGACACGGCGGCTCAACGACCTGCCGATACCGTGACCCGCGTAGCTCTCGGGGCCGCGACCCGCTTTCCGGATACTCCGCCAACTGCTCGACATGTTGAAACACTCGTTGCACCAAACCGCGGGCGGCTTCAGGATTCTCCAAAGCGAGGTAATCAGCAATGGCGTCGAGATCGCTCAGCGCGGGCTCCGTCCAAATCAACTCAGCCATCGCGCCATGCGTCTCTTGGCTTCAGCATGAGAGACAACACGGCCCTGCTCAATGGCCTGTTCCCCACGTGCAATGCCTTCGAGTATAGCGAGTCGTTGGTTCAGTCGCTCATACGTTTCTACATCTACAAGATAGGCTGCAGGGCGTCCATGTTGGGTAATCAACACCGGAACCTTCTCGCGGTCTACTTCTGAGATGATCTCTGTCGCCTTCCGCTTCAAAGTGGTTACGAGTTCCGTACGCATGGGAGTGATACTAAAGTAGCACTCCTTAGAGCGCAAGAGAGGAGAGGCCTAACGTCGCGCTCGAGAGGCCGCCAAGCAGCGGAGCCGCGAGGGCAGCCAACAGAGTTGCTGTTGGTCAGCCTGCTCGAAGCGCCGGTTGGGCGAAGTTTTCATGATGAGGCAAGATAAACTGCCTACTTGACGACGGCGTGGGTTGGCGCCCAACGTTAGGTAGGATTGAAAGCGGTGCATGGTGTGGCTACGACCTTCAGGACGAATGTCCTGACGCAAGCGTGTTCAACAACTCGACCCATCGCTGGCGTTCGGTTGACGATACTATCGGCCATCGCTCGGACACCTTCACCGCCGATTCGACTGCTTCTCGGAGATCGCGGCGGCGCCCGGCCGTGGGAAGCGTCTGGTGCAACGCCCGCATAATCTCAATGGAGGTGTCGAGACTCGTCATCGCGGCCGCATGGTTGCCGGCCGCCGCCTGTGCCTCGGCGAGACGCGCTATTCCACTCGCGCGCCACCGCCGGTACTCGGGCTCGTCCGGATCCCTGAGAGCGGCCTCTTGAACAAGGCCCACGGCGGCTTCGGCGTACGAGACCGCCCGGGCCGCGGCCTCACCCTTCAGGTAGTAATGCGCTAGGTTGCTTGCCGCCCAAAAGACCATTCCCACATCGTCGAGATGCGGGGCCTCTGCCACAAGCGGGCCGAGGATGCGACACACCGCCATGCATTCGCCGAGGGTCGAGCGGTGCAGTTGCTCCCGCGCCGGGCCGGGCGGCGGCGCTGAGCCGAACACGCGGAACATCCCGAGCTTGGCCTTCCCGTAGCGTAAGAGGCCGACGACGCGGCGTTCCTCGGGGGAGAGCTCTCCCTCAGGCTTGTCAAGCAACGCGAACGCCGCCTGCCGACGGCGCGTGCGTTCCTCAGCCGCAAGGTCAAGCGGGCGCACATATAGGCCAAGGATCGCCTCCCGTTCGATCTGCGACTTGCGGTTCTGCAGGAACGTTCCGCGGAGTACCGCTCGCTCCACGGGACTGTGCGCGCTCCGGAAGAGTGTAATCGTGCGATCACCTGCCGTGCCGATGATCCGCACGTCAAGATCGTTCTCCTCAAGAGTGACCGCCTCCTGCGAACCCTCTTCGCGCCCGAGCAGCGCGACGGCGAACGACGCCTGCTTCTCGACAAGCTTCGCGAGCGATGGCGCTTCCATCGTCTGCTCAAGGTGCGGCACGGTGGGTCCGCCGGTGTAGCTCGCGATCGATCCGTCCGGCCGCCACCGCTCGCCGTTCAGCTCGAGATCGAAGGTCGCCGGCAGGTCGCGCAGGTCAGTGCCGTCGAGATGGGGATCGAGCACGCGGACGTGATCAAACCACTCGAAGCGGCCGTCGATGCGTTTGCCGTCGCTCCGAATCTCTCGGTGATCGCGCTCGCGCATCGCCTTCATCCATAACGGCCAGGTCCGTCCTTCACGGTAGTGAGCGAAGAGGAACCACATCGGCTGCGAGAAAAGCTTGTCGAAGGTGAACGAGACAGCCAGCACCTTGCCAGACGAGAGCGCTTCCTGGCGGAAGGAAATCTTCAGCTTGCGGATCGGCTCTCCGCGCACAGCGTCGAGCTGCGCGGCGAGTTCTGGGAGTACGAGCGCTGCTTCCATTTCGTTCTGCCTTGCCTGCAGCGCTTCCTGCATCGCCGCATCGATCTCCATGTCGCCGACGGCCCCGGCGCCGAGCACCGCCCGCGCGACGCGGGCGCTCACATCCGGCGAGGAGATACCAGCGGTCGCATCGAGCATCACGCGGCCGAGTAGGCTGTCCGGCGGCCGGCAGGGCCGGAGCAACACCGCGACCAAACGCATGCCGCGCCTAGCTGCGTGCTCTTCACCGCGCGCGATTTCCTCGGCGACCCACGGCGAAGCAACGGCGGTCGGCGAGAGCAGGAGGCAGAGCACGTCGGCGTTGCCGATCCCTTCACCCAGCTCGCGCTTAAGGTCCGCGGCGACTCGGATGTCGAAAACGTCCAGCCAGACCGTGCAGTCGCGGTTGGTCAGCAGCCGGCGCACCGCCAGCGCCTCGGCGCGATCGGCCGACGAGTACGAGATGAAAACTTTTACCGACATCACGCTTCTCCTATATGTGTTTACAGTGACTCTCGTAACCGCAAGGAAGAGACGCTACAAGGAGCTTGGCGGGGCCCAACGCCGCCAGTCACTCGCCGCCCAAACGGGACTTTGCACATTCAGCTAGATCCGCTCGCGGGCGGCGGTCGCGTGCAATGCGCTGATTAGGCCACGATGGTCTGGACCTCTATTGGTAGCTTACTAAGGGTTAACTCTTTGAGTTGGCCTTTCCGGTTGGTGTTGTCAATGTCAATTCCGACCAGATTCTCGCTGGTATCGTAATCAAGCACGACCCCCTCGGAAATCTCCTGACTGTCCACACTTGGTTGCTCAGAGAGATTAATCTAGAGGGAGTCTGTCTCAGGATAGTAGGTGAGCTTCATGGTTGGAACCTCCGGTGTGGTGGCGCGCCGTGTTTGGTGGCGTCTCCAGCATCCTTCTCTAGTGTTTGGAATGATCTCCGATTATGCTTTGAGGTGGGCGCTGAGGTCTCCTACTAATCCATACCGGATCTCGCGCTTTGTGAACCGCCACGCGCCGTCCACCCGCGCGAAGTCAAAGAAATAGTGACTGGAGAACACAGGCTGCAAAGGGAAGCCTTCCGTTTGTTGGAAGACAGTCACATAGCACTCGCTTGTCGCCGCGCCCGATGCTTCGTCAACGTTGATATCTATATTCGAAGTGACATGTTTTGTTCGTGGGGCGCCATCTTCATAAATGCGGATTTTCGAGATTGCTTCCCGGACTTGTTGTCTGCCCACAATAGGCTCTGCATCTTTCTTGATCCATTCACCGTATTCAAACAAGCTAGCGAAGCCTTCCAGGTCTCCCGTATCGATGGTGAAGGTATAGCGATTAATTAAGTGAAGAATTTCTTCTCGCGCGCTCATTCGATACCTCTTCATGCAAGCATTGGCTCAGTCACCTAATGTTCCGCTCAGGGGCGCGGCCCCAAAATGAGCCCCTTCGCATGCACCCCAATTTGCAAGCGGGACCGCGCCCCACTGGAGCGTGATGTTAGGTTAGGCGCGGTAACGGCGCATCCATCATTGCGCTTCCAACAGGGTTTTCAGGGCAGTGAGATCTCGTATGACCCAGTCCACGTCTGCCGCGAATTTCTCATCCGACATGTCAGACAGACGGAACAGGGTAAAAATGAGTTCACTGCCACTGCCGTTGGGAATAACTCGTAGGGGAATGTAAATCTCTACCCCAGGTTCTGGCATGACATAATGATCGAGAATCCCGAACTCATTACGCCCTGTAAACCGGACCTTCATTGGGCCTTGTGGAGTTTCAGCCACCCACTCGCCCGCCACTCTCTTGAGGGACTTCCCTAAGCCTGAGGCCCATCGGGGGAAGTTCTCGGGCACTGAGGTGAAGTTATAGACGTCAC
>JACXTT010011298.1_pt1 | contig 11957 bp, 10 predicted proteins | sample 9270951 | NCBI WGS metagenome assembly JACXTT01 (sample SAMN15532306, study PRJNA645909) | rock metagenome | isolation source: weathered quartz diorite | place: Puerto Rico | collected 2017-06-21 | reverse complement strand
CCGCCTCTTTAGCAGCAAAGCGGGCAGCGAATCGTTCGGCCGGGTCGCGCATGCGCGAGCAATAGTTTGCCTCGTTATCCGTGAAGACCCGCCGAATGAATCGTTCACCATGGCGTTTGAGCGCCTGGCGAATGCGGGAGACCTCAACAATATCAATCCCGATTCCCAAGATCATATGCCGTCGTTCGAATGGCGTATGATCGGCAGAATGCATTAAACTTCGGGCTTGTGCAAGAGAGCAGGTGACCGTTTGCGACGCAGCGGACAGGCCGAGCGCTTGGACGCGGCTCGAGAGGCCAGTGACCGCCGGACAAGAGGTAGGACGAAGGAGAGAAAAATGCTGAGGAAACTGAGTTCAATTTTCGTTCTTTGCGCGTGTTTCGTTCCTGTTGTATGGACCCCAGCGCAGAAGAGATCGGAGCAGGCTCCCAGACAGCAAGGCAGGACTTCAGATCCAGGAAACAAGTTGGAGTCCTTCCTGCCCGCAAGTGCGCTCGCCGTAGTGACGATTCCGGATATCAGGACCTATCAAACTAGCCTGGCCGGGACCATCGTGGCTTCAAGCGCGAAAGAGTCGACGCGAGTGGAACCCATCGAATCGTTGTTGAATGAGTTGGTTGGCAAGATTGCGCCGGCGGGTATGCGCGGGGCGATTGTGTGCTCCTCGACCGGAACACAGGATAAATCCGACGACCTTAGCGTCGCGACCATTGTGGAAGGCTCTAACTCGTCCGGCGCTCAAGCGGCTTTCGAGACCGTCGCGAATCGCATTGAAGGTGGTGCCAAGTCTACCGGCGACCGCGGCGTACAATTGATTAAACACAAGCGCGGAGAACGCGAATACGAACTGGCTCGCGCCGACCGATTCCTGATCTATGGCTTAGCTCAGAATGTCGATCAAATGCTCGAGGCCTCTCGCGGCCGGAAACGGTTGGTGGTGGCGCTGGGAGGAGCGACGGACAACACAGGGGCGGCGGGGGATGCCCTCGAAGTCTATGTCGATCTTGCAGGCGGCTCACCGATGGTTGGGAAGCACGTTTCCGGCGCCGGACTGGTCCCGGACCAATTCACTGCGATGCTGGAGCCAGCGTTGCAGTTTCTCGGCATCTCGTCGTTCAAACACCTCAGGCTCGCGTCCCGGCAAGAAAATGGGGTCGTCGCCGATGACGTCGAAGTTAGGATCGATTGGGATAAGTCGGGTTTGCTCGGATCCATTCTCAAACCGCCATCACTCTCCTTTCAACGGGCTGCGCTGCTTCCGCCCAACACGCTAGGCTACTTTTCGAGCGGTCTCGACCTGACGCGCGTATATGATCAGGTCTTGAGCAGCTTGGGTCCCCTCATCGCCTCATTCGTCGGGCGCGATTCAACTGCGGATGCCATAGCAGGGTATGAGAATGAGTTGGGATTCAAAATCCGCGATGGTCTTCTTGCTTCTCTCGGGCCGGAATACGCAATCGCGCTGTTACCGGGGCGTGCTGGAGATCGACGTGGGCCGGGAGAGGAATTTGTCGCCATCGTCGAGGTGAAGAATGCCGAGCTGGTTCGCACGGCGATGCGAAAATTGTTGACGGAGTCGCAAAAACCAAATGAGAAAAAACCGCCGCCTCCGGAAAACTATCGAGGCGTTGAACTGGTTAAGCTTGATCAGGACAACTCCGTGGCCATGCACTCGGGGGCCGCATACCTCGGCCGCACGAGTGCGGTAAAACGAGTGATCGATATGGCCTCGAATCGGTCCCCGGCACCGACGTCTCTGTCCTGGCTGGGCTCGCTACGTCCTATGCAAAGCGGTCGTTCCATGGAGTTCATCATCTCCCGTGAGGGATTCCAGTGGGACCACTGGACCAAGTGGCTGGGTCCAACTGGGCCGAATACGTTAGCGGATCTGCTCGCGAAGCGGTCGCCGAGCATGATGGAAGGATACGCCATGCCCCATGCCAAGGGGCTTACGGTCGCGGTGCGCAGTCCGATGGGAGTGGTGACGTCGCTGGATGCCTATCGGGCAGAATCGGTCATCCGCTCCGGCATTTTTGGTGAATCGAGGAACAACGCAAAGCCGCCAAGCACGGAGATTGCGGGATTGATATGGCTTGCCAACCAATTCGCTGAAGGACGTTGAATTCGCGAGCGTGCCGATCGCCTAACCGGGCGGCGGGCGATCGTGCTTATCCAGGGCGGGTTTTCAGCTCGCGAGTTCACTAGGCGTGAGCCACTGCATCACCGCGTCTCTACACCCTCGACCAATTCGACTGTCAGCTTCTGTGTCTGCTTGAGCTTGCCGTAGGTGAGCGCGACCATATATTCGCCCGGCTTAACGAATTTTGATCCTTCGCCACCATAGGTGATGAGCAAGTCCTTGGTGGGCTTCAGATCCCAGACCAATCGATTGAGCCCCGGCAGACCCGGTGCCGTAATATTGGCTACCGGTTTACCCGCCGAATCACTGATGGCGACCGAAATCTGATCACCTGAGAAGTTCTTGATCCAGATACTGAGAAGGGCGCCAATGGGTGGATTGTCTCCCCGGAATACCGCTTTCCCGTTCCAGTCCGCAAACCCAGGCAGCGGATGGAACCCGTGTCCGGCTCTCAATGAGAAGAGATGTGCATCCTCCCCTTGGACTTCTGGCGTGAGCTCCTCCAACGGCCGCACATCATCGACAATATAGAGACTGCGCCCGTGCGTGGCGATGACCAGGTCGAGGTCACGCGGATGGACGAGGAGATCATCGACGGCAACAGTCGGCAGTTCGCCGAACTTGATCCAGCTGGCGCCGCGATCCAGACTGACAAATAGTCCGAACTCCGTTCCGGCATAGAGGAGAGCTGGGTTCTTGGGGTCCTCTCTCACTACCTTCACGGGTCCGTTCGGAGGAAGGTTGGAGACGATGGTGCGCCAGGTCTTTCCTCCGTCTCCGGTCTGATATGCGAGGGGAGCATAGTTACCTGTTCGATGCCCATCCACCGCGAGGTAGGCGACCCTTGGATCCTGCCAACCGGCTTCCAAACGACTGACCCACTGCCCTTTCGTAGCAGGTGGAAGATTTGCGGAGAGGTCTGTCCAGTTCTCCCCATCGTTCTCCGTGACCCAAACCTTGCCGTCGTCAGAGCCAGCCCACAGCAGGCCCGGCTTCACAGGCGACTCCGCCAACGTATAGACAACCCCATAGGTCTCCGCCCCGCTACCCACGGTGGTGGTCTTCTTGGGGTCCTGTGCGGAAAGGTCAGGGCTGATTACTTTCCACTGATCGCCGCGATCCATTAACTTAAAGACCCTGTTCCCGCCCAAGTAGAGAGTATGCGGGGCATGCCGGCTCGGGATCAGGGGTGAATTCCAGTGAAAACGGAAGGCGGGTTGCCCCTCCGCGGGCTCGGGTCGCAGCACCTTCGCTTGACCACTGTTCAGATCGAAACGGTGCACGACACCCGACTGGGATTCGGCGTAGACCAGGTTCGACTGTTCGCTATCGAACGCGCAGGAGAAGCCGTCGCCACCGCCGATATTGATCCAGTCGCTATTGAGGATTCCTTCCTTAGAGCGCGTCATGCTCGGGCCAATCCAGTTGAGGTTATCTTGCAGTCCGCCGCAGATTCTGAAGGGCACACTCATGTCGACATTAATTCGGTAGAACTCTCCTGCCGCCATCCTACTGAGATGTTCCCAACTCTTGCCGGCATCAAAGCTCTGATAGGCGCCTCCGTCGGTGCCGAGAAGCACCCGCTTGGGATTCCGGTAATCAATGGCCATGGCATGACAGTCGGGATGCACCTTTTCGAAATGATCCTCGCGGAATGTTTTCCCGCCGTCATCCGAAACATGCAGTGCAAAGCCCAAGACATATATCCGTTGGTCATTCGCCGGATCCACTCGAATCTGGCTAAAGTAAAAGGGTCTCGGATCAAGGGGATTCGTCCTGGTCCAAGATTCGCCTCCGTCCTCGGTTCGAAAAACTCCACCCTTCTTGCTCTTGATATCATCGATGCCGCTCATGCCGCCCTCGTCGCTCTGCAGGACTGCATAGACGATCTTGGGATTCGTTCGACAAACGTCCAGGCCAATTCGGCCCGTGCCCGACGGCAGTCCCTTCTCCAACTTCTTCCATGTGCTCCCGCCGTCGATGCTCTTGAAGATCCCGCCTAGGTCCTTGCCATCCGTGCAGGGCGGTCCGGAGATGAAGGCCAACGGCAGTCGCTGTCGGGCATACATGGCGGCATAGATCGTGTTGGGCTCCGAAGGATCGATGACAACGTCTACGCAGCCGACTTTATTCGAATGCGGGTTTGGGGCTTGCAGAACAGCCTTCCACGTTTTCCCCGCATCCGTAGTCTTGTAAAGACCGCGCTCCTGACTAGGCCCCCACAATTCGCCTACGACAGCCACCCAAGCCGTATCGGGATTTGTAGGATGCACCGCAATGCGTGCAATAATTCTGCTGTCTTTCAGGCCGACATTGTTCCAGCTGCTCCCGCCATCGTTGGAGAGATAGACGCCGTCTCCCCAGCTGACGCTGTTTCGATCGGCAGCCTCGCCGGTGCCGACCCAAACGACCTTGGGATCGGATGGGGCGACGGCGACCGCACCAATCGAAGCAACTGCCTGCTTTTCGAAAATGGCTTGAAAGGATCCGCCGTTGTCCGTGGTTTTCATGAGACCGCCGGTTCCCAGGCCCACGTAAAATGTATACGGGTTCTGAGGATCGAATGCGAAATCTGAAACGCGGCCCCCCATGACCGCGGGACCGATGCTCCGGGCCTTCAGACCTCTCAGCATCACGGCGTCGACTCTTGCCGTCGAGGGCACCGCAGGAGCTTGTCCTCCCGGTTCGGACCCGGGAAATGAGCTTGCGAATGGCGAGGCCGCAAGGAACACATAAAACAATTTTGGAAGAATTCTGATCATGGTCACCTCGTGGAGTCAGTCCCGGCGATCAATCCGGCCATTGCCAGCACCGAAGGCGCATACTAGTTCCTTCCACCGCGATAGCCGCCGCATAACCGGGCGCAGGAAGGAGCTCTCTCAGAATCCAGCGTGAGACTTCACCAGGATCTGCTCGCACTTCGAGTAACCTTGCAGGTTCAGCCGGTGCCAGCGTCACACTAAACATGTTAAGAGGAAGCGACAGCCCTTCGCCCCGGGCTTTTATATAGGCCTCCTTCCGGGTCCAACAATCAAAAAAGGCTTGCGGCTGAGCGGTCAAGGGAAGCGTGCGTAAGGCGGCCACCTCACGCGGTGAAAAGTATCGTTCGGCAATCTGTTCAGTTGCCACTTCAGGCCGGATGCGCTCGAGATCGACTCCGACTTCGCGGCCATGAGTAACTGCACAGAGGCCGAGGCCATGCGAATGAGAAATGTTAAATCGCAGTGGGACCCCAGCCCGAGCGGTGAGTAGCGCTGGTTTTCCGTAAGGGTTGCATTTGAACTGCAATTCACCTGGATCAAGTTCGAGATAGCCGCTTAGAATCGACCTGGTGAAACCGCGAGCGACGATAAAGCGATTCCGGTCCTTTGGGAAGTGGAACCGGTCGGCTTTCTCCCTCTCTTCCGGCACAAGCATTTGGTTAAGTCGCGTGACGCGCGAAGGTGAGCCATCCAAGGTGGCGCGCCACACATGGACTTCATCACTTTCGAGGGTTAATGACTCTGGTGGAGGATCCCAGGGAGAATCTGGTTCCTTGACTGACACTGGCCAGATTACTCCTCGCGCCTTGCTTCACGCATCTTCTTCCGGAGACTGAGCGGCCTCATGTCTGTCCACACCTCGTTGATGTATGCCAAGCAATCCTCTTTGGTTCCACTCTTGCCCGCGTCCTGCCAGCCGAGCGCGTTTTCCCGGTCGGCGGGCCATATGGAGTATTGCTGCTCATGATTCACGACGACCTTGTAGATTCTGGTATCTTCCTTTTTCTCTCCGTTCATTCCTCGTCCTCTTGGGATGAAGCGGCCAAAGCGGAACTGGAAGTGCTAACCTACCTGCGTCTTATCCAAAGGCTTGACGGCCAAATGTTGTTTCCGTCGTAGCTGGGCAGATAGGGCTTGAGATTTGCCGGGGTGCGGAGATAGCTTTCTTTCCAATACGGGAAGGCGCGTTCTAGTGCTTCCCTGTAGTAGATACTCATGGCACTTCCAGACCACAAGACCTCAAAAGCCTCATTAAAGCTCAGAAAGGCTTGTAGCAGATATTGCTCCGTGAAGAGCATTCGATGGTCAAGCACCCACTTTCTGGGATAGTCCGAGGGAAGAAAAATGTCATGGATGTGAACCAGCACGCCCGGCCTAAGACGAGGCAGAATTTCTAAATATTCGTAGACAACATCGCCCCCTGTTCTGACCACGTGACTGGAATCAATAAAGAGGATGTCATTCTTGCCGAGCGTTTGGAAAAACTCAAGTTCGACCTCTTCAGCCTTCTTCTGGATCAGGCGTGTCAGCCCTGAAAAACCGGCTCTCAAGACTTTGTCAGGAAATGGCTCAATCGCGAACAGCCCGGCGGGCACGTTTCCGGTTCCTTGGTTCGTCAGCAACGCCTTGGCCGAGAGGCGAGTGCTGAAACCGGCGCCTATTTCGACCATTCGGGAAGGCTTGAAGCGCCGTATCATGCAGTAAAGGATTTCGGCGTCGCAGGATTCAAACATCCCGTTGAATAGATGAAAGTCAGGGGACCCACCGGTCGGCCGGTCAAGGAAGCGCAATTCATCCTTGTATTGCAGTAGTTCCCCTTCCAGGAATTTCAATTGTTTCTCCAAGCTGAGATCGATAGCAATGCAATGAGTGAGGGTCCGCCAAGAACTGTCTTCGAGCTCACGGAGGTCGGGAACTGGAGAATTGTAATGCCGCGGGATCAGATCGAATCCGAGCTTCTGCTGAATTCGGAACAATTTTTCGGTTAGGAAACGATAGAGCGCACTAGCGATGACCAGCTCATAACTTCCATCCAAGCTCTTCATGGCGCTCCCGGTGCGCTCCCGGCGTTTGGCCTAGCATTACCGGAGCCCGATTCGATAAAAGAAGCGGTTGGTCCAGGAGGTAGAATCCAACGATTCATCGGACGGGCTTCCACTCTTTGCAGATCGCCCTGCCAAGATATTTTATAGCCAGGCCGTTGACCACCAATACAAGATAGACGCGAAGATGGCCGAAGCGGCGATAGCGCCCGGGGGACTCATAGACCGATAGCCCGGGCCCATACCCGATTTTTCCATGTCTAGCGAGACGGACGTAGAGCTCCCAGTCCTCACAAGCAACCAGGTCGCTCCGATAACCACCCAGGGAGTAAAACGCCTCCCGGCGAACCACGGTGCACTGGCCCCCTCCCGAGCCTTTCCCCTGAAGGTTCGCCCTCCGGATGCCAAAGTTGATGTAGGCGTGAAAGATCCTGTCTGTAAGCTTACGCTCCTTCGGGGCCACGTCGATCGGACAGGCCATCGCGAGGAGACGGCGGTCTTCCTTCATCTCCGTCGCCAGTCTACTCAGTTCACGCATGAATACCTGGGGATTGGCTGGGACCGTATCCGCGTCCATGAAGACGAGGAGATCACCTGAGGCCCGCTCCGCCCCACGGTTCCTCTGTTCACCGGCTGTCTGCCGCTGATCTCCCGAACGCTCAATGACCATGTCAGCGTGGCGGCGAGCGATTTCCAGTGTGTGGTCGGTGCTTCCCCCATCGCTCACAATCAACTCGACGTCGTACTGCGACCGCAACTCCCGCGAGAAGGAGCCTAAGGTTCGTTCAATGAGCTTTTCTTCATTGAGTGCCGGCACGATAATGCTGATCACCGGATGCATGGAGTCTTCCTCTCAATACCCTATGAGAAGTGAAATTCACGGAAGAAATTTACGGTCCGCTCCAAGCCGATCTCGAGCGGTACGGTGGGGGCGAAGCCCAGAAGTCGACCGGCTTTTGTGATATCACAGACCCGCTTGGGAGGTCCTCCCGGTTTATCGGGCTCGCATACGATCTCCACTCTTTTTCCTGAGACTTGGCCGATTAACTCCGCCAGCCCCTCAATAGTAACCTCTCTATTTCCGCCGAGATTGACAGGATCACAGTGCGGGTATTTCTCGGTCAAATCGAGGAGGGCGTGGGCCAAGTCTTCTACGTGGAGGAAGGCCCTGACCTGGTCGCCGGTGCCCCAGATGACCAATGTCTTCTCACCCTCGAATAGTTTCCTGATGAACGTGGGAATTATGCGAGCCCGGTTGGAATCGAGATAATCTCTTGAACCATAAACATTGCTGGGGCGCGCCACCGCCACCTTCAACCCATACTCGTTAGCGAAGAGGTTTGCGGCAAACTCGGACATCCTTTTTGACCAGGCATATCCGCCCGTGATGGGATCCGGCAAGCCTTTGAATCCCTCCGACTCTGGTGTCGGAGTCGCTGCCTCGGGTGAATATACCTCCGCGGAGCTCATCACAAGGAATCGGTCTGCGTGATTCTTGCAAGCCGCCTCCAACATATTCATCGTGATCAGCATATTTTGCCGAAAGATGAATGCCGACCGACTTTGCTTAAAGGCCGTGTTTCCGTCAACGTGGGCGATATTAAGGATCACTTCCTGATCTCGGCACACGTTCATGCAGTCTTCCAGGCAGGTCAAATCCACTGCGAACCTGGTAATCCCATCTCTCACGCCAGGATGGTTCGCAAATCTGAAGGGACTCGGTTTCGAGGAGGTTGTAATAGTTACCTGGGCGCCTCTCTCAGCCAGCATCTCGACCACGTGGGAGCCAATGAATCCAGAACCACCCGTCACCAACACCTTTACACCGCGCCAAAAATCGCCCATCGGTTCAGTTTTTGCCGTCCAACCGATCGACCGAGGCGTCTATCGGTTGCCCGACGCTCTCACTAACAATCTGGTTCTTGCTTTCTCGACTCGAAGCTTGCTTGATGAGCCTGGACACATTAAGGCGACCAGAAGACATCCCCGATTGGGACGCTATGTTTACGCGAAGCCACTCGGTAAACGAATGCTTCCTGGCGAATTTCCAGCCATTAATAATGAGATAGAATAGGGCATTCGATCGTGACTGAAGGATGGAGACTGATCCTCCTTCTGGTCCCCCGTGTTCGATAAAGATCGAGGTATCCAAGATGAGGTCGTATTCGAGTCCGAGCCTGGAACACAGGTCGACGTCCTCGTAGTATGCATATCTGAACCGCTCATCTAGATAGCCCACGGCTTCGAGGGCTGTCTTTCTTAGAGCCGCACAAAAAGTCGGCAACTGCTTGACCTTAAGTCGGCTGCATCTCGATTCGCGCAAACATCGAGCGAAGTCTTCGATTCGATTCAGCTCTTGCTGTGAGAAGTCCTTGAGGCGCGGAAATAGTCTTCCTACGTTTTGCCGGCTCCAAGAATAGTTGGTTATGGGGCCGAGTAGGCTCCAAATATAGTTGGTGACTGGACCGAGCATAGCGCTGTTCTCCTCCTCAAAGAGAGCCGTGCTTAATGCGTCAACTGACCCTTGAGGGAAGTAAATGTCATCATTGGCCACAATGATGCAGTCTCCTTCAGCGATTTTCATGCCTCGATTGTAACTTCCGGCAATTCCCATATTGCAGCTGTTGACCAGATAGTGAACGTCACCAAATTTGCGTCTAAAATCGGGGAGATACTCATCTACTAAAGCCTGAGTTTCTCTACGGAGCACCGAACCATCATCCAACAGGATTAATTGCTTATTACTGGAAGCGTTGTTGAGCACACTGGGAAAGAAAAGCCGCTCGATCACTTCGAGGGCGCGAGATCTTGAGTTGTACATCGAAGCTACGATACTGATGGGTGCCATAGGATTAGGGATACACCCGGCCTTTCCAGATCGTCTGCCTTGTCAGCCGTCGCCACACGCTGTTGAGTGTGATGGCTGCTTCCATCGTGAGCGCCAAGGGAAACAGCAAGCCGTACCAGCGTGGAATCCGAAACGGAGTTGTTGCCAGGACAGACCCGCTCAACATGACGACCGATCCCAGCAGAGCCAAACCGAGAGCCAAGTTGTTGAGATCCGGGCTCGGTTTTGTTCCCAGGTTGACTCCAACCCACAGGGGCACCACCGCAGGCATCCAGGCCACTAGCAACCCGGCGATGGCAGACACCACCGCACCCGGAATGGTGCCCACCATGTCGAGTGCGTTCTTCGAGAGCCCTTCCCAGATCTCCGTCAGATTGGTATACATCCGCACTCTTATCAGATCGTCACCATGCATCGAGTACACGCGATGCCCGGTGCGTTTGACCCGGGACGCTAGTCGGACATCTTCGAGGATCTCCGCGCGAACACCAGCGTGTCCTTGAACCAACTCGTACACTTGACGGCGGATCAGGATAAACTGCCCGGTAGCCACAGCGTGCGGCGTCGACGGATCATTGATCCGCCGAATACGCATTCAGAACTCTGACGCGAGGAGTCCGGCGGGAAAGATGAGTCGTTCCCAGAAGCTGTCCAATTCCACGAAGGGAAATAAGGAAAGCAAGTCAATGGCTCTGTCCTGTGCCAACGCTAGAGCGGTGCTCAGCAGAGCCGGAGCGGCCACGGTGTCTGCGTCCACGAAGCACAACCACTCACTCTGTCCGGCCAGGGCTCCGCGCCAGCAGGCATGCGACTTTCCCGTCCAGCCACTAGGCAGGGGTCCTGCCTCCATCAACCGCACGCGTGGATCAGACTCAGCCACGCGGCGGACCAGCGCCGCCGTCTCATCCGTGGAATTGTCATCCACCACCAGAATGTTCAGCCGCTCAGACGGATACGTCTGAGCCATTAATCCTGCCAAGCACCGTTCGATGTTGGTGGCCTCATTGCGGACAGGCAGAACCACGTTCAGGGAGGGAGCTGTCGGCTCGGTTGGATGATCGTGACCAGGACGAAGCATATCGAGCGTACGCAACCTACGCGCCCAAAGGGTGACCACCAACAACCCGGTAACGATACCCAGCCAGGTCAGGGCGACAAGAAACAAGCTCATTATCTTTTTGCTTCCATCACGCCCCTGCTGGTGCAGAACCGACGGTTGTGGGCAAGGTCCGAAAGAAACTACCAGACTCAGCCTGTAGCTGTGGAGCTTTCAGGATACCACGACGAATGAAGCACGAGAGGTAAGTTCCCAGCAACTCCAGGTCGACGGCTGGACAGACTATGGAGCCCCCCGCGAGTCCGGCCAATGTATTCTGGCATTCAAACTGTGGTTCCATGACTTGATCCGTTTCAACCTCTTTGATCAAGTGTAAGAACGGAGCCCAATCGGTTTGTTGGAAGTACTCAGCTAAATTCAACAGGGTGGTTCGCCAGTTCTCATACGAAATCTGCTGCAGCGGGTAGCCTAACGAGCGGAGCCAGTTGACAAGCTGACCGCTGTGGGCGGGCTGGGGATTGACCAGGTGAAAGACTTTCCCCAGTGAGTCTTTCTGCCTCGAGAGATGAACAATGGCCTTGCTCACGTAATCTACAGGAACCAGATTTACCATGACGTCAACGTCTGGTACGCTTCCGAGTTCAATACAGGCTCTGACTATGCTGACCACGAAGTCATCAGCATTCCAGGCTCCGGATTGGCTGTGGCCTGACACCAGTCCGGGTCTGTAGATGGCGACAGGAAGACCTCGGGATCGCGCCATGCCCACCAGTTTTTCGGCCACCCACTTGCTTTGTGCATAACCGCTGTAGGGTGCGCCGGTTCGGTCGAGATCGTCCTGCTCGTTGAACACCTGACCACGCCTGCGGCCAAGAGCTTGAAAGACTGAGATAGTCGAAACATGATGCACCGGTTTCAACTTGGACTCACCGGCGAGTCTGAGCAATTCTTGCGTCCCGAAAACATTGGGCGCCTTGTGCGTGAGGTAGGGATACATGAAATTAACCAGTGCACCATTGTGATAAATGACGTCGAGTTGACTGGCTAGTGTGCGAAATTGTTCCTCTGGGAGGCCAAGATTGGGTTGAGATAAATCGCCCGGGAGAGG
>JACXTT010011297.1_pt1 | contig 11957 bp, 10 predicted proteins | sample 9270951 | NCBI WGS metagenome assembly JACXTT01 (sample SAMN15532306, study PRJNA645909) | rock metagenome | isolation source: weathered quartz diorite | place: Puerto Rico | collected 2017-06-21 | reverse complement strand
TGTAGCAGGCTGGGCGCATGGGCGCCGTCCCCCTTCTCAGGGAACGCCCAGTATGGGGGCTGAAGAATTCCGCCGCCCACGTCCCGCCACGCCCCGACCAATGCGGGAAGACAGGTCAGCGCTCGCACCGTCTGCCCGCCGCCCGAATGCCGCTCGACCGCAACGCCGATGCGGATCACCGAGGGACGCGTCGTGGCGTACTCTCGCGCGAGCTTGCGGATGTCCTCCGCCGGGATGCCGGTGATCCCGGCGACCTTCCCCGGAGTGAAGCCCTGCGCGCGCTCAACGAGCTCCTCGTAGCCGACGGTGTACTTCTCCACGTAGTCTTTGTCGACCAGCCCTTCGGTAATGACGACGTTGATCATCGCAAGAGCCAGCGCGCCATCGGTGCCGGGTTTGATCGGAATGTGCCAGTCAGCCTGCCGCGCGGTGCGCGTCTTGACCGGATCGACCACCACGATCTTGGCGCCGCGCTTCTGTGCCTCGGCCAGGAAGGGCCAGTGATGAAGGTTGGTGCTGATCGTGTTGCAGGCCCAGAGAACGATGTAGCGGGAGTGGACGAAGCTCTCCGGATCGGTGCCGGGAGTGGGCCCCACCGTCATCATGTAACCCGTACAGGCTGCCGAGTCGCAGAACGTGCGCTCGGATATGGTTGCGCCCAGCTTGTTGAAAAAAGGGTCGCCCACGTTCAGGCCGTTGAGGATGCCCTCGGTCCCTAGGTAGCTGTAGGGCAGGATGGCAGTGGCACCGCTTTCCTTGACGATCTGCTTCCAGCGCGTAGCGATCTCATCCATCGCGGCCGGCCAGCTGATGCGGGTGAACTGGCCGGAGCCCTTGGGTCCGCTGCGCTTGAGCGGATAGAGGACACGATCCGGGTGATGGATGCGCTCCTCGTAGTGGTTGACTTTCACGCACAGGCGTCCGTCGGTGAATGGATGCTCGGGGTTTCCGCGCACCTTGACCACCTGGTCGTTCTCGACGGTAACCAGCATGGAACAGGTGTCTGGACAATCGTGCGGACAGGCGGCGAGCACGGTCTTCTGGCTCGAAGATTCGGATTTCGGGTCGGCGGACATCGGTCTTCTCCCTTCGAGGAATGGCGGCTGGCTTCTAGTTGTGCGCGCGCAAGCGCGCTGTCGGCCAAAGCTCTGGAAACCATTCTAGGCCGACGGATACGAATTTCAACCATATCGCGCTCGGCCCGACCGGGGCTCAAGGGGGGGTGTGTCGACCCCCAACCCGCTCCGCTACCGCCAAGATCCGCTGCATCGAACGGATCACGGGCAGCTCGATCAACTCGTTGTCCACCACTACCAGCCCAGAGGGGTTGTTCTCGAAAGCCGCAACCAACTTGCGGGCTCGGGTGATCTGCTCCGCGGTCGGCGTGAACGCCTCGTTGATGATCGAGATCTGATTGGGATGGATGGACGCCTTGCCGGTGAACCCCAACCGGGCACAGCCGGTAGCTTCCTGCCGTAACCCTTCGGGGTCATCCAGATTCAAATAGGGGACGTCGAGCAAATCGATTCCAGCGCTCGCCGCCGCGTGCACGAGCCGCGAGCGCGTGTAGAGCAGAGGCTCCCAGGCCTTCTGACAGCGCAGGTCGGCACTCATGTCCACTGCGCCCAGGATCAGCGAATCGATGCGGTCCGACGCCCGAGCGATCTCGTGCGCACGTTCCAATCCTTGATTCGTCTCGATGATGACGCAGAACCGGATGTGCTGCGTCAACCTGGTGGACAGCAGCGTTTCCAGCAACCGGATCTCTTCCGCCGACTTGACCTTGGGCAACATCAACGACGGCGGCGGGGCCAGCGACTCCAGGATAGCTTGCAGGTCTTTCAAGCCCTGCGGCGTCGACAGCGCATTGATGCGCGCCATCTGTTCGACCAGTGGATGGGTGTTAGCCGCGAAGAGCGGCAGCGCCAGCTTGCGACCCTCGTCCTTGCGGTCGAGCGCGACCGCATCCTCCATATCCACGCACACGATATCGGCGCCAGCTTCCAGAGCTTTGGCAAAGCGATCGGGGCGCAGAGCTGGTACAAAAAGCAGACTGCGGCGGGGGCGGATGGGACGCTGTGGAGGGCTCATAGTCGTTCAGCTCAAAAGGGTCGTTCAGCTCAAAAGGCCATCATGTCGTCGCCGCAGCCCGCTCCGACGCAAGGAGCTTGGCGCGTGCGACGGTGTATTCCTGACCCAACCGCTCAACCAGTGCTCGTGCCGTTGGCAAGTCCTGGATATTTCCTACCCCCTGTCCTGCTCCCCAAATGTCCTTCCACGCTTTCACACGCGTGGACGCAAAGTTCATGGACTTCTTGTCGGCCACGGGCAGGTTGTCGGGATCGAGGTCTTGAGCAGCGATGCTGCGCTTGAGATAGTTCCCGTGTACCCCGGAGAAAAACGGCGTGTACACGATGTCCGCCGCAGCGCTATCGAGGATCATCTGCTTGTAGGCGGGCACAGCGTTCGCCTCCTGCGTTGCGATGAAACGCGTCCCGATGTAGGCGAAATCGGCGCCAACGGCCTGGGCGGCGAGAATGCCCGCGCCGTCGGTGATTGCACCGGACAGCGCGATCGGCCCGTTGAAGAAGCGCCGGACTTCCCGGACCAGAGCGAACGGGCTCAGTGTGCCAGCGTGTCCGCCCGCTCCCGCGCACACGAGGATCAACCCATCGACACCGGCCTCGAGCGCCTTCTCGGCATGACGGATCGAGATCACATCGTGAAAGACGACACCGCCGTAGTCGTGAATGCGCTTCACCACATCGTTCGGCGCGCGCAAGCTCGTAATGATCATCGGCACCCGATGCCGCACGCATATGTCCAGGTCGTGATCGAGGCGATCGTTCGACTGGTGGATGATCTGGTTCACCGCAAAAGACGCCACGCGTGGAGCCGGATTTCGGCGACGATACGCTTCGAGCGCAGCCTCGATCCGGGTGATCCATTCGTCCAGAACCGCCGCCGGCCGGGCGTTGAGGGCCGGGAAAGCACCGATCACACCGCTGGTGCACTGAGCGATGACGAGATCGGGGGTGGAAACGATAAACATCGGGGCGCCGAACACGGGCAAAGCCATGCGGCTCATCAGTTGATCGCCCAGTAACACCTTTGGTCCTTTCGCCGGGATTCGGAGAGCGCACAGAAGGTATCACAGAGCTGCTTTGCCGGGGCGCGGAGCGAGCCCTGCCGCTACTCGGCCAGAAGCATCTCCGAGTGTTCCCGCTCCTGTGCGCTTGCCCGGCCGATGCGTCCGACCAGTAGAAGCAGCGGCAGCGCGCTCAGGGCAGCCACCCCTAGAAAAAAGAAATCCGCGTTGTAGCCCGCCAGCGATGCCTGTCGCTCGACCTCCCGCTCGAGAACGGCGAGCCCGCGAGCGGTCGCCGCATCGAACGCTCCAGAGTGCTGCGCCGAACGCAACGCAGCGCTGTAGGGTGAGATGTATTCAGAAAGCCTGGAGCGGGTCGCCGTGCTGGTGGTCACCAGCATCGTAAGCATCACCGAAACGCCCACGCTGCTGAACAGACTTCGCACCAGGTTGAACACCGACGTGGCCTCCGTACGCTGGCTCGGCGCCAGCGAGGGAAACGCGATGATCTGGATCGGCACCATCATGACCCCGGCGCCGATTCCCTGCATGAAACCGGTCCAGACGATCGCCCACTCGCCGACCTCATCGGTCCAGGTCGACATCTCGTAGTTCGAGAGCGCCAGGCAGATCAGCCCTGCCGCGATGATGATGCGTGGATCGATCCTGCCTGTGATGCGCCCGCCGACGAAGAGAGCGAGCAGCATGCCCACCCCTCTGGGCGATTGCAGCACTCCGACCGCGTCCACGTTGTAGCCGCGCAGATGCTCCAGGAACGCGGGCATCAACACCATCGGCGGAAGCGTCAGGAATCCGTACAGCGCAATCAGCACGAGCGTCACGAAGAACTTCCGGTTCGTGATGAGGCGCGGATCCAGGAATGGTTCACGAGTTGTAGCGGTGTGCACGGCGAACAGATACAGCCCCAGGCCGCTCAAGCAGGCGAGGATGACAATCTCGCCCGAATCGAACCAGTCCAATCGCTGTCCTCGATCGAGCATCATCTGCAGCGCGCCCACACCGAGCGCGAGCGCCAGGAAGCCGAACCAATCGAGGCGCCGACGCAGGTCGCGCTGCGTCTCCGGAACAAAGGCAAGCACGCCGATCAGCGCGATCAATCCCAGGGGAATGTTGATGTAATAGATCCAGCGCCACGACGCGAACTCGGTCAGATAGCCCCCTATGGTTGGCCCCATAGCGGAACCCAGCACCGAACCCATGCCCCACAGAGCCATGGCTCTGCCGTGCTCGTCCCGTGGGTAGGTGTCGAGAATGATGGCCTGCGAGAGCGGGATGAGATAAGCACCGCTCATGCCCTGGACGACGCGCGCCAGAACTTCGATGCCCAGCGATTCGGCAGAACCGCAGAAGACCGAGGCGACCGTGAAGCCGATCAGGGCCCAGACGAACACGCGCTTGCGCCCGAACCGCGTGCTGAGCCATCCGCCGGTCGGAATCATGATGGCGGAGGCCACGATATACGAGGTGATCACCCAGGAGATCTGATCCTGCGTCGCGGAGAACGTGCCCTGCATGTGCGGCAAAGCGACGACGCCGATGGTCCAGTCGATCGAGTAGATCAGCGAGCCGAGCACCACCGATGCCGTGATGAGCCCCCGATGGCGTGGCAGGGGGGATGCCGAGGAGCTCATTTCTCGCTGCGGGCGTGCGCGGATTCGGGCTCCAGGAAGCTCGGCAGCCAGCCTTTGTCCACCATCCGTTGCACGGGTCGCGGCAGGCCGCGTTCGCGACCGCTATCGACCGTAACCGTCACGGTCATGCCGGCGCGCAGCTGCTGCTGGCCGGGCACCTGTTGCACCTCGATCTGCACCGGGAGGCGTTGCACGACCTTCACCCAGTTGCCGGTCGCGTTCTGCGGGGGCAAGACGGCGAATTCGGCGCCGGTCGCGGCCGCGATCGCAGCGACCTTGGCCGGCCATTCGATATCCGGATACGCATCGGCTACCACCACCGCGCGCTGGCCGGGACGCATGTGCGTGAGCTGCGTTTCCTTGAAGTTCGCTTCCACCCAAACCGGCCCGCTCCGGATCAGGCTGAAGATCGCAGCTCCTTTCTCCACATGCTCGCCGACCTGCAGTTTCATATTGGTTACTACACCCGCGGTCGGAGCCTTGACGGTCGTATGCGCAAGATCGACGGTCGCCGCGTCGTACGCGGCCTTGGCTTCGGCGAATCTCGGGTGCCGCTCGGGCGGCAGCTGCGGCTCACCGAGCAGGCTCGCCAGCACGCGGTTGGTGCTCTCGTGGATGTTTTTGAGCCGTGTGCGCGCGGCGTCAAGGTTGTGGCGCGCTTCATCGTAGACGTCGGCGCGGCTCATGCCTTTCTCTTTGAGCAGCTCCTGGCGCTCGAGCTGGCGCGCGAGGAAGCTGATGCGGTCCTCGGCCGCAGCGGCATCCAGCAGTGTGGCGCGGTACTCGGCCCGCAGCGACTGCACGTCGGTGCGCACGACATCCATCTGCGCACGCGCTTTGGCCACGGCGATCTCGAACGGCGTCGGATCGATCCTGAACAGCAGCTCTCCCGCGGCAACCGGCTGATCGTCATGGACAGCGACCTCCATCACGCGCCCCGAGACCTCCGCGCTCACTGCCAGGTTGTGCTGCTTGACGTAAGCGTTCTCGGTCTCGACTTCGCGGCCGCCGCGGGCATACAGGTACAGCCCGGTCAAGATCGCCACGATCGGGATCACGAGGAGCAGAATGATCCGCAGCAGCCGAAGCGGTGCGAACAGCGCTGTGAGTCTATTGACCAGCATCAGCGCTTCCTCCGCGTGCTGCCGTTGCCGTCGGTTCCGTTGTCCGCACGGCTGAGGTTTGCCTTGATGGCGAGCAGCGCGTCAACGAAGCGCGCCTGTTCTTCTGCGGACAAACCCGCTAACGCGTCGCGGCGCAGATCCGCCGCCGCCGCGCGCATGGCTTTCAAACCGGGTTCGACTTCTTCTGTCAGGAACACTCGCTTGGCGCGCCTGTCGTCCGCGTGGTCTTCACGGCGCACCCAGCCCTTCGCTTCCAGGCGATCCAGCAATCTGCCCAACGTAGCCTTTTCCACTTGGAGGATATCGGCGAGCTCCGACTGGGTAACCCCGTTGTTGCGGAACAGGTGATTCAGCACCCACCCCTGCGACCGCGTCAGGCCGAGCGACTTGACGCGCCGATCGAACGCCGTGCGCAACAGGCGGGCGACGTCGTTGAGGATGAACCCGAAATTGCGGGACAGGTCTTCGCGGAACATGCGAAGGGTTCCCTTGCCGAGAGGCAATTTAGTTGTCTAGCTTACGGTATGCAAGCCTACTACTTTCCCCGGGTTCATGGCAAGCTGGCCGCTATGCGGGACTTGCTCCAAGCTTCCCTGAAGTAGAATCTGGCGCCATCCACATCCGCCCGGACCGAATCATGAAAATCACGGCTATCGAAACCATCAATCTGGACGAATACCCCAACGTGCTGTGGGTGCAAGTGCACACCGACGAAGGCATCGTTGGGCTGGGGGAAACGTTCTATGCGGTCGAGCCGGCCATCGCGCACATTCATCAGACCATCGCTCCGTATCTCCTCGGCCAGGATCCGCTGAGGATCGACAAGCACAGCCGGCACATGCTGTACAACTATCTCGGCTTCAAGACCGTCGGCGCGGAGATGCGGGCTGCATCTGCGGTAGATATCGCGCTGTGGGACATCCTCGGGCAGGTCTCGAACCAGCCGATCTATCAGCTCCTGGGCGGCGCAACGCGCGACAAGGTCCGAGCCTACAACACCTGCGCCGGCTATCAGTACGTGCGTGCCAAATCCGAGCAGGGCACGGCGAACTTCGGCATGCCCGGCGACAGCGGCAACTACCAACCCTACGAAGACCTGGTGGGCTTCATGAAGTACGCCGACGAGCTCGCGCTTTCTCTGCTGTCCGAGGGCTACACCGGCATGAAGATCTGGCCCTTCGACGAGTACGCGGAGGCCTCCAACGGCACGTACATCTCGAACGCCGATCTCAGGAAGGCGATGCAGCCGTTCGAGAAGATCCGCAAGGCAGTGGGCGAAAAGATGGACATCCACGTCGAGTTCCACTCGCTGTGGAATCTGCCCACCGCGATCAAGATCGCCAAGGCGCTCGAGCAATTTCAGCCCTTCTGGTACGAGGATCCGATCAAGATGGACAACCTCGACGCAATCGCCGAGTACGCGCATCGCACCGACGTGTGGGTCACGGCGAGCGAGACGTTGGGCACACGCTGGGCGTTTCGCGATTTATTCGAAAAGCGCGCGGTGAGCGTTTGCATGTTCGATGTCGGCTGGACCGGGGGTCTCACCGAGTCGAAGAAGATCGCTACCATGGCGGAGACCTATCAACTTCCGGTCGCACCGCACGACTGCACCGGCCCGATACTGTTGACCGCATCTGTGCACCTGTCCATGAACTGCCCCAATACGCTGGTGCAGGAAGTGGTTCGCGCCTTCTACACCGATTGGTACGGCAAGCTCGTCACACAGCTGCCGCCATTGAAGGACGGCTTCATCACTGCGCCGAAGGGCCCAGGGTTGGGCACCCGCCTGCAACCCGATATTCTCAAACGCAAGGATGCGCGCATCCGTCGCAGCGCCTTGACGTGATGCGGTGTTCGAACAGATTTCGATCGCATCGCAGGTAGTTCACACTCGTATGACCATACTTAACTTGCGATTTTGCACGCCTGGCTTCTATACTGACTACACAACAAAACTCCTTGAGATGGCAGCACCTGAAGGGGAAGGCAAACCGATTGGGGTGTAACGCGCGCTCTCCTCCACGCGCATCGCACTCTGCTCCGGGAGGCGCCGGCGGACCACCGCCGACGGAGCACAGGCATCAGCGTTTTCCTTCGTTTCCCTTACGCGGAGCCTGCGGGCTCCGCTTCTTTTTTCTGCACCCCGCTACTTTTTTCTGAACCTCTGGGGGAAGCCGCGAACGCAAGGAAAGGCTACACTACCGCCCGAGCGCGAAACGTGCGCGGGCAAGGCGTACAAGGGATGGCGTTCTTTCAACGAACCAACGGTTCGGGCCTGCTTCTGCTGGCTCCGGGCGACAACATAGCGGTGGCAACCGCCGAGCTTTCCGCGGGCGCGCAGCGTGAGGTCGATGGGCAAAAGATCGTGCTGAGAGCCAGGGTGGACGTCGGCCACAAGTTTGCGGTCCGGCCCATCCCTTCCGGCAGCCGCATCGTCAAGTATGGAGCACCCATCGGCGTGGCCACCCGCGACATCGAGGCCGGAGAATATGTCCACACGCACAACATGACCAGCGACTACCTGCCTACTTACACGCTCGAGGACGGGCACCAGTTCGTCAAGGAGGTCAAATGACGCTCACCGGTTACCTGCGTGCGGACGGCCGTAAGGGTATCCGCAACGGCATCGTCGTCACTTATCTGGTGGAGTGCGCTCATCACGTGGCGCGCGAGATCGTTCACCCATTTCGCAGCCAGGGCGTGCAACTGATCGGGTTCTCGGGCTGCTATCCCAACGCCTACTCGCACAAGATGATGGAGCGCCTGTGCACGCACCCGAATACGGGAGCGGCGCTGCTGGTGTCGCTGGGATGCGAAGGCTTCAATAAGAGCGCGCTGCTCGAAGCCGCCCGCAAATCGGGCCGCCCCGCGCGCCTGGTGGTGATCCAGGACACGGGCGGCACGCGCAACAGCATCGCCGAGGGACAGGCGTGGATCGAGCAAACGCTCGCGCAGCTGCGGTCCGTTCCGCGCACCGAGATGGGTATCAACGAGCTGATCGTAGGCACCAAGTGCGGCGGCTCCGACGCCACCTCGGGACTGACGGCCAACCCCGCGATGGGGCGCGCTTTCGATTTCCTGGTCGAGCAAAATGCCGCCTGCATCTTCGAGGAGACCGGAGAGCTGATCGGCATGGAGAACTGGATGGCTCAGCGCGCCGCCACGCCCGAACTGGGGCGGGAGATCATCAAGACGGTCGGCAAGGCCGCCCGCTACTATGCGACGATGGGTCACGCCAGCTTCGCCCCCGGCAACGCCGACGGCGGGCTGACCACCATCGAGGAGAAATCGCTCGGCGCCTATGCGAAGAGCGGGCAATCGCGCATCTCCGGCATCGTCAAGCCGGGCGATGTGCCCATCACCGGCGGGCTTTACCTCATGGACATGATCCCCGACGGCGAAGTGCGCTTCGGCTTCCCCAACATCAACGACAACGCCGAGATCGCCGAGATGATCGCTTGTGGCGCGCATCTGGTCATGTTCTCTACCGGCCGCGGCTCGGTGGTAGGCTCGGCGGTCTCGCCGATCATTAAAGTCTGCGCCAATCCCAAGACCTACAAGCGCATGTCAGACGACATGGATGTGGATGCCGGCCGCATTCTGGAAGGGCGCGCGACGCTCGACGAAGTGGGCCGGGAAATCTACGACCTGCTCGTGGAAGTGGCCAACGGCAAGCCAACCAAATCCGAAGCGCTCGGCCATCAAGAGTTCGTGCTGACCTACAAGAGCTTCGAGCCACTCGGCCCGGCGTGCTTTCCTTCGGCGGCCTAGCACGCGTCGCCTGTGGTTGTGCCAGCCACCACGCGTCTGTATCTGGACGATGACCGCTGCTTTGAAACCGACGCGAGCGTCATCGCGGTGGAAGGCGATCGCGTCGCCTTCGATCGAACCTGTTTCTATCCCGGCGGGGGTGGCCAGCCTCCCGATGAGGGCTCGGTTCGGGTACACAGCGGGGAGGTGCTCGAAATCATCTCGGCGCAAGCCGACGCGGACGAGGTCATCTGGCACACTGCCAAGGTCGCGCCGCCGTCGCACATTCTCGGACAGCCCGCCAAACTGACCGTCGACCGCGCGCGGCGGCTCACGGTGACGCGTTACCACACGGTTCTTCATATCCTGAACACGATCGCCTTGCGGGACTACGGCGGGTGGATTACGGGAGTTCAGATCGCGACGGAGTATTCCAGGATCGACTTCAAGTTGGATGGCCTTTCCGCCGTGTTGGTCGCGGAATTGCAGCAGAAGGTCAACGCTGTTCTCGCCGGCAACCACGCCCTGAAGGCGTACTACATCAGCGAGGGCGAGTTCCGTGGGCGCGAGGATTTGCTCAGGACGTTGGACGCGAAACCGCCGGTCTCGCGCGGCCAGGTTCGGGTCGTCGAGATCCAAGGGTTCGATGCGCAGGCCTGCGGTGGCACCCACGTGAGCACCACCTCGGAAGTGGGCAGGTTCTCGATTCTGCGCACCGAGAACAAAGGAAAAATCAACAAACGGCTCTATGTTCGCATCGATCAGTGAACCAACCAGGGAGCACTCGCATGGACATGGCGGCTTCGATGCAGGAGCAATTTGAGGGCGGTCTTCCCACTTTGCTCGGAATCCAGTTCATCGAGGTGACGCGCGAGAAAGTGGTCGGGCAGCTGGCCGTGCGTGCTGACCTGTGCACGCTGGGACAGGTGCTGCACGGGGGCGCCATCATGGCCTTCGCTGACACCTTGGGCGCGGTGGCAACGATTGCGAATCTGCCGAAAGGAGCGCGCACGACGACGATCGAGTCGAAGACGAATTTCCTGAGCGCGGCGCCGGTAGGGTCTCGCATCGTCGGCGAAGCGACGCCGGTGCATCGCGGAAGAACGACGATGGTCTGGCAAACGCAGATCAAATCCGAAGCCGGGCGCCTGGTCGCCCTGGTCACTCAGACACAGATGGTCCTGCCGGCTGCTTGATTCCCAGCTCGCTTCAATCGGCCGGAAATTCCCATTCGAGCTTGACGATCCGCTCGGCGTCGAGGTAAATGCGCGCCGTACCGATGCCCATCGAGTGGATGTATTCGAGGAAGCCATCCTGCTCGGCGTCGGGTTGACCGAGCTTCTGCTCCAGAGTCTCCCGCGTGGTTCCGACGTTCAACCCGTATTTCGCCCGCCAGTGCGGCTTGGTGATCTCGACCTGCTGCAACAGATAGGCGTTGTGCTGCCCACCCGGGAACAGCGCCTTGACGTAAAGGCCGCTCAGGAAGAACTCCCGGATCTCATCCGTGTGGCCGTCGACGTGCGGGTTCTGCACCTTGGTGACGGTTTCTCGCTTGACCAGCCCCAGCTCCCGGATGGTTTTGATTCCACGCTTCCCAAGCCGTGATGCCCAGCCCTGCTCCGTGAATGTGTTCACCCGCGTTTGTTGCTCCGCCGTCCGTGCGGCCAAGGACAGCATCTGGTTGCGCGCGAGGAAGCCCATGACCCAGGGCCAAGTGTCCTCGAGCTCGTCGGGCGTGAACTCATGCCTGGCCCCGGGCACCAGGCGCAGCTCGGATTGGCGGCTGCCACCTTGCAGCGCCTGGTACATCGACTCGCTCTGCGACGGCGGCACCCGATCGTCCGCGGCCCCGTGGATCAACAGCACGGGCGCGCCCATCGTTGCCGCATGGACCACCGGCGAGACGGCGCTGGGTCCCTGCGGCGCACAGACCCGTGCTATGTAGTCTCGCACTGACTGATAGGCGGTCGTTTCGCCCCAGCGCGTGACGTCGGTGACGGGGAAATACGCTACGACGGCTCGCAGCAGCGAGGTGTGTGCGGCAGCCAGCAGTGCTACCTGCGCGCCCTGACCATAACCCAGGATCCCGAGGCGGCTGCGATCGACGCCGGGCTGGCGCGCGAGCCAATGCAGCGCCTCGACCGCATCGTCGGCCTGGTGTGCACCACAATCGTCTTCCCCATCGGATCCCGGGAAGCCGCGCATGCTCAGGGCCAGCGTCACGTAGCCACGATCGGCCAAACTGCGGGCCGTGGCCTCCAGGTCTTCTGCGCTGCCGGGATTCCCGTGGAGCAGCAGCAGCGCCGGCATCTGAGGCTTGCGTGCAGCAGGTTGGAACAG
>JACXTT010011296.1_pt1 | contig 11958 bp, 13 predicted proteins | sample 9270951 | NCBI WGS metagenome assembly JACXTT01 (sample SAMN15532306, study PRJNA645909) | rock metagenome | isolation source: weathered quartz diorite | place: Puerto Rico | collected 2017-06-21 | reverse complement strand
TGGCACAACACTACAGCGAGTCAAAGGGGCCCGCAGGCGACCCGGTGACTGCCTATACGTGGTGCCTGGTCTCGGAAAGAACGGCGGGGTCGATGCGCAGCCAGATTGAAAGCAGCAAAACCACGATCAGCCGGAACCTGTCGCCACAGCAGGTCGATGCAGCCGAGCAGCGTGCTGCTGAGTGGCAAAAGAACACCCAGAAGAAATCGAGCTTTGCTGAACGGGGAGATCAACCAAGCGGGAAGACGACGGCCGGCGTCTCCTGAGATCTAGGGAGAGGTCTGCTCTGGAACCACTTCGGTGTCGGTCCGCCGGAAGCCGAATCGCAGAATCCACTCGCTGGCCACTGCCTGACCTCGCTGTTGCGCCGGAGTAAATTTCCAGCCGCGGGCAGCTTCGAGAGCGAGCCGCGCGAAGTACTGGCTGGGCCCGGGAGAAACGAGTTTCGCGTCCGTCACGTTGCCCGCCGGATCCACCTCGACCCGCACCCGGACTCTAATCTTGCCTTCGATCGTGTCGCGCGCGCTCGGCGACACGCGCGGCAGCACCTGTTGCAGGACCGCTCCCTTGACCACCGTACCTTGGGACAACCCTTCGCTCGTTGCCCCCGCGGACGGCGTATTCGCTCGCTTTGCGGGGCTCGGTTTCGGTTCTCGTGGCGCACGAGAAGGCTCTGGAAGTGCTTCGCCCGACTGCCCAGCTTGCTGAGCCTGGACCCCGACCGGTTGCGCCGCCGGAGCTGAATTTGGCTTCTTCGGGCTGGCAATCCAAATCAGAGCGGCAATGACGGCGATCGCCAGAACAAGGACGTAGGGCCTCTTTCCAGTCTTCCCGCGGATCTTATTGACCTTGGGCAGCGGCAGCTCTACTTTTTCGGTCTCTGCCCTTGGCGGCGATGGGGTCAGGCGACTCGTGATCGCTGCTGCGGTCCAGCGCTGCTGGGGATCAGTTTGCAAGCAGAGCCGCGCGATTTCCAGAAACGGCTCCGGGACCCCTGGCGGCAACGACGGAGGCGCGGGCCCTGCCGGGTCCCAAGTCGGCCGGCGCTGCGTCAATACCTCAACCAGTGTGACGGCGAGCGACCAGACGTCCGCCGCCGGAGTGAGCTTCGCGCTGGAGGCTTCGGGTGGGTCGTAGCTGTCCATCACACCGCCGGGAGAGCGCACCAGTTCTCCGGCAGCACGAAGACAGTCGCTTGAAACTTTCACCTGGTCCCCGGCCGCCAGAATATTCGAAGGCCTCAGGCGGCCGTGCACGAACCCTTTGCCGTGAATGTAGGTCAGCGCGTCGAGGACTGGCGGCAGCATTTCCCGCACTTCAGCCGGCGAAAGCGCGCGCTCCGGAACAATCTGCGAAAGATCCTCTTCGGCACGCTCCATGACGACATAGAGCAGTGGTGTGCCTTCAAGTTCACAACGGCCCACTTCGAACAGCCGGATGAGGTGAGGATGAACCACCTTCGCGGACTGTTTCCATCGCCGTAGTTGGTCTTCCGCATCGGCCAGACGGGCGGAAATGATTTTGATGACCACGGCCTGAGGCGCGCCCGCACGGCGTTCGGTCAGGAACACAGCGCTGTGTTTCGATCCTCCAACGTGGCGGAACAAGGGGAACTCGCCATTCACAACCTGGCCTTCCCATCGTTTCCACGATTCGCTCATGGCTTTCGCATTTGCCGATCCGGCTGCCACTGTCCGCTTATTGTATGCCTGCGAGGTACCGCAATCGACCATCTCGAAGGGGTCATGTCCTTCCGGTGTTTACAATATGGATATGGCTACCACAATTCCTCCCGCGATCACCGGCCAGCGCTATATCAGCCTGGCCACCTTCCGCAAGAACGGAACTCCGGTGTACACGCCGGTCTGGTTCGGCGAAGAGAATGGCCGTCTCTACGTCATGACCGCCGCCAAAACAGGCAAGGCCAAGCGTCTCCGCAACAATCTCCAGGTGAAGATTGCTTCTTCGACCATACGCGGCAAGATTACCGGTCCGGAATTTCCCGCGAGAGTCCGCTTCCTGAAACCGGAAGAATTCGACCGCGCCCGCAAACTCATCTATGACAAATACTGGCTGGCGCGGGTGCCGTTTCTTTGGCGCAATACCGATACGTATCTCGAGATCACCCCGGACCCAGCGTGAATCGTCGGGCGACCTCAGGTGGATACAACCAATCGGCGCGCCGGACATTTACGCTGCCTCTGCTGCCTGATACCATCAAAGGTCGTCCTAGTTCACCAGCAAATCCTTTGTCGCAATCAAACACTCTTTCGGAGGCAACATGGCGGTAAAAGTAGGCATCAATGGATTTGGGCGCATCGGCCGAAACGTGCTGCGCACCGCGCTTGCGGATAAGAATCTCGACTTTGTGGCGGTGAACGATCTTACCGATCCAAAGACGCTGGCGCACCTCCTGAAATACGATTCCATCCTCGGAAATCTGCCCCACAAAATCACTGCCGGTCCGGACAGCATTTCGATCGACGGCAAAGCGATCAAAGTCTTCAAAGAGAAAGACCCGGCCGCGCTGCCTTGGGAATCGGTCGGCGCGCAAGTCGTCATCGAATCCACCGGTCGCTTTACTGATGCCAACGATGCAAAGAAACATCTGCGCGGGCCGGTCAAGAAAGTCATCATCTCTGCGCCGGCGAAGAACGAAGACATCACCGTCGTACTCGGCGTCAATGAAGAGAAGTACGATCCTGCGAAGCACCACATCATTTCGAACGCTTCCTGTACCACCAACTGCCTGGCTCCGATCGCCAAGGTCATACACGAGACTTTCAAGATCATCAGCGGGACGATGACCACCATCCACTCGTACACTAACGACCAGGTGATCCTCGACTTCCCGCACAAAGATCTGCGCCGAGCCCGTGCCGCCGCAATCAACATGATCCCAACCTCGACCGGAGCGGCAAAAGCGTTGAAGCTGGTCCTTCCGGATTTGGCAGGTAAGCTGGACGGCTTTTCGATGCGCGTGCCCACGCCCAACGTTTCGGTCGTGGACCTGGTCGCTTTCGTTGAGAAGAAGACAACCAAAGAAGAAGTGAATGCAGCGTTGAAAAAGGCCTCTGAGTCCGGCTCCCTGAAGGGTTATCTCGGATACGAGGAGAACGAACTGGTTTCGTCCGATTACAAGGGCGACCCTCGCTCCTCCATCGTGGACGCGCCCATGACGCTGGTGGTCGGCGGCAATTGCGTGAAGGTGATCTCCTGGTACGACAACGAGTGGGGATACTCCTGCCGCGTCCGCGACCTGATCAACTACATGGCGAGCAAGGGCCTGTAATTCAGAACGACTCTGAGCGTAGCGCCGGCGTCCCGACGGCTGTCGTGGCAGGCGCCTCGTCCGCCACCCAAGGCAAGCGACCAACGACGGGTTTCTTAATGCGCAAACTTTCCATTCGCGACCTGCCCCTCAACGACCGACGCCTTTTCATGCGGGTCGATTTCAATGTTCCTCTCGACGACGGACGCGTCATGGACGACACGCGCGTCCGCGAAACGCTGCCCAGTATCGAGTACGCGCTCCGTCACGGCGCCCGCTTGATACTGGCGTCGCATCTTGGCCGTCCCAAGGGGAAACCGAATCCAAAGATGAGCCTGAAACCGGTCGCCGAGCGCTTGCGCATGATGCTCGACCGCGACCTCGCCCGTGGGGAGAACGTCGGCTTCTGCCCGGAATGTGTCGGACCGGAAGCCGAGGAAATGGCCATGAAACTCGAGAAGGGCCAAACGCTGTTGCTCGAGAATCTGCGCTTCCATGCTGAAGAAGAAGCGAATGACGACAACTTCTCGAAGCAGCTCGCCAAGCTGGCAGACTTCTACGTCAACGACGCTTTTGGCACCGCGCACCGGGCCCACGCTTCCACTGTCGGCATTACAAAGTTCGTCCAGAAATCCGCGGCGGGCCTGCTGATGGAGAAGGAGCTCGAGTACCTGGGCAGTGCGCTGCAAAATCCAGAGCGGCCGTTCGTAGCGATCCTGGGCGGGGCGAAAGTCAGCGATAAAATCGGTGTCATCAAGAATCTGCTCAGCAAAGTTGACGTGCTCATCATCGGCGGAGGCATGGCCTACACCTTCCTGAAGGCGCAGGGAGAAGCCGCAGGCAAATCGCTTGTGGAAGAGGACAAGGTCGAACTGGCCAAAGAACTTCTCCAGCAAGCGAAAATGCGCAAGGTCAAGTTTCTGCTGCCCAGCGACCACGTGATCGCCGAACGGGTAGAAGCCAATGCGCTCACGAAGGTTGTGAACCCGGGCGAGCCGATCCCCGCCAACATGATGGCGCTCGACATCGGCCCGCAGACGATCGAGTTATTTGTGGAAGAGGTGTCCCGCGCGCGCACGATCGTCTGGAATGGTCCCATGGGAGTCTTTGAGCTGCCGCCATTCGCAAAGGGCACATTCAAGATCGCGCATGCCGTCGCGGAGAACGCCGGCGCCATCTCGATCGTCGGGGGAGGTGATTCGGTGTCGGCCGTGAAAGCTGCCGGCGTCGCCGACAAGATCACCCACATCTCGACCGGCGGCGGCGCATCGCTCGAATTCCTGGAAGGCCAAAAGCTGCCCGGAGTCGAAGCTCTCACCAACAAGTAGCCCTTCACTTCGATGGGAGTGCTGGAAGATCGCGAACCTCAGGAATGATTCATGTCTAGAAAAAAACTTATCGCCGCCAACTGGAAGATGTACAAGACTCCCGACCAGGCTCGCGAATTTTTCCGCGATTTCCTTCCGATGGTCAAAGATCACGACCGCGATGACGTTGTCGTCTGCCCGACCTACCTGTGCATTGACGCCGCTGTGAACGCCGCCAAGAACTCGAACGTCGCGGTGGGCGCGCAGGATGTCCACTGGGAAAAGGAAGGCGCATTCACCGGCGAGATCAATGCCGCGATGCTGGCTGCGGCCGGCGTGACTCACGTGATCATCGGCCACTCCGAACGCCGCCAGTATTTTGGCGAGACCGACGACACGGTGAATCTGAAGCTCAAATCAGCCCTGGAAGCTGGACTTACACCCATCGTTTGCGTCGGCGAGGTACTCGAAGAACGCGAAGCCGGATTGACGGACGACGTCCTCCGCCGCCAGTGCCTCCGCGCCTTCCACAAAATGTCAGCCAAGAAAGCCGCCAAGCTAGTGGTCGCCTACGAACCGGTATGGGCCATCGGGACCGGGAAAACGGCAACCCCACAAATCGCCGCCGATGCCCACGCCATCATCCGCGGCGAGGCTGCCAAAGCCTTCGGCCAGGAACTCGCTGACGGCCTCCGTATCCTGTACGGCGGATCGGTGAAGCCCGAGAACGCGAAGGCCCTCATGTCGGAAGAGGAGATTGACGGCGCGCTGGTGGGTGGAGCGTCGCTGGATCCGAAGTCGTTTGCGGCGATTGTCAAGTACTAGCGACGCACACCCTTGTCATTCTGAGCGGAGTGACGGCTTCGCAACGCGAAGCCGTCACGTAGTCGAAGGACCCCTACCGCACTAAGCTCTCTTGCACAATTTCAGGGTGTTCTTCCTTTGTGACACACGAACTTCGTTAGAGCTGAGACGATAGGCCCGCGAAGGGTGTACTCCTAGTAGGGGTCCTTCGACTCCATGTTATCCTCGCCGTAGGAACTCCCATGAAATTCGGCGTTATCATTTTCCCCGGATCGAACTGCGACCACGATGCCTTCTGGACCGTCGAGCAGGTCGCGAAGCAACAGGCAACGTTCCTCTGGCACGAGTCGTCCGATCTGCAGAATTGCGATGTCATCATCGTTCCCGGCGGTTTCGCCTTTGGAGACTATCTGCGCACCGGGGCGATCGCGAAGTTTTCGCCGGTCATGGAATCGGTGCGCAAGTTTGCCGCCGGCGGAGGGTTGGTGCTGGGCATCTGCAACGGCTTCCAGATCCTATGTGAGTCGGGACTGCTGCCCGGCGCGTTGATGCGCAATGTCGGGCTGAAATATGTCTGCAAGCCCGTCTTCGTCCGCGTCGAAACCAACGAGACACCGTTCACACAAACATGCCAAAGCGGCGAAGTGCTGACGATTCCGATTGGACACATGGAAGGCAATTATTTCTGCGACGAACCGACGCTTGCCGAACTGAAGCGCGACAATCGTATAGTCTTCCGCTACGCGAGCGCGCAGGGTGAGATCACTCCAGAAGCAAATCCCAACGGGTCGCTGGAAAATATCGCGGGCATTTGCAGCGCGGGACGCAACGTGCTTGGCATGATGCCCCATCCCGAGCGCTCCGCTGAGCCGGAACTGGGCTGCACTGACGGCTTCAAGATTTTCGAGTCGCTAGTGGCAGCGATGGCAGCGAAGTAGGTGGCAGGTCGCAGTTGGCAGGTAGCGGGAAAAAACCGATCGTTCAGTGAGTCCTAGCTGCCGCATGCGACCTGCCCGCTGCTAGCTGCTCTAATACGCCCAGCGCAACAGCGTCGCCCCCACCGTAAACCCCGCTCCCACCGAGGCCAGGAGCACCAGGCTTCCCTTCTTCAACTTTCCTTCCTGGCGCGCCGTTTCCATCGCTAGCGGGATCGTTCCGGCGGTGGTGTTTCCGTAACGGTCGATGTTGATGATTACGCTTTCCGGGCGCATTTTCAATCGATCGGCAGTGGCGGTGATGATGCGCTTGTTGGCCTGGTGCGGGATGAACGCATCAATATCGCTGCCCGTCAGGTGGTTGCGCTTGAGAATCTGGTCACAGAGGTCGGCCATCTTGCGGACAGCAAATTTGAAGACGGCGCCGCCATCCTGCTGGACGTAGTGCATCTTCTGATCCACCGTTTCGTGCGTGGCAGGGTTCAGGCTGCCGCCGCCGGGCATGTACAGTGAACATCCGCCCGAGCCATCAACCTCATGGATGAAATCAATCATGCCAACCGAGTCGTCCTCCGCAGGCTCGATCAGCACGGCGCCGGCGCCATCGCCGAAGATCACACAAGTCGCGCGGTCGGTGTAATCAATGATTGAGGACATCACGTCGGCGCCGATCACCAGAACTTTGTCGTGCGATCCTGTGGCGACGAACTGCACCCCCGTTTGCAGCGCGTACACAAATGCCGAACAGGCAGCGGAAAGATCAAATCCCCAGACGTTCTTCGCTCCCAGCTTGTGCTGTACCAGGCAGGCGGTCGACGGGAAAAACATGTCCGGAGTAACGGTCGCGACCAGAATGGCATCAAGATCAGATGCCGAAATTCCGCGCTCAGCCAGGGCTCTCTTGGCGGCTTCGACCGCCAGGTCGCTGGTGGCTACCCCCTTATCAACGATGTGGCGCTCCCGGATGCCGGTTCGCTCCTGAATCCACTTGTCGTTGGTATCGACCATCTTCTCGAGGTCGGCGTTGGTCAAAAGGCGAGGCGGGACGTAGGTGCCGAGAGCGCTGATCTTGGCGCGGCGAAGCTGGCTCAATGAGGTCTCCTGCTGATGAGTAAACCGATTATTTTGAACGATGCGGAGAAGAATGTCTAACTGAAGAGCAGGTGCCTGGCGAGCGAACCGAACAGTGGCAGTTCGAAGCGTTCTCCCTGCCACGCTTTGAGCGAGAGAACGATCCACAGAAAGAACATGGCGAGCGAGCCCAGGATTCCGAGCATCAGCAGCACAACCGCAGCCGCGATATTGGAGACGAGTATCCCAATAGCCGAGGCGACGAAAAACACTCCCCACAGCAGAATGCTCTGCCAGGCGTGGAAGCGGACGAAGCGACTGTTGCGAAACGCTGGTAAGAATAGCAGCACGACAGCCGGCACCAGCGTGAAGTATGCGCTCGCTGCCGCCAGCCGTTCCACCGAGGAGAGCGGCTTCATCGAGTGTCCACAGCCCGGGCAAAATGCCGCAGTCGTGGGCATCAAAGTGTTGCAACGAGGGCAAATAATTTCGGCCGGCGCGAGATTCGGTGAACTAGACGAGGCGCCGGCCATTGCTCTTCTTCCGGCACTCTTCGCAGATACCGTAAATCTGAAAGGTATGGCGGGTGGTTACGAAATGATGTTTGCGGCCGATCTGCTGCTCAAATTCCCCCACTTCGGGGGAGAAGAATTCGACCGAGGCGCCGCACTCCGTGCAGACCATGTGGTGATGGCTGCGTCGGTTGTATTGGTGCTCGTAACGGGCAATTCCGTCGTGAAATGCCACTTCGCTGGCCAATCCACAGTCAGCCAGCAGCTTCAGCGTCCGGTAAACGGTGGTGAACCCGATATGCGGATCTCTCTTTTTGACCAACCGATGGAGTTCGTCGGTCGAAAGATGCTCGCGGGTTTCCAGGAACGTCCGCAGGATCGTGCTGCGCTGCTCCGTCTGCTTCAGGCCAACACGCCGCAGATGCCGCAGTAGAATCCCCTCGGCCTCGCGCATATTCTCGGGCGAGATACTGGCCTGATCGTCAATTCTCTTCTGCAGCATGGCCAAAGGGGGACGAAACCTGCCGGGCCTGTGCCCGAAGGTTCAAGGTGAATGATACCGGGGGATCGCCGATTGCGCCAACCGAAACCATGTTCCATAGTGCCGCCACCCTCGGCGGCTGTCTCGCGGGCGACCTCGCCCGCCGCAGTCGCGGGCAGGGTGCCCGCGGGACAGCCGGCAAGTTGCCTGCGCTACACACGACCTGGATTCGGCCGGTACTTCCAATCATCAGACAGGCTACTGGGTGAAATAACATTGGCCGGCGATTGCCCCAGAATTTGCGCCACCAACTGATGCGTCGGCGCGAGCGAGCACACTGGATCAGTCGCGGACGCATCGCCCGCCAGCAGGAACGCCTGGCAGCGGCACCCTCCGAAATCTTCGCTACGGCGTTCGCAGGTTCGACACGGTTCCTGCATCCATTCCTCACCGCGAAATCTTTGGAAGGCGGAAGAATTGGTCCAGATCGCCTGCAGCGCATGGTCGCGGACATTGTCGAAAACCATGCCTGGAATCACGCCCGCTGCATGGCACGGCAACGCCTTTCCGGCGGGATCGATCAATATCAAGCGGCGTCCCCATCCGCCCATGCAGGCTTTGGGAAATTGCGCATGGTAATCGGGTACGACGCTATCGATACGTATGATGCCCTTCAGGCGCGCTTCCGCTGCAGCAACGACGCGCAACGCGTTGTCGAGTTGCGCGCGAGTCGGCATCAGCGATGCGCGGTTCGCGAGCGCCCATCCGTAATACTGCGTATGAGCAATCTCGATGCGGTCGGGCCGCAGTGTTTCCAGAAATGCGAGCGTCTCTTCCAGGTGATCGAGGTTCTGGCGGTGCACCACCAGATTGGCGGTGAAAGCGATACGATGCTCGCGGATCCACGCTGCGAGTTCGACCTTGTGCGCATGCGACTTCGTCCCAGCGATCCAGTCGGCACGGTCCTGCTGAGAATCCTGGAAACTGAGCTGGATGTGGTCGAGTCCGGCATCCACCAACCGCGTTAGACGCTCCCGCGACATGCCCAGGCCGGAGGTGATCAGATTGGTATAGAGTCCGCGCTTGTGCGCCGCTCCGGTGAGTTCTTCGAGATCGGTGCGCGCCAACGGTTCGCCGCCGGTCAGGTGAAGATGCAACACTCCCATCCGCGCCGCTTCGCCGAAAACCCGTACCCAGTCTTCGGTCTTGATCTCGGCACTTGCGGCGGCGAGTTCCAGCGGATTGGAACAGTAAACGCAGTGTAGTGGACAACGATGCGTGATCTCGGCGATGAGTGCGAGAGGGTTGGGAGGCATCAGTAATCCACAATTCGCTTCTCGTGCAATTGCTCAAGGAAGGTGGTCGCGTCCTCGCGGATGCGTTTCCGGTCCGCGCCGAAATACTGCCTCTGCAATTCTTCGACAATCTCCATGAACGTGCGCTGACCATCGCAAAGCGCCAGAATCGCGAGCCCGGTGCCCTGCACTTTCATCGCGCCTTCGGGAAAGAGAACGAGCGGCGCTTCTTCGGTTCCGCCCCACTTGCATCCTACAGCCAGGTTTGGTTTGCTGATGTCGAGTACTGCCATGGTCAGTTCTCAATCCTGAATGCGCCAGGCGGCGGCCATCCCGGCTGCACGTAGGCGAAATAGAGCGCGTCGAGCTGCGCCCACAGGATGTCACACTTATCGCGCAACGCCTGAATTGCCTTCTCCTGCTCCTCCCGCGCTCTTGCATTGTCGTAAACGTAGCGGATTGCGAACGCCGCATCCTCTGGAGCCTGTTCCAGCCGGGCTTCAAAGTAGTCGAGACCGCCTGCGAGCCACGGATAGTGCTGGCGCAATCGATCCATGCGCAACGTGATCAGGTCGCGGGAGAACAACTCCGTTAGCGAAGAGGCGACCGCTTCCAATAGCGTGCGCGAGCGCACCAGATTGAGATATTCATTCACTACGTAACGAGTGGCGGGCAGCACTTCGCTTTTGCGGGCGACGCGCTCCGCATCGAGCCCAGTCGCTTCCGCCAGCTTCAACCACCGCGTCATGCCGCCGTCTTTAGAGTGGGCGTCGCCGTCATGATCCACGATCCGCTTCCGCCAGGCTCGGCGGAATTCCGGATCGTCACTGCGCGAGAGGATAATCGCGTCCTTGATCGGGATCACACTCTGGTAGTAATAGCGGTTGAGCGCCCACGCCTGCAGCTGCCCGCGGCTGAGCTTGCCTTCGTGCATCAGCAGGTGAAAGGGATGCCGGTGGTGGTAGCGCTCTTCGCCGACTTGCCGCAAGGCGGCGCGGAACTCGTCCATCGACAGCAGCGCACCGCGATCCGTGTTCACAGCGTGAAGTCGCATCCGTCTTCCGCCAGTTCCCATCCCGCATCGCGCACCGCGCGATGTTCCGCGCTCGCCTCGTTGAGCATGGGATTCGTGTTGTTAATGTGAATATACATTTTGCGCGGCGTGCTCAACCCCGCCAATTGTCGCAGGGTACCATCGTCTCCGCCGACTGGGATGTGACCCATCTCTTGAGCACACTGCCCGAAACCTTGTAGCCGAATCAACTCATCGTCGCTCCAGAAGGTTCCATCGAGCAGCAGAGAGTCGAGTGTCGCGAAAAGACCTTTCAATTCGGGAGTCAGTTGCGCAAGTTGAGGAAAGAACCCCAACGTTGCCCCTGATGACGACGTCAGGATCAACCCTACGACCGCTTCCTCCGATTCCTGTTGGGTCGCGTAAGCCGGGGTGTACGACGAAACCGCTACGGCAGAGCAACGGATGGCGCCGCCATCTCCGGTCAGCGACTGCAGAGTAAATGGTTCACCCGCTCGTATTGTTTGCCACTTAACCAGACCGCGGACCCGGTTGAGCATTCGAAACATGCTGTTCTCGTCACGCAGGATTTTGATAACGGATTCGGTAGCGCGCACGCGCAATGGCTGCAGCTCGCGCAGCAGCAGCAATCCCAAAACGTGATCCAAGTCAGCGCTCGCGAGGACCACCCCACTGATCGGAGAGTTGCGTCTCATCCAAGCGGGATGCAGGTCTGGCGAGGACTCGATTTGGGATCGCAAATCCGGAGAGGCACCGAGCAGAAACCACGGACCGTCGTGCGTTCTGACGGCAACTTGGGTCTGTGGGCGGGCCTTACCCCGGAACTGCCCGCCGCGCACGGCATGGCAGTTCGGACAGGCACAATTCCATTGCGGAAATCCTCCTCCGGCGGCGGAGCCGAGGATCTTCACCTGCATCAATTGAGATTACAGCTTTGCACTCGCGTAGGAGTTAATTTCGCAGCAGAGGGAAACTTCCTCAAAAACCGGAGTCGTCCAAACCATGATGTCCACCTTACTCGCGGAATATAAGCCTGCAAGGGGTGCAGGTTGAAAAGAGGATAGCATTGGCCGCCGGGCAAGGCCAGCGCTTTTTGGGGCAACCGCCGCGGCTGCCAAGTCCCTGAGAAAGCTCACAGTTGGCGGAGGTCCCTCGAAAAGGCGCGCCCCTGGCGGGAGCCGGCAATGCGGGACGAGCGGGTATTCAGCGGGATTCTCCGGGCATCCCAGTGGTTGTCATGGCCAGGCGA
>JACXTT010011295.1_pt1 | contig 11958 bp, 9 predicted proteins | sample 9270951 | NCBI WGS metagenome assembly JACXTT01 (sample SAMN15532306, study PRJNA645909) | rock metagenome | isolation source: weathered quartz diorite | place: Puerto Rico | collected 2017-06-21 | reverse complement strand
TCTGGAGTCAGCTGGTCATCGGGGACGGCGGAAGCCCCGCGTCGGGGGCCGCGCTGCGCTCCGACGCGTTTGTGGCCCTCGGCCTCGCGGTCGCGGCTGCCCTCTCGATGAAGGCGCCCGCGCTATTCGGACACGAGTTCAACGAGCAGTCGACCTTCTACTTTCGCAATGTCAGCCTCCTGATCCTGCCGCTTCTGGCGGGTTATTTTGCGTGGAAGCGCGGGCTGGGCGTCATGCGCACCCTGCTGCTCGTCCTGCCGTTTGCAGTCGGCGCGCTCTTCGCCAACGTCTACCCGTTCGTCGGCGGGCTGCGAAGCAACACCGCCATGCTGACCGCGCTGCACCTCCCGATCGCGCTCTGGCTGGCAGTCGGCGTCTGCTACGCCGCGGGGCAATGGTTCCGTGGCAACACGCGCATGGACTTCGTCCGCTTCTCTGGCGAGTTGTTCATCTACTACGTCCTGCTCGCACTGGGCGGCGGCGTGTTCATCATGTTCACGATACTGATGTTCAACGCGATCGGCATCAACGCCGAACCGCTCGTCCAGAAGTGGCTCCTGCCGTGCGGCATCGCCGGTGCGTTGCTGGTCGGTTCCTGGCTGGTCGAAGCGAAGCAAAGCGTGATCGAAAACATGGCGCCCGTGCTCACCCGCGTCTTCACGCCGTTCTTCACGACCCTCCTGCTCGCGTTCCTCGTGACGATGGCGTGGACCGGCAATCCCATCGACGTCAAGCGGGACGTGCTTATAGCGTTCGATCTCCTGCTCGTCCTCGTCGTGGGGCTCGTGCTCTATGCCGCCTCAGCGCGTGACCTGAACGCGCGACCCAACCTGTTCGACCGCCTGCAGCTGTTGCTCATCGTCAGTGCGCTGCTGGTCGATACGCTCGCTCTTGCTGCCATCGCCGCGAGGATTTCCGAGTTCGGCTTCACGCCCAATCGCGTCGCCGCGCTCGGCGAGAACATCATCCTGCTTGTGAACCTCGTGTGGTCCGCCGTTGTGTATGCGCGTTTCCTGACGGGCCGCGCCTCGTTTGCTGCGCTGGAGCGCTGGCAAACTGCGTATCTGCCGATCTACTCGGGCTGGGCCGCATTCGTCGTCATCGCGTTCCCGCCGCTCTTCTCGTTCATCTGAACGTGCTGCCATCCTCTCGCGCGAGCAAGATACACGCGAGAAGCGCGATGAGCATAGCGGTACGGGATTCGATTTCGGCTCGCGCAGCGATACGAGCGAGGCCGATGACTCGAACAAGTACCAACACCGCCAGCACCGCGCGTCTGCAGATCCATACCTCCAACGACGACTTATCGCGGCGGGATCGGATCCGCCGGGTCGGGCCAGAACACTCGCGACAGGTAATGCAGCGCGATACCGGCGCCCCACCGGTTGGGCGCGGTCCAAATAAGCAGCCCCAACACGACAGCCTCCATCGTCAGACCCAACACCGGATGTGATCGGACCACTCCGAAATAGATTAGAACGATGATCGCGGCTATGGGCAGCCGATCGCCGATGATGGTGAATGCCCACGTATCACCGGGGTTACGCGTGAAGACCAAACCGCAGGCCGAACAACGTTCAAATTGCGACCACCGCGAAAACAATCGCCCTTCGCCGCAGTGCGGGCAGCGCTTGCGCAACCCGCGCCCAAGCGCCGTGCTGATCAATTTCGTGCGGGCCGGCGTCATAACACGAAAGCGTGTGTAGGTTCCATGCGATCAGCCCGGAACCAAGTATGATTCACGACTCATTTCACAAAGTGCTCGCGACGACGTCGATGCCCGAGGTCTCTCGAGCACCCTGACCTCACCATGCCCGGAATGGCGGGGAGGACCTATGACGAGAAGGACGATCCCTTCCAGGGTTTTGCTCGTGGGCGTTACCTGCGCGATGGGGCTTCTGACGGCGACTCCGCTCGCGGCACAGACGAGCACGCTAATCATGAGCGGGCTGAACAATCCTCGTGGACTTGCGCTTGGGCCTGACGGGGGCATTTACGTCGCCGAGGCCGGCACCGGTGGCTCCGGGCCCTGCCAGATCGGTTCGACGAATCAGAGTCGCTGTTACGGACTGACCGGCGCCATCTCTCGATTCCTCAATGGCGTTCAGCAACAAGTTGTCACCGAACTTCCCTCCCATGCGCCTGCCGGCAGCAGCAATGAGGCGCTCGGGCCGCATGACGTCGGCTTTCAGGGCTCGACGATGTACGTCACGATGGGACTCGGCTTCGACCCGTCTTTGCCGTCGCGGCCTCAGTGGGGATTCCGCGGAGGCATGTTCGGCACCCTGCTGCAGATTTCACGTACCGGAGAGATCTCGGAGGCCGCCGACGTGTCGGCGTACGAGCGCGACGTGAATCCCGGCGGTGGGCCGCTCGACAGCAACCCGTTTGGCCTTCTCGTGCTGCCTACACTCCGGCTCGTGGCTGATGCTGGAGCCAACGCGCTGCTGAGCATCATCCCGAGCGGCCTGGTGAACACAGTCGCCGTGTTTCCGTCGCGCCCCACCCGATCGACGGATGCAGTGCCCACCGCTGTAGCCGTCGGACCAGACGGCGCGTACTACGTCAGCGAGCTGTCAGGCGTCCCGTTCACCGCGGGTGCGTCCAACATCTATCGCGTGGTACCAGGACAGGCTCCGACCGTGTTTCAAAGCGGATTCACGACGGTGACCGACATCGACTTCGGGCCCGACGGCAGCCTCTACGTCGTCGAGCACTCCACGGGGCCCGCATTCTTCGCCTTGCCCGGAGATATCGTAAGGATCACCGCAGGTGGCCAGCGGACAGTGCTGGTGTCCAACCTGAATCGTCCGACGTCAGTGCTCGTCGCCAGCGATGGCACCGTGTATTACACCAACAAGGGCACCACAGCGGGAGCGGGCGAAGTGTGGAGGCTGAGGCCCTGAGAGAGCGACACGTCAACCACAGGATCGGGTGAACTCAGAAGTCGATCTGGACGCCGATGCGTGCAATGCGCGCCGGGAGAATCGACGCGGGCTGGCGGAAGACGGCAAAGCTGGTATTTTCCGTCAGCACCGGATTCGCATTGAACACGTTGTTGATGTCCAGATTCACTTTCGTCCGGGTGCGCCCGAACCGCAGCACTTTGCCGAGCCGCAGATCGAGCCGATTCAGGCGATCGCCATAGATTGCACCCGGCGGAACGACGTTCACGGTCACGTTCGCCGACCCGCCCGCGAGCGGCCGGCCGAGCGACGGCAGGACGACGGCATTGGTCGCGACGAAGTTGCCGATCACCTGCGGTCCCGGGATGCTCGCGAGCGCGGCGCTGATCAGGACGTCGATCTTCGGGATCTCGTACGACCCGAGGAATTTCACCTGCGTCAGAAACGCCGACTGCTGATGACAGTACTGAGCGGGAAACTGCGCACTGGTATTGACATCGTTCAAGACGGGCAATCCCGTAAGGATCTCGGGCAGCCGCGCGGCCACTTCGCAGTTATCCATCAACGTGCGCCCGCTGCTCAATCCGCCCTGCAGGCTCACGCCGCCCTGTGGGCGCACGTTGAGAATCAGGTCGAAGCCGTCCCAGTGCTCAATCTGCTTCCCATAGTTCTTCGCGAACGTGATGTAGTTGTCGGCGGGTGTGCTGAACATCTCCTCCTTGATGTTGTACAACCCTCCGATGGTGTACCCGCCGCCGCCGGGCAGCCGCTGATCGCGCGGCGCGGTGATGCTGAATGCATCGAAGTCGCGTGCGGACCGCGCGCGGTCGTCGACGACATTGAAGTTGCCGTAAACGCGGCGGAAGTAACTGAGTTCGACTGACATGCTCCGGAGGACCTGCTGCTGCACGCTGCCGGAGAGTTGCCGGCTGTACATTCGCTTCCCCCAGCCCCGTAGAATCCCGGGATCGTAGGTGCTGCCGGGGCGCAGGCTGCCGAAGTCGGTGTTGTTGAGCGCGCCGCACTCGCCGTTCGCGGTGAAATTCAGCAGGTCGCAGTCCGGCCGGAAGTTGCGGTTGGCGTCGTTCCACGATCGATTGGCGCTTGTGACCACGCGCTGCGCTGGATTGAGCCCGTCGCCGAAGATCACGTTCGCGTCGTTGCCGCGAAGCGCCTGTCCCTCCACGTATTTGCCGAACGAACCCTTCAGCGCCGTCTTGCCGTTGCCGAAGAGGTCGTACGCGAGGCCGACACGCGGCGAGATGTCGTGCCATGAAATGCCGTCGGTCGATGGCAGCGTGAAATTGCGATTCGGCACGAGGGGCGCCGGTCCGATCCGCTGTTCCGGGAAGGAGCTGGCGAAGTGGTCGTAGCGCAGACCGTAGGACACCGTGGCGCGCTTGATGGTCCACCGGTCCTGCGCGTAGACACCGAGGTCGGCGTCCAGGTTCGCGAGCTGCAGGAACGGTGTGGCGTTCATCGTGATCTGGTTCGGCACGCCGTTGTTGAAGCGGTACCAGTACGGCGCGTCGAAGTTCATCACCAGATTCTTCTTGCCGCCGATGTTGTCGGAGACGCCGAACTTGTAGCTGTGTGCGCCAGTGATGTAGGAGAGCGCCACGCGGAACGGCGTATCGTGGCTCTTGTTCCGCATGTTCGACACCGTGGACGCGTGGTGCGTAATCCCGAGCGCCTGATCCTGCACACCGATCAGGTTCTTCGCGATCGCGTCGACGTTGTACGCGAAGACGTCCTCGATGGAATCGCCGACGTCGGGTAGCCCGAACGGGTGCGTCCGGCGGCTGTTGATGAAGCGGTGATAGACGACGGCTTCGAGCAGCATGCGCGACGTGAGCGGCGCCGTCCACTCGGCATTCCAACCGCCGTTCGGCCAGTAGCGCTGCGGCAACCCCGATTCGGCCGACACAATCGCGGTCGTAGCGGTCGAACACTGACACGTGTAGGTGTTCTCATACGCGAAGGCCAGCTTGTGAATCCTGTTCACCTGCCAGGTCACACGTCCAGCGCCGTTCCGCGTCAGCACGTCGATGAATGCCGGTTGGTCCGGATCTGGATCGTAGGCGAACGACGTCGGGCTGAAGGCGCTTCGATTGACGAACATGCCAGCGACCCAGTTCTGCGTTTTGTTGTAGAGAACGGTCCCGAAGAACCAGAGCCGGTCGCGCAGAATCGGACCGCCGTAGGCCGCATTGACCTCGCCGCTCCGCTTCACGTTGTTCGGCGTCCGCAGCCCGCGGTCCCGCAGCGCCTGCGTCAAATTGTGGCCGGCCATCCCTTCGTTGGTGAACGAGCTGATCACCAGGCCGCTGAAGGTGTTGCCACCTTCGCGCGGAATGAAATTCAGCCGCACACCCGACCCGCGTTCTTCGGTCGACACGGTGGCCGTCTCGACCGCCATCTCGGCGAACACGGCCATGTTCGGCACGCCCTGCGTGTTCGACCCGGTCTCGACCGTGGCGATCGACACGCCGTTGCGCAACATCTCGAGGTCGGTCGGGCGACTGCCATGAACGGTGAGAGCGCCGCCGCCGGTCGTCGGGCTGCCGGTGTTGCCGCCCACGTCCACCGTGCTGTTGTTGACGCCCGGAATCATCGCCGCCACGAACGAGGGATAGCGGTTCACCGGCGCGTTGTTGATGACTTCAGCAGTGAGAACGCGTTCGCGGTTGGAGCTCTGCACGTCAACGACGGGCGACTCGCCGGTAACCGTGACCGTTTCCTCGACCGCGCCGACTCGCAGTTCGGCATTCACGGTGGCGACAAATGTGCCGCTCAGCTCAATCGCTTCGCGCTTCACCGTGCTAAAGCCGGAGAGACCGAACGTCACCGTGTAGACGCCTGGCCTGAGATTCTCGATACGGTACTGGCCCGCCTCGTTGGTGGTGACGGACCGGACCTTCTCAATCAGCGCCGGACTGGCCGCCTCGACGCTCACGCCGGGGAGCACGGCTCCCGAGGTGTCGCGTACGACACCGGTAATTGATGCCTGTGCGTAGAGAAGAGAGGGGATGAGCAGGAGCGCAAGGGCGAAGCACGGGGTCTTCAGTCGCGACATACGACCTCCAGACGCGTGACTAAGGAGCGCGCATCATAGCGCAGGCCGCGGGGTTGGACCTAGAGCCCGCGGCGCCGTGGGCCTGTGTCAAGTTGAGATTGCGGCGAAGATCGCGTGGTAGATAAAGAATGCTTCACGTCGATTCCGCCCTGCTGGATCTCACGGAGTGGCTGTGCCGGCGGTTTCAGGTGCTCACCGGTCGCACCAACGTGTGGTTGGCCTTCCAATTGACCAACTTCAGCATCGTCGTGTTCTTTGTCTGGGCTGGGATGCATTTGGCGATTGGTGGCCGGTTGTTCCGGATTGCGCTGGCCGCATTCTGCGGCGGACTGCTTTATCTGCTCACGCAGACGCTCTTCAAGGTGCCGGTGGAGACGTACGAAAACAACGAATATCACCGCGTCTCGCGAGGACTGCGAAATCCCAGGCGCGTGCGCGACGCGCTGCTGCGCATCGCGTTCCTCACGTTCTCGCTGATGCTGTTCTTCCCGGTCCTGTTCGTCTACCGATATCCGCAGGTACTCGCCACCCTCAATCTCGGAGTGAGCAGCTTCATCGTTGCGCACGGACTCACGGTGCTGACGACGGTCATGTTGTATCTGCTGGCGTGCGATCCACTTCCCCCGTGTCGCGGGAAGGTGCGCGAGTGGTTGCGCTCGCTCGTTCCTGCGCGACGGGTTCCCGCCGCCGTGCCGGAAGAATAGGACCGGCCGTTACGATTTTCTAGGCCAGGACGGCCTCGTTGATCGTCCTCGCTGCTATCGCCCCCAAATCATCATTCGCGTCCGCGTGCGTCAGATAGGCGATGCCGAGTGCCAACGCCCAAGCGCGGCCGCGTGTCCACGTGTTGTTGTCGAGCCATCCGCCAGCGCCGCAGGTCAGGTCGCGGAACGACGATCGCGCTGACTCCCCCAGCAGCATCCACGCAACGGATAGGTCTGTCGCCGGATCGCCTGCCGTGAGATCACCGAAGTCGAGCACCCCGGAGAGGCGACCGTCGTGCACCAGCAGATTGCCTGGATGCAGGTCGCCGTGTATCCACATCGCGGCGCCCTTCCAAGGCCGCGTCGCACGCAAACGTTCCCACGTCTCGACGATCGCGGCATGATCGACACGACCAGCAATCGCAGAGAGGTGTTCGTGAAGCAGTGCGTCACGGGCATCCAGCGGAACGCCGCGCCAGGGATTTCGCGGAGCGCCGGGTGGCGCCGGTCGATGCAAGGCGCGGAGAAAACGGGCGAGGTCGGAAGCGGCCGCATGTTCATCGACCGGTGGCGAGACGATCGCTGTTTGACCAGGCAACCATCGCGTCACGCTCCAGTGCCAGGGGAATCCGCATCCCGCTCGGCCGATGCGAATCGATTCGGGAACAGGCAACGGCAGATGACGCGCGAGGATGGGAAGCCAGCGCTGTTCGTGTTCGATGAGAGGAGCCGATGCCGCGCGGCGCGGCAGGCGAACCGCCATGTCTTCGCCGAGCCGAAACGTCCGGTTATCCCACCCTTCGCTGGCCTCGACAATGGGAAGTGCGACGAGGTCGGGGTGCTGTTCCTCGAGCAGCGCGCGGACGAGCGCGATGTCAATCGGCACTTCCGCGGGCGGCGGCACGACCAATCTCGCATTATCCTCACGGAAGCCATGCTCTTCAATCGACGTCGGGCCCTGAGCCTGCAGGCGGTTCTGATTGTGTGTGCGCTGGTACTCGTCGGCAGGTGGTTGAACGCGACAAAGGTTGGGGGACAGCAGCCGGCCGAACCGTTTCGAATCGCCGGCAACTTCTACTACGTAGGGGCGAACGATGTCTCGGCCTTCCTGATCACCGGGTCGGAGGGGCATGTCGTGCTCGACGGCGGCTACCCGAGTACTGCGCGGTTGATCATGGCGAGCATCGCGAAGCTCGGCTTCGACATCAAGGACGTCAAAGTCCTCGTGAACTCCGAGCCGCACGCCGACCACGCGGGTGGACTGACGGTGCTCCAGCAGGCATCCGGAGCCGAGCTGTGGGCGAGCGAAGCGAGCGCCGACGCCCTCGCCTCCGGCGGAGACGACCCGGACATGTTTTTGCCTATGAGGGTCCTCGTCTGGCTTGGCGTCATCGGCCGCTATCCGGCCCCGCGGGTCAGCCACCGATTCAAGGACGGCGACACGATCCGCGTCGGGCCTATCGCGCTCACCGCGCACATCACAGCCGGCCACACGCGCGGATGCACGTCCTGGTCGTTCCCCGTCCGCGATGGTGATCGCGTGCTGAACGTCGTCAGCGTCTGCGACACGGGAGTGCTGGAGCTCCAGCAGTATCCAGAACAAGCGGCCGACCGCGAGCGCAGCTTGCGCGTGCTGCGAAGTCTCCCCGTCGACATCTGGGTCACGAACCATGCGAGAGCGTGGGGCAGATATCGCAAGTTCGTCGCAAGCGCCACCGCGAAGAACCCGGTCGACCCGTTTATCGACCCCGAAGGCTATCGGGCTCATATCGACAACGCCGAGGCGGAGCTCCGCCAGGGAAAAATGCACTAGTGATACGTCATAGCGGCCAAAACTCTGTGTAAACTCTGGGGCGTCACGATGGCCAGGAGGGGTTGACATGACGCGTCGACACGCGGTTCGCGGGGTCTTTGCAGCAGCAACGATTGCTCTCGGCGCGCTCGCGTCAACGCCCCTGATGGGCCAAACACCGACCACGAACACCAACGGTTTCGTGGTCGGCAGAACGGCTGATGGCCAGCCGGATTTCCAGGGGACGTGGCTCTTCTTCGACACGATTCCGTTCGAAGCGCCGGGAGGCACGCGCCTGCGAAAGCGGCCGGGCGATACCGTTGCGGGTGAGAACGACGCTGCCAGGCGGGCCGCCCCGGAGACGCCGAACCCGTTCTACGGCGAAGCGGCGCAGCGTGGGAAGAAGAGTAACCAAAAGGCGATGGTCGTCGATCCGCCAGATGGCCACGTCCCGGTCAAGACCGCTGCCGTTGACGCAAACGATCGGCTGACGGATTTCTTCTACGATTCGTACGCCAACATACCTTCCGGCACGCGATGCATCACACGTGGAATCCCCGGCTCCATGTTCGGGAGCGCGATCGACAACGCGATCCAGATCGTTCAGGGCCCCGAATACTTTTCAGTAGTTCACGAGTTCCTGCACGAAACACGAGTGATCCCGCTAAACGGGCGCCCTCATCTTCCGCAGACTATCCGACTCTGGACGGGCGACTCACGCGGACATTGGGAAGGCAACACTCTGGTCATTGATACGACCAACTACAACAACAAAGGGTCGGTCACCAATCACGGCGGCACGGGATACCTGCAGGGGATCCGTCAGAGCGAGGCCCTGCACGTCGTGGAGCGCTTCACGCTCGTGTCTCACGACACGCTGAATTACCAGGTCACCGTAGACGATCCGAACGTGTATGAACGTCCCTGGACGGTCAGCCGAACGCTGCAGCGCGATGACACGTACAGGATGTTCGAATACGCGTGTCATGAGGGCAATTTCAGGTTCATGACGATCACCCTCGGCGGAGGGAGGCTGCGCGACAGAGGAGCCACCACGGATGCTGTGGCGAGCGAGTCACGCAAAGCCGCGGAAGACGCGGCCCGCCAGAAGTAGCCCGCGCGGCCGTGATATTTTAGACGCCCATTTACGCGGCGACCGAGGGAGGCTCGCATGGGACGACGCGCAATTCACGCACTTGGGATGGTCGCGATCGCTGCGGGACTGCTCTGGCCAGCCACCGCGGCTGCCCAGACCACCAGACCTGCACCAGCGGCGATTCCGAAGACCGCGGAGGGACACCCGGATCTGAATGGCCTCTGGCTGTTTTTCGACCAGACGCCGCTTGAAACGCCCGGCGGGCCGACACGACGGCGCATCGGAGAAACGATTGAGACTGCCGGCTCCTCTGACGTCGCACAGCGCGCTGCACAGGAGCGACGGTCGGCGACTCGCGGCGGCGAGCAGGAAGTCAATCCCTTCTACGCAGAAGCCGCGATCCGTGTGAAAGAGAACGGTATTCAAAAACGTCCGTCGCTCGTGGTCGATCCCCCTGACGGCAAAGTGCCGGTACTGCCAGGGCCAGTCGCGAAAACCAACGAGAGGATGGACCATTATCAGGATTCGTACCTGTTCCTCAACCCGGCCGAGCGCTGCATCACCTACGGCGTGCCCGGCTCGCAATTCCCGGGCATCAACGCGTCATTGCGAATTCTCGAAACGCCGGACAACGTCGGGTTTGTCTATGAGTCGAATGGTCCGCGGATTATTCCGGTGGACGGAAGCCCGCATCTGCCGCAGAACGTGAAGTTGTGGAACGGCGATTCGCGGGGCCACTGGGAAGGCAACACGCTCGTCATCGAGGTCACCAACTACAACGGCAAGGTGCCGGTGACGCACAACCCGGATCGCCTCCAGGGCATCGAGCCGAGCACGGACCTGAAGGTCGTCGAGCGATATACGATGGTCGACGCCAATACCATCAACTATGACCTCTCCGTCAACGATCCGAACACATACGCACGGCCCTGGCGGGTCGCGTTTCAATTGCATCGCGACCACCAGGACTACAAGGTGTTCGAGTACGTCTGCCATGAAGGCAACTTCCGGTTCATGAACATCGTGCTCGGCGGCGGCCGCCTCAAGGACAAAGGGCCAGGCGCCGAAGATGCCGTGGCGAGCGCGACACGCAAGGCGGCCGAACAGGCGGTGCCGGCGGCGGCGAAATAGGCTAGTGACCGACTAGTTCCTCCTCGGTCCTGCCCTGCACCATCTCGATGCGGACGCCTCCTGGCGCAAAGACGAACCCGACCCGGAGATTTCTGACGCCGCGTGGCGCCTCTGTCTTCAGTCCCTTCGACGCGAGCTCGCTGACCTTCGCGTCGACGTTTGTCACAGCCCAGCCGAGGTGATCGATCGCGTGGCCCTGGCTCGGCGCGGCACTGTCGCTCTTATCCGCGAGTAACAACACCGTCGGATTCGTATATCTCACCGCGTCGACGCGTCCCTTCCACTTGATGCGCTCACCGCCGTAGGTGTCGAACAACCATTTCAATTCGGCGTCAGGATCGGCCACCCGGAGGTGGACATGATGGAACCCCACGGTCTCCGGATCCTGTAGAAGTTCGATGGTGATGCCGAATGGATCCTGGACGAACCCGGCTTTCGGCAGACCGGCAACCGTGCGTGCGGGCATGGTCACCTTCGCGCCTGCCGCTTCGAGCTCCTTCATCTTTGCGTCGACGTCCGGGACCGAGATGCCGATGTGATCGATCGCGCTTCCAGCGCTTGGCAGTGGGTTGTCGACTTTGGCAAACGCAAAGATCGTACGGCCCATCACGACACGGTCAGGCATGGAGCCGAGCTTTACCGGAAGGTTCTTCGCGTACCAGGCGACGGCGGCGGCCGGATCGGTCGCGTCGAAGTGCATGTGATCGTACGGGAAGGTTTCTGCGCGAAGCGCGGTTGCTGCGGCGACTGCGACAAGCAGCAATGTGGAAGCGAACACGTGTGGGTGCATACGGTCCCCTCTCTGACGGCTCATTGTCACACAGCCTTGTCCGGCACCCGCTTCCTCCGCACCTGGCCCTTCCGTGCGCCGTCCGACGCCCTTACACGGAGTCGATATACGATGCTCACATGCGGCGGACGCGGGCATCGGCTCGATGGATGCGGTTCGCACTGGCCTTTGCGGTGGCGCTGGGCCTGGCCGTCATGAGCCGCGCGGCACAAAGGTCCACCATCCTGATCGACGGACGAAACCTCCAGGTACCGATCAACCACGGACTCCCCGACAAGCCGCTCGGCTTCACCTTCTGCCGCCTGCGGTACCGGAACATCCCCAGGGCGAGAAAGACCGGATGGCGCGACGACTATCCGCAACCAGACTACACCGTCGTGGCACGTCTCCGGGAGCTCACGACGATGGAAATCCGACGGGGCACAACTGGCCACCCGATCCTTGCCGAGGTCGACCCCGAGGG
>JACXTT010011294.1_pt1 | contig 11959 bp, 11 predicted proteins | sample 9270951 | NCBI WGS metagenome assembly JACXTT01 (sample SAMN15532306, study PRJNA645909) | rock metagenome | isolation source: weathered quartz diorite | place: Puerto Rico | collected 2017-06-21 | reverse complement strand
GGCGAAACGAATCGCCGAGAGGAGCGCCGCGCAGGATCCAGCCGCCCGTCTCGAGATCGAGACCGTCGCCTTTCGTGGCCCCGGCGAACCAGAGCGTGTGGCTGGCGACCGTGCGCGGGCCGCCGCACACGTAGCCGGTGATCTGGCCGTCGTCGGCGCTGATCCCCACCCACGCGTCGCTGCCCTCGACCGCCCCCCCCCAGGTGCCGTCGTCCGGGCTGGCGCAGCCGACGGCGACCACCGCCAAGGCCGCGGCCACAAACCGGCGTGCCTCGATAATCTGAAGGATTATCATGACTTGGCGTGTAGCGCGCGCTCCGGGGCGCGTCACCTTAAACGGCCTTATTTCGGGGTCGGCGGGACCACCACTTCGTTGATGGGCTGCACGCTCGCGCCCGCCGGGTACGCGTACGACACGTACCAAGACAGCACCTGCGACGAAAACCCGCCCCAGCCCCACACCGTTACGCCGAACGGCGCGTCGCTCTTCATCTCGTGGCGGCCGTTGGTGCAGCTGCCGACGTTGGCGAAATCGCCGGTGACCAAATCGACGCGCGTGTACTCGAAATTGCCGAGCGGCGTCCAATTGGCGAGGTTGCCGGCGCAATCGAGGTTCACCGGCTTGAAGGAGTTGTCGACGTTCGAGCGCTTGCGCACCACGACCAGGCTCGTCTCCGGGTAGGTCGGATCGGTGAAGAACACGTAGTGGTCGAGGAACTGCTCGGTGGGCACGATGTTGACCCACTCGGGATCGCCCTCGCCCTGCGCCGAGCCGATGTGGCCCGCGCCGGTCATGTACTGCGCGGCGTAGAACGGGTGATCCTTGTCTTGGCTCTTCACGACGTACGGGCCCGTGGCCATGAACTCGAACACCTGCCCCTGCTTGAGGGTGGGCGGTGCGCCGGTGGGCGGCGCCGGCGTCCAGTTGAGTTGGGTCCCGTCGACCGCGCCGATCACCCGCCACGGGGGGCTCTCTTCCCCCATGGCGGTCTTGCGGTTCCGGTAGCGCACCATGGCGTACGAGCTGCCGAGCGCTTTGACGGGCGGAATTTGCTGGTGCGCGGAGTCGCACGCCTGATCGTTGGGCAGCACGTTCAAGCAGCTGGCCCCCCCCCAAAGGCCGACCGGCTTGGTGGACTGGATCGGGCTGCCGGTGAGCTCGGCCGGCTGGGTGATCTGCAGGTACTCGCCGGCCTTGAGCGTGTAGGTGACCGGCGTGTTGGCGGCCGACGCCTTGACGTTGGCGCCGCCGACGACCGCGACGTTGGGCAACAGCGTCACGTCGGTGCCGTCCTGGTAGGCGAGGATGTCGAGCGAGGGCGCGGCCCCCGCGAACGCGGCGATCTGGCTCTGCTTGTAGGCGTTGACGGCGATGTAGTTGGTGTCCCACGCGCTGGTCGGCAGGAGCAAGGTCGCGCTGGTCGCGGCCGACGGGCCGCCGCCGTAGGGCAGAATGGTGTACGCCACGACCGGCCGATCGGTCTTGATGTGGAAGGCGTTGCCGCGGCCGGTCCCGACCACGCCGACCTCGCCGTTGACGGCGGGGTTGATCGGGCAGGTGGGCAAGCCCGACGGCGACGGCTTTTCGTGGGCCAGGAACAGGATCGCCACCTCGTTGGGCGCCAGGCCGTTCGCGGCGTTGTAGGGCGTGTAGGTGATGTTCTTGCCCTGCCCTTGCGGCACGGCGATGAACCCCGCGGCGAGTTTGGCGCCGTTGCGGAACACGTCGATGTGCACCGGGACGCTCCAGGTGTTGGCGACGTAGGCGGCGAAGCAGCAGCCTTTGCCGTCGGCGATCAGATCCGGTTTCACCGCCCAGTAGTCGCAGCCGTACGAGCTCTTGGCCTTGTCGGCGGCGCCGCACGGATCGTTGCTGCACACCCCGCCGAGGCAGGCCTGGTCACCGCTGCAGGTGGTCACCAGATTGCCGTTGCAGTCGATGACCTTCTTCAAATCGGCGCTGCAGGTGCTGTCGCAATTCGTGCCGCCGCCCGCGCCGACGGTGAGCGTACCGGTGCCCGCGCCGCCGTTGCCGAGCGTCCCAGTGCTACCCGAGCCGCCCGAGCTCGTGCCGTTGCCGTTCGAGCCGCTGCTCGTCCCCAACGGAGTCTTCCGATTCGCCGAACAAGCCGCCGCTGTTGCGACGCCCAAAACGACGATAGCCCCAAGCCGAAGTACCGCGCCCACGGGGCGATTGTACCATCGAAGGCGGAACCACGAACGGCGAACGTGAACGGAGCGGCGAACCGGGAACGGTCGACGCGGAACGAGACGCGCCAGCCGAATTTCCTCGCGGGGCCGGCGAGACACACGTGTTCCAGAAGCATGGTCAACCAAGTGGTTGACCATCGACGAGAGCGCACACCTCCCCCGCCTAGCCCCTCGAATCGTTCGGGCCGAAAGGTCACGAACGGTGATGTTCGGGCCCTTACGAGCGACCGTGCGCCCGCGAAGGTCACCCAAAGTGACGTTCGAGGCTTCACGATGGGGGGCGCGGCGCCACCGCTGCCGCGGAGGTGACGGTCATTCCGGGGCTGCGCTGGCGGGAGGCGGCAGCGGATCGGCACCGGGGGCGGGGCGGCCGGCGAACTCGCCCATGGTGATGGCGAACATCACCAAGAGCACCGCGAAGCCGCTCGCGGCGTAGAGGCCGATGAGGCGCGTCTCGTATTTCACGTGCATGAAGTACAAGATGACGAGGCTCGCCTTGGTGCCGGCGATGCCGAGCGCGATCGGCGTGGCCATCGGGCCGAGCTCGGCGAACGCCACGTACACCGTAACCCCCGTGAGGCAGAGGAGCGTGGCGAACACCGCTAGATAGACGCGCAGATGATCGTGCTGTTCGTGGCGAGCCATGGGTCGGTTCCGTGCCAGTCAGTTTCGGGCAATCAGGTAAAGCAGCGGAAAGAGGAAAATCCACACGATGTCGACGAAGTGCCAATAGAGGCCGACGACGTGCACCGGTGACGAGTACTCCTTGGTGAACTGCCCCCGCCGATTGGCCATCAAGAGCCACACCATGATGCCGGCGCCGATGACCATGTGCGTCGCGTGCAATCCAGTGAGAATGAAATAGAGCAAAAAGAACAGCTGCGCTTCGCGCGCCCACGGTCCTTCGAAGTGGAAGCCGAAGCCGGGCACGTGATGCTCTACCCATTTGTGGTGGTACTCGTGCGCCTTGACGCCCAGGAACGCGAAGCCGAGCGCCATGGTGAGCATTACCCACATCTGGATGGCGGCCCGATCGCCCCGCTCGCCCGCGCGCACCGCCAGCGCCATCGTGAGGCTCGACGAGATGAGCACCACCGTGTTGAACGTGCCCAGCGTCACGTCGAGCTCGCGGCTCGCCGCGGCGAACGCCAGCGGGTAGGCGTGGCGATAAAACAGATACGCCATGAAGGCGCCGCCGAAGAACAGCACCTCATTGGCGAGAAACACCCACATGCCGAGCGTCACACTCGACTTCTGCTGATGCAGATTGTCGAAGTGATGGTACAGGGCGCCGGTCTTGGCGCTCATGCGACCTCCATGGAGTGCGCGCGCACGCTGGCGGGAGCGACGCCTTCTTCGGGCTCGTCGCCGGGGCCGCGGGTGACTTCCGGCTGACCGTCGAAGTTCTCGGTGGGCGGCGGCGAGCTCGTCTGCCACTCGAGTCCCTCGGCCTCCCAGGGATTGTCGACCGCGCGCCTGCCGTAGCGCAGCGACCAGAGCAAGTAGCCCATCGGCAACAGGTAGCCGAAGCCGAGCACGCTCGCGCCCGCCGTCGACATCACGTTCAGCACCTGGAACTCCTCCGGGTAGACGTGATAGCGGCGCGGCATGCCGAGATAGCCGAGCAGGAACTGCGGAAAGAACGTCAGATTGAAGCCGATGAAGATGGTGAACGCCGCGAAGCGCCCGAGCCACTCGGGGTAATGGCGCCCGAACATCTTCGGCCACCAGTAATGGATCCCGGCGAGATACCCCATCACCGTGCCGCCCACCATGATGTAGTGGAAGTGCGCGACTACGAAATAGGTGTCGTGCAGGTGCACGTCCATGCCGGTCGACGCGAGGAACAGCCCAGTCAGCCCGCCGATGATGAAGAATCCGATGAAGCCGAGCGCGTAGAGCATCGGCGTGTCCCACGACACCGACCCCTTGTAAAGCGTCGCGGCCCAGTTGAAGACCTTCACGGCCGAGGGGATCGACACCAGGTAGCTGAGAATCGAAAAGACGATTGCCCCGTAAACCGACTGGCCGCTCACGAACATGTGATGGCCCCACACGAGGAAACCGAATACGCTGATCGCCAGGCTCGACGCGGCGATGAACCGGTAGCCGAAGATGCGCTTGCGGCTGAAGGTGGGAATGACCTCGCTGATCACGCCCATGGCCGGCAAGATCATGATGTAGACGGCCGGGTGCGAATAGAACCAGAACAGGTGCTGGAAGAGCAGCGGATCGCCGCCCAGCGCCGGGTCGAACAGGCCCACGTGCAAGAGGCGCTCGACGCCGAGCAACACGATGGTGATGGCGATGACCGGCGTGCCGAGGATCTGAATGAGGCTCGTGCCGTACATGGCCCACACGAACAAGGGCAGCCGGAACCAACTCAGGCCCGGCGCGCGCATCCGGTGAATGGTGACGATGAGGTTGACGGCGGTGAGGATCGACGAGAACCCGAGAATGAAGATGCCGACCGCGACCGCGATGACGTTGTTGTTCGAAAACGACGTCGAATACGGGGTGTAGAACGTCCAGCCGGTGTCGACGCCGCCGTCCACCACCGCCCACGACGTGAACGACGCGCCGATGACGTACAAATACCAAGACAGGAGATTGAGCCGCGGGAAGGCCATGTCGCGCGCGCCCACCATGAGCGGCACGAGGAAATTGCCCAACACCGCCGGCACCGACGGGATCAAGAAGAAGAACAGCATCACGATGCCGTGCATCGTGAAGAGCTTGTTGTAGGTCTCGGACTGGAAGACGTCGCCCTGCGGCGTGAGCAGCTCGAGGCGCACCCCGACGGCGAACGCGCCGCCGAGGAAAAACGCCAGCGAGATGCTCATCAAATAGAGAATGCCGATGCGTTTGTGATCGACCGTGAACAGCCACGACTTCACGCCGTGCGCGACGGCGATGTAGTCGAGCTTCTTGCCGACGGGGGCGTTCATGGCTTTTTCTCCCGCGGCGGGGTTGGGGCCCCGCGCGCCGAAACAGCCGCCGAGGCGGAGGGCGCCGCCGACGCGGACGGCGCCACCGAAGCGGAGGGCGCCGCCGACGCGGATGGCGCGGCCGAAGCGGCCGGCGCGGCGCTCACCTCGACCTTCGGCGCAACCGTCGGCGCGGCCTTCTGGGTCGCCTGCAGCGAGCGGATGTAGGCGATCAGCTGAATGACCTTTTCTTCGTCGATTTGCGCCACGTACGACGGCATCACCGGCTGGAACCCGGCCACCACCTTCTTCTGCGGCTCGAGGATCGACTCGCGCAGATAGCTCTCGTCGGCCAGGACCACCTCGCCATTTTGCAATTGCACGGTGCTGCCGAATACCCCGCGCATGCGCGGGCCGCGGCCCTCACCGTCGTCTTTGTGGCAGGTCGAGCAGCCCAGATCGCTGAACAGCTTTTCGCCCGACTCGGCGAGCGATCCCTGGCCGGCTTGGCTGAGCCACGCCTGGAAGTCGCGCGGCTCCATGACGACGACTTTGCCAATCATGCCGGAGTGCTTCGTGCCGCAGTATTCCGCGCAAAAGAGGTGGTATTCGCCGGCTTTGGTGGGTTGGAACCACATGGTGGTGTAGCGGCCGGGCAGCACGTCGGTCTTCACGCGGAACGCCGGCACGTAGAAGCTGTGGATGACGTCCTCGCTCGTCATGGTGAGCTTCACCGCGCGACCGACCGGGACGTGCAGCTCGTTGATCTCGCGCCGCCCGCCGAGGTGCTGCGCCTTCCACATCCACTGCTTGCCGACGATGTACACCTGCATCGCGTCGGGCGGCGGCGTGGCCATCGCCGCGAACAGCTTCGCGCCCCAGTAGAAGATCACCAAGAACACGATCAGCGGGCCGCCGATCCACGCGTACTCGATGCGCTTGACGTCGGCCTCGTCGACGCCGGCGCCGCGCATGGCGGCGCGCTTTTCGCCGCGCGCGCGGTAGCGCACCGCGAACGCGAACAACAGGCCCGCGAGCAGCAGCGCCGTCGTGAAGCTCAGCGCGCACAGGAAATAGAACAGCGAGTCGACCTCGCCCGCCATGACCGACGCGCCGGCGGGAAACAGCCAACGAAGCGGGTTCATGGCGCCGCCTCCCCGCCGCCGCATGGGCGGCGCGCGTCGCGATGAGGCGTCAGCCGAACAGCCTGGCGCTTGCGCTCGCGCCGCACGTTGAGGCCGATGAACGCGCCCAGCGCGGCGACGGTGAGCGCGCCGCCGAGCCGCACCGCGCCGATCGCCCCGGCGCTGTAGCTGCCGGTCTCGGGGTCGTAGCGGTAGCAAAGCAACATCAGCTCGTCGGACAGCGCGCCGACCTTGCCGGCGCTCGCTTCGACCAGCGCGAGGCGCAGATCGCGCGGCGAATATTCGGTCCCGAAGAAGTAGCGCGCCACGTGGCCGTCCGGAGTCAGCACCACGATGCCCGCGGCGTGCGCGTATTGACCCAGCGCTTCGTCGTATTGGTAGCGAAAACCCACGGCGTTGGTGAGCGCGCCGATCGGAGCCTCGTCGCCGGTGAGAAAGTGAACGCCGTTCACGGTCTCGGCGTTGGGCGGCGCGGAGCCGGGCCGCTGCTGCGCGCCGTTCGCGTAGAAGCGCAGGTACTTGTCCTTTTGTTTGGCGGCCGTCTCGGGGCGCTCTTTCGGGTCGAAGCTCACCGCCAAGACGTCGTAGTCGCGGCCGGGCTTCAGCTCGAGCACGCGCATCGCCTGCACCAGGCCGGTGAGGACCTGATTGCACAACATCGGGCACGAGTTGTAGACGAGCGCCAACACCACCGGACGCTTGCCGAGCGTTGCGCCGAGCGTCACGTCGCGGCCGGCCTCGTCGCGGAATTTCAGCGCGCTCGGAATTACCGCGCCGATGCGCTGCTCGAAGCGGATGGTCTGCAGCTGCTTGGGCGGCAACTTCGAGCCCGCGGCGGCGGGCGCGGCCAGGAGGAGCGTCGCCATGGCGAGGGCATGGAATCCGGCTTTCGCCGGAGTGACGGAGGTGGTCATCGCGCGCCCCCCTCCACGGGGGAGGGGTTGGGGCCCCGCCCTCCCAAATCATCGGGCGGCTCCAGCGTGCCGTCGCTCGGCACGGTCGCCGAATCCACCGCGGGCGGAGCTTCGCGCGCCGGCAGGCCACGCTCGGCCAAGATGTCGATGGCGCGCGCCACCGGGATGCGCACCACGCGCCGCTTCTGGTCGACCCAGCCGTAGCCCTCGAGATCGTTCTTCTCGGCCTCGCGCAGCGCGCGCAGCCCTTCCTCGGGGTGCGTCTGCAGGCGCGGCTCGGGCGGCGAGACCGGCAGCTCGGTGGCCATCGGCGCGGGCTCGTTCGTGCCGGCGAGCGCGTCCTTCGCCATCATCCGCGAGAACGACCACATCGCGCCCATCACCACCACGGTCGCCACGCCGAGAATGGCGGCGAAGCGCAGCACCGCGCGGTGGGCGATCTCGCGATCGTCGTGTGCCAGCTCCGGCGGAAGGCTCGGATCCGGCTCGGGCGGCGGCGGGTCGGAGCGCTCCACCGCGCGCTCTTCGGTGCGCTCCGGCGCGCTGTCGCGATCGCGCTCGCGACCGCGGCTCGACGAACGCGCGGCGGGCGCGGCGGCTTCGGAAGCGTCGCGCTTCTTCTTTTTCTTCTTCTTCTTCTTGACTGGCTCTTCTTCGCTCACGGCGCCACCTCGAGCTCTTTGCGAACCAGCCGTTTCAAGAAGAACCACAGCCACACCCCGCCGAGCCCGACCGGCGCGGCCACGTCGAGCAGGCTGGCGGTGAAGCCCTGGTGATGGAAGTTCGGGCCGATGACCCAGTAATTCTCGACGAGGCGCATGACCAAGATGCCCGCCGCGATGGCGCGGAGGATCTTCGGGCGGCGTTTGCTGCGCTTCGACACCAAGAGCAAGAACGGCACCGCGAAGTGCAGCACGATCAGCGCGATCGACAAGTACTGCCAGCCGTTGTTCGAGCGCCGCACGAAATATGGCGCGTTCTCGGCGATGTTGCTCGCGTACATGATGAGGTACTGCGAGTAGCTGAAGTACGCCCAGATCATCACGAACACGAGCAACAGGTTGCCGAGGTCGTGCATCGCGTCGATCGGGATCTCCGAGTCGCGCGCGCTCGCCTCGAGCAGCAAAATGCTGACCACGAAGGCGATCGCCGAGAGCAGCTGCCCGACCATGACGATGGCCGAGAACATCGTCGAGCTCCAGTACGGATCGAGCGACATCAGCCAATCGATCGCCGCCACGGTCATCGACAGCGCGCAGAACAACAGGCCCGGCCCCGAGACGACGCGCAGCTGGGCGCTCGCCGGCTTGCCGAGCCCACCGTCGAGCGCGCGCTTGTAGGCCACGGTCGCGAGCGCGCTCCACAGCGCGAACAGGATCACCGCGCGGATCGCGAAGCCGGGCACGTTGAGGTAAAGCGCCTTGCGCACCAGCAGCGCGTCGTTGGCGGCCTCGGGACGCGCCCACGGGTAGAGCACCTTCATGCCGGCGAGCAGCGGCACGAACATCACGCCGAGCAGCGGCAACGTGCTCGACGCGGCGATCAGCGGGCGCCGCACGGCCATGCCCCAGCGGCCGCCGGTGAGCGCATGGATCATCTGCACGGCCAGGCACCCGAAGGCGATGCCGAACACGAACACGAAGCCGAGCAGGTACGAGCGGAAGAACTGCTGCCGCACGTCCGGGCCGAACGCCGCGAACCCGACCGCGCACGCCGCGAGCCCAGCCACGCCGATGCGCAGCGCGCGCGCGCCGATGCGATCCACCGCCGCCGTCCCTGCCGCGCTCATTCCACGGCTCCTTGTTTGGCGAGCTCGGCCACGGCGTGGTCGCGCTCGGCCTCGGGCAACGCGTCGAGCTCGGCGTAGTGGGCCAGCTGCAGCGCGCGCACGTAGGCCAAAATCGCCCAGCGGTCGCGCACCGGAATTTGCCGCGCGTAGGCCGGCATCGAGCCGAGCCCGCGCGTCACCACGTCGAACAAGTGCCCGACGGCCGCGTTACGGAGCTTCACGTCCCACAGCGCCGGCGGGCGCCGGAAGCCGCGCCGCACGATCATGCCGTCGCCCGCGCCGGTGCGCGAATGGCACGGAGCGCAGAAGATATCGAAGCGCTCGTGACCGCGCTCGAGCATGGCGCGCGTCACGGGGTAAGGGAACACGTCCGTGAGATCATCGGCGCCCCCTCCCCGGCCCTCCGCCGTGCCGGGGGAGGGAGGAGAAGCTTGGCCCTCGGCGTTCGGAGCGGCGCGGCGCCCTTCGTAGAGCAGGCGGTCGTCGTCGAGATGGCCGCGCGCCACGGTGCCGTCGACCGGATCGCGCGCGCCGCGGCCGTCCGCGAACAGCGTGCTCTCCTCGAGCGGCTCGATCTTCGGCTGATCGTGCATGTCCTGCCGGCAACCCACCGCCAGCGCGAGCCCGAGCCCGAGGCCGAGCGCGACTCTTCCTCTTCCTTTACGCCGGGACGTCGGCCACATGGCTCGCCTCCAGACCTTGGAAGAGCTCGGTGAGCTCGTCGCGATCGAACTTCGGATCGGTCGCCTCGACGCACAAGAAGAACGCGTCGCGCGACGCGAGCGCGAACTTGGAATCGTTGAACACCGGGTGGTACGGCGTCGGCAAGCGGTTCAGCGCCAGCATGCCAAACACCGCGCTCAGCACCGAGAACAGGATGGTGCACTCGAAGGTGACCGGGATGAAGTACGGCCAGCTGTGCAGCGGGCGGCCGCCGACGTTGAGCGGATACTCCTGAACGGCGATCCAATACTGCATCAAGTAGCCGCACACGCACCCGACGATGCCGCCGCACAGCACGATCCACGGCAACTTCGACGGCGGCAGGTGCAGCGCGTGGATCACGTCGTGGCTCGGGAACGGCGTGTAGGCGTCCATCTTGCGATAGCCGCGCGCGCGCACCTTGCCGATGGCGGCGATGAGCTCGTCGACGCTCTTGAACTGCGCCATCACGCCGTAGATCTCGTCGCCGATGGCGGAGACGCTGGCTGGGGCGGCGTCGCTCATGTCAGGCGACCTCCTCGTGCTCGGCCTCTTCGGCGTGCTTGTGCGCGCCGGGCAAGAGCGTGCGCATCTCGAAGATGCTGATGAGCGGCAAGAAGCGGATGAACAGGAACAACAGCGTGAAGAACAAGCCGATCGTGCCGACGTACGTCAGCCAGTCGTAGCGCGTCGGGATGTACATGCCCCAGGCGCTCGGCATGTAGTCGCGGTGCAGGCTGATCACGATGATCACGAAGCGCTCGAGCCACATGCCGATGTTCACGCTCATGCACACGCAGAACAGCGCCGTGGTGTTGTCGCGCACGCGCTTGCTCCACAGCGCCTGCGGAATGACGATGTTGCACAGGATCAGCGACCAGAACATCGGCGCGTAGGGCCCGGTGAAGCGGTTCTTCATCAGGTACAGCTCGGTCTCGGAGCCGGAGTACCAGGCCATGAAGATCTCGCTCGCGTAGCCGTAGCCGACCACCCAGCCGGTCACGAGCATCACCTTGGCCATGTTGCGGATGTGCCGCTCGGTGATGAAGTCGTAGAGGTTGAAGATCTTACGCACCGGCAGCGCCAGCGTCAGCACCATCGCGAAGCCCGCGTAGATGGCGCCGGCCACGAAGTACGGCGGAAAGATGGTGGCGTTCCAGCCGGGCACCTGCGTGACCGCGAAGTCGTAGCTGACGATGGTGTGCACCGACACGACCAACGGCGTGGCGAGCCCGGCGAGCAGCGCGTAGGCGGTCTCGTAGTTGTGCCAGTGCTGCGCCGAGCCGCGCCAGCCGAGCGCGGCGGCGCCGTACAGGGTGCGCGCCAATTTGTTGGTGGTGCGGTCGCGCAGCGTGGCGAGATCCGGAACCAGGCCGATGTACCAGAACAAGAACGACGTCAGCGCGTAGGTGGAGATCGCGAACAGGTCGAACAGGAGCGGGCTCCTGAAGTTCGGCCAGATGTGCATCGTGTTCGGGTACGGCGTGATCCAATAGAGGAGCCACGGGCGCCCGACGTGGAAGATCGGGAACATGCCCGCGCACGCCACCGCGAACAGCGTCATCGCCTCGGCGAAGCGGTTGATCGACGTGCGCCAATCTTGGCGCAACAGGAACAACACCGCGCTGATCAGCGTGCCGGCGTGGCCGATGCCGATCCACCACACGAAGTTGACGATGTCGGTGCCCCAGGCGTTGGGCTGGTTGATGCCCCACACGCCGATGCCGCGCACCAGCACGTTGCCGATGGCGTAGAAGAAGCACATGAGCAGCGCGAACGAGGCCGCGAACCCGCCGAGCCACCACAGCGAGCGCTGGCGATCGCTCTGCAGCACGATCGAGGCGATCGAGTCGGTGACGCTCGCGAAGGTGTGCCCGCCCTCGATGACCGGAGCGGGGACGTCCGTCGTGGAAGCCGGCGCGGATGCGGGCTCGGACATCAGCCCTCCTCCTTTTTCGGCGCGGCGGCGGCGGGCGCGAGCTTGGGGTTCGGATTGGTGAGGCGCGCGAGGTAGCTCGTGCGCGGCAAGGTGTTGAGCTCGCCGAGCAGCACGTAGTTGCGCGGCTCGGCCTTGCGGCGGCTCACCTTGCTCTTGGCGTCGTTGATGTTGCCGAAGGTGATGGCGCGCGCCGGGCACGCCGCCTGGCACGCGGTCATCACGTCGCCGTCGCGGATCGGGCGGTCGTGCATCTTGGCGTCGACGCGCGCGTAGTTGATGCGCTGCACGCAATAGGTGCACTTCCCCATCACGCCGTACCCGCGCACCGTGAC
>JACXTT010011293.1_pt1 | contig 11959 bp, 10 predicted proteins | sample 9270951 | NCBI WGS metagenome assembly JACXTT01 (sample SAMN15532306, study PRJNA645909) | rock metagenome | isolation source: weathered quartz diorite | place: Puerto Rico | collected 2017-06-21 | reverse complement strand
TCTCAAAGGGGTTTGGGTTGCGGTGGCGGCTGGTCAGCGAAGCGCCTGGGACATCCCTCAAAAGGAGTTTGCACGCAGTGGCAACGATAGAGCTGTGATCGTAGATAGTGTGATCAATTGTGCCTGCCGGGATGTACGGAGAAATCAGGACGGCAGGAACGCGGACGCCCAGGCGGGTGAAATCAAATGCAGGATCGAGGGAGCTTGGATCGCCAGCCCATTTTTTGTCGTCGGGATTGACGGCGGACGGAGGAGGAACGTGGTCGTAGAAACCGCCGTGCTCATCATAAACGACGACCAGCAACGTGGATTCACGCAACGCCTGATTTTTCCAAATCGTATTGAATGTATCGCGAATCAGAATCTCACCCTGCTCAACGTTGTGGTCCGGATGCTGATCGCTCGCCGAGAAAAACGTGTTGTTAACCGGATCCTCTCCGTTCGCATAGCGCGGCTCAATAAAGCTGTACGCAGGCAAGCGGTTGTGGCTGCAGTCGGAGAGAAAATCGTCAAAGAGGCCGAAGTAGCGCCCCTGATTCATGAGCCCTTTGAACGTCATGGCCATTGTAGAGTCGTGGTAATAGATACGGGCGTCGACGTTGTTCTCCGCGAGCAACTCGTAAATCGTTTTGGACATCCCGAGCCAATCAACTCCCATATCCACACGGCCTACAGATGTGGCACCGTGAGCGTAGGCTTGATTTGGAAACGTCGGGCCAGGCACAGACGAGAACCAGCGATCGCAAACAGCAAATTGGCGGGCGAGTGTCGCGAGAACAGGCACTTTGTTCGGCGAGAAGCACTTCATGATGCGATGCGCACTCTCGGGGTTGTGGGTCTTTCCTTCATAGCTAAGCATGAAGCCGTTCATGGTTGGGTCATGCGAAACGGGCGTTTTCGTGCCGCCGTAAAGTTGTGTGAGCGTGTCAAAGAGAGCGTAGCCAGGGCTAGGAGTGAAGTCGCCAATATAGCGCGCATCGGCTGCGACTTGCACGAATTCCCCCGTTGAATCACGGTTTCCCTCCTGACCCGTCAGTCCGTCAATTTGCCATGTGGGCGTAGCTGAAAAACCCAGCATGTGGTCGAACGAGCGACCGGACATCATGAGGACAACGATATGCTTGAGATTCTCTAGTCCGGTGGACATGCGGGGTCTTGAGGCCGAGACGGCGTCGGCTGGCGTTCGAGAGTTGGGATGCTTGTCCTGGAGCAGACTCCGCGTCTGGCGGCGAATTAGATCGCGAAGTTGGTCCTCTATTCTGCTACTGGTAAATAGTCTCTTGCTGAATAGCCAATTGCGATGATTTCCGATATCAATTAGACCAGTCCGGGTTGTCTTGTCACGCACCGAGATCTTAAGGATGGCCCCGTCTCGTAGGAGTTCGTCCAACGCAATTGCCCATTGAACGCGCGTAAACGATCTCGCTATGTCATCCAGGACGCAATAAAGTCGCGCCGTCGTCGCGGCGAGCCAGGTCTGTTGTTCGGATGTCTGGAATATCAAGAGTGCTTCAGGATTATCGGCGTGCTCGCGAGTCGTATCGAAATACTTGGATTCGCGAACCGTGTTTACAATCTGCGACGGAGACTTGAATTCATCTCGACCTAGGAGAAATCTCCGAATATCCATTGTTACTGGTCCTCCGGAGTTTGCTTATCTTCTTGCTGTTCGCGCGTAAATGAGTCGATAAGCCGCGGCAAGATCAGTGGCCAGCCGACGCCCACACCGATGCACGCCGCCCGCGTAAATTGGACTATGCTTCCTGCTGATCCAAGAAAGCCTCCGAAACCAGCCCCCACACCCCACAGGCATATTAGTCGGACCGCGTTTAAAGGTCGGCTGTAAGTTAAGCTGAAGAAGGAATGTCGGCGAACCAAAAAGACAACTGAGTCTAGCAAAACCGCCACAACGCCCATAAGAGCACTGCCCGCGGTGAAGACCAAGATTGCTGAGCCGTGGTACGAGTCGGAGACGCGACCCGTATTGCCGAGCATGAGTTCCCAAAGGGCCTGCCAGAAAGTCATGCTTTCTTTTCCTAAGGTAGTCTCGTCAGATTGCCGATGCATAGTCACACATTGGCTTAGAAAGTCAATGCTTTGACCATATGTGGACCAAAAGGCGATTTACGGCGAGTTCCGCAGTGTGGTTACCGTCGCGTACTTCCTGCCCAAAAGTTGGCACGCGTTCGAACGTCTTTCCATCTCGCAGCAGACGTTGCACTTATAATTCATTGACAAATAGTAACTCTGTGATATAATGGAATTTTCGATGGAGCGCCCGTGGTTCGCGCTCGCAGTCCTATGCTCGCCCGCTTGGAAGCCCCTCAGACCCTTCCGAGCGCATCCCGCCCCCAGCCGTTACCTTCTTGCAAACAGTCCGCTCTCCTAAGTCCTTTCCCTGCTTCACTTACAAACACTTTGCATCATTCTGATTCCACGGCACTTATATCTCACTTGTTTTCACATTCTTGCGCACTCTTTTGCTCTCACCAAAATGCTATCGCCCGCGTTTTCAATCGCTTGCGCACTCTTTGTGCAAAACACCGGGGTGTGGGTACCCTCAGCTTCACAAATCAAAAGCTTTTCTTGAGCTTTTCGTGCTGTGTCTCCGCCATACGTCCCTCCCACTTGGGAAAACCGCTTACACCGTCCTGCCGAAATGTGCTTACCTTGGAGCTTGCCGGGACGTTCGCTGTGACACTTGCGAGTGGCGCAAAAAGCGGCGGACGGAAATCGGGAGGAAGAGATGGCGACACCACAGGCGGGAATTCATATTACGGATCCACAGGCGTATCGGGAGAAGTTGTTCGGGCTCGTAGGCGATCAGGAACCGCTGGAAGTACTGGGGCAGACGGCCGGGAAGCTGGAGGAAATTGTGCGGAAATATCCGGCGACGGTGCTGCGGGCGCGCCCTTTTGCAGGGAAATGGACGCCGAATGAAGTGCTCGGACATTTGACGGACAGCGAATGGGTGTACGGCTACCGGCTGAGGCTGATTCTGTGCGAAGAGAATCCGACGATTCTGGGCATGGACCAGAATCTGTGGGTGACGGGCCAGCGGCATAATGAGCGCGAGCCGGCGGAGCATGCGGAAATGTTCCGCAGGATGCGCGAATACAATCTGGCGCTGTGGAGGCAAGCGACTCCTGAAGACATGAAGCGAACGGGGATGCACAACGAGCGCGGGCCAGAGCCGCTGGGTTTGATGCTGCGGATGCTGGCGGGGCATGATTTGTCGCATTTGGAGCAGTGCCGCCGGTACGCCGAGGCGGCGGAGAAGATGTAGAGGCAGAAGAAAAAAGAAGAGATTATCGCGCGGAGACGCAGAGAAAAGAGCCGATCTGAAGATCGGCCACTACAAAGAGAAAGCAAGACAAGAAAAAGCAGATCCCTCGACTTCCCCAGCAGAAGGCGCGTGCTACGCTCGGGATGACAACGAGCGGCAGTTACTCGGCGGCGGCGCAGGTGAAGTTGGAGGCGTCGTTGGGGTCGCCTGAGCCTTTGTATTTGGCGGATTGAGGATAAGGGCAAAGAGGGCGCGCTAATTTAACTGTCTTGGGATCGCCGTCATATTTTGTGGCGATGAAGGAAGAGGGAGCAGTTCCCTTTTCGACCCACAGTTCGAGGGCGGTTTGGACGTTGTGCTGAGCGTCCTTGGGGCCGGGGGAGTTGAGCGCGCCGAAGGAACCGGGGCCGGGACCGCCGTCACAGTGTTGCACGCCGGGAAGCATGTAGAGACGAACGAAAGAATCGGTTTCCCCGGCGCCGAGCTTGGCGCGGACGGCTTTCCAATAATCAATGGTATTGAGTGCGGAGATGGCGGGATCGTTCCAGCCGTGATAGATGATGAGTTTTCCGCCGTGCGCGCGAAACGGCGCGAGATCGGGATCGGTGGCGTTGAGAGTTTTTGACGTCTTTTCGTCTGCGAGTCTTACAGCTTGCGTGAAGTTGGCAGTCTTTGTGTTCCAGTCGCGTTTTTCGTAGACCATGTTGGCGAAATAGCCGTAAGTGAATGCGCCGATGAGGCTTTTGCCTTTTTGCTCGCCGAGAATCCAGAGGAGCCAGCCGCCCTCGCCTTCTTCAGCTCCGGGGAGGAAGCCGGGAAAGACTTTCTTTCCATCCTTGTCGTGCGGGCCTTCGTAGATTTTTTTCAGCGCAGTGATTTGCGGCTGCGTAAGGCAATCGTTTGCGTCGCCGTTCTTGCAAAGCATCGCTTCAGGCTTGAAATGGCACCGGCGTGGGTCGTTCAGAATGCCATCGGCGACGCCGTCCTGGGCGTCGCACGAGGCGTTCACGGCTTTGGCGATCACAGGGAGTTTTGCGGCGGGAATGTAGCTGGCGTCGTCGTTGAGAAGCGCCTGCTCGTCCCACAGGCCGCTTGAGACGAGATGCGACCAATAGTTCGCGGGCGCTCCCGCGAGAATGCCGTTGTAATCATCGGGAAAACGCTGCGCTTCCATGAGGGCCTGGCGGCCACCGTTCGAGCAACCGAGAAAATAGGAATATTGCGGGGCATTGCCATAACGCGCGCGAATGAGTTCTTTTGCGACGACGGTCATAACGTGAATTGCGCGGTAGCCGAAGTCGGTGACTTTCTCCGCGTGGCCGACAGCCCAGGAGGCATCCGTGCCTTCGGCGGAGTGGCCAGTGTCTGTATTTGCTGTGGCGTATCCGGCGAGAAGCGAAGCGGCGAGATCGAAGTAGTCGATTTGGCCGGCGAAGCCGCCGTTACCGTGGGCCTGGAATTTTCCGTTCCAATCTACCGGCTGGATGGGGAGCCAGACTTCGATGCGGATGTCGCTGTCGGAGGAGGGAGTGACCTGGGCGACGACGCGGCAAAAGGCGGGCAAGGATTTGAAAAGCTTTTCGGCGTTGGGCAGCCAGGGCGGGAGTGGGGTTGGAGATTTGAAGGTGCCTGCGGGGACGGTTTCCGCGGCGAGAACTTTTGTTTGTGGGAGGGAGAGTTTGGCGAGGGATTCGCAAGGTGGAGGCACCTGGGCGTGGGAGATCGAGGTAAGCGTGATCGAAAGAAAGGAAGCTGCCAGGAATTTTTTCATTGTTTTGTACTCCAATCCAAAAAGAGGGGAAAAACATAACACAGAGGGCACAAAGTTCGGAGCACAGAGGGCACAGAGCCAGAAGCGAAGAAAGATTTCATCGCGCGGAGGCGCGGGGGCTCAGAGAAAAGCAGATCCCTAGCTGCGCATGCCTGCGGCAGGCAGGCACCCAAAGGCAAGAGAAGAAAGCACCGCTAAAAGAACCGATCTTAAGATCAGCCACTACAAGGAAAACGAAGAGGAAAGAAAAAAGGGCCGTCCCGGAGGACGGCCCTACAAGGGAAATCGGGCGAGCGTCAGGTGCTGGCGGGAGACTGGAGCCAGCGAAGGACTCGATGGAAAGAAGATGTGCCGGTGGTGATGGTCATGGGAGATTTGAGCCAGCCCATGAAACCGAGACCGGAAGAGACCAAGTGAATGGGATTGTCACGTGAAGTGACAAAGGCCGTGGCGGGCTGCGACTGAGCCGGAGGCAGCCAGTAGGGGCTAACTTCGGCTGCGGTGCGCGGAGGTGCAGACGCTTCCGAGTGGCGTTCGGGAGCAGGACCGGAAACGGAAAGCTTGAGAAGAGCGCCGACCTGTTCCTGAGAGGCGCGGAGGGTTTTCAAGATTCTCTTGGCGAACCAAATCGCCGCGAACAGAAAAGCGAATTGAACGAAGAAGCTACCGAGCTGGTACCAATTGTTTTGCATCCAATCGCCGAAATCGCTCATGGGCGTACCTCTTCCAGAGTTGGGACTGGGATAGGGTCAATCTACAAGGCGGTGGGGACGGAAGAAACTGGCTTGAAGGACAAGAAAGGGACGACTGTACAGAAGGGGTAAAGGCTTGAACCGCGGCCAAGAAAAAAGGCCCACTCCCGGAACCAGGAGTGGGCCGATTGGAGATTAGAAACCGCTAAAGATTCCAGAAGGAGGCATCGGGAGTTTCGAAAGCGAGCCCGACGTCCCAGGCTTCGTGATCGCGCCAAACGACTTGGGCTTCGGCGGCGCGTCCCGTTTTGGGATGGATGAGTTTTACACGCTGATGAAGCGGGAGCGGAGCGCCGACGATGGCCATGCAGCCCGAGTGGCTGACGTCCACAGTGACGCCGTTGGCGCGCTGGAGTTCTGAGCCTTCATCCCATTCGATCTGAAAACGGACTTGAGAAATGATGCGCTTATGCGTGCGCATCTTGGCCCAGCGGTCTTCAATATTCGTCTTGATGGGTCCGGCGATTATCGTATTGATTGCCATGGACTACCTCACTGCGAAAGAGGTGTACCGGGGAGGGGCAAAGAGTACGGTAAGCCCTGTGGGGGGAGACGGTCAATAGTACTTATGCAAAAAAAGAAACACGGGACGGCGCCCAGGGGACATCCCAGGGGGTACCTGCTAGTTCCTGAAGATTAGGAGGACACCGCCAATCAGCGACAACGTGCCGATGATTACGGCCAGGGCAGTGCTGCCCCAAAGAGCGATGCCTTGCATGCCATCGTGCATCGCGTGGGAGTGAAAGTGATGAATGCCGTGGGCGAGGTGAACTGTTGTGATGATGACGGCGAGGCCGCAGATGATTTTGAGTGCTCGCATCGAATGGTCCTTTGGTTGCGATGTGAACTACGGTGGGTCCGTTTGAATTTTGACCTATTGTGTCACGACAAAAATTCAAACTGACCCACTAGCTCCGGGCTTGGCTTTATACACGATTCGGCCCGGGGAGGATAGCAAGGGTTGCGAGAGCGGCCTGTACGAACGGGCAGGATACTCGAACGAGACAAACTGCGCGGGTAATCTTGCCGGAAAACGATTGCGCGGCCGAAGATGGAATCACTATGCGACACACAAAACTACCAGGTTTTTTGGCGTTTCTTGCGCTCGGCATTTGCTGCCGCACGGCCGTTGGGCAAGACAGAGTTTTCAACTGGCTGCCCGCCAACCAGGAAAACGTGCGCCTTGATCCGGCGAATTATCACACGGCGCGGACGTATCACCCGAGTTCGCCCGGAGCGAGCAATCATGTGGACATCCGGGCGCAACAACCGGTGACGATCTTCATGGCGCCTGAGGCTGACTGGAACGCGGTGTTGCAAAATCCGCTGAACTTTGGGCAGCTGCGGCGGTACTGCGTGCAGGAGCACGTGATGAAAATAACGTACGTCTGCGAGATGCCGCTGGAGCCGATGACGCTGGTTATTCTGGATGATCGGCGTGGTGGTTCTGGCCAAGTGGCGTTTGCGGGAGTTGGCGCGGTGCTGGATCAAGGCAATACAGAGGCCGAGCGCAGGATTGGCGCCGGAATTGCGGCGGTATTAGCTGCGAAAGCCGCGGCCCCTCGTCACTTTGTCTCGCCGAATGATGTGCACATTCAATATTACCGATGGGACTGCGTGGAATATTGCGTTCAGCCGGAAATTGCGTGGACGCAACAGGTGAGAGAGAAATACAAGCTCAGTTCGTTCCTGAAGATTTACGGCGGGTTTGCGGCGGACCACGACCAGGAGCCAGTGAGCATTAAGATCAAGGCGCCGATACCGATGTTGGTGGCGATGGTGCCGTCGTCAGTTGCGAATCAATTGCACGCGCGGCCGGAAATGCTGGAGCCCGCGCTGGAAAAAGTTGCGTGTCAACAGCGCGGTGTGCAATCGATGGAGTTTCAGTGCAAGTTTGACGTGACGGACGGTCCACAATCGCTCATCGTGGTGCCGGAACAAACGGAACGGGTTCCGGGCAAGAAAGCGGAGATTGCGATGTTCGCGGCAAAGTGCGTCGCGAACTGCGCGCTGCTTGAAAGCAAGAACTAGTCAGCAGGGTTTAGACAACGCAAATTAGTGCGGCCAGAGCCAGCTGAAGGTGCCCGCCGTGAGCAGCCCGTAGATCAGTCCATCAAAAACCTCCTTGAAAACGACGCTCCACGGCTGACCTTTCCAGATGCCCGTGCTGAGCGTGCCCACACCGTAGGCGAGAAACGAAGCTGTGCCTGCGACGCGAAAGACAGCGCGATACGGCGCGCCGTGTCCAAGGGTGTGTCCAGCGAGATAAGCGGCGAAAAGACCCACAATAATGCAGAAGACAAACCACTGGCCCAAAAACTTGGGAAGATTCACGGGGCCGTTCGGATAAATTGTCATGAAACCGACGGGACCTTCCTTTTGTTTCTCTTTCACCGCTTCTGAGTTCATGTCTTTGTGTGTGCAGAAGGGAAAATGATAGAGGCCCGGAGTGAGATTCGAGGAGCGAAGAACCGCACGCACTTTATCCTCATCGGGAAGCTGGCGATAGTTGCTGCGGTGATATGGAAGGACCATGTGAATGATAGAACTGGCGATGAAGACGATGACGGCCGCGAGCAAAATGGGAAGCCACAAGGCGGTGAGAGAAACCACGGTAACCTCCTGGATTTGAGAATGGGAAAGTTAGGCGAGAGGCTATCGCGGGAAGAGGAAGCGGTCAAGCTGAATAACGATTCGCGGAGGAGCGAGAAGAGCGCGGCCACGGCTCTTTACAAGCGATTGGTTTGAGCTCAGAATGATCCAGGCGAGAATGTGAAAAAAAGGGAAGTGGACGCAAAAACTTTTTTCTGCGCGAAGGGTTGTTATAAAGGTTTGCGGAAAATTGAAAAGTGTAAGGTTTAGGCGACAATTTTCTTTGGAAAAAATTGGCGATCAGATATGTTTTGCGCTTGCGCACCACTTCGCACGAGAGTAGCGTCCAGCAATCGGCAAGCCCCGCCGATTGCAGTTAGTTCTTGAAACCACGATTCAGGCAGACCCTCCTCCGAGCCCTTCTGTCCTGAATTCGGCCCAGGAGGATCACATGCGTCGGTGTTTTTTCCTTTTTGCCATTCTCGCAGCTTTGGTCATAGCCAGTTCAACCGCGCGTGCACAGGACATTCTCGTTCCCGCCGGCACGCTTTTGAAGTGCACAATGAACGAGCCGAATTTCTCTTCGGCTACCGTGCAGGTCGGCGATCCCGTGTTGTGTCATCTCAGTTCGGTGCAGGAGTTTGGGCGAAATGCATTTCCACGGGGCGCGTATATGAGCGGGCATCTTGAAGCGGCGAAAGAACCCGGACATTTTTGGGGGAAGGGCTATCTGAACGTAGTGTTCGACCGCATCGGGACGCCGAACTCGGACGTCACGGTTAATACAAAGGTGGTTGCGGCGAAGGGCTACAAAGTCGACAAGGAAGGCGACATAAAGGGCAAGGGCCATGCGAAGCGCGACGTGATTGAGTGGATGATTCCGCCGCTATGGCCGTGGAAGCTGCTGATGTTGCCGGCGCGCGGGCCGCGGCCAGCGCTGAAGGGAGAAGAGACGCTCACGATGCGGTTGATGGAGGATGTGACGATTCCGCGGCCAGGCGCGGCTTACAATTCGCGGGACTGGCGGCCATCGGCTTCGTCCTACAAACCGGCCATTTATTACAACGATGCGCAGGAAACTTACGCGCCAGCGAAAGAGCCAGCGATAAGCGCGACTCGCAACGTGATTTCGGTGGACACGGGCTATCAAGCGATGCCGCAAAAAGTGGATGCAACGACAGAAGCCCAAGCGAGCATCCAGCCGGCGGTCGAGAAAGTTGTCGAGCCCAGCGTGGCGGCTGCGGCGGGCCGTCACCAGACGCCATCGTCTTCGTTGACCTTGATTGCGCTGAGGAACGAGACGATCTACGCAGTTGCGAACTACTGGCTGGATGGGGACAACCTGGACTATATCTTGCCTAGCGGCGCGCAAGCAGCGTGTGCGCTGAACGATGTGGACCTTGCCAGGACGACGCAGCTTAACTCCGAGCGGGGAATCAGTATGACGTTCCGCGAGGCACCCGCAAAGCCGTCCATTGCGATGTCGAGCGCAGTGAATTAGCACCGAACAAATCAGCTTCGAAACAAAGGGCCTCCGAGGAAACTCGGAGGCTTTTTGCTTAGTCCTGGCAGTGCCAAAGATGACTTCGGCAAAGGATTTCATAAGTCATGGTTTAGCGCTTGCGACCAGGGTAGCGGCGCGGAGAAGATCCAAAAACTTCAGTGCGGTGCCCGTCAAAGGGCGATGGCGCGAACGAATGACGTCCAGGTTGCGGTGAAGCGGTTCGGCATCCGTAATTTGGATGGAACGAAGCTTTCCGTTTTGCAGTTCGCGCGTGACGGCAAGCTGGGGCAGGAATCCGACGCCCAACTGGCGGAGAATCATGCGCTTACATGTTTCGATGCCTTCCACCTCGAGAACGACATTCGGAAGGAGTCCCGCACGGCGGAAGAGTCCGTTGGTTAAGGTCCAATCGCTCGAGCCGCGATCGTAGAAAATCAGCGGAAGAGATTCCGCCTCCTCCAGATTGATTTTGCGTTTGCGCGCCGCGGGGTGGCGCGGATGAGCGATTAGCAAGAGCGGATCATCGCGGAGGCTTTCCGTTTCTACTTCGGGATGGTGAAGAGAACGCGCAAGCCCCAGATCCACTTCGCCATCCAGCACCATCTTTAGCACCTGCATGGAATTTCCCGAGCGAACGCTCACCATAACCCTGGGATTCGTGGCGCGAAACTTCTTCAAGATATCGGGCAACAAGTACGTGCTGATGGAGAGTCCGGCGGAAATGGAAAGAATCCCGGAAGCAATGGGCTGCTGCTGTTGTACTGCCTGACGTGCGAGCGATAAGGCGCGCAAAAGCGATTCGGCATGTGGGCGCAGCGCTTTTCCCGCCGGAGACAGAGTGACATGCGTTTTGGAGCGGACGAAGAGAGTGGCTCCCAAAGAATCTTCGAGCATGCGGATTCGAGCGCTCACAGCGGGCTGGCTGACGTGCAGGGCCTTTGCAGCATTATGGAAACCGCCATAGGTCGCCACAGCCAGGAAGGTCTCGATCTGGTCGATTTCCATAAGTTTCGCCGTTCAAGCCTATTGCGCCGGGTGCTAGTATTTCTTGGCCAGTGATAATAAACTTCTATCAGAATGATACCAATAATCAGTTTGACTGACCATACGTTTTCTTTCACACTCGCTTCAGAAGTTCGCACTTGACTGCAGCTAGACACTTGGGCGCAGCGCAACGGAGGCAGCATGACGGCTCGTTTGGATTTTCAGGCCACGGAATTTCAGTGGGAAACGCATCCCCGCTGGCACGGAATTACCCGCCCGTACCGGCCGGAGGACGTTGTACGGCTGCGCGGCTCGATTCGCATCGAATACACGCTGGCGCGCATGGGCGCGGAGAACCTTTGGAATTTGCTACACAACGAACCTTACGTCGCCGCGCTTGGCGCCATGACCGGCAATCAGGCAGTTCAGCAAGTGCAGGCCGGCTTGAAAGCGATTTACGTGAGCGGCTGGCAGGTGGCAGCGGATGCCAACCTGAGCGGAGAGATGTATCCCGATCAAAGCCTCTATCCAGCGGACAGCGTGCCGAATCTGGTGCGGCGGATCAACAAATCGCTACAACGCGCCGATCAAGTGCATCACGCGGACGGCAAGAACGGCGTTCAATGGTTTGCGCCCATGGTTGCGGACGCGGAAGCGGGCTTTGGCGGCAATTTGAACGCATTTGAATTGATGAAAGGAATGATTGAAGCAGGCGCGGCGGCTGTGCACTTTGAAGATCAGCTGTCTTCGGCGAAAAAGTGCGGGCACCTTGGCGGAAAGGTCCTGGTTCCCACGACGGAAGCGATTCAGAAATTGGTCGCAGCGCGGCTGGCTGCGGATGTGACGGGAGTGCCGACGCTGATCATGGCGCGGACAGACGCGGACAGTGCCGGGCTGGTGACGAGCGACGTCGATCCGCGGGACCGCGAATTCCTGACCGGAGAACGCACTCCGGAAGGGTTCTTCCGCATGCGCTCCGGATTGAAGTGCGCGATTGCGCGAGCCATTTCCTACGCGCCGTATGCCGATCTTCTCTGGTGCGAAACGTCCAAGCCGGATTTGAAAGAAGC
>JACXTT010011292.1_pt1 | contig 11960 bp, 14 predicted proteins | sample 9270951 | NCBI WGS metagenome assembly JACXTT01 (sample SAMN15532306, study PRJNA645909) | rock metagenome | isolation source: weathered quartz diorite | place: Puerto Rico | collected 2017-06-21 | reverse complement strand
CCGGTGAGCAGGAGCTTGATCGGCGCTGGCCGTGTCTCAGCGTTGGCAGGAGAGACAGGAATCGAACCTGCAACCCCCGGTTTTGGAGACCGGTGCTCTGCCAATTGAGCTACTCTCCTACTTGGCTTGTTTTTAACGACTTAGCGCGCTTTCCCGGCCGATTAGTTTTCCTCCGTGGCACGCCCATGGCATGTTCGAGCCCGTCGCCAACCCGCGAATCGACCACAAGGTCGTCGTGGTAATAGAGCTGGGTGACATCGAGCGTCGCATGTCCCATCCATTGCATGAGCTTGAACGCGGAAACGCCGAGATTAGCACACCGGGACGCGAACCGATGCCTCAGGCGATGCACCTGGGCCGGGTTCCCGAGCGCAGCTTTCCAAGGTCGGGAAGCAAGCCTCCGAACGGCCCAGCGGTCCCGGCAATTGGCTACCACATGACCGATGTCTGTCCGCGGAAGCGCTGCGAGGGCCGTTCGGAGACGGGCCGTCAGTATGGGTACGTCACGGCTTCTTCCGCTCTTTGGTCTATCGTCTTCACCTCGCACCGCGACGTGGATGTAGCTCTCACGGATGTCCGACCAGCGGAGCCGGCAGATTTCGTCCGCGCGGAGCCCCGCATCGCCGGCAAGAAGGACCACGGCAAGCGGCGCCGGATCGACCAGTTCGGCAGCGGCGTTGATGAGCGCGGTCATCTCCGTCTCGGTCACGGCGTCGCGCTCCGATCGGCGCAGCAGCCGTGGCCGTTTAATCACCGCGGGCACGCGGGGCAGATAGCCCATGAGTACCGCGAACTTGTGGAACTTCGACAGGCAATCAAGGCGGTGCCGGATCGTCGAGGTGCTGTAACCCTGGCTCCGGAGCGCGAGCTTCCAGGATTCGATGTCGGCGTCTTGGGTCCGTGCGAGTCGACGGTCGTGCCAGTAAGAGAGGATCAATTTGACCTGCTGACGGTAGGACTCGAGCGTGCGCTTCGTGTGGACACGCTCCGAACCGGATGTCATCCACGCGACGAAATCCTCTGCGAGCCCTCCGTACGAGATCGTTTGGTCCGCCGGTCGGCGCTCGATCGCTCCCGACTCTTCCTCAACCTTTTGCATCCGCATTTCGCGAAGCCACCGCAGGGCCATTTCCCTGGTCGGATAGGTCTTGCGTGCCGGACGGCCGGCGACATAGATGACGGCCCGCCATGACCCTGACGGCAGCCGCGTAACCGATCCCAGGCCTCGCCCTTTGGCCATCTCAATCTTCCTTCGTGCCGGATGCGATCATCGTAGCGCTACCGCGAGCACGATGCAGGACACGGGACAGCGGCTGTGGGGCCACTTCGTGGGCGGTCTCGAACCGATCGATGTCTCGCGGACGGAAGAGGACTTGTTTCCCAATCTTGAGGAACGTGATCCTGCCTGCCCGCCGCCACCTGCGGACCGAGTGGATGGTGACGTGGTACCGGACGGCGACGTCGTGTTCCGTGATGAGATCCGGTCGTCCGGTGCGGGTGCCCCGATCCGATCCTCCCGTCGTGTTGCTGTCCACGTGCTAGCTCTTCCTGACGTGAGACGTCGTGCCAGCAGCGGCTGCGCCCACCTTGGCGTCGGCAGCTAGCAGCGGTCGGGTATTGGTCCCCTCGTTCAACAGAGAAGGGAACCGTGACAATTGCGACAAATGGCGGATCGACGCTCCAAAAGGCAAGACCTGAACAGAAATCGGTGACGGTTTGGACTTGGCGAGATGGCGCTTGATGACGGCGGCCTGGGCGGGCGTCGCGGTCACGATGACGAGCTCATCGACACCGAGCTCCTGGGCCTTCGCGAGGTCTGCCGCGATTCGCCTAGGTCCAAGTTCGATCTCCAGGGCTATCCGAAGAGCGGCGAATTCAACGTATAAATCGACGGCAGGCGAGCGGCTGCCTGACCGCACCGGATACTCCATCCAAACCTTGGCACCAAACCTATGAAGGACAGCCAGAAGGTCGCAGGCCATGGTTCTGGAGTGCAGCCATCCGCCTCTCACGAGCGAGGCTCCTCAGCGGCGGTCAATAGCCTCTGCGCGTCCGGCAGAGGCTGAAGAATCTTGGCAGGTTTGCCGCGAGCCGCGCGGGCCAGGAGATGCTCGCGGACGAACCCCTGTTCGACCAGCCTCGCCCGTACGCGGGCACCCCGGGACCCGTTGAGGCCCAAGAGCTTTCCGTACTCGCCACTCGGACGGCCGGGGTTTTCGGCCACGGCGGTCAAGAATCTGATCTCGGTCTCCGAGAGCCGACTCGGCGCGCGCGGCTCCGGCGCCACGTCGGTCATCACGGACGATGCGCCGTTCGCGGGATCGATGACCGGATCGATGAACTTTGCGCCGAACGTCGCCCAGGAGATTTCACGGACCTTATCGCCGACTTCGATCGACGGGGTTTTCACCGGCGGCGCCACTTCAAGCCTGAACGCTAGCGCCGCGGAGCCGAATTTTGCGACCGCATTCCCGACGGATTGGTGCACAAGAGCTGCAACTGGGACTGGGCGGATGGGTTCACCGTCGCCCGGCGAGTATAGGAGTTCCTTCTTCATGACCTCGGCATCCTTTGATCCCAAGCTGAAGGCAATTACGCTCGCGACATTCCCCAAAATCTCATCGCGTACCGCGGTCGGAAGCTGCGACGGGAATTGATTTGCCAACGTCATCGCAAGGCCATAACGCCTGCCGCGGGATAGGAGCTCCCTCCAGGAGCCTTCTGAAACCGAAGAAAAGGTCTGGAATTCATCGCAGTAGAGTGCGAATGTCGAGCGTTCAGCTTGGGGAATCGTCTCGCGCCTCAGAAGCTCGAGACCGACTTTGGCGATCACGATCTGCCCGATGAGAAGCACCGATTGCGGGTCGAGGCCGCCAAGATCGACCAGGACAATGCGTCCCTTGGAGAGCGCATCACGGATTGAAATCCCGGCGGGGCAGCAAAGCGCGTTTCTAAGGTGAGGCGAGCGGAATAGCTCGTCCAACCGATTCAGTGTCGAGACGTGGGCGTCCTTGGGGTAGCGCGCGAAGACTGAGATCCAGTAGTCCTTGACGTACGGATCGCTGATCCCGGCCACGATCTTGGATCGAAAGTGCGTGTCTTCGAGAAGCCGCTTGATGTCGAGGAGAGTCATTCCTGGCCGCTCGACCAATGCCGCAAGGCTGTTTCCGAGAATAGGTGACATGCGCGCGCCCAGTCCGTCTCCGCCTATGATCCTCTCCAGAATCGTGAAAACTTCTGCCGCGCAGCGAGCGACATCGTCTCCGGGCTCCGTCGCGAGAGAATTGAGACCGATCGGGCAGCCAAGGGCGCCCGGCGACCAGTAGATCGTCTCGTTTGCCCGCTTCTCGCAGAGTGGAAGGAGTGTTTCGACGAACAGTTCACGTTCAGGAGCTATGACGAGAAGCCCCATCCCTGCATCAATGTCGGCTTTGATCGCCCTGACAAGTGCCGTGGACTTACCGCTGCCAGTCCGACCTGTGACATAACCGGGCTTACGCCGTTCTTTGGTCGGCCACACGGCGGGTAGATGGACGCGCTTTCCTGCCAGCGTTACGGAAGCTTCCCCCAAGAGAACGCCGGGAACTGAAATGAGCGCCCGCCGTACCGCTTCCTCCGGATCCCCGCCACGATCAGGTTCGGCGAGAAGCGCTTCGCGTGCGTGCGGGAAGTAGCGCGCGATGTCGGAGACAATCTGAACGCGCTCGGCATCGTGCTTTCGGCGCACGTTTGCGGCGCGGGTCGACGTGCGCCTCCGCTCTTCCACCGCGCGCCTCCAGCCACTTATGAATCCGATCGCGAATGCGACGGAAAGACCGGCTAGAACCACCTGCCCCAGAACGTGCATCACTCGTCATCCAAGGGGTCGCGAAAGTCGCTCGGGTAAGTCGCCGGCCGTCGTCCGCTTGGGTTGGCACCAAATAGAGAATTGAGCGCATCGTCGAGTGCGAGACGTACGATGCTGATGAGCGTTGAAAGCCGCGTGGCGGCCCCGATTCCGAGCTCGCCGCCGACTTCTTCTGTCTTTGCGGCATCGCCTCGAGAGACGATTGCCCGCCTAAGGCTCCGGCCAAGGCGGACTTGCGCGACAACCAGGAGGCTTAGACCGACGGTCGTGCCAAAACTTTCGCAGCCTATGAGCGCTCGATGTTCGGGAAACCCATGGAACGTGATGACCAGATAGTCGCGCCCTCTACCGAGCAGCGACTTGATGATTCCCGCCGAGACGCGCTCGACCGCCCACATGATCTCTGGCGCGTCCATCTCGGCCAGGCGGTCGGCGACCGCTTCAAAGATCGCGGAGCGTCCTTCCGTGGCGCCGGGGAGGATCGTGTGCCACTCGGAGACGATGGAAACGCTAGAAAGGATCACGGGGCGCCCTGGTTCGGCTCGGTCGGTACACACCGGCTGATGGGAGGCGTCGCACTCGACGCGGTTTGCGCCGGAATGCAGCGCGCAAGAAGAGACCGAGAATGGAATCGACAGAGCGCCCTGCCCACTTTGCGGCCCGAAACGCCCCAGTTCGTCTGACAAGTGCTAAGGGCATTGCCAGGTACGAGACTGCAATCCCAAGCGCGAGCAAGAGCAGCGTCCCCGCGACGAGGAATTCCGCAAGGGTGGCCATCACCGAACTCCGAGAACGGGTTTCCAGAATCCTGGCCCGAGGTCGCCGACAGAAACGACCCTTAGCCGTGGTTCTGCCGCCCAGCGACGGGCGTATGCCAGTGCAAGTGTGTATCGGGCCGGCTCGGAGGGTCTCGTCAGGATCATCACGACGGCGAGCCCCTTCGGAACGCAGAGGTTGATCGGGCCGTCGGGGTTCTCGATGCCGTCCGTGACGGTGGCGATTAGCCGGAAGCGCTCGCTGTCAATGGCTCCCTGAATCGAGTCGCGAATTCTGCTCCACTCTTTGGTCGGGGCAATCGTGAGCGCTTCGCGAATCTCTCTCATGAAACCTCCGCGATCAACCTCCAATCGAGCCGCATCAGCCTCAAGGTGGTTACGGCAGTCGGCTCTAAGGCCGTCACTGACGTTGCGAAAGAAGCCAACGGCGCCGCGCTCCCCCTGCAGCGCGTCCTCTGCGAGGGTCTCGCAACGGTTCGGGGGAGGGGTGTCGGGGAGCGACAACCAGACTCGCGGCGCCGCTCGTCCGGAACTCCCGATTGTTCCAACCGCGATTGTTCGGCACCCGGCGAGTTCGGCTACCTCAAAAACCGTGCTGGCGAGAAACGTGGTGGCCGCGTCGCGATCGGCGGTAAAACCAGAGATAGTTGGGTCGATCAAGTAGAGGCATGCGTCGCCCGCTGCATCGGCTGCCTGGGTGGCTGGCGCCGCTGCGCAGGAAATTCCGACCGCCATGATCGCCATTGCGACAGCCCGCGACCCAGCGCTGACCGCTGGCGGCGGTTCGTCGTCATCGTCGGGATCGGGCCGCTGTGGAACAAAGCGCTGGAGGCGTCGAATCGCGTTTCGCCGCAGCTCGATTTCGTACTCCAAAGCGTCCCACAGCGCAGGCTTTTCAAGATAGTGACCCAACGAGCGCGCGACGGCGGCAAGGAGCGGGAGGCTCAGATTGCAGAGCAGGCTGGGAAGAGCAGCAAATAGCAAAACCCAATGCATCCATCGCGATGGCACGACGGCAAGTAGGAGGAATGACGCCACTCCGAGGCCCGTGACCAGCCCGATCTTCCAAAGCGCCTGCCGGTGATTCCGAAGGGTGCGCGGGACGCTCGTAACGTCCCGAAGTCGGGACTCGATCACAACCTGCCAGAGGTGCGACAGACCGAGGGATAGCACCAGAGCAACGACCATCAGGACGATGCGCCACCAACCGACAACCGTGAGGAGCGAGCACAACGACACGAACCACGTGAGTGCATCGAGAGCAACGAATCCCAGCGCTGCCGTTGTGTAGCGTCGTGCCAGATCGCAGAGTCCCGACTCGCGGATTCGCGCGACCATGGGCCGGTCGCCAATCCGACCCTGCGCAGATATCAGTTGGGCGACCGCATCGTTGTGTCTTGCGATCTTCTCTTCTGCGACGATCCCTTTATCTGCGACACGGTCAGTTTCCCGGACTTCCCGTTCGTCCTCGAGGAGTTCCTGGCTGAGCGGCGGGAGAGTTGCTGCCGAACCGCCATCGCGACCGTCTCTGATGTCGACTTCATCTGAGTTATCGGCACTGAGTTGGCCACCTCCATTGGAGGGCACGATCGATTGTGTCCGTTGTCCTCCGAGGTGGGGTGGGGTAGAAGTGTCATCGATCGCGTCCATCGGCTAGCCTCCTTGGGAAATAGGACGGGTCGTTGGGCTTGGTCAGCCGGGGGTGGTTGGGCCATCCCCGGCACTCAGAACTTCATCTTGAAGAAAGCCGTTCGCGCATTAGTCGTCGGCTCCTCAGGCGCGGCGCGTTCGGCAATCCGCCGTCCGTAGCGATCCCCTCGGAGCTCGATCGCGGCGATGACGTGGCAAAGTGTTTGGTGGTGGCGGCCCGGGGTTGCGAGTTTCTCGATCGCGGCGACTAGCCCATCGAGCTCACCGTGACAAGGACGGAATGTCCAGTTGTCGTCCACGACCAACCCTCCTTGTGAGTCATCCAGAAGTTGCGTTGGCGTCATTCATCCATGGAACCGCTCGCCACGCCGAAGCTACGGCATAGTTCTTCGGTTTGCAATATGTAACTTGTTACATCATTCTTATGGCAGTATGGTGATAGGGTCAGACAGCACCCGCGACGGAGGGATCGATGAACCGCCCAAATATGCGAGACGTCAGTCGTGAAGCCGGTGTTTCCGTGGCGACTGTCTCTCGTGTAATCAACAGCAGCGGCCACGTGACCCCAGCCACCCGAACCCGTGTGGTTGAAGCTGTTCGCCGCTTGGGCTATCGACCACCCGTTCAGACTCTTGTCGGCTTGATTGTTCCCGATAGTTCAAACCCCTTCTTTGCCCGTCTCGCGTTCGAGTTCGAGAAGGAGTTCAGCCGGAGAGGCTTCCATCTCCTCGTATCGAGCTCAGAAGGACGCGTCGACAAGGAGGTGGAACTCATCGACAGGTTCCTCCGCCTGCAGGTAAGAGGAATCGTCTACATCGCAAGCGGCAGCGAACCTGATGGAGTCATCAGGCTGGTCGCCGATCCGGATGTTCCTGTCGTCCTCTTCGATCGGGAGGTCGGGGGGGCCAACATGGATCTGGTTGCTATCGATAGCGGCAAAGGAACGCAGGCGGTTGTCGACTACCTTCTGACTCTCGGTCACGAGCGAATTGGATACATCCAAGGACCGCTCACGACGCCAACAGGCAAGAGCCGGTATCAGGCCTTTCTCGGAGCCCTCAAAGCACATGGGATTCGATTCGAGCAATCGCTTGCGTTCTCGGGAGATTTCGGACTTGAGAGTGGTCGGATCGCCGCAGGTCACATGCTGCGCGTGCCGCTGCGAGAGAGGCCCACCGCGATCGTTGCGGCCAATGACTTGATGGCAATTGGCGCCCTGCGGGCGATCCTCGATAAGGGACTCGCAATCCCGCGTGACATGTCGGTCGTCGGATTCGATGACATCGACATCGCCGCTTGGGTCCATCCTGGACTTACAACCGTAACCCAGCCGATTTCAAGACTAGTGGGCGAAGCAACGAGTCTGATGATGGAACGTATCGAGCACCCGGGAAGGGCACGCTCACCCAGATCGATCGTGATCGAGCCTCGACTCTTGGTCCGGGAGTCAAGCGGTGTGCCTAGCAGCAAGTAACAATCACAATCACGAAGCGAATCGCACTTGCGGATGAATCACTGATCGCGCGACTCACCAAGATTGAGTCAATCGGGGCGCGAGAGCGTCGCCATTATTCCCGGAATTACCCAGTCGCCCATAAATAAGGAGCCCAGAGCATTCCTGCTCTGGGCTCGTTCGTCGTTGATCGACGAATGGTTAGAAGGGTATCTCGTCTTCAGGAATCCCCGGCGCCTCCTGCGTCGGCGGTTCCTCCGAAGCCGGCGGCTCCGACACGGGATGCTCACGCTTCCCGAGCACCTGCACGAGGCGCGCGAGGATCTCGGTCGTGTGCCGCTTATTGCCCTCGCGGTCGGTCCACTCGCGGGTTTGCAGCGATCCTTCGACCAGGACGACTGCGCCTTTGACGGCGCGATCGCCAAAACTTTCGGCTTGTTCGCCGAAGAGAACGATACGGTGCCACCCGGTCGCTTCGCGGCGCTCGGCGGACGCGGCGTCTTTCCAGTACCGGGTGGTTGCTATGCGGAAGTTCGTCACCGCTAGACCCTTCTGAGTCCGGCGGACTTCTGGCTCATGGCCGAGGTGGCCTAACAGAATGACGCGGTTGAAGCTGGGCATGTATGCCTCCTTGTGTGTGTGGTTCATGGGTGGGTGTTTGCTTGGTTATTCGTGTTGCGCTCTCGCGGCGGAGAGCGGGCACGGGCTGAAATAGAGATCGCGCTCGACGGGAAGGCCGAGAGCGCCTCGCGCGCACGCGATGTCGGAGAGCGCGAAGTAGCCCAGCTCCACGTCGTAACCGGAGACGAGTCCGAAGCACAGGTCTTCGCCGTCCCACTCGATCACGTACCACGTCCAGCTCGAATCGGGCGTGAAGAGCTTGAGCCAGACGGTGGGATCCCGATCGCCTTCTGTCGCGTAAAGCTTCGGTACCTTCGCTCGCAGATCTTCCGGCACGTAGACGTACGCGGCATTGCGAACGGGGCTCATAGCGCACCCCGCTCACGCAGGCTCGTGAAGCCGGCAGGTGTAACGATAAGATGGTCGTAGAGCTCGATGCCGACGGTCTCGCCAGCACGTTGTACCGACCTGCTGAACGCGATGTCTTCGTCCGACGGCTCCAATGAGCCGCTAGGGTGGTTGTGGGCCAGGATGAACCCGAAGGCGAGATGAACGATTGCGGGGTAAAGAATCTCGCGGGGATGGGTGCGCGTGGTGTTGAGCGAGCCGACCGAAACGGTTTCCGTGTGGGTGAGTCCGTTTTGGGCGTCGAGGTAGAGGCCCAACAGGTGCTCTTTCTTCAACGCGCCGATGTGCCGCACTTGCTTGAACACGTCTAGCGGTCGCGTTAGCCGCGGCCGCGCGGCCTCTTCTGGCGTGCAGTACATTCGACGGCCCAGCTCGAACACTGCTGACAGTCGAACCGCGTTCGCCTTGCCGATGCCACGTTCTTTCACCCAGGCATTCGGCGTCAGTTCCGCGAGGGCCGTCAGGCCGCGACTCCGGACGAGCGATTCGGCAACGTTCGGCGAGCCGATGACCAGGCTCAGCAGATCAGTTCTCGAAAGCGACCGCACGCCGAGCCGCCGGAGGCGCTCGTGTGGGCCGAGGCGAGCGGACCTGCTTTCGAGGTAGGTGCCTCCCTCGGATGGGTTGATCTTCTCTTCGGACGCGGGAACCCCCCTGCGCGCTTTGGTGCGCGCTGATCGGCGGAACGATGAACGGTGAAGTGGGAAGCGAGCTACGAAAGGAGCTCGCGGATGCGATCGTCGCTCAGGCTGTCAGGCTGTTCCCCGGCATCGAGGTGAATCTCTCGGAGGTACGTGCGACGGCGAAGCCGCGCGTAGAACTCGCGGAGGCACTTCGTTCCGGCCTCGTCGCCGTCGAACATCAGCGCGAGCCGATCGAAGTGAGCGAGCAACAGGTGCTCCTGTGCCTCGGAGAGCGTCGAGCCCATGAGGGCCAGGGCATTCGGAAACCCGGCCTGGTGGATCTTGAACACGTCCACGAAGCCCTCGGCGACGATGCCGACGCGACCGCCGTGAGCGATCACGCGATGGAGATTGAAAAGAACGAGTGACTTCTTGAACCCGTCGGGAAGGCGGTACTTGCCCGCTTTCTCGGCGAGCGCGTGTTCCACGGCACGCCCAGCGTAGGCTACGAGGCGACCTTCCTCGTCGTGGATCGGTATCGCGATCCGACCACGCATCAGGCCTCGGTTGCAGTAGCCGATGCCGAACTCCCGAATGGTCGGAACCGTCAGGCCGCGCGCCACCAGGTACGGGTGATCCGGGTTGAGATCCCGGAGCAGCCGCTCCAGCGGCGGATTCGACGGGATCCCGTTCCCGGTCGAAACGGGCGGAGACTGTGTTGGTGCCGGTGCAACGGCTTTCGTCGGCGGAGTCTTGGTGGTGGCGGCGCGACGCGTTCGCTCGAACTTGAGCCCGAACCAGTCGGCCAACTTCTCGCCGGCAGCGCGGATCGAATTTGTTCGTTCGAGCTTCATCACGAGGTCGAGGACGTTTCCGCCCCCGCACTGGCTAAAGCAGTGGAAGACGTTCTTCTCCAGGTCGACGTTAAAGCTCGTCCCGTTCTTGCCTCCGTGGATCGGGCATGGCCCGACGAGTCGCCCCGGCTTCTTCTCCTGAAGCGCGTCGAGCAACCCGTAGCGCGCGAGGACGTCCCGGATTGACACCTGACGCTTGAGTGCAGAGAAATCGATCCAGCGAGTCGCCACGACAGTTCCTCCTGTGTGAATTGGAAAAAGACTGACCGCGGAAGTCGCGGCCCTCCTGCATTCACCCAATCACAGTGGTGAGGATTGTCAAGACGTCTCGATTCGGTATGCTGAGTCTACCGACGAGGCTCCTCTTCTAAGATCGATGTCTCGCGCCCACACGAGACGATGATCGAGCGGAAGAAAGTCCGCGAGGGGTCAACGGCGCTTCCGCCTGGCAGCTTTACCCCTACGAGTGCGCCCGCGAGAGGAACCACCTCGTCGGACACGAACCGCTAAGGGGGGTGTTCGGATTCCGAACACCGTCCCTCGGCGCGTCGCGCCCTTCACGAAATCGAAGGAAATTGATACACTTACGGCAACTTCAAATCCCATGTCACATGTTATCGCCGTGTGCACCCACAAGGGTGGCACCGGAAAAACTGTTACCGCCTTGACCCTCGCCGCTGGATTCGCCAGCGCCGGGCGTCGAGTGCTGTTGGTCGATCTTGATCCTCAGGCCCACTCCACAATAGGGATCGGGGTCGACGCCGTCGAGCCGACGCTGAGGGACTTCTTCGAGCGCCATCCCTCGATCTTGTTGGCCGATGTGATCCGTCATGCCCCGAGCCGTGATGGTCTTGATGTCGCGCCCAGCGATCTTCGCCTGGCCTGGACCGCCGAGGGGCTCGCAGGCAGACCCAAGAAGGAAGACCTGTTTCGGCGCGCGCTGAAACAGGTCAGCGCGAATTACGACGTCGTGGTCATCGACACGCCGCCGTCTCTCGGCGTGATGACTCAGAACGCCGTCACCGCGGCGGACTTCATCTTGATTCCCGCCGTTCCCGAGGCGCGGGCCGCGGACGCGATCGCCGATCTTCTCGAGCTTGTCCATCTGCTCAAGGGCGAAGCTTTCAGCGCCTTCCGGATCGTGCTGACGCGGTTCGACGGACGAAAGTCCAGAACGAACGCCGCCGTGCTCGCCGCGCTTCGGCCATGGGAAGGCCACCTACTCAGGTCGGTGATTCCTCAGAGCGAGCCCCTGAACCAAGCGCAGATGGCGCGTCAGGACGTGTTCCGCTTCGACCCGAGCAGCGTCGGCGCTCAAGCGTACCAGGATCTAATCAACGAACTCCAAAGCCTATGACGACCCATTCATCGAACGATCTGGCCGATTCGATCAAGGCCAGCCTCGACTCCCGACCCTCCGGCCGACTGAGAGACATGCGCGATGGCAGCGTGCCCAGCACGATCGCTGTGCCGTTGAATCAGGACGCCTACGAAGTCGCCATCGACCACGTCGAACCCGATCCCGACCAACCCCGAAAGACGTTCGATGAGGACGAGCTCCGGAATCTCGCAGCATCCATCCACGAGAACGGACTGCTTCAGCCCATTGTGGTCTACCGGGTCGATGGCTCCGATCGCTACCGGATCATCGCGGGCGAGCGCCGCTACCGGGCTGCCATCCTGGCCGGCAACAGTTCGGTTCCATGCCTTGAGATGGCCCCGGACTTC
>JACXTT010011291.1_pt1 | contig 11960 bp, 11 predicted proteins | sample 9270951 | NCBI WGS metagenome assembly JACXTT01 (sample SAMN15532306, study PRJNA645909) | rock metagenome | isolation source: weathered quartz diorite | place: Puerto Rico | collected 2017-06-21 | reverse complement strand
TGGAACGGGCGAAGCAGAAGCTCGGTCCCGAAGTAGTTCGCCTGAGGTATGACATTGGTGAAGACACAAGCGGTGAACCAGCTATACATTTCCGAATTGTTCTCGCCGACTACGCGATTTGCGAGGATACGCTGGCAAAGGTGACAAATCAGATCACCACCACGCTTCTAGACGAACTCGAGCCTTATGATCGCGGTCTGAGGCTCTATACGAGTTTCCGAGGGCAGTCCGAACAAGCAGGACTTAACGATCCCGCTTGGGACTAGCAGATGGCCTACCACGACGAACTTCTGCAGCAGTCCGACGAGCTCATTCACAAAGACAATGCGAATCAGGCCGACTTGCGGAGATCCGTATCGGCCGCTTACTACGCTGTCTTTCATCTCTTGATCAGCGAGACAGTCTCCAACTGGAGCAGAGATAGCTCGCGAAATGGTTTGGCCCGGATGTTCGAACATCGCGTGATGGCGAAGGCTTCCGAAAGGGTTATCTCGGCGGCATTTCCGTTCAGTGGAGAAGATCCGTTGGTCGTGGCGAAACTAAGGGCAGTCGCACACGCCTTCGGGCAGTTGCAGGACAAGCGCCATACGGCGGACTACGACACCGCATCCAATTGGACCCACGCTCAGGCGATGAGTGTGGTCCAGATTGCTCATACAGCTTTCGCTGATTGGCATGCCATCAAGAATGAAAAGATTGCACAGGATTACCTAGTCTCGCTGCTCATCAGGCCGCGGAGTTGATCTTCCCGACTTCATTTTGCAGATGATGGCTCGGAGAATCCGATCATCGTTCCTTCCGGCGCTCTCGCGTAAGCCACCTCGAGCCCCCACGGCATTCGCTTTGGCCCTGCAATGGGCGATGCTCCTTCTGCAAGCGCCTTGGCATACGAAGCGGGAACATCGTTCGTGAAGAATCCAACCTCGACACCCGCGGGGCGGCCATCCACAGGCCGCGAATAGCCTCCACCAGGCATCAACATCTCGCCCAGAACATGCGAGGCGATCGCCAGCATGGAACCTCCGCTCTCGAGCTCGGCGAAACCCAGTTCCTGGTCGTAGAAGCGAACCTCAAACCCAAAGGTCCGGCGGTAGAAATCGACAACTGCCGGAACCTCGTCAACATACAAAACGGTCCCTGCAAATTTCATGTTCTACAGCATATGACACGCCGCGGAACGGGTACGGCATACTAGCCTCATGAGTACTGCGGCGCAACTCCTGGATGCCCTTCGCGATGGCCTAGGTAGCGGCATTCGAACCATGCGAACCAATCGCGGGTTTACGCTCGCCGCCATTCTTACCCTCGCCCTTGGCATCGGCGCCAACACCGCGATCTTCACCGTCATCCATGCGATTCTGCTCCAGCCGCTCGCGTATCGCGACCCCGATCGCCTGGTGCGGATCTCCGGTGGCGCCACTGCTGCAAGGTTTGACGAAATCCGCAGCAATGCCAAGTCCCTCACGGAAGCGGGCGCAAACACCGTCTACACCGAGAATGTGACGCTCGTTGGCGTAGATGGTCCTGAGCCTTTGGTGGGCGCCAGAGTCACGGGGAACTTTCTCTCGATTCTCGGCCTCGCACCTCTTGCGGGCCGCACCTTCACGCGCGAGGAGGAATCGCCCTCCCCTGCCGTCGCCATGATCAGCGCAGCCCTGTGGCGCCGCCGTTTCGCCTCCGACCCGGCAATCCTGGGAGGCGCCGTCAGGCTCGACGGAGGGCCCTGCACCATCGTTGGCATCCTTCCCGACGGCTTCCAGTTCCCGCAGCCGGATCTCGACATCTGGCGACCCTGGCAACCTTCCGCGCTGCCTCTGCAATCCAGGTTGAACAGTCCGATTCTCGCCGTATTTGGCCGCCTGAAGCCCGCTCTCAGCCTGCAACAGGCGAGCGCGGAAATGGCGCTGATCAACAAACAATACGCGCTCACGCACCCGGGCAAGCTGGATGCCAAGCCGGACCGTCCGGAACCAGTGCTGCGGCTGAAAGACCAGTTGGTTCGCGACGTTCGATCGATGTTGTGGATGCTTTTTGGCGCGGTCGGCCTCGTTCTTGTCATCGCTTGTTCCAACGTGGCCAGCCTGCTGCTGGCGCGCGCCCGTGCGCGGTCCCGCGAATTCGCCATTCGAGCCGCCCTTGGCGCCAGTAGAGGCCGGCTCATAGGCCAGTTGTTGATCGAAAGTGTGATGCTCGCTCTCGCCGGTGGAACCCTCGGCGTGATGGCCGCCGGCTGGGCGCTATCCGTCATCGCCCGCCTCCCTGGACTCGAACTCCCGCGGACCGGCGAGATTCACCTGAACCTCACGGTGCTCGTCTTCGCATTCGTGGCTTCCACACTTACTGGAGTACTCTTCGGGCTCGCGCCATCGCTATACGCTTCCCGTTCGGATCTCGTTCATGTCATGAAGCCCTCGACTCCCGCTGTTTCGCTCCATACCCGAAATCTTCTGGTGATTGGGCAGGTTGCGCTGTCGATGGTTCTACTGATCGGCGCCGCTCTGCTCATCGAAAGTCTGGCCCGCCTGCGCCGCATCGATCCTGGATTCCAGTCCGGCAATCTGCTGACGATGCAGTTGGCCCTGCCGCCTGCGCGAGCGGACTCGAAGACGGCCGACGCTGCAGCTCGTTTCGAAGAAATCGTACGGCGGGTGGAATCCGTTCCGGGAGTTCGCAATGCAGCCGTCATGCTCACGCTGCCGATGACGGGCTGGGCCGGAACTCCCGTGCATGTCATCGGCCAGCCCGAATTGCAACTGAATCAAAGGCCCATCGCCATCCTGCAAGCCGTAACGCCCGGATACTTTCGCACCATGGGGATCCAACTCCGGCGCGGCCGCGACTTTGAATGGCAGGACTCGCCTTCTTCGCCTTTCGTGGCCGTGATCAATGAAGCAGCCGCTCGCCGCTTCTGGCCGTCCTATCCAAATGGCGAAGACCCGGTTGGCCACCTCGTTCTGGCGGGTTCGAACCCAACACCGTTACAAATCGTAGGCATCGTCGCGGATGTTCGCCAGGCCGAACTCGCCTCCGATGGCGGGCCCGGCATTTACCGCCCTCGCTCGCAGACAGCGCCGATGTCCGCAATGTTCGCCGTGCGCACGGAAGGTGACCCCCTGCAGTACGTCAACGCGATCCGCGCGCAGGTGCAGGCGATCGATCGGGACCAGTCGGTCACCTCCATCCGGACCATGTCCGAAGTTGTCGACGCATCCGAAGGCCAGCGCAAGGGCGTCATGATCCTGCTCTCGCTGTTCGCGGCTGTCGGCCTGCTATTGGCCGTTGTCGGCATCTACGGGGTAGTCGCGTACTCGGTGGTGCAACGCACGGCAGAAGTCGGAATCCGCATGGCGCTCGGCGCGCAGCGGCGCGACATCCTGCGGCTCGTACTTCGGCACGGTTTCGCGTTGACGGCGGCCGGTGTGATTCTTGGGGTTGGCGGCGCGCTCGCCCTGACCAGAGCGATCGCCGGATTCCTCTTTGAGGTCAGCGCCACCGATCCGGCGACCTACCTTGCAATCTCGGCGCTGTTGCTCGCCGTAACGCTCGCCGCGAGTTACATCCCCGCGCGCCGCGCGATGCGGATCGATCCCACGGCAGCGCTACGAGGTGACACCGCTTGATGGGCGGGTCGCCGTCGCCGCCACCCGGCGAACACTAGCGCCGCTCCGCCGATCCCGAGCATGGTCACCGTCCCGGGCTCGGGCACGGCGGAAACTTCTACCGAAAAATCGAGCAGTTGAGTGCCGGAAGAGACAAAACAGGCGCCTCCGCACGTAGCCGGATTGCTGGAATACGTCTCGTACAGGACCAGAATGGACCCCACATTGATATCGCCCGGCAGCGCGGCTGGATCGATCAAGTAGCTCGCGAACCCGCTTCCTGGATACACGCTGAACGACTGTACCCAGTCCGCAGCCCCGGCCGGCAGTGCTCCAAAGTTCGGGCCGCCTTGGCCGCTGATAAAGTCCGTATAGACCCCAAGCGCAGGGTTGCTCTCAATCAGCAGCAGGGTGCCGGTCACTGTGCTCCAGAGGTCCGGATCCGACGACATTCGGAACCCCCAGCCCACAGTCTGTCCCGGCGCGCCTCGCAGTGCGCCATTCAGCGGGCTGAGCGCGAAGATGGGTTCCGCCTGCAAAGATCCCCCGCCTGTGAGCAGAAGCAGCGCCAGGGCGGCGAAAACCGATCTCAAGCTGTTCGTTTTCGATGATGATTGTTTGTTCATTGTGGGTCCTGTTTCCTTCGGGATGTTTCTTGCATTAGCGATACAGCGAGATCGTGTTGGAACCCGCATATGTGCTGCCGATGAGCGAGCGGTACCGCACCGTGAAGGTCACTCTGGCCGCCGTCGTGGGCCATTTGAAGTTCACGACTCCCGTCCCTTTGGCGCCGGCGGGAATTGTTCCCATGAGCAAGCCGCCCGGCGGCAGAACGGCCGACACAGCGCCGCCACCCTGCGGAACCTGAATGTTTTCGATCGCATAGACCGCCACATCCGGGGCCGGACCCGAACCAAGGTTGTTCAGCACAATCGGCACCGCCACGATTTCGTTGCCGAGGTCCGTGCGTCCCGTCGACGAGGCATAGAGCAGCGGCGTGCCGAGCGCTGCAAAATTAGCAGTCACCGTCAAGGGCCCAGTGACTGTCGCGCTCACCGGAGTCGACGCCGACGTGACGCCGCCGCTCAACGAAACGAACCGGAAGCCAGGCGCGGCGGTCGCCTGGAACTGCAGAGGCGTATTCGGCGCATACCAGCCGCTTCCACTCAACGCGCCGCTTGCAGCGGGAACCACATTGGCCGTCACCAGGTACTGCGTCGCAAACTGCGCCGTGTAGGCGACATCCGTCGAGGACCCGCCAAACGTGCGGGGATTGGCTGTGTTGCCTGCGTCCGCCCAGCCTGTGAACACAAAGCGCCCGCCGCGTTGGCCAGCCTGAATCGGCGCGGAAACCGAGTGCGTTTCCGCCGGCGCCCATGTGAAGCTCACCGGCGTCGAATAGGGCGTGCCGTCCACCACAATCTGCAGCCCGGATGGCGCTGTCGTAAAGGTCGTGCGCCCTTGCGCCGGCACAAAGACTGCCTGCACGCTCTTCGGCGCGTTCATGATGACCACGGCAGGGGCGGCCAGGGATGTCGAATCCCCCGTGAATTGCTTGAACACAAATCCCGCCGAGGGCGTGGCGTTGATCGTCACCGCGCTGCCCGCCGGATAAAAGCCGTCCGCCGACGGATCTTGCGCTGCGGCCGCGCCTCCGTTGGCTGGGGACACCGACAACAGCAGCCGGTGCCGTGTCGAGTAGTTCGCTGTCAGGTTTGCGTCCACCGTCGGCGCAACCGTTCGGGCCGCGGTGGTCACGCCGTCCTGCCATTGCAGGAACGCGTAGGTCGAGTTGCCACTGATGAAGTTCGCCGGCGCCGCGACCGTGTGCGTCGAACCGAGAACCCAGGTGCGTGTGGCAGGCGTCGTTACGTTCTGTCCGTCTACCTGCATCGTGTCCGCCGTTGGGGACATGGCGAGAGTCACGGTTACCGTGTTGATCGAGGCGTTCACGTTCGCCGGCAGGGTCACGCCATTGGTCGCGACGATGCCGAGGGTTGCGGTGCCTACCCGCGGCGCGAGTTGCGGAACTGCCGTGAACGTCAGTTGAGCCGGCGTGGTGGCGTTGTTGGCGGAAATCGTAAGCCACGAACTGCCCTGCGGCAGCGTCAGGTGGAACGGAATCTCCGTGCCCGGCGACGACGAGGTGACGTTGACCACCTGCGTCAGTCCGTTGACGAAGGAGACGCTAGATGTGGAGAGCACGAAGGCCGGTGTATTCGCCACAATCATCGACACCCGCACGTCGGAGGCGCCAGCTACAGTTCCGTCGCCATGATATTCGGTGAACCGCACACTGCCAACATAGGTCCCCGGCGCGAGGTTGGACGGCAAATTCGCCGCCTTCTCGATCGTGAACAGCGGAACCCCAGGCGCCGTAGGCGTAACCGTCACAAACGTTGGAGTGCCGCTGTTGGCCGGCAGAAACTCGACGCCGATCCTGCCGCCAAAGCCGCTCGACAGAACCACGCTCTGCTTGAAGGCTGACCTCGAATCGAAACTTGCATCGGCCGTTGGCGCCAGAGCAACCGTCTTTCCCGGCATGTGGTTCAGCCACACCTGGCCAATCAAGCCGCTCTTCATCATGTCGATGAGGGCGCGGTTTTCGGGCGAACTCATCGGCCGCCAAAAATGATACAGCGGGCTAAATTCCTGGCAGGCCTTCTCGCCTTCACTCCAAGGGCCTGTTTTGGAGGTAATCTTCCAGTCGTAGAGCCAACCGTTCGCTGGATTCGGAAAAGGCGGGGGAGGCGGAGGGGTGGGATGATACCCAATGACTCTCTCGACCTGCGGACCAGCGCAAGCATACGGCAAGTTGGTCGATTCGCTCGCCTGCGTCCATCGGTACATCAAGGCGTCGACCTGGGTGGCTGGGTACATATCGTTAATCACCGGGCCATTGGCTTTGAGGCTCGCGGGCTTGCCCGTGACTGGAAACTCTCCCAGGTTCCAACTCCAGATCATCTTCTTCGGACGGTCGTCGCAGTTCACGCAGCCCTCGTCAAACCCGTCTGTGTAGTCCGTCGCCGGAATTCCAACCTTGGGGGCCGCGTTGAGCCCATAAAAGTAGTCCATACTCAGCCTGCCGAAACCGCAGAAAACCGCAGTCTGCATTTTGAAGGCGGTGAGCAGGTCGGCATTCGACGCGCCAGCGAGCCGGTCCCCCATCGTCCGTCCCTCACCAATCAACTCTGGAGCCAGATGGCCATCCGTTGTGCTGATGCCGATCGTGGTTCCGCGTGGGTCGCAATCCTCAAATCCATCACTGGAGGGCGTAACATTGGCTGCCGAGTCGCCACCCAATGCAAAGGGCCATGCAAACCCCTCGGGCCCGGTTTGCGCCATCGAGACCAGTATCTGCGCCCCGGCCGTCTGCACCTGCCTGTGGGTCGGCCAGACGGCGGCCACGCCATCATAGCGATGCAGCTTCGGGCCGAGCTCATGCAGGATCACCGCTTCCAGTTCGGCGGGTGGAATGTAGGGCAGCTTGTCGATGCCCCAGTAGTTATTGACGATGAGATAAATCACCTCGTCTGGGTTCTGGTCGAGCCAGTGGCGGATCTCGCGCAAGGCCAGATAGAACGGCCGGTTATAGGAAAGGCGTCCACCCAGCCAGCCGCCCTTGGAGATTTCCAGCGAACACATGTCAAGGTCGCTTTTGGGGAGTTCCACGCCCAGCGTGAAAGCCGCCAAATTCAGAGCGACGTTCTTATACAGGTCGGGAGACATGTGGCACAACTGGTGCCGGAATAGGTCCCCCATAGGGTCGAGCCGCAGGTGCCGCGCCCCGAGATACAACTGGTCCGAGATCGTGAAGACCTGGTTCCGGTTCAGCAGGCTTTGTGTTCCGTCGATGGCGTTGCTATAGGAGTTGTGCGTGCCCATCGTCGGTACGAGGTTCATCGGCAAGTCAGCGGAAATACGCCGGTGCTGATCGGTCTGCTGGCCTCCGAGGGTGGGGTCCAGGCGTAGGAGCGCCTTCGACGAATGGCGGACGCCCGTATCCAAGCAACGCATCGGGACCCCATTGATTGCTGGAAACGCCGGCTGCGGAGTAAGGGCGCGGTCGCAATGAAACCCGGGAAGTTTTTCCGGCAACAGCGGGTAAGACGGGTCACCCAGAATGCAGGCTCTTTCCCCTTCGCCTCCGCATTGATCCCAAAGCACGCGGTTGCCGGTGAGCTGGCCGAGCGTTGACCGTACAACAAGAACGGGCAATGAAGGATTCAGGGCGGAATCCCGGCCCTGATCCTGTGCATTGGCGGCTGATGGCAAAAGCAAAGCAAGCAAAGCAATGAAGTGGCGAATGTTCACAAAGGTTTCCTCCGAGTTTCGTTTGACTCTCAACTAGAGAAGGGAGGATCCGCATCGAATCACTGCCACATTGCTGTAAATTATTTTTGCCGCTGCAACCGCTCGCCGCGACACCCTGTCTTACAGGCGAGGTGAGAAGAATATGAACTATACAATCGGCGATGGCATGGTTGCGCTCGCACTGTCGGGAGGCATTGTTGGCTATCTCTATGTGGTCCACCGGAGCCGGCAGAAAAAGATGGAAATCATCCATCAGGAACGCATGGCGGCAATGGAGAAGGGGATCCCATTGGCGGAGCTCCCCTTGGATCCGCCAGATCCGGGACTGCATCATACGGATCCGAACAATGTGATCCCCATCTTAGGCACCGTCCTTTCGTGTCTATCGGCGGGGGCCATGATTGTGCTTCATTTAAATCTGCCCGCTTCGTCTCATAGCATGTGGATATCCCCGCTGCCGTTTGCCTTCCTCGGCGTCGGCTTGATTGCCTTCCACTTTCTGAAGCGCGAACCCAAGCGGTAGCTGAATTGGAGAACAATTCCCAACTCGTGGCCCGCGCGCAGGGCGGGGACCAGCAAGCCTTCGCGGAACTCGTGCGCCGTCATAGCGCGGCCGTGTTCCGCCTCGCGGTCTCGATCCTGGGCCGGGAGTTCATTCCAGAGGCGGAAGACGTGACGCAGGAGGTGTTTCTCAAGGTCCACCACGCGATCCAGTCGTTTCGCGGCGAGGCGGAATTCAGTTCCTGGATCTACCGGATCACGTTCAACCAGGCGGTGAACCTGAAAGCACGCGTGCGTTTCCGCCGCCCGCATGCAGAGGAGGCGGCACTGTACCGTGCGGCGACTCCCGGGCCCGGACCCGACGGCCAGTTGGAAACAGCACAGCGCGACCAGGTGCTCGAAGAGTGCATACAGACGCTCCCCGAGGTCTACCAATCGGCTTTACGGCTTTACTATTGGTTCGGAGCGGGAGTTGCCGATGTGGCGGCGTATCTTGGCGTTGCCGAGAATACAGCTAAGTCCTATCTGCATCGCGCGCGCCGGCTTCTGCATGGCATGCTCAAAGAGAAAGGGTATTCCGATGAGTGAACTGGAACCTCGCGATGCCGGAATCGACAGTTTGCTGCGGCGTTCCATGGGGTCGACGCCTGCCCCGAACCTTCCGCCGGATTTTGAACAGCGCCTCATGAGCGAACTGCGGCGAGGTTCGCAGGGACGCGACCGCTACCGCTACCGCCGCATTCTGCTCATTGGCTACGGCTTGGTTTCGGCGGTAACCTCCGCTGTGATCATGCGTGGCCAGGGCCTCGACTGGGGGCTGGTCGCCGCGGCGATCCTCGGGCCACTCGCCTTGATCGCGGCCCTACCCTTGGCGAAGCGGCGCAATCGTTCCCATGGCTGATATCATGAGCGTTACACGTGTTTCGGGGGAGGCCACCGTCGGTCTCCGATTTCAATACCTACGTCTAACTCAATTCGTTCCGCGCGCGTGAATTTCTTTCCGTCGCAGGGACAGGAGGATACCTTTTTGACAAACTTCGTACGTAAGCTTATGATCGCCGGCGTCACGGCGTCCTCTCTCGGTCTGTTGCTGCAACTCACGGTGCAGCCGGGGGCCGCTCAGTCAGGCAGCGACGCCGCACTGATCGCCAAAGCAAAGGGGATTCACGACCGTGTCCTCAAGCTCGACACGCACAACGACATCGAAGTCTCGAACTTCACGTCGGACTGCAATTACAAGATGCGCCTCACCACGCAGGTCAATCTTCCGAAAATGATCGACGGCGACATGGACGTCACGTTCATGATTGCCTACGTCGGACAGGGGCCGCTCACTCCGGAGGGATTCGACAACGCCTACCAACTGGCGGTGGCCAAGTTCGACGCCATTCATCGCTTCACCGAGAAGCTGGCGCCCGACAATGTCGGACTGGCGCTCACGCCTGCCGACGTCGTCAAGTTCCACAAACGGAATCTTCGCATCGTCGTCATTGGCGTCGAGAATGGATACCCCATCGGAAACGACATCAAAAGGGTGAAAGAGTTCTACGACCGGGGCGCCCGCTACATCTCGCTCGCACACAATGGCAACAGCCAGCTTGCCGACTCGAATACGGGCGAGACCCAGGGCTATCTCTACAACAATGGCCTCTCGCCGCTTGGCAAGGAAGTCATCGCCGAAATGAATCGCCTGGGAATCATGGTCGATCTGTCGCACCCCTCGAAGGGCGCCAACCTGGAAGCGATCCGGCTGTCCAAGGCCCCCGTCATTGCGTCGCACTCCGGCGTCCGCGCGATCGCCAACGTCAGCCGCAATATGGATGACGAGCAATTGCTCGCGCTCAAGAAGAATGGCGGCGTGATTCAGGTGGTGGGCTTTGCGTCCTATGTCAAGGCGGATTCGAAAGAACGCTCCGAAGCCCTCGCGAAATTGCGTGACGACCTCGGCCTTGCGGCGATGCAGGCGGGTGGTCCGCGAGGCGCGCGGGGTGGCGCCGGCGGCGCCAGCAGAGGCGCGGAAGCGAACAGGCCTTGTCCCGTGGAAGATCCCAACAGCAATCCGGTCACGCAAGCCGCCAGAGGCGGCGCCGGCGCGCGAAGAGGATTCCTCGCCGCCCTTCCGGCGGACAAACGCGAGGAGATCGAAAAGCGCATGGCGGACGTGGATGCGAAATTCCCTCCCGGGCCTCGCGCCAACGTGAAGGACTTCGTCGATCACATCGACTACGCAGTGAAGCTGATCGGCATCGACCACGTCGGCATCTCGTCGGACTTCGACGGCGGCGGTGGCATCGACGGCTGGAACAGTGCGGCCGAGGCATTCAATGTCACGCTGGAACTCGTCCGTCGCGGCTACACCGAAGAACAAATCGCAAAGATGTGGGGCGGCAACCTGCTTCGCGTATGGGGCGAGGTGGATAAGGTCGCTCAAAAGCTCCAGAAAAAGTCGTAATGTTTCTCAGCTTTGACGACCGGCCCTCCGATTCACCCTTGGTCGAAAAGGTCTGGCGTTCCCGAAGCGATTGCGGAGGCGGCCGATTTCTCTCGGTCGCCTCCAGTCATTTTGAGATCGCGGTCACGCGGCTCAGGGGCAAGACGTTTCTAACACTGCGTGGTCCCGAAACCAGAGCCTCGGCCGCCGATTGTCCCGCGGATGGCGAGTGGCTCGGCATAAGGTTCAAACTGGGAGCGTTCATGCCGCATCTTCCGCCCGGTCAGCTTGCCGACCGCAACGACGTGACCTTGCCGGATGCGACCAGTCATTCGTTCTGGTTGAACGGCTCCGCATGGGACTATCCCGATTTCGAGAACGCGGAGACATTCGTCAAGAGGCTGGTGGGGAAGGGCATCCTCGTCCGCGACCCTGCCGTCAATACGACGGCGCAAGCCGTGTCGCCCCGAACCGCGCAGCGTCATTTTTTGCGAGCCACCGGCATGACCCAGTGCACGGTCCGGCAGATCGAGCGCGCCCGGTACGCGACAAACCTCCTCAAACAAGGTGTTTCGATTCTCGATACCGTCTACGAAGCGGGCTACTTCGATCAGGCGCATCTCACGCGATCGCTGAAACACAGGATTGGCCAAACCCCTGTCGAGGTCGTGCGCGGAACTCAGCAATTGTCGTTTTTGTACAAAACAAACCCACTTTGTGAAGCTTATGATTCAGGTGGGCATGAACAACTCTCAAACAACAACACCACCCGTTTCTAAGGCGCGCCGGGCGGCGAGCTACGTTCTCACTGCACTGGTCGCGCTGTTCCTCACTTTCGATGCGGTTCTCAAGGTGCTCGAGCTCGAGCCCGCGGTTCGTGGAACCACCTCGCTCGGTTATCCCGCCGCCGCCGTGCTTCCGATTGGGATCATCGAACTCGTATGCCTCGGGCTCTTCCTGTTTCCGCGCACTGTTGCCGCGTGAAATATTTCGCCACCAAGTATGAAATACCGCCCTCTGAAAATGCGTAACGAGGGCGGTAACAGTTAGCGGCGACTTTTTGCGCGGTTTGGGATCATCCGAGGCTTCAGCCCGGCCGCATCCAGCCTCTCCAG
>JACXTT010011290.1_pt1 | contig 11960 bp, 10 predicted proteins | sample 9270951 | NCBI WGS metagenome assembly JACXTT01 (sample SAMN15532306, study PRJNA645909) | rock metagenome | isolation source: weathered quartz diorite | place: Puerto Rico | collected 2017-06-21 | reverse complement strand
GGCAATCGGCAATCGTTCGATTACACCCTCGACGGTCAATTGCTTGCCGCTCGCCTGCAACTCAGTGCTCAGACAACTCCGCAAACCCTGGTCAGTGGTATTGCGTACAGCGCCTACGGCCAGGTTGAACAGGAAACCGCCGGTAACGGTGTGGTCAGCACGCTGACCTACCGTCCTGAAGATGGCCGTCTGCTTCATCTTCAAGCCCGGCGAAATCAAGGAGCGCCGCTGCAAGACCTGCATTACGACTACGATCCTGTTGGCAACGTACTAGGTATCGAAGATGCGGCTTTGCCGACTCGCTATTTCGCTAACCAGCGGGTCGAACCGATCAAGCGCTATGGCTATGACAGCCTTTACCAACTGATCGACGCAACCGGCTGGGAGGCGGGCAGCGCCAATCGAGGGCCGGGATTCAATCGCTTCGGCGATCCGGGTGCGGTTGCCAATTATCACCAAACTTACCGCTACGACGCAGGCGGCAACTTGCTGGAACTGGTCCATGTTGGCCCGCAAAGCCACAGCCGCAAACTGACGGCGGCCCGCTACAGCAACCGCTGCTTGCTTGAACACAATGACCGGCCCCCGACCGAGGAGGAGATTGCCGCCGCTTTTGACGGCAACGGCAACCTGGTGGAGCTGCAACCGAGACAGGCAATGAGTTGGGATCTACGCAATCAATTGCGCGAGGTGCGACCGATTGAGCGTGAAGGGGCCGACGATGATCGCGAGTGTTACCTATACGGCGGCGATGGCCAACGGCGCCGCAAAGTCCGTTCTGCCCAAACCAACGCCCGTTTGCTGATATCGGAAGTACGTTACCTGCCGGGCCTGGAAATCCGTACCCATGAAAGCACTGGCGAGGTGTTGCAGGTCATCAGTGCTCAGGCCGGACGTAGCACCATGCAGGTTCTGCACTGGGAAACCGCACCCCCCTCCGGCATCGCCAACGATCAGTATCGCTACAACCTGACCGACCATCTGGGCTCCAGCAGTCTGGAGTTGGACAGCCAGGCCGAGATCATCAGCCAGGAAACCTATCACCCCTACGGCGGCACGGCCTGGTTTGCTGGACGCAGTGAAGTGGAAGCCGGTTACAAGACGGTGCGTTACTCGGGTAAGGAACGGGATGCGACCGGGCTTTATTACTATGGGGTCAGGTATTACGCACCTTGGTTGCAGCGGTGGATCAACCCCGACCCCGCGGGCGATGTGGATGGCTTGAATTTATTTTGTTTTATCTCAAATTCACCGCTGATTTTTATTGATCTGCAAGGGGGCGTGAAATTTCCAGTGGCGTTGATTTCTTCGGAATCAATTCGCAGTCAGGTAAATGAAGGTCGGTACGCCGAGGCCCTGTCCAGGGCTCGTGTTGAGTCTGCTTCTGATGTTTCAGTCATTAATTCATGGGTTTATTCACTGATGACTGGGGTCGACATGACGTCTATGACCGTCTTCCAGTCCAGGGGTAATAATACGATTTATCAGGCCGGTTCGGAGGTGGAAGGTATACAGTTTTTTGTCAAAAAAATGCAATCACCAAAAGAAGCCCAAAGTGAGGCGTTTGCTTATGAAGTGAGTGATCGGCTTAATTTTAATTTTGTGCCGCCGACCAAGGCCAAGGCAAAATCGATGATTCAGCAGAGAGTCATGGATAGCAAAACAAACACTCAGGAAAGGAAGAAGCTGCCTGAGGCGGCTAAACTTTTCTATTTCTTGATCAATGAGTTTGATGATAATTCGGGTAACCAGCTGTGGGACGCTCAGGGGAATGTTTATTTAATTGATCATGAGTCCGCATTTTCTGAGCGAAAAAATGCGGTATTTAATTTGAAGAATATTGATCTTGCGCTGGTTTTTGATGCGGAACGTTGGAGTAAATTCAGTAGCGTTAGCGCCGAAGAGTGGAAGAGCTTGATAGCCGAGAAATATTCGACCTTCTCCAAAGGGGAGGCTAAAGCTTTTCTGGGACGGGTCGCGGACACACAAGCGGCGGTCCAGCGAGAAATTGATCGGGGTACGTTGAATTTTGGAGTGAAGCGAAGTTTTCTACAGCGGGTTTTCCGCAGTAACGCCGCCTAGGGCACGAGCGTGAGTGACGACCGTTTATCGGCCCTGTCATTTCTGACAGTAGTCAGGTACTTGGAATTTTGTAACTCTGAGGGTGAGAGAACCCGTTGATTTCATTTTGCTCAGTTGAGCATTCAAGGGCGTCTCTGCAAAAACTTACATTCACAGGGATATTCCCTCTATAAAATGGACTCAATCATGAATGCCATCAAAGGCGAAGAGGCTGCCATGTCGCACCTTCATGTGAACGAAGTGGTTATTTCATGCGGTGTGGCGAACAGTCATCTCGGGGAGCTGAAACTCCATTATATGTTTATGCCGGCAGCGGGCAACGAATTTGAGTTCGTCGTGATTTCACAGTCTTATAGATTCAGTCCAAACACAGGGAAAAACATAGCCCGCTTCCGATTTCGTATTGGGAAGGCCGATCAGAGCGGAACAACTTATACCCTCTGGTACACCTCACCCGCTTCACTGGAGCAGGATGCGCGATGGCATAACCATCTTGTGGGATTCAAAAGGTTGACAACAGACAAAGGGATTATTGAGGTCGAATTTATGTATAGTGACGGGATTATCAAACCGTGCGTGGTCACAAGGTCATTTGAGCAGTGATTTTCAGCGACGCCAGATCCGGCCTACGGCAGGCGTGGATTGTTGGGATGGCGGAACCTGTTGAGGTGTTCTACACGAGGTATGGGTACTGACGGGGTGGGGGCACGGATACCCCCCCGCACCACTAGCTGTGGATAGGGGTACGCAGCCAGCGGAGCGGAGGTGAGTGAAACACTGTAGTTCACAGCGCGAGGATTTTCACCGAAACCTGCGTTTCAATCGGGCTCGAACGCCCATAGATATCGTCAACCCGCTCGATATCGTCTTCACTCCGGCGCGTGATCGCGCAAAAACACCAGGTTGTCCGGCTTGGAGAGTTCGGCGCTGAACCGGTAGCCTTGTTCGTCGAACGTCTTCAATTGCTCCGGGTTCTGGATGCGCTCCCGAATCACGAAGCGCGCCATCATTCCCCGGGCCTTTTTCGCGTAGAAACTGATGATCTTGTACTGGCCATTCTTCTGGTCGCGGAATTCGGTATTGATGATGCGTGCGTTCAGCGCCGAGCGTTTGACCGCCGAGAAGTACTCGTTCGACGCCAGGTTCAACAGCACCTCGTCCCCTTGTTCGGCCAGCGCTTCATTCAGCCATTCGCTGATGCGCGTGCCCCAGAAGGCATACAGGTCCTTGCCCCGGGCGTTGGCGAACTTGGTGCCCATCTCCAGGCGATAGGGCTGCATCAGGTCCAGCGGGCGCAACAGGCCGTAGAGCCCGGAGAGCATGCGCAGGTGTGTCTGGGCGAAGTCGAAGTCGGCGTCGTTGAAGTCTTCGGCGTTGAGGCCTGTATAGACATCGCCCTTGAATGCCAGCAGGGCCTGTTTGGCGTTGTCCGGGGTAAAGGCCGGGGTCCAGCTGCCGAAACGCGCGGCGTTGAGGCCGCCGATCTTGTCGGAGACGTGCATCAGCTCGCTGATCTGCGCCGGGCTGAGGGTGCGCAATTGCTCGATCAACTCCTGGGAATGGTCCAGGTATTGCGGTTGGGTGAAGCGCTGGGTCACCGCGGGTGTTTCGAAATCGAGGGTCTTGGCGGGGGAAATCACCATCAGCATGCAGTCGTCTCCTTTGATCGTCGGGGGATTCTAGGGGCTTGGGCGGTTTGACTCCACCTATGATGGCGATAGCCGCTGTATGGCTTGCCTGGGAAATCTTTGCTGATCTTGATGGCTCCTTCGCGGGCAAGCTCCGCTCCCACAGGTTTCGGTTGTACACAAATTTTGAGTACGGCTCCGATATTGCGGGAGCGGAGCTTGCCCGCGAAGAGGTCGGAACCGGCACCATAAAGGCCCGAGCCCTCAGATCGGCTATAGTGCGCGGCGGGTTCTGAAATGGAGTCACCCTTTTGCGTATCGTTCTTTTCTTCTCGGCCCTGCTGGCCTGCCTCGCGGTCGTCGCCGCGCCGAACGACCCAGCGACCCTGGATCGCAGCACCTGGCCCGAACAACTGAGCAGCCCGGCCTTGTTCGATGTCGCCTCGCGCGCGCAGATCCTGATGTTCGCCCATTTGCTGCTGGTCAGTGAGATGCTCGATGAGCCGGCCCTGAAGAAGCGCCTGGGGCTCAAGCAGATCAACATGGCCGCGATCGATGCGGTGCGCCAGCGCATGTGGCAGCGTCTGCTGACCAGCTACAACGCCGCCCAGCAAAGCTGCGAACAGGATGCGTCCTTCTGCTTCTACGTCGAGGACATGGACAGTCTGCAAAAAGCCGCCGGCAAGTTCCGGGTCGCCGAGGACTCCTTCTATGTGCGCTGGGCCGAACCCGCCCGGGCGTTCAATGAGCGTTACCTGGACGAACAACTGCGCCTGGCCGCGCTGTTGCCGCAGACCAGCAGCGAAATCCAGTTGATGGGCGATCACGAACGCAATGGCGAAGGCTTCAACGACCGGCTGTTCCTGCTGACCTTCGACGGTGGCCCGACCCTGGCCCAGGGCAATACCGACGAGTTGGCCGACTACCTGCGCAAACAGAAGATGAGCGGCCTGTTCTTTGTTCTGGGCAATGCCTTGCAAGCCCGCTTGGACAAGACCTCGATGCCGGCGGTGCGTGAGCTTTACCGCCAACAATGCGTGGGCGTGGAAGGCTGGCAGTACCGTTCCCACAGCCAGTGGCAGGACTGGGAGGACTCGATCCTGCGAAGCGTCGCGTTGGCGCAGAACGCCTTGCCGGACAACTATGTAGCGTTCTTCCGGCCGCCTTACGGACAGCGGCGGGCCGACGCTTCGGCGTTTTTCAAGGCCCAGCGGCTGCAGGTCGCCTTGTGGGACATCGACTCGGCGGATGCTACCGGCAAGCTCAGTGCCGAGCAGTCGGCCCAGCGGGTCATGACGTTGATGCTGCTCTGGCGTCGTGGCGTCATCGTGTTCCATGACACCCAGGACAAAGCGCGCACGGCGTTGCCCTGGCTGCTCAAGCAGACCGCCGAAAGCGGCATCGGCTGGCAGGATTGCAACAAAGCGTTTCGCTAGAGGTAGGAGCCGGCTTGCTGGCGATTGCGAGGTGACATTCACCGATGTTGTCGCTGGCGAGTCACAGGGCTACGGACCCGTATTTACCGGGCTGGGGGAAAATCAGGTGATGATTTCAGTGCGGGCAGACTTCCGACTGTAACGGTGCGTGGGCCGCTCGCCAAGGGCTATTCGTCACTTTGAAAAATAAACTTCAAAAAACCGTCAAAGTGCTTTTTTCTGTCATGTCTTTTGCGGTATTACGGAGTCAGACCGCCGAAACCTGCGACACAGGTGGCGTCTTACAAGACTCTACTTGTGCACAGAACGCCTGCCCCTTCACAGGCGAATTTGGCGGTCACTTCGAGGCGCATCACCGTCCAGGTATTGCGTCGAATGGCTCCCACAAAGGTGACCGAGTATGGATGATCACGGACGCACTCCTTCTTCCAACCAGCCGATCCTTTACGTGCTCGATACCAACGTACTGATCCACGATCCAAACGCGTTACTGAACTTCGAAGAACACCATGTCGCCATCCCGATGACCGTGCTTGAGGAGCTCGACAAGCTCAAGAGCGGGCATCACAACGTCGCCGCCGAATGCCGGCAGGCGATCCGCCTGATCGACCAGACCCTGGGTGACGCCAGTCCCGAGGATGTCGAGCTGGGCGTCCCGATCCAACGTGGCAAGAGCGGTCCCAAGGGCTTGCTGTCGATCCTGATGAGCAAGCGCAGCGAACCGAACGTGGTGCTGCCCGAACACCTGAACGACAACATCATCATCAACCAGTTGATCGATCTGCATGCGCGGGAAAAGGACCTGCGCGTGGTCCTGGTGACCAAGGACATCAACATGCGCCTCAAGGCGCGCGCCTGCGGGATCGCGGCCGAGGACTACAGCACCGACCAGTTGGTCGACGACGTGTCCTTGCTGCCGAACGGTTATCACGACGTCAAAGGCTCGTTCTGGGACCGCGTCAGCAAGGTCGAGACCCGCCAGGACCATGGCCGCACCTGGCACCAGGTGCAACTGACCGACAACCTGCCGGCGGTGCACGTCAACGAGTTCATCATCGACGAGCAGGGCTTTGTCGGTTGGGTCAAGGAGATCCGCGCCGATGTGCTGCTGATTCTCGATCTGCATCAGGAACCCCTGTTGCACCAGGAAGCCTGGGGCCTGAAACCGCGTGACATCTACCAGAGCCTGGCGCTGTTCGCGTTGCTCGATCCGGACATCCACCTGGTCAACCTGACGGGGGCCGCCGGTTCCGGGAAAACCATCCTGGCCCTGGCCGCCGCCATCGAGCAGACCATGGTCAGCAAGCGCTACCGGCGGATCATCGCGACCCGTAGCGTGCAGGGCCTGGACCAGGAAATCGGCTTCCTGCCCGGCACCGAGGCGGAGAAGATGGAGCCTTGGCTGGGGGCGATCACGGACAACCTCGAAGCCTTGCACATGGATGATGAAAGCACCCATGGCAGCGTCGACTACATCCTCAGCAAGGTACCGTTGCAGTTCAAATCCCTGAACTACATTCGTGGTCGTAGTTTCCAGCAGAGCCTGATCCTGATCGATGAATGCCAGAACCTGACGCCGCACCAGATCAAAACCATCATCACCCGTGCCGGTACCGGTTCCAAAGTGGTGTGCCTGGGCAACCTGGCACAGATCGACACCCCTTACCTGTCCGCGACCAGCTCCGGGCTGACCTACCTGACTGAACGCTTCAAGGACTTCCCGAACGGCGTGCACATCACCCTGCAGGGCGTGCCGCGTTCGATCCTGGCCGAATACGCCGAATCCCACCTGTAACTTCATCCACAGTCGAGGGCGGCCAAGTGGCCGCCCTTTTCATGTCTGCCCCTCCAATATTGCGGTGGTCACGGTCCTTGTGGGAGCGCCGGTCGACGCTCGATTGCCAGCGATGAGGCCCGTGAGCCTTGCATCGCCTATTCGGACGCCATCGCCAGCAAGCCGGCTCCTACATTGAATCCGCGTGCTTCCACAGGTTTTGTGGTGGTCGCGCAAAGCTGACCCGCGGGTTTACAATCGATGCTCCCGATCAGGAGTATCGCTGTGCTGACTCATCTCGATTCCCAAGGTCGCGCCAATATGGTCGACGTCACCGACAAGGCCGTGACCTTCCGCGAGGCGCTGGCCGAGGCCCGCGTGCGCATGTTGCCCGAGACGCTGCGGATGATCGTCGGCGGCGGCCATCCCAAGGGCGATGTGTTCGCCGTGGCGCGAATCGCCGGTATCCAGGCGGCGAAGAAAACCTCCGAGCTCATTCCCCTCTGTCATCCCCTGATGCTCACCAGCGTCAAGGTCGAGCTGAGCGCCGACGGCGAGGATGCGGTGCGGATCCTGGCGCGCTGCAAGCTGTCCGGGCAGACCGGCGTGGAGATGGAAGCGCTGACGGCAGCCAGTGTCGCGGCGCTGACGATCTATGACATGTGCAAGGCGGTGGATCGTGGCATGACCATCGAAAACGTCCGCCTGCTGGAAAAGCTCGGCGGCAAGAGCGGGCACTACCTGGCGGATGAAGCATGAAAATCGTCGTGAAGTTCTTTGCCCGCTACCGCGAGGCGCTCGGGGTCGATGAGCTGGCGGTGGAGGGCGATTTCGCCAGTGTCGATGATGTCCGCAGGTTTCTGCTCCTGCGCGACGGCACGCAGGTCCTGGGCGAACAAAACCTGATGTGTGCGCGCAACGAAGACCTTTGCGCGCTCGACGAGCCGCTGGCCGAGGGCGACGAAGTGGCGTTCTTCCCCACGGTGACCGGAGGCTGAGATGGCGATTCGGGTGCAGGCGCAAGCGTTCGATCCGGGTGTCGAGGTCAATGCCTTGCACGCCGCCAACCTGGGGATCGGGGCGGTGGTGAGCTTTGTCGGCTACGTGCGCGATTTCAACGATGGGCGTGAAGTGGCGGGGATGTTCCTCGAGCACTATCCGGGGATGACCGAAAAGGCCCTGGGCAAGATCGTCGCGCAAGCCGAGGAGCGTTGGCCGTTGCTCGGGTTGGAGGTGCTGCACCGGGTCGGGGCCCTGGAGCCGGGTGAGCCCATCGTGTTTGTCGGGGTGACCAGTGCCCATCGCCAGGCGGCGTTCGATGCCTGCAATTTCGTCATGGACTACCTGAAAACCCGGGCGCCGTTCTGGAAAAAGGAAAACACCGCCGAGGGCCCGCGCTGGGTCGAGGGTCGCGCCAGCGACCAGGCGGCGGTCGAACGCTGGAAATAGCGGTCTGCGTCCGTTCGATCGGCGCAAGGCTTTCGGGCCTCATCACCTACAAAAACTCCCCCATGCCTGGCTTTCTGACAGAGGGCACGCATTTGCTCGTTGACGAAATGTACTTAAAAGTCCAGTATGGACTTACAAGTACAAAATATTGAAATCGTCTTCCTTCTACTGTCTTGCCACAACACCTCAAATAAAAGAGCGGGAGTTCCAGCATGAAGAAGTTCACCCTGATCGGCGGTCTGGCCTTGGGCCTGCTGGCCAGCAGCAGTTCGTTTGCCGCCGAGCCAACCTTGCGTATCGGCATTGAGGCGGCTTACCCGCCATTCGCCTCGAAAACCGCCGAAGGCACCATCGTCGGTTTCGACTACGACATCGGCAACGCCCTGTGCGCGCAGATGAAGGTCAAGTGCGAGTGGATCGAGGGCGAGTTCGACGGCCTGATCCCGGCCTTGAAGGTCAAGAAAATCGACGCCGCGCTGTCGTCCATGACCATCACCGACGAGCGCAAGAAGTCGGTGGATTTCACCCACAAGTACTACTTCACCTCATCGCGCCTGGTGATGAAGCAGGGCGCGGTGGTGGATGACCATTACGCCAGCCTCAAGGGCAAGACCGTCGGCGTGCAGCGCTCCACCACCACTGACCGTTACGCCACGGAAGTCTTCGAGCCGCTGGGCATCAAGGTGATGCGCTACAGCAACAACGAAGAGATCTACATGGACCTGGCGTCCGGGCGGTTGGACGCGATCTTTGCCGACACCATCCCCCTGGACGATTTCCTGTCGATGCCGCGTGGCGCCGGTTATGCCTTTGTCGGGCCGGAGCTGAAGGATCCGAAGTACGTGGGCGAGGGTGCCGGGATCGCGGTGCGCAAGGGTAACGGCGAGCTGGTGAGCAAGCTGAACAAGGCCATCGACGGGCTTCGCGCCAGCGGCGAGTACCAGAAGATCGAGGGCAAGTACTTCAAGTCGGATATCTACGGCGACTGATTGCTGGAACACCGATTACGAACTCTGGGAATCTCCTCCGTGTAGGAGCGAGCTTGCTCGCGATGGACGTCAACGATGACGCGGGGTATCTGCAAGCCCGTGGTGTCTGTTCGATCATCGCGAGCAAGCTCGCTCCTACAGGGGGGGCCTTCAAACCTCCGCCTTCAACTCCTTCAGGTGTTTGTACACCGTCGCCCGCCCCATGTTCAGCACGTTGGCCACGTAGTTGGCCGCGCTCTTGCCCTTGAACGCCCCCTCGGCATGCAACGCCAGCACCAGTTCACGCTTGTGGTCGCGGGTCAGCAGGTTCAGCCCCAGTTGCCGCTGGCGTAGCCAACTGTGCAGGAAGGTGTTGATCCGCTCCTGCCAGTCATCGCGAAACAGCGCATCGGGCTGCGGGATCAGTTTGTTCGGCGAGAGGAACAGGTCCAGCGCGGCCCTGGCGCTTTCGAACAGGGAAATATTCAGGTTGATGCAGAGCACCGCCAGCGGCGCGCCCTGGGCGTCGTGCAGTACCGTGCTGACACTGCGAATCTTCTGGCCGTCCCAGTTGAGTTTCTCGTAAGGGCCGATATTGCGCTCGCTGATGCCTGCCTCGAGCATGTCCTCCAGCGCCGCGTCATCACCCACCTCGCGTTTGGAGATGTTGTTGGCGATGTAGTCGATCCGTTGCGTGCGCAGGTCGTGCAGCACCACTTCCGCATGGGGAAAGAACAGCGTGGCGATGGCATCGGCAATCGCCCGGTAGTTGTCCAGGGAGGGGACCTGCTTGGGTGTCATGGTGATTCTCCAGGCGACTTCGGCGCCCTGGAGGGCGCCAAAGGAAGACAGCTGGTGCGTTGATCAGGCTGCCTGGAAAGAGGCTGGCCTGATCGTCGCGCGGCGAATGGGTGATGCCCCGGGTACGGGCTGTACTGGCGAGTGTGCCGTAATCGCTGCCGAGCGTCACCCGAGACGGGCAGGGGAGAGCATCGCGGCAGAGAGGCCGAAGTGTTCGAGGTGTTCGGGCAAGGCCTGTCCGCGCACCAGCGCCGCGCTGGCCTGGCCCATCGCCGGTGAGGTCTGGATGCCATAGCCGCCCTGGGCTGCGACCCAGAACAGGCCGGGTACCTGGGGGTCGAAGCCCGAGACCAGGTTGCCGTCGCTGACGAAACTGCGCAGGCCCGCCCAGGTGCGGGTCGGACGGCGGATGGTCAGGGTGGTGGCTTCTTCGATCTGGTAGATGCCCATGGCGATGTCCAGTTCTTCGGGTTGCACGTCGTGGGGCTCGACCGGGTCGGCGTTGGCCGGGGAACCGAGGAACATGCCGGCATCCGGCTTCATATAGAAGGACTCGTCGAGGCTCACCAGCATCGGCCAGTGGTGGATGTCCAGGCCTTCGGGCGGCGCGAAGATAAAGGCGGCCCGGCGCTTGGGCTGCAGGCCCAGGGGGCGGGCGCCGGCCAGTTCGCCGATCTGGTCGGCCCAGGCGCCGGCGGCGTTGATCAGCACTTTCGCGCAGAAGGTCTGCCCGGTGGTGCGGACCTGCCACAGGCCTTCGGCATCGCGTTCAAGGCCGAGGACTTCACAGTCGGTATGGACTTCGCCCTGCTGCCGACGGATACCGCGCAAGTAGCCCTGGTGCAGGGCATCGGTGTCGATGTCGCTGGCGCTGGGGTCGTAGATCGCCCCGTGGACCTTGTCCCGGCGCAGGATCGGCAAGCGCTCGCAGGCCTGGTCGGCGCTGAGCAACTGCATCTCGGGCACGCTGGCTTTCGCGCTGAGGTATTGCTGCCGCAGTTCGTCCGGGTCGCCGCTGAAGTCCACGGTCATTTCGCCCCGGGGCGTGAGCAGCGGGTGTTCGGCGAAGCCGGGTGGCGGGGCGTCGAAAAAGGCCCGGCTGGCGAGGGTCAGGGCGCGCACCTGCGGGGTGCCGTAGGCGGCGGTGTAGAGGGCGGCGGAGCGTCCGGTGGAGTGATAGGCCGGGTGCGATTCGCGTTCGAGCACGATCACCCGCCCATGCTGGGCCAGCCAGAAACCGGTGGAGGCGCCGGCAATGCCGCCGCCGATGATGATGAAGTCTGCCTGGTTCATTCAAGGCCTCCTGACGATAGGTTCTAAAGGCGATAGGTGAAACCTGTAGGAGCCCGGCTTGCCGGCGATAGCGGTGGTGAATATTACATCGCCATCGCCAGCAAGCCGGCTCCCACAGTGATTGTGTCGTTATCCACAGAAACGTTGTTCAGCCTGCCTTGTGGTGCAGGTGATAGACCGCATTGGCCAGGGCGATGTCCTCCAGGCCCAGGCCGATGGAGCGGAAGAAGACATGGCGTTCGTACGTCGGCCGCGGCGTCTGTTCGCTCAGCAGCTCGGCCAGGTCGCCGCGGATCTGGCCCACGTCCCAACCGTGCTGGCTGGCGGCGATCAACATTTCCCCGGCCGAGCCCGGCGTGGTCTTGCGATAGTCGCAGTAGACCTGCATGTCACCCAAAGCCTGCGGCGGCACTTCATGGGCGCGCACGGCGTTGGTGCTGATGGAGGTGATCAGTGCCGGCTTGCGCAACCGGCTCGGGTCGATGACCGGGGTCGCCGAGGAAGTGCACAGCAGGATGACATCGGCGTC
>JACXTT010011289.1_pt1 | contig 11960 bp, 9 predicted proteins | sample 9270951 | NCBI WGS metagenome assembly JACXTT01 (sample SAMN15532306, study PRJNA645909) | rock metagenome | isolation source: weathered quartz diorite | place: Puerto Rico | collected 2017-06-21 | reverse complement strand
GGAACAACGGCGTACACGAAGTCATGCAGACCTATTCACCTAAGCAGTTGCCCATTCTGAACGGCCTGGGGCGCAACTTTGCGATTTCCGACGCCTGGTACTGCTCCATGCCCAGTGCCACCGACCCGAACCGGGCCTATGCCTTTACCGGCTCCGCCTTTGGCTGGCTGAACAACTTCCAGAACGGCAACACCTATCTGAACTGGCCCAGCAACCCGCACCGGCAGTCGATCTGGAAAGTGCTGTGGACCAACGGCTTCACCGACTGGAAGCTGTACCACTCGGTGGAGTGGATGAACTTTGTGCACACCTACCACTTGTATTTGCAAGGCACCATTCCCTCGGTGGATACCGCCATTACCGCCGACCCCACCAGCTTTTTGCAGACCGTTGACAAATTCAAGGCCGACGCATTGGCGGGCAAGCTGCCAGCCTTCAGCTTTCTGGAGCCCATCTGGATTGCCATGACCGGAACCACCTCCTACCACCCGGGCGCAGACCCGATTGCCGGCGAGATTGCGCTCAACGCCATCTACGACGCCATTCGCATGAGCCCCAAGTGGAAGGAAACGCTTTTTGTCATCACCTTTGACGAGCACGGCGGTATTTATGACCATGCACCCCCACCCTATGCTGTGAACCCTTGGCCCAATGACGTCAACGATGGTTTCAAGTACGACATGATGGGCATACGGGTGCCCACCATTCTGGTGTCGCCGTGGATCAAGGAGCAGACCGTGTTCCGCTCCACCACATCCACCGCCTACGACTCTACGTCCATTCTGGCCACGCTGCTGCACTGGGCCGGCATTCCGCAAGCGCGCTGGTGCATGGGCGAGCGGGTGCAGCAGGCGCCGACCTTCGAAGGCGTGCTGCAGCGGGACACACCGCGTGATACCTCACCCGCACTGCAACCGTCCTACGACAAGTCCTATCCGCAGACGGGCCAGCACCAGGCGGCACCGGCGCGCCTGAATGACCTGCACACCTTGATGGCACCCCGTATCATTGCGGCCATGGCCAAAGGCAAACTCAGCGACCTCGAGATCACGCAGCTATCTGACAAGATACTGCGGGAGTCCAGCGACGCAGCCAGCCTGCATGCGCAGCTGGAGCGCTTGTCCAAGACCTTGGGCACCCATTAACACCAAGGCTTTAGCAGCAGAACTGGCTACGCATGGACCTATTGACACTCTGGGTTGGTATTTTTGGCGTAGTCTCCCTGCTGATTGCGGCGTATTTTCTGATCCGCAACCTGCGGCTGCAGCAACTGCTTGCAGCCGAGCGCCAGGCCCATGCGGCTGAGGCCGCCCTGCGCCAGACCGAGGCCAAGGAAGCCTTGGTGCAGCAGATGGCTACGGCCTCGGTACTGCACGTCATGGGCAACTCCATGGCCGATGCCAAGCCGGTCTTCGAAAAAATCACGCAAAGCTGCTTTCAGCTGTTTGCAGGATTGCACGGCGGCATTCTGTACATGACAGAAGGCGACATCGTGCACCTGGGCTACCACCAGGGTCCGGGTGCCGATGAGCTGGCGCTGGGGCTTCCCAGCAAGTTAGTGCCAGGCTCTATCACCGGTCGGGTCATCAAGGAAATGCGCGCCATCCAGTTTGCAGACGTGCACACCGATCCGGGCGCCACGGCCACACTGCGCCGTAACAGCCGAACCACCGGCACACACTCCATCCTGTTTGTTCCCCTGGTGTCAGACGGCGTTGGCATAGGAACCATTTACGTCGGGCGTGAGACGGTGGGCGCGTTTTCGCCCAAGGAAGTGTCTTTGCTGGAAACCTTTGCGGACCAGGCCGTCATTGCGCTGCAAAACACACGCCTGTTCAGCGAGACACGCGATGCCTTGGAGCGGCAAACCGCAACGGCTGAAATTCTGAAGGTCATTGCCCAGTCGCGTGACGATATACAGCCCGTGTTCGACGCCATTGTCGAGAGCGCCCGGCGCCTGGTCAACGGCCAAAACGCGACCATCCAGCGCGTGCTGGACAACCAGCTCCATCTGGCCGCCAGCATACAGGCCGATGAATTGCAAGGTTTGGCACTGCGCCAGCACTTTCCTGCAGCCATTGAAGATGCCTTGGTCCTGCAGACGTTGAGCCTGAAACAACCACACCAGGTACGAGACGCGCAATGTGCACCAGAACTCCGTGCCGGCGCGCAGCAGTTGGCGCAGCGCTGCGGCTACCGCGCCTGTTTGCTGGTCCCTTTGTTGCGAGAAGGCCAGGCCATCGGTGTCATCAATGTCACCGCCAGCGAACCCAGTCTGTTCACACCGCACCAGGTGGAGTTGCTGCAGACCTTCGCGGACCAGGCGGTCATTGCGATTGACAACATCCACTTGTTCAACGAGGCCATGGAGGCGCGTGCTGCAGCCGAAGCCGCCAACCAGCACAAGAGTGACTTCCTGGCCAATATGAGCCATGAAATCCGCACGCCCATGAACGCCATCATTGGCATGGCCTACCTGGCCATGGGCACGCAACTGACGGTGCGGCAACGTGACTATGTTCAAAAAATACAGCAATCGGGCCAGCACTTGCTGGGCATCATCAATGACGTGCTGGACTTCAGCAAGGTTGAGGCTGGCATGCTGCAGATTGAACGCAGCGAGATTGTGCTGGAAAGCCTGATGGACGATGTGGCCACGCTGATTGCCGAAAAGGCGGCGCAGAAGCACCTGGAGTTTGTCATCGATGTGGCAGCCGACGTGCCCCAGGCCCTGGTGGGCGATGCCCTGCGCTTGCGCCAGATCATGATCAACTTTGCCAACAATGCCGTCAAGTTCACCCATACGGGCGAAGTCGCCATTGTGGTGCGGGTGGCAGAGCGCAGTGACGCGGATGTTCTGCTGCACTTCTCGGTGACGGACACTGGCATAGGCCTGACGCAAGAACAGATCGGACGCCTGTTCCAAAGCTTCCAGCAGGCCGATGCTTCCACCACGCGCAAATACGGCGGCACGGGCCTGGGGCTGGCCATATCCAAGCAGCTGGCCCAGTTGATGGGCGGCGACGTAGGCGTGCAGAGCGAAATCGACAGGGGCTCCACCTTCTGGTTCACCGCACGGCTCGGCCTGGGTACACTGGCACCCAGAATGCACCGGCCGCTGCCCGACCTGCGCGGCAAGCGCCTGCTGGTGGTGGACGACAACGACCACGCCCGCATGGTGATGCACGGTCTGCTGCAGCAAATGGGCTTTGACGTCAGTGAAGTCGCGTCGGGCGAGGCGGCTGTGGAAACCATTGCCAGCAGCGCCCAGGCATTTGATGCGGTGCTGCTGGACTGGCAAATGCCCGGCATCAGCGGCCTGGAGTCGGCCCAGCGCATACGCGCCCTGCCAGGCACCAAGACGCCACACATGGCCTTGGTAACGGCCTACTCCCGTGACGACCTGCTCAACGATGCAACTGCACTGGGTATCTCTGAAGTGCTGGCCAAACCGGTCAACCCCTCCATGCTGTTTGACTCCTTGATTCGCATGATGTCGGACGACCCACAATCCACCACAGCGCATGGTGGTAGCCTGCGGGTTTCGCACACGCCGGGGCTGGAAAAATTGAACGGCGTGCGGGTGCTGCTGGCCGAAGACAACCCCTTGAACCAGCAGGTGGCGTGCGAACTGCTGGGCGACCTTGGCGTACATGTCACGGTGGCGGGCAACGGTCGGCAAGCAGTAGACATGGCGCAGGCGCAAGCCTTTGACGCCATCCTGATGGACATGCAGATGCCGGAGCTCGATGGCGTTGACGCCACCCGCGCCCTGCAGGCCATGCCCCATTGGTTTGGTACACCCATCATTGCCATGACCGCCAACGCCATGAATGCCGACCGCAAACGCTGCCTGGACGCCGGCATGGTGGACTTTGTGGTCAAGCCCATAGAACCCGACCAATTGTTCAAGACCCTGCTGCGGTGGACCGCCAGAGGCGAGGCCGCCCAAGCCAACCCAGATGCCCAGCCGACGCCCGACAAGGGGCAAAAGACCGGCGCCAGCATGCTGCAGACCGAGGTTGCAGGACTGGACGTGCAAGCCGGTCTGCGACGCGTCATGGGTCGCGAGGACCGCTACCTCAATCTGTTGAAAAATTTTGTGACGGAACAAGCCAATGCACCGGCCCGCATTGAACAGGCCCTGTCGGACGGCCGGCTGCAAGAAGCCAAGCGCGCGACCCACACCTTGCTGGGTCTGACCGGCACCATAGGCGCCCATGTGCTGTATGGCGCGGTACAAAAGCTGGAGCAAGCCATTGTCGGCGGCGCTGAGGTGGTGGAACACCTATTGGAAGTGGCAGACCTGTTGCAGGGCTTGACCCAGGCCCTGCAGCCGGTGCTGCAACAGCATGCGGCCGAGCAGGGGCCTGTGCCATCTACCATGGACCATGACGCGCAGCGCCAGGCCATGGATGTGCTGCGCGCGCTGTTGCAAAACGACGACGCCAATGCACAGCGCCACTTCTCGGACCATGCTGCGCTGTTTGGGGCGCTACTGGGTGAACACTATTCGCGCGTGCGCAATTCCATAGACAGCCTGGCCTTGGATACAGCACTGGAACTGGTCGAATCGCTATCGCCGCCGCCATAACAGGGTAAAGTGTTGAATATGGATTCACACGACAACAACCCGGAACGCCTGACGGTGATGGTGGTGGACGACACACCGGCCAACCTGGTGTTGATGAACGATTTGTTGCAGGAACAGTACACGGTCAAGGTAGCCTCCAGTGGCGCCCGCGCGCTGAAGATAGCCAGCGGTGACAAGGCGCCGGACCTGATCCTGCTGGACATCATGATGCCCGACATGGATGGCTACGAGGTGTGCCGCCAACTCAAGGCCAACCCGAAGACACGCGGCATCCCGATTATTTTTCTGACGGCCCGCACCGAAGAGCGTGATGAGCAACTGGGCTTGGAATTGGGCGCGGTGGACTACATCACCAAGCCCATTGGGCCAGCCATTGTGTTGGCGCGTGTGCAAACACACCTGTCGCTGAAACAGGCCCGAGATAGCCTGGAGCGGCGCAATATCGAAGACAAGTTGCGCTTTGAACTGGCGATGGCACAGCAGTTGGAACTCAACAACCTGAAGTCCACGTTCTTGTCGATGACGACGCACGAATTTCGCACACCGCTTACCAGCATCATGTCGGCGCAGGTGCTGCTGCGCCACTACAGCGCACGCCTGTCTACCCAGGAGCGTGACGACGCGTTGGAAAGCATTGACTCGGCCGTGCATCGCATGGTCACCATGCTGGACCAGGTGTTGACCATTGGCCGCTCCGATGCCAACCTGCTGGAATTTCGCCCGCAGCCCATCGATCTGGCAGCGCTATGCCACAGGCTGCGCGAAGAAGCGCTTGCGGGCCAGACGGTGCCGGGCAGCGACCCTGGCGAGCGACTGTCCCTGACCCTGAAACTTGGCGAGGCCGCTGTTCTTGCCGACGAAAAACTGCTGCGCCACATGCTGGGCAACCTGCTGTCCAACGCCATCAAATACACACCCAGCGGCGCAACGGCACATTTTCGCATTACCCAAGAAGCGTCGGAACTGGTCTTTGAGGTCCAGGACCAGGGCATTGGCATTCCAGCGGATGACCTGCCCCACCTGTTTGGCAACTTTCACCGCGCAGGCAATGTGGGTGACATCCCCGGCACCGGCTTAGGTCTGACCATTGTCAAACGCGCCGTGGAAAGCCATGGCGGCAGCATTGCCGTGCACAGCGAGGTGGGGGTCGGAACCCACTTTACGATTCGGATTCCGCAGTAGCACTGCAAAGTGCTAGGGAACGTCTGAACAAACAGTTTCCGCTCAGCGCGCGCAACCAGGCGTAAATCACCGAATATGTGCCCGACCTGGAAACCGTCAAAAGCCTGCAGATGGAACCACAGCTGACCGCCCGCTATGGAGACTACCTGCAAGCCGGCTTTGCCATGAAGCAGATCGCCAACACCTACAACGGGGCGGCCAACGGCATAGAGCAGTTCATGTCCCTGCTGATACTGGTGGTGGGTGCCTACACGGTCATGCACGACAGCAGCTTCACCATCGGCATGCTGGTGGCGTTTCAGATGTTTGCCGGGCGGGTGAGCCAAACCATGCTGCGCATTGTGGGTCTGTGGCAGCAGTTCCAACAGGCCAATATGTCGGTACAGCGCCTGGGCGACATCATGAACGCACCCAGCGAACCCTATAGCGTGTTGCCCGGGCGCCTGCGCGAGAGCAAGGGCAGTATTGACATGGAAGGCTTGAGCTTCCGCTACGGCGACCACCTGCCCTACCTGTACCAGAACTTTCACATGAAGGTACAGCCCGGCCAGGTAATCGCCATCATGGGACCATCAGGCTCGGGCAAAAGCACACTGACCAAGCTGCTGCAGGGCTTTCTACATTCCCACAGACGGCCAAATCAAGCTGGACGGCAACGATATACGCAACCTGAGCGCCAACGAACTGCGCCACTACTTTGGCGTGGTGCCGCAGGAAACCGTGCTATTCAGTGGCACCATTTATGACAACCTGCTGATGGCCAACCCCCACGCCACGTTTGAGCAAGCAGTGCAGGCCTGCAAGATGGCCGAGATACACGACACGTTGGAGCGCCCGCCCAATGGCTACCAGACAGAGATTGGGGAGCGCGGTGTGGGCTTGTCGGGCGGGCAGAAGCAGAGGTTGGCCATTGCCAGAGCGCTATTGAAGCAGCCCAAGATTTTGGTGTTTGACGAAGCTACCAGCAGTTTGGACCAGGAGACGGCGGAGCACTTTGCGCACACTATCAACCAGCCTAAGGGGAAGGTGGCGATGCTGTTTATTACGCATGCCTTGCCTAAGAGTTTGGTGGTAGATGGGGTGATGAGGATTGGATAAGCGAGACTCGATATGTTAATTAGATAGGAATACTGAAATGATCAATTTGACTAATTTGTCTAGTGTCACGATGTCCGTTTTTCGAAGCGTTGGCACACGATGGTGTTTCATTAATATAGTCGTAGCAATGAGCATCTTTGTTAGCTTATCTGCTTGTGCCCCCCAAGGCAGCAATGCCGAAGCGGCGGAATCCACTGAAAGGATAATAAACAGTGTGGCCACACCAACTACGGCAATAGAGTTGATAAAGAATTTTAAAATAGCGCAGGAAAATCATTTATTTTTGAGAAGTGACTTTTTTGTCAAAGAAAAAATGGAGAAAATTTTTGGCGGTAAAAAAATAACGACGCACATCAATGATGTCAACAACTTAGACGCCACAGTATTTGGCTTTGATGAAATGATAAAACCAATAGAGAGCGGAATTTTCAAATTTGGGGCGGTGAATATTGAGTTGAAAAGAGTTCAAAAAAATGATGGCAATATCCAAGGTGAATTCTTCCTGAGAGTAATTAGGGAAGGTGTATTCCCGAATTTTAAAGACGTCGAACGTATTTTTGGTTCGGACTGGGTAGGCGACGAGGACAAAGAGGTGTCACCGCATCGTATTTTTAAAAAACCAACCAACCAATTTGGACATGCAAAAATAAAGTATACATATAAAGACAATGGCGTTGCTGGCATTCTAAGAATAGAGTTTGCAGCTGATAGCTCGATATATCAAATTAACTACATCGAAACCAAATAATGACAAGTTCAATTGACCTGCTCCCCGTAAGCAGTACCAGCTATTCTTCCAAGAAGCCCACTTCAATCAAAGCTACGCCAACGACGCGAATGGCGCTCCCATTTTTGCGGCATTTACTATTTCTCAACAGGCGATGCAAAGCAACTCAGTTACGAAAAGTTTTGCCGTGAAATCCACTATTTGAAACTTGCTCTACCCAGCGCCAGATCAAAACCGCATCGTCAACTCCAGCCACGCATCGGGCAGCCAGTCGTCGATTTGAATCTCCAGCCATTTGTCAAAACCAGTCAAAATAGCCACGCCCACCAGCAGCAGCAAAACGCCAAACACCTTCTTGGCAACACTGCCATGCGTCTGCACCCATTGGCGGATGCGGCCAAAGCCGGCGCGTGACACATAGGCAGCGCCTACCAAGGGAATCGCCGCACCGATGCCAAACAGTCCCAGCAGCAAGGCGCCCCGGGCTGCGCCGCCTTCGGTTGCCACCAGGGTCAGCGTTGAACCCAGCAAGGGGCCCGCACAGGGGCTCCAGATCAGACCCAGCAGGCCACCCAGTAAAAAGGCTCCTCTTAGTGATCCATTGTCCAAGCCGGCAGAGGCCTCATTGGCCGAGCAGGCCAGTGGCGTCATCCAATGGGTAAAACGCCGATCAAGCGCTGGCACCAGCATCACCAGGCCAAACGCGACCAGCATGACCGCTGCTGCTGTGCGCACGTTGTCGGGGTTCAAACCCAGTGCGGCGCCAATGGTGCCTACGACCACGCCCAGCACGGCAAATGACAAGGCCATGCCCACCCCCATGGCCAGTGGCGCGGCGCGGTTGCGTTGCACGGCGCCCCCCAGCACCAGGGGCAGCAATGGAAACACGCAGGGCGACAGCGTGGTCAGCCCACCTGCCACGACGCTCAAGCCCAATTCGCTCCAGCTGGTCATGTTGGCGCATCCTACAAAGCAGTTCGCAGGGCGCCAGCAATGGCGGCCTGCGATGTTTCACCAATCACCCGGGTTTTTTCCACGGCACCACGGAAAACGACAAATGTGGATTGGGTCTGGATGTGCCATTGCTTTTTCAAATCCGCCTCCTTGTCATAGTTCACGGTCAGCACCGTGACGGGCAGCGTCGTGTCGGCCTTCAGCGCCTCCAAGGTCTTGTCTTGTGCACGGCAGGTCGGGCACCAATCGGCATGAAAATGCAGGGCCACAGGTTTTCCCGCCGCCTGGAGTTTGCTCAGGGCTTCGGCGTTGTAGGGTTCTACCGTCAACGCCTGTGCCAGGCTGCCGAGCAGTAAAGTTGCGCAAAGTGCCAAATAGCTTTTGAGTTTCATGTAGAGTCAATCGGTTGGTTCATGGGAACAGCGTACTCTGCTGCTGCCCGTTGGTCGCGCCAACGGCCCATTTCTTACAATCCTGCGCCCATGCTCTGCGAATTGCCATTCTCCGCCGTATTGTGAATTTCTCCAAAACCGTGTACCGCTACCGCCGCCTGCTGGCGCTATTGCTGTTTCTGGCGGCATTGTTTGCCCTGGTGCATGGCACGGCGTTGCAGGAGCATTTCAGCCTGACCTATGTGCGCCAGCAACTGTCCTACAACCAGTGGAGCGGTCTGGCCATTTTTGTGTTGCTGTTCACGGTCGGCAATCTGGTGCAGGTTCCGGGATGGATTTTTCTAGCCTCTGCCGTATTGATTTTGGGCGAATTCGGTGGCGGCCTGGCCACTTATATTGCCGCCTGCACATCGTGCGCGTTTACCTTTCTGACCGTGCGCTGGATTGGTGGCGACACCGTGCGCCAGCTCGACAGCAAATGGGCCCTGCAGCTGCTAGCGCATTTGCATGCCCACCCGATACGCAATATGGTGGTTCTGCGAACCCTGCTTCAGACCCTGCCGGCGCTGAACTATGCTCTGGCGCTGGCTGGCGTGGGCTTTCGGCAGTACATGGTGGCGGTGCTGATCGGTTTGCCGTTACCCATTGCACTGTACTGCGTGTTTTTTGACAGCATACGCCAGGTGTTGGGCATAGCCTGAACCGCGTTAGCCGCCCTCTTGCGCAGGCTTTGTGAAAGACGCGTGATCGCGCAGTGCAAACTCCACGCCGTCGGCAACACTCCAGAACATGCGCTCATCGTGGCCAAGGCCTTGGGGGTCCCAACGGGCCAAAAGCTCGCGCACCGTGGTTTTGACCCGCGTCAGCAACAGCGTCTTGTGGATGCGCGTGAGTGCGGCGTCCAGCTCCAGCAGGCACTCCACCGCCGTGCTGTCCAGGTCGGCACTTTCTTCCAGGCTCAGTATCACGGTGCTTACGGCATCGCGCCCCTTGGTTCGGGCCAGCACCTCGGCCATGACGCGCTCCGCACTGCCAAAGAACAGGGGTTCCTCAGGTCGCAGCACCAGCAAGCCAGGTTTGGCCGTGGCCTGGCCTTGTGTCTGCACATCCACATAGTTGCGGCTTGTACCCAATTCGCCCAGCTCATGCACCACAGGTTGGCTAAAGCGCCGCAGGGCCACCACAATCGACAGCGCGACGGCCACCAGCATACCATCGAGCACGCCCAGCGCCAACACGGCCAAGGCTGCGGCAACGATCAACACCCGGTCGCGGTTCATGCGCCACACGGCGATCAAAGGCCTTGGCGACAGCGCATGCCACAGCGCGCTGACGACCACCACCGCCAACACCGGGCGCGGCAGCCACTGCAGCGCCGGCAACGCAAGACTGATGACCAAGACCATGGCTACCCAGGCCACCAGGCCCGCACGCTTGGATGCTGCACCCGCCGCTGCATTGGCGGCCGTGGCCGAGAACCCGGCGCCCACCGGCATGCCCTGGAATAGCGCCGACCCCATATTGCAAGCCCCCAGCACCAGCAGCTCGCGGTTGGCGTCCAAGGTGTCACCGCGCGCCAGAGCCATGCTGCGCATGCTGCCCCAGGACTCGGCAAACACCAGCATGACCAGGCCAAATGCCAACTCTGCCACGCGCATCCACGCACTGGCGGGCAGCGACGGCAGGCCCACGTGCAAGGTCGGGGACTGGATCACGCCTATCTCGTGCACGCCCATAGCCTGCAGGTCCAGGCCGTAGGCGACACCAATGGCCACCACGATCACCAGCATGGAGGCCGGCAAGCGCGGCAAACGCTTGAACACCAGCAACAGCAATGCCGCCGCCATCGCCACGGCCATGCTGGCTGCATGCCAAGCACCGACATGGGTCAACGCATAGACCGCAATATGCAAGGGGTCAGACGCAGCGTGTGCTGGCAGCTCAAAACCCATGGCATCGGGCAACTGTTTGATGACAATGGTGATAGCCAGCGCGAATGCAAAACCCCGCAACACCGGGCGCGACACAAACGATGACAGCTGCCCCTGCTTGGCCACGGACAATAGCAACAGCAGCAGCCCACTGGCCAACACCAGTGCAAAAAATACCTGCAGATAGGCAGCCTCCGTGGCAAGGCCGGGCACCATGTTGAGCGATGCTGCAGCAGCCGCGGCTAGCGTCGCGGTGGACGATGTCGGCGCCACCACGGCGAAGCGGCTGCCACCCCACAGGCCGTAGACCAACAAACCGACCAGCGAAGCCGTCAACGCATGGATGACTGGCACATGGGCCAGCCCGGCATAGGCCACCGCCTCTGGCAACAGCAAGCCGGCTACACACAGGCCCGCAACCACGTCGCTGTAGCGCGACCCCGCGCCACCGCCTGTTGAATGCTGCTCAGCCGGCATCCAGCGTGCCAGCGTCGTACGCTGCGTTGAAGACCTGGGCATCGGCGCGCACCAGCTCCGCGCAATGCAGTGAGGCATCGACCAGTTTGCGTTGCCATTTGGTTTTTTGCCCCCAGGCAATCAAGTCATCGGCACTGGCCGATCCTTGGCGCCCCGCCGCGCGCAGGTGCATCCAGGCAACGACTTTGCCCATGGAGACCAATAGTTCATGCAGGCCAGCTTCCGTCAGTTTGCCGGGCATGACCGCTACCCGGTCTTCTGAAGGCTGCAGGCCGCGCAGGATATAGGCCTTGTCGCCCATCAGCACAGGCTGCGAGAACGCCATGGGTACCGCCTGGCCACGCTGCTGCAACGCCACGACCCGGTGGGCCTGGGTTTGCCAGCGCGGCTGCTTGATTTTTTTGACATACGGCTGCAAGGCAGACGGCACCGACAATTTGAGGTCGAGCAGGTAGTTGCAATCCGGCGAACCCTTGCCTTTGACCAAAATGGCATAGCGGTCCAGCCCCAGGCTGCCCGTGCCGGCAATGCGGCGAGCCACATCCAACACCTTGTAGAAGTCGGGGTTGGGTTGCGTCTTGGCAAAGCTTTCCATCAACTCCATC
>JACXTT010011288.1_pt1 | contig 11960 bp, 10 predicted proteins | sample 9270951 | NCBI WGS metagenome assembly JACXTT01 (sample SAMN15532306, study PRJNA645909) | rock metagenome | isolation source: weathered quartz diorite | place: Puerto Rico | collected 2017-06-21 | reverse complement strand
CACAGCTCCCAGATCACGATCGAGACGACTTCCGTGCCCGGGCTGTAGAGCAGGATCGAGCTCGACAGCTCGCGGATGGAGACGATCATCACGTAGATGAACCCGGCGACGAGCCCGGGCTTGAGCAGCGGCAGGATGATGCGCCGGAAGGTGGTGAACCACGAGGCGCCGCTCATCGCGGCCGACTCCTCCAGCTCCTTGTGGATCTGCAGCATCGACGTGGTGTTGTAGCGCAGCCCGTAGGGCGTGAAGCGCGTCACGTACGCGATGAACATGATCCACATCGTGCCGTAGATGCCGACGTCGACGTTGAGGTAGAAGATCATGATCGCGAGCCCCAGCACGAGGCCCGGGAATACCATCGGCAGCGACGCGATGTTGTCGAGGAGCCAGCGTCCCTTGAGCTTCGTCTTCACCACGATCCAGCAGATGACGGAAGTCACGAGCATGATCACCGTGGCGCTCGCCACCGACAGCAGCAGGCTGTTCCACACCGAGCGCGCGAGGCTCGGGTAGGTGAGGATGAAGCGATAGGGATCGAGCGTGAGGTTGTGCAGCGCCTGCCACGACGGCACCGAGTAGAACTTCTGGAACGACGACCACAGCAGCACCGTGAACGGCAGCACCACGATGAGCAGGAAGTAGACGATGAAGATCCCCGCGGTGAGATAGCGCCATTTGCCGAGGTCGATCTGGCGCGGCCGGAATCCCTTGCCGGTCATGGTCGCGTACCTGGAGCCGCGGCTCGACAGGCGCGACTGGAAATACACGCCGACGGTCGTGATCGCGAGGAGCGTCACCGCGTAGGCGGACGCGAGCCCGACCTGGCTCGGATAGCGGTGCACCGCCTGGTAGATCGACGAGGTGAACACCTGGATGCCGACGGGAAGACCCACGAGCGCGGGCACCTCGAAAGACTCGATCGCGCGCACGAAGAGGATGAGGATGGTGGCGAAGATCGCCGGCCACGAGAGCCTCAACGTCACGCGCCACGCCACCTGCAGCACGTTCGCGCCGCTCATCATCGCGGACTCCTCGAGCGCCGGATCCATCGAGCGGAAGGCGGCGGACATCAGCAGGAACGCCATCGGCGAGTAATGCAGCCCGTCGATCCAGATCATCCCGCCCATCGAGTAGATGTCGAAGATCACGGTGTCGATGCCGAGCAGGTCCTTCAACGCGAGGTTGATGATGCCGATCTTCGGGCTCGCAAGCAGGATCCAGGCGACGGTGAAGAGGATGCTCGGGATGATGAGCGGGATCACCGAGAGCGCGAAGAACACGGTCTTGAACGGCGTATTCGTGCGCTCGTTCATCCACGCGAGCGCGGTGCCGACGACGAAGGAGAAGGCCGAGGTGCCGAGCGCGTACATGAGCGAGTTGCGGAAGAGCCGCCACGTCTCGCTCGAGCCGTACGCCTCGAGGTAGTTGGAGAAGGTGAATTGCGCCGCCTTGTCGGCCGTCTGCGGCGTGAAGAAGCTCTGCCAGACGAGGAATCCGAGCGGCACGAGCGCGAGGTACATCGTGACCAGCACGCACAGCCCGATGACGAGCCAGCCCCACTCGAAGCGCGCGCCCTCCCCCGGCGCCGCAGGGGCTCCGAACGTTGTTCCTTTATGTAGAACGTCGGTCTGCATCGGGAAACGTCGATTATCGCAGCTTTGCGTGGTGGTAATCCCACACCTTCTTCAGCAAATGCGGCTTGCGCAGGTTCGCGCCGATCGTGTCGACCTCGGCCGCGGTGAGCGCGTAGGGCGTGCCGAGCGAGCGCGCCATGTATTGCCGCCGCGCCGTCTCCTCGAGGTAGATCCCGAGCACGAACGCCTCGACGATGTCCGCGCCGACGACGACGGCGCCATGGGACTTCAGCATCACCACGCGGTGCGGGCCGAGCGCGGCCGCGAGCTCCTCGGCGAGCGGCTTCTGGTTGATCGAGGCGGTCTTGGCGAACTGCTGGATCGGGCCCATGACGGCAGCCTGCATCGTCACGGGCTGCACCTTCTCGCCCGTCATGCTGAAGAGCGTCGACCACAGCGGATGCGTATGCGCCACCGCATTCACGTCGGGGCGGCGGCGGTAGATCTCGGTGTGGATGTGGAATTCCATCGGCGGGACGACGTCGGTGCCGACGGGCTTGCCGTCCATGTCGATCGCGATGATGTCCTCGGCGGTGAGCGCGCTTCGCACCGACTTGCCGGAATTGATGAGCACGTGAGCCGTGCCCGGGAGCCGGCAGCTCATGTGCCCGTTGAAGTCGATCACCTCGGCCTGCTCGAGCATGCGCAGCGCGTCGGCGAGCTGCTGCTTGAGCTCCTGGGCTGCGGCTTGCTTGGCGTCATCCATGGCGATGATCCTCGCGATGGGAGTGGTGGTGGTGGCCATGGCCGTGAGCGTGGTCGTGGTCATGCGAGTGCGGGCGGCGCGGATCCTCGGTGAACATCAGCGACTTGATCGTGACCGGCACCGTGAACGACGGCATGCGCACGCGCCCGAGGTCGACGTAGTCGAAATCCCAGAGGACGACGCCATCGATCGCGAGGACCTCCGAGGCGATGCGCCACTCGTCCCTCAGGAGCGAGCCGATCGACTGCGCGATGTCGCCGTCGAAGACGAGCACGAGCGGCTTCGCCCGCTCGACCGTGCGCGGCAGCGCCTCGAGGACGCCGAGCGCGAGCGCCGAGAGGCGCGCATAGGACGGCGGGCCGCGCCACTGGAACGCGAGGGCGACGTCGGCCTCGCCCTCGACGAGGTCGAACGCCTCGAAGTGCCTGCGGATGGCGCGCGTGACGGCGCTCGCGTCGACGTCGCCCGCGAGCGAGATCTCCGGCTGCAGCACCTGCAGGTTCTTGCGCGGCAGGAGCTCCGCCGGATTGGAGATGTAGATGGTGTTGCCCGAGAGCTGCACGCTGTACTCGGAGGCGCCGATGGCGGTCGCGCGGATGCATTCGACCGCGGGCAGGAGCTTCCACGGAAGCTTGCCCCCGCCGATCCGCCGCGCGAGCGCGCGCCCGAGCCTCAAGCCCAGGTCGTCGAAGTCACGCGACTCGCGGCCGTAGACGTATTCGCCCACGCCGCCGGAGACCATGAGCCCTGCGATGCCGCCCACGGGCTGGAGCGGTTGCGTGAGCCACAGCGCGTCGATCGGCCGCGGCGTCGGCGCGACGGTGAGCGCCGCCACGATCGCATCGGCCATCCAGTCGGCGACGCGCTCGATCTCGGCGTCCGTCGCGGCACCGCCGAGGCTCCATTCGACGCCGGCGTAACTCGCGATTTGTTTTCCGGCGGGATCGAGGCGCGTGAGCCGACCCCCTCCCCGACCCTCCCCCAAGGGAGAGGGAGAAATGACCGCGAGCCGGCCGCCGATGTGGATCGCCGCGGTATGCACCACCTTCCCGCCCTCGACCAGCGCGAGCTTCGTCGTGCCGCCGCCGATGTCGACGTTGAGCACGGGCTGGCCGAGATCGTGCGAAGCCTGCGCCGCGCCCGACCCGTAGGCCGCGAGGAGCGACTCCATGTGGTGGCCGGCGGCGGCGCAGACGAATTCGCCGCCCATTTCCGCGATCACCTCCGCGATCGCCTTGGCGTTTTCGCGGCGCAGCGCCTCGCCCGTGAGGATGACGGCGCCGGTGTCGATCGCGTCGGGATGGATGCCCGCGCCGGTGTACGCGGCGTCGATGATCTCGCCGACCGCGCGCTCGTCGATCCGCTCCTCGCTCTGGTAGGGCGTGAGCGCGACCGGCGACTGGTAGAGCGTCTCGCGGCCGACGACGTAATAGCGGCTCGTGAGCTCCTCGGACAGGCGCCGCATGTGCACGCGGGAAAAGATCGCCTGCGTGCCGGAGGAGCCGATGTCGATGCCGACGGAGGTGAGCGTGAGGCGGTCCTGCTGCCACAAGGCGTCCGTTTCCGGATCGGTGCCGGCGAAATCGTCGTGGTCGTGGTCGTGATCGTGGTCGGATGCGTCGTCGTGCGCGTGCTCGCCGTCGACGCCGAGCAGGTGGTCCTGCAGCGTGTGGGGCTTGCGCTCGGGAGTGTCCGCCATGGGGCCGCTCAGATCCTGAAGCTTTCGAGCGTCTCGGGAGCGAAAAGCTCCTCCGGCGCGAGGAGCCGCTTCGACAGACCCTGCTCGTGGTGATAGCGCAGGAACGTCGCGAGCGTCTCGCGGTTGGGCGCGAAGCCGTACGGCCAGAAATCCTCTCCCATGAGCGCGCGCGCGTCCTCGACGTGCCTGGTGAGCCAGGGGAGCATCGTCTTCAGCGCCGCCGTGACGTAAAGGTCGTCGTAGGTCTCGCGCTGCGACTGCACGAACGCCTTGTAGAGCGACATCGCGACCCAGGGATGCTTCTCGTAGACGCTGCGGCGGATCGCGACCGTGTGCATGATCGGGAAGATCTTCGTCTTGCGGTAGTACGCCTGCTCGATCTCCATGTAGTTCTCGAACAGGCGCCGCACCTTGCCGGCGCCGGTGCGGTACGTCGAGGGCATGCGTGCGGTGTAGAACGCGTCTATCTCGCCGTCGCGCAGCATCGCCGCGAGCGTATCCTTCTCGCCGATCGGCCGCACCTTGATCTTCGGCGGCAGGTCGAGCTTGATCTTCTCGGGCCGGTTCGGCTCCTCTTCGCCGCCCTGGTAATACGTCTGTGCCTCGACCGGCACTGCGTACTCGTCCTGCAGGATGCCGCGGATCCACACGGGCGCGGTCATCTGGTACTCGGGATTGCCGACGCGCTTGCCGACGAGGTCCTTCGGCTCGCGAATGCCGGCATCGGCGTTCACGTAGATGCACGAGTGGCGGAAGAAGCGCGACGGGAAGACCGGGATCGCGACGAAGGGCTTCTCGGGCTTCAAGAGAGACACCGCGTAGGACGAGAGCGACAGCTCCGCCACGTCGAACTCCTGGTGGCGCAGCATGCGGAAGAACGTCTCCTCCACCGGCATGTCGAGGTACGTGAGGTCGATGCCGTCGGGCCGGATGCGGCCGTCGGCGAGCGCGCGCGTCCGATCGTAGTTCCAGCAGCCGAGGGAGAGCCGCAGGTTCGGCATCAGTAGAAGCTGTCGAAGTGGACCTGCGGATACGGCACGCGCTTCTCGATCAGCATCTGCTGCATCGCCTCGGCCATCTTCGGCGGGCCGGCGAAGTAGTACTCGTATTGCGCCCAGCGCTCACCGATCCATTCGCGCACTCGTTCGTGCACGAAGCCCGTGCGCCCTTTCCACGGCTCGGTCGAATCGGCTTGCGGATCCGAGAGAACGGGCTCGAACGTGATGCGCTCGCCGTAGCCCGGAAGCGCGGAGAGCTCGCGCTCGCCGCAGAGGTCGCGCGCAGTGCGCGCGCCGTAGAACACGTGGATCCTGCGGCCGTCGAGCTTCGGCTCGCGCACCGCGCCGCGCGCGACCGAGAGGATCGGCGCGAGGCCCGAGCCGCCGCCGACGAGCACGAGATCGCGCGGGCTGTCGGTGCGCAGGTAGGCGAGCCCGTAGGGACCGTCGAGCGTGATCTCGGAGCCGACCGGGACCTTGTCGAAGAGCGTCACCGTGCCGACGCCGCCGGGCACGCGGCGCACCATGAAATGCCATTCGCCGCTGCCGTCGTCGACGTTCGAGAGCGAATACGTGCGCGGTGCCTCGAGTCCCGGAAGGTAGAAGAGCGCGTACTGGCCCGGCAGGAACCCGGGAGAGTCCTTCGCATGGAAGCGGAACTCGCGCATGTCGTGCGTGCAGTCGCGGAATCCCGTGAGGCTGGCGCGGAAGCGCGCGGGACGATGCGCCGGAACGTTCTCGGGCCGCAGCCGCACCTTGATCCTGCAGTCGGTCGCGGGCCGCGCCTGGCACGCGAGCACGCGGCCCTTGGCGCGGTCGCGCTCGGCGAGCCCGGGCGCGTCGGGGCGCAGCGACCTGATCTGGCCCTCGACCAGATCGACCTTGCAGGTCCCGCACGAGCCCGCGTTGCACTCGTAGGGCATGCCGAGCCCCGCGCGCAGCCCCGCGCGCAGCAGCGTGTCGTCGTCCGCGCACGGATAGTCCTGGCCGTCGGCGAGATGGACCTTGCGCATCAGTCGGCGAGATGCGCGCCCGAAAGCGACGGGATGTAGCCGAGGCGCCGCGAGATCGAATCGGCGGCGGCGATCACGTTGGGCGCGGTGCTGAGCACGCTCTTCTTGCTCATGCGCTGCACCGGCGCCGAGACGCTGATGGCCGCGGCGACCTCGCCCGTGTGGTTGCGGATGGGAGCGGCGACGCAGCGCAATCCGATCTCCATTTCCTCGTCGTCGATCGCGTAGCCGCGCCCGCGCACGCTGGCGAGCTCGCCGACGAGCGCTTCGGGATCGGTGATGGTGTTCTCGGTGTAGCGCTTGAGGCCCGCCTCGATCACCTGGCGCACGAGCTCGCTCGGCTGGTAGGCGAGCAATGCCTTGCCCACGCCGGTGCAATGGGCGGGCGCTCGCGATCCGAGTCCCGAGGACAGGCGCACCGCCTGGTGGCTTTCGCGGATACGGATGTAGAGCACGCTCAGGTGGTCGAGGATCGCGAGCTGCACGGTCTCGCCGGTCGCCTCCGCGAGCGAGTGGATCTCCGCCTGCGCCTCCGACATCACGTCCATCTTGCGGCGCACGAGCGTGCCGAGCTCGAAGAGCGCGAGCCCCGGTCGGTACTTCCCGGTCTCGCGGTTCTGCTCGAGGAAATCGTATTCGACGAGCGTGGTCGCGAGGCGGTGCACCGTGCTCTTCGCGAGCCCGAGGCGCAGCGCGAGCGCGCTGATGCCCATCTCGTATTCGCTCTCCGAGAAAGCCTTGGTGAGCCGGATCGCGTTGGCGACCGACGACAGGCGGACCCGTCGAGGCTTCAGCTTGTTCATCATGGACGTGCTCCCGACCGGCGCATCGCATACGCGTACGAAAGCGTCGCGAAGACGATGACCGCGATGCCTGTTGCCATACCGAGGGAATCGATGCCCGCGTCGAACGCGGGCGCCGCGTGGCGCGCGGCGCCGAGCGCGGCGACGCCGAGCGCGAGGAGTCCGATCGCGACGCTCATGACGCGCGAGGCGATCGCCGCACGCTCGCCGGCGCGCGCCAGGAGGCGGCTCATCCACAGGCCGTTCAGCGCGTCGGTCACCACCATGCCGAGCGTGAACAGCACGCCGAGCGCTGCCGCGAAGATCCAGCCGGCGAGGTGCGAGCCGGTGACCGAGAAGAGCACCGCGTAGCTCATGGTGTCGAACGACAGCGCGAAGGTGGCGCCGACGGCCGCGATGAGCACCGGGTGGTCGACGCGCATGAGGCGCTCGAAGAGCCGTCCGCGGAAGCCCACGAGGCGCACGACTTCGCCGCGCGGCGTGCGCGTCACGGCGGCGAGATTCGCCACGCCGAGAAGCGTGAGGAACGCGATCGAGATCCACGCGCCCGCGTCCTCGAGCCATTCCGGCGCGGTCCAGCCGGTCGCGACGGTCGCCACGGCGATCGCGACGAGCGTCACGACGACGCCGTGGCCGGCGGAGAAGAGCGCCCCCGACCAGCGCGACAGGTGCGGACGCGCGGAGTTGAAGCGCGCCAGGCCGTCGATGGCGGCGATGTGGTCGGGATCGAGACCGTGCTTGAGCCCCAGGAGGAACACGACGGCGACGAGCGCCGGCCAGTGCGTCGGCAGGGTGTGCATCATTTATTGAGGAACAAGTCGTTCCAGAGCGCTTCCCACTTCTGCGATTCGTTGAGGATCGTGCCCGCATCCGTCATCACGAAGGGAAAGTCGTTGAGGCGGCTCTTCACCTTCGTGCTCGCGGGCACGCGGCCCATGGACTCGTAGAGCTTCTGCCCTTCCGGCGACAGCACGAAGTCGACGAAGAGGAGCGCGGCGGCGGGGTGCGGCGCCTCGCGCGCGACGCCGATGCCCTGCGCTCGCGCGACGACGGGCTGCACCGGGGCGAGGTCGATGGGCGCCCCCTTCATCTTCAGCGACTCGACGTTCGCGTTGTAGCAGGTGAGCGCGACCGGCACCTCGCCGGTGGCGACCAGCTGCGCGAGCAGCACGTGGCCCTTGCGCATGTCCGGCTTCATCGCCGCGAGCTTGCGGAAGTAATCCATGCCCTTCGCCTCGCCCCACTGCTTCACCAGCGCGGCCATCCACTCGCTGTCGGTGGCCTCGATGCCGATTCGGCCCTTCCATTTCGGGTCGAGGAACCCTTCATATGTCCCGGGAAGGTCCTCGCGCTTCACCTTCCGGGTGTTGTAGCCGACGACGAAGAAATTGAGGCGGTCGGGATACCACGTGCGGTGGGCAGGAATGGCGGGCAGGTCGGCGAGGTACGGCGAATGCACCTCGGCGAGGATCTTCTCGCGCGCGATCGCCTCCATCTCCGGGCCGTTGGTCTCGACCACGTCGACGGAGAACCGGCGTCCCTGCGCCTCGGTCACTACCCGTTGCAGGACCTTGTCGGACAGCGCGCGCCACAGCTCCACCTTCACCCCGTACCTTTTCTCGAACGCGTCGGCGAGGGGCTTGGATTCGGTGGGCGCGAGCGATGTATAGAGGACGAGGGTGCCTTCCTGCTTCGCGCGTTCCGCAAGGCGAGACTCCCGGTCCGCGCCGCGGTACAGGAAGATATCGTCGTTGCGCGCGGGCTGGGCGGATGCGGCGGCGGTGGCGAGAGCGAAAGCGAGGGCGAAAAGGACCTTCACGAGCGGCGGAGCAAAATTGACCGGGTTCACCATTCTATGTTTAACTCGCCGATCCGGCAAATTTTCGGAACGCCGTTCAGTATAGCAGAACATGATCGCCAAGACCCGGACCACCACCACCCACTACCACATCCAGAAGAAGCGCCGGAAGGAATTCCTCGAGGAATGGCGCAACTACCGCCAGACCGTCATCCGCAAGGAGGACGTGAGGCTGGAGAAGACCGCGCGGGGACTGCGCACCGGCGTCTACATGGGATGGGACGGCGATCGACCCACCCGCTCGCTCGACGCGCTGGTGCACGAAGTCGATCCCGGAACCGTTACCACCATTCATCGGCACTCGTGGGATGCGATCCTCTTCATGGTGGAGGGAAGCGGCTGGACCGAAATCGACGGCGTGCGCTACGACTGGAAGGCGTGGGACGCGATCCACATTCCCGCGTGGAGCTGGCACCGCCACGGCAACGACGGCAACAAGCCCGGCCGCTTCATGAGCTACTCGTCCGAGCCCACGCTGTGGACGCTCGGCATGAGCCTCATCGAGGACGCGGGCCACACGCCCTTCGCGCAGCTTCCGCCGAGACCGAGGTTTTCCGCCGGCATGACGGGCGACGATCCCTACGCGCGCCGCTTGCGCCGCCTGGAAACGGAGGCGAGGAAGCGCCGCGCCGGCCGCATCCACACGCCGTACGACGAGCAGGAGATCCTCGCCACGCCGCGCGGCACGCGCACCAAGTTCCTCAACGACCGCGCGATCGGCAACGAGGCCTCGGGCCTCACGCAGGTCATGATCCAGTTCGCGCCCGGGAAGACGCAGTCGCTGCACCGCCATCCGGGCGAGGCGTGGCTCTACGTGGTCGAGGGTTACGGCCACAGCTTCATGGGCACCGCGCCCGACAAGGGCGAGCATCATCGCTGGAAGAAGGGCGACCTCATCGTCGTCGACCACTTCCTCTGGCACCAGCACTTCAACGACGACCCCGGAAACCAGTGCCGGCTCGTGCGCATCCACATGTTCGACTCGATCCTCGAGACGATGCGCGCGCTGATGGACCCGATGGTGCTGTTCGAGGAAGCGGAAGACACGCTGGTCTCGATGCAGGACCTCGCGCAGATCCAGTGGCCCGACGACAGGCGCCCGAATGAGTAACTAGGCGATGGACCGCAAGAGCGCCCTACCCCCGGGAGTCCTCTCCCTCCACGTGCTGCCCGCGGAGCACCACGACCGCGACTGGGACGCGATCATCGTGCCGCGCGAGGTGAAGGAGCGGCTGCTCTCCCAGGCCCTCCTCGTGTTGAAGCACGGCCGCCAGCTCTCGATGCTGTCGGGCCTGCCCCACGGGCTCATCGTGCTCGCGGGGCCGCCGGGCACGGGCAAGACCACGATGGGCAGAGGCCTCGCCCAGGTCGCGGCGCTCGCGCTCGCGCGCGAAGGCGCGACCACGCTCCTCGAGATCAACCCGCACGCCTTCCCGAGCGACATGCTGGGCGAGAGCCAGAGGAACGTGACGCGGCTCCTCACGGAAACCATCCCGGAAATCGCCGCGCGGCGCCCCTTCACGGTCGTCCTCATCGACGAGGTGGAAAGCTTCGCCGTGCGCCGCTCGGCGGCGTCCTTCGAGGCGAACCCGGTGGACGTGCATCGCGCGACCGACGCCGTGCTCCTCGGCATCGACGAGATCGCGAAGAAGCTGCCGTCGGTGCTTTTCGTGACCACCACGAACTTCATCCAGGCCGTGGACGAGGCGTTCCTGTCGCGCGCGGACCTCGTGATGCGTTTCGCGCTGCCCGACAAGGCGACGATCGCCAGGATCCTCGAGAGCGCCATCACGGAGCTCGCGGTGCAGTGGCCGGCGCTCGAGCCCCTCGCCCGCGACACCGGTCGTATCGCCGAACTGGCTGGCATGTGCGATGGCTGGGACGGGCGGCGCATCCGGAAACTCGTGCTCGCGGCGCTGGCCCAACGCCTCGACGTCGCACGCGATCCGGCGAAGCTCACCTGGGACGATTTCCTCGCCGCCGCGCGCAAGCAGGGCGGCGTCGAATGGGCCGGCGGCACGGCGCCCACGGCTCGGGAGCTTTTTCCCGACGTGCCCAGGGACCTCATGCACGATCACGACCATGGACATGAAGATCGCCCCAACAAGTTGGGGACCCCCGCCCCGCATCGGCACACGCAAACGCATCAGCACGACGACGATCCCTCGCATGGGTAATTCTTTCGCGCGCACCCTCGTTGCCATTGCAGCGCTCGCCTTCGCCGGCGCCGCGCCCGCCGCGGACGAATTCCCGAGCAAGCCGATCAAGATCCTCGTGCCGTACGCGGCCGGCGGCGGCGCCGACCTCCTCTCGCGCCTCATCGGGCAACAGCTCTCCGAGCGCTTCAAGCAGCCGGTGGTGGTGGAGAACCAGGGCGGCGGCAGCAACACCATCGGCATGGGAACGGTGAGGCGCGCCGACCCCGACGGCTACACGCTCGGTGTGGCCACACCGGTGTTCGTCACGGCGCCGCTGGGCATGAAGAGCAAGCCGTACGATGCGCTCACGGATTTCACGCCGGTCGCGATGTTCGGCTTCACGCCGCTCATCCTCGTCGTGCACCCGAGCGTGCCGGCGAAGAACGTGAAGGAATTCATCGCCCTCGCCAAGGCGAAGCCGGGCGGCCTCAACTTCGCTTCGCTCGGCTCGTACACGACGCAAGGCCTCGCCGCCACGCATTTCAACCAGCTCACCGGCATCGACGCGGTCGAGGTGCCTTACAAGGGAAGCGCGCCCGGCGTGACCGACCTGCTCGGCGGCAACGTGCAGTACATGTTCAACGCGCTGCCGTCGATGCTCGGACACGTGAAGAGCGGGAGGCTGCGCGCGCTCGGCGTCTCCAGCGCGAAGCGCTCGCCGGAGCTTGCGGACCTGCCGACGATCCAGGACAGCGTGCCCGGCTACGACGTGACCACCTGGTACTCGCTCGTCGGCCCGAAGGGCATGCCGAAGGAGGTCGTGGAGAAGCTCAACCGCGAGATCAACGCGATCCTGAAGCAGCCCGACATGGCGAAGAAGCTGCACGAGCGCGGGCTCGACGCCGATCCGATGACGCCCGACCAGCTCGGCGAGCACCTTCGAAAGGAAGCCGCGACCTGGGCCAAGGTCGCGCACGACGCGAAGCTGCCGCAGGAGTAATGCTCGAGCCCGCGCGCACCTGCGTCCTCGTATTCGACCTGCTCGAGGGCCACGTCAATCGCGATGCCGAATCGCGTGCGCGCTTCGCGCCGGTGATCGCCAACGCGC
>JACXTT010011287.1_pt1 | contig 11960 bp, 12 predicted proteins | sample 9270951 | NCBI WGS metagenome assembly JACXTT01 (sample SAMN15532306, study PRJNA645909) | rock metagenome | isolation source: weathered quartz diorite | place: Puerto Rico | collected 2017-06-21 | reverse complement strand
AAAATCAAGACGGGCCGCACGCATCAGATTCGCGTGCACCTGAGCGCGATTGGACACCCAGTCGCCGGCGACGACGTTTACGGCGAGCGCAGCTATAAGGAATTCACAAAAAAATTCGGCGAGCTCCATCGATATTTCCTGCACGCTGCCGCGCTGCGCTTCGATCATCCGATGACCGGAAAACCGATGGAATTTCACTCGGCGTTGCCTGAGGAATTGCAGAAGTTGCTCCAGAGCATAAAATCATAGGATTGGCAGGCAGACGGGCGATCGCGGCGCAAGCCGAGGAAAGTCCGAACTCCGCAGGGCAGTGTGCCTCGTAACTCGAGGGCCCGTAAGGGACGGAAAGTGCCACAGAAAACATACCGCTGGGGAATCGGGGATAATTCCTCGTCAGAGGTGTAAATAACCCAATTAGCCAGAATCGATCGTTGAATGCTAATTAGGTTATTTACACCTCTGACGAGGAATTATCCCCGATTCCCCAGTAAGGGTGAAAAGGTGCGGTAAGAGCGCACCAGCGGTCCGGTAACGGGCCGGCTTGGCAAACCCCACACGGAGCAAGGCCAAATAGGGAAACGCGGCGTACTTTGTACGTCAGCGGCGGCCCGCCGCAGTTTCCGGGTAGGCTGCTCGAGCCTCAGGGAAACCTGAGGCCTAGATGAATGATCGCTACCTCAGCCGAACGGCCGGGGTACAGAATTCGGCTTATAGTCTGCCTGCTGATTTTTGTTTTTCCCCTCCTTGAAAAGGAGGGGTGGATGCGGCGAGCGAAGCGAGACGCTTCGCGCCACTCCTCCTTTTCAAGGAGGGGAATAAAAGGTGCTAACGCCTTGTGGGAGGTTTGCTCGATGGCGAGATACGTAGTCACGGGTGGCGGCGGTTTCATTGGATCTCACATCGTCGAAGAACTGGTTCGCCGAAACGAAACCGTTACCGTCATTGATAATTTTTCAACCGGCAAGCACGAGAATGTCGAGCCGTTCGAAGACGACGTTGACGTCATCGAAGCCGATATCGCCGAAGCAAAGAATCTGACGCAATTCCTGAAAGGCGCGGACTACGTCATCCATCAAGCCGCCATACCTTCTGTTCCCAAGTCCATCATCGATCCTGTGAAGTCGCACAACGCGAACGTGAACGGAACGCTCCGATTGCTGGTCGCCTGTCGCGAGGCCGGTGTGAAGCGCGTTGTTTATGCGTCATCATCCTCTTTGTATGGCGACAGCCCGACGCTGCCGAAGCACGAAGGCATGATGCCGAATCCGCTGTCGCCGTATGGCGCGCAGAAACTGTTCGGCGAAATGTATTGTCAGGTGTTCACTCGCGCGTATGGCCTGGAGACCGTGGCCCTGCGCTATTTCAACGTCTTTGGTCCCAGGCAGGATGCGACTTCGCAATACAGCGGCGTGCTGGCGTTGTTCATTCCCGCAGTTCTCCAGGATCGCCGCCCGACCATTCATGGCGACGGCCTTCAGTCGCGCGACTTCACGTTTGTAAAGAATGTTGTCGAAGCGAATCTCCTGGCCTGCAAAGCTCCCGGAGTCGGAGGCGAAGTTTTCAACATCGCGTGCGGTGACCGCATCACCGTGAACTCCATGCTTCAGCAGATCAACAAAATCACGGGAAAAGACATCGCGCCCATTTACGGCGAGCCGCGCAAAGGCGACATCAAGCATTCGCATGCCGACATCACGCGCGCGAACGAACGGCTCGGATATCAGCCCAGGGTCAGTTTCGAGGATGGCCTGCGAAGTACCATCAAGTGGTATCGGCAGAATCTCTAGTAGAATCGCACAATGCGATTCCTCATGAGTCTGCTGCTCGGTGTGGCCGGAGTTGTTTCTCAAAGCGCGGCGCCCAACGATGCCGATGACCTCCTGTCCCAACTCTCGAGACTCCACTTAGACAATAAGCAGATCTATCACGTCCGTGACATCACGATTCGCCGCGACGCGCTGTCGATTTCACTGAATCGTGGCTTGATTGCTTTTCTCGAACCCGTGCGCGACAGGGTGACAGGCGCCGTCTTTCTCGGCAGCGGCGAGATCGTCGCCATTCCGCCCGATCCGACGGAAAAGCAACAGATCTACAAATTCACGGGTTCGCCGCTGCTCAACGACACGTTTCAAGCCGGTATTTTCCGCTTCACCGACTCGACATTCGACGAAATCAAGAATGAGCTGGCGCAGCACGCCGATGAAGAGGTGACTGCGGAGGAGACGGCTCAGTTCGACATGTGGGATCAGACCATCGCCGACCGATCGAGGATGCTCAACTTTCGTCTTCTTGCAGACCTGTTGGAATCGCCGCCCCAGCCGGTGTTCATTGCCGAATTGAGCGGCGAGAGAACCGGATGGTTCGAAGTCGTATTCGACAGACGGCTCGTCGAGGAGGTCGCCGCATTCAAGATTCAGGACGTCGCCAATACATCCGTGATCGATCTATGGACCAGCTTCAACCAGCGAAGCGAATCTCGCAACCCCGAGGCTTTTGCGCACGAGAACAAATCGCCGGTCGACATTCTGGCCTATAACATCAACGCGAATGTCGCGCCGGATGCGCGCGCCGAACTAACCGTGAGCATGCGAATAAAAGGGCGCACGAACGGCGCGAGGGTTCTGTCATTTGATCTTTCGCGATCGCTCCGCCTGTCTGCCGTTTCATTCGAAAGCGGTGAGCCTGTTGCTTTCAATCAGTCTCCGGACGTCGACGCGGTCACGGTGATTTTGCCGCAGCCCTTGAGAGCAGGTCAGGAACAGACGTTACGTTTTGCTTATGCGGGACCGGCAAATGTTGAGCAGTGGTATCCAGGCCACCGCTATCAGGAAGGCGTAACGTTCAACGTGACGACGAACGTTCCGGATGAAGACAGCTCCAACCCGGCGGTGAAATATTTCAGCGAAACCCTGGGCGGCTCGGATCCATATCGCCGGGTCCGCCTCGTGAAAGCGGAAGCCGAAGGCATCGCGCGGCGGTGGTTTGGCGATCGGGTGGTGCCGGCCGGCTATCACGATGAGTGGCTGTTCGAGGGGCTGGCGGGCTACATGGCAGCGATGTACATCGAAACCGGAACCAATGGCGCGGAACGATTTCGCGAAATCCTGGCGAATGCGCGCGCGCAGTCCATAGAGAACGATGGCGCTGGAGCGATCTGGCTGGGGCCGCGGCTCGCCAGCACGATCACGCCGGCGGGATATCGGGCTGTCCAGAACAAAGGTTTCTGGGTCGTGCACATGCTCCGGACTCTGATGCGAGAAGATGGCCCGAATCCGGATGCCCGGTTTTTAAGCATGCTTCGCGAATTCGTTGCCACCTACCAGGGCAAGACCGCGTCGACATGGGACTTCAAACATATCGCCGAGAAATATGTGGCGCCTGCGCTGGATCTGCGCCGCGACAGGAAACTCGATTGGTTCTTCGACGAGTGGGTATTCGGAACCGGAATTCCAAAATACGCGCTGGAGTACACGGTCGAACCCGAAGGGGACGCGTTCGTCGTCAAGGGCACCATCACCCAGGCTGGTGTGCCTGACGATTTCATCATGCCGGTTCCGTTATTCGCCGACGATGCGCTGCTCGGCCGCGTGCTGGTCGGTGACTCCGAAGGAGAATTTCGCTTCAAGGTTGGCAAGAAACCTGAGCGGGTCGTGATTGATCCGCACGCCGAGGTATTGGCCCAGTTGAATCGGGGATAATTTTTTGTGGCCATTATCCCCGATTCAATTGCGCGACAACGGTTCGGGGAATGCCTTGAAGATCCGTTTTGGTGGGCAGCTTCTCCCACCGCATATCGAAAAGATCAAGGACGGGCTCGTCCATCCCGATACCGACTTCCATCATCAGATGGCCGCCGGCGTTCAGGAGTCCCGCAGCGCCTGCAATCAGCCGCCGATAAATTTCCAACTCATCCTCAGGAGAGAACAGCGCAACGTGCGGCTCGTACTCCCGGACCTCTCGTTGCAGCCGGCTCATGTCGCCACGCCTGACGTACGGCGGATTGCTGACGATGAATTCGAATTCTCCGGCTGCCGCGTCAAATATGTCCATGCAAACAAAACTCACAGGCGCGTGGAGCGCAGACGCATTTGCGCGAGCGACCATCAGCGCGCTCTCGGAAATATCGCTCGCGAAAACCCGGCCGTCCGGAATTTCCAGAGCCAGAGTCACCGCGATGCAGCCCGAGCCGGTACCGACATCCAGAATACGCGGGGCCGAAGGCTTCAGTTCGAGGACGGCTTCGACAAGATGCTCGGTTTCGGGGCGGGGAATCAGAACATCGCGAGTGACGCGAAAGTAACGGCCATAGAATTCCTGGCGGCCAACGATGTATTGAAGCGGTATGCCGTTGATGCGGTCGTACAGAAGGTCTTCGAGCGCCTGCGATTCTTCAGCAGTGAGAACGCGTTCGTCATGAGCGTACAAATATTCGCGTTCGACCGAGAGGCAGTGTGCCAGGAGCAGTTCCGCGGTCAGCCGCGCGTTCGAGACGTAGTGCAGTTCGAGGCGTTCGGCCGCCGATCGAAGCGCATCACGAATCGTCACGCTGCAGCGGGATCTTCCGGAGGTTTCTTGAGGCGCTCGGCCTGGTAGTGCGCGCTCAGCGCATCGATGATCTCGGGGATATCGCCATCCATGATGTAGTCCAGCCGATGGAGGGTCAGTCCGATCCGATGGTCGGTCACACGATTTTGAGGATAGTTGTAGGTGCGGATTTTCTCGCTCCGCTCGCCAGTCCCCACCATCGACCGGCGCTCGTCGGCCAGCGCCTTCTGCTGCTTCTCCTGCTCAATTTCATACAACCGCGAGCGTAGAACGCGCAGCGCCTTGGCTCTGTTCTTGATTTGCGATTTTTCGTCCTGGCAGGAAACGACGAGACCGGTTGGAATGTGAGTGATCCGCACCGCCGAATACGTTGTATTCACGGATTGCCCGCCGGGACCCGATGAGCAGAACGTATCGATGCGGAGATCCTTTTCGTTGATGTCGACTTCGACCTCTTCGGCTTCCGGCAGCACCGCGACCGTGATAGTTGATGTGTGAATGCGGCCGCTGGCTTCCGTGGCCGGCACGCGCTGCACGCGATGGACGCCGCTTTCGAACTTCAGCTTGCTGTAAGCGCCGCGGCCTTCAATGAGCGCGATGACTTCCTTGAAGCCGCCGATGCCCGTAGAGTTCGACGACAGGATTTCAACTCGCCACCGCTGCGTTTCCGCGTATCGCGTATACATGCGGAAAACGTTCGCCACAAATAGAGCAGCCTCGTCTCCGCCGGTGCCTGCACGAATTTCAAGAATGACGTTTCGCTCGTCATTCGGATCCCTGGGTAACAGCAGAGTTTTCAGATCGGCTTCGCACTGGTTGAGCCGATTTTCGAGGGCAGCAAGCTCTTCCTCCGCCATGGCCTTGAGGTCGGCATCGGCTTCATCCCGCACCATCGCCTGCGTTTCCTTGATGCCACGCTCGAGATCCGTATACTCGCCAAACTTCGCAACGAGCTCGCCGAGCTCGCTGTGGGTCTTCGCGAGTTTCTGGTACTTCTTGCTGTCGGAAACGATCTGTGGATCGGCCAGCTGGCGGTTCAGTTCGTCGTACCGGGCTTCGGCTGCGCGAAGCCTTTCGATGAGAACGTCGGGGAGCGCCACTGTTACACCGTCAACGCTTCTTCGAGTGCGCGAATAGCAATCTCGAGCTGCGTCTCGTCAGGCTCCTTTGTCGTGATCTTTTGGAGTAACAAGCCAGGAAAAGTGACTATGCGGAGCAGACTGTTGGGATGCTTCGCCGAATAACGGATGATTTCATACGAAATTCCCGCAACGAGCGGCAGAAGCACGATACGAGAGAGAAACTTTCCTGTGAATGTATCAAAGTGCACGGTCGAGAAAACAAGAAAGCTGACGATCATCACCACGAGCAGGAAACTCGTCCCGCATCGCGGATGCAGGGTCGAGAACCTCTTTGCGTTCGCGACCTTCAGGTCCTGACGGGACTCGAAGTTGTAAACCGTTTTGTGTTCCGCGCCGTGATATTGGAAGACGCGATTCATGTCTTTCATCCACGACACCATGTACAGGAACATCACAAAAACCAGAACCCTGAAAATTCCATCGATGCCGTTGAAAAGAATCGGACTCTGGAATCCAACCTGGGTTTGGACCGTGCGCGTGATGAACAGCGGCAGGGCGACAAACAGCAGAATATTGATCCCCAGGGCGAGGACAAGGTTGCCCGCGATCAGCCACGAAGAAACCTGCCCGGGGTCTTTCTTCGGCGCGACTTCTCGTTTGGCTCCTTCTTCGGCAAGGGCCTCTTCTGCTGAAAAGCGAAGGGCGCGGATGCCGAGCACAAGGGCCTGTCCGAGAACGCCCACGCCGCGGACGACCGGCGCTTTAAAGAATTTCCATTTCTCGCCAAGGCTGAGCAGGGCGTTTTTCATCGTTCGCACGGTTCCATCCTGTCGCCGAACGGCGACGGAGTAGCCTTTGGGCGATCGCATCATGACGCCTTCGATGACGGCCTGGCCGCCAACAAGGATTTCGTCGTCGCTGGAGCTCAGTGCCCAGGACGTCGCAGTGATCAAAAGGTGTTTTAGGTATTTGAAACTCAAGTCGGTATGCCTCAAGAAGTCTTTGTTCTCCTGTACTTTCTTTGGAATCGCTCCACGCGGCCGGCCGTATCGACGAGTTTCTGCTTGCCGGTAAAAAAGGGATGGCACTTCGAGCAGATTTCGAGATGGATCTCCGCCTTCGTTGACCGCGTACGGAAGGTCTCGCCGCAGGCGCACTTCACGGTCGCATCAACGTAGTTCGGATGTATGTTTGCCTTCATCAAGCCTCCAAAAGAGCACTATTATACCTTTTCCCGTTTGATTTCGGCTAGGGCGATTGACTATAGTACTTCGGTCCATAAAGCCGCTATCGCGTAAGGACATCGTGTGTTCTCAAAAATTCCCTCCGATGTGCCCCCGATATCTCATCGCTATTACTCGGTCCAAGCGGTTGCAATGGATCAGAAAAACGGTTACCGTACCTAGCTTGCAATTAGTCCCAGGAGGAAACAACACCAATGGTTAACGAACCCGGAAAATTGGCCGGAGTGAAGCGCGCCCGAGAAAAGGAGCAGGGCGCCGGCCAATTTGCAGTTCCACAAAGAGAGGAGGAACAAAATTACGAACAGCTTTTAGATCAATATGGTGCCCGAAAATTCGCAGAAGGCGAAGTGATGAAGGGCACGGTTCTGAAGATTACGGATACAGATGTCATCGTAGACATCGGCTACAAATCAGAAGGCGTTATTCCTGTTGCGCAATTCATCGATCCCAGCGGCCACGTGACCATCAAGGTCGGCGACGTCATCGACGTTCTGCTCGAAGACACCGAAGATATGGAAGGACATATCGTCCTTTCTAAAGAAAAGGCCGAAAAAGTAAAGGTCTGGGAAGAAGTCGAAAAGGCCTACAACGAAAACAGCATCATTCGCGGCCGCGTCATCGAACGCATCAAAGGCGGATTGTCGGTGGATATCGGCATTCGCGCTTTTCTGCCAGGTTCGCAGATCGACGTTCGGCCGGTAAAGAATCTCGACTCGCTCAAAGGCAGAGAGATCGAATGCCGCGTGATCAAGCTCAACCGCAAACGAGGCAACATCGTCCTATCGCGAAAACTCGTGCTCGAGAACGAGCAGGCGCGCAAGAAGGCTTTCACGCTGGAAGTCCTCAAGGAAGATGCCGATGTTCGCGGCATCGTGAAGAACATCACAGACTACGGCGTATTCGTCGATCTCGGCGGCATCGACGGACTGCTTCATGTGACGGACCTGTCCTGGGGCCGAGTCAATCATCCTTCCGAGATGTTCAACGTGGGTGATGAAATCACCGTGAAGATCCTGAAGTACGATCGCGAAAAGGAACGCGTGTCGCTTGGGTACAAGCAGCTCACGCCGGATCCGTGGACGCTCGTGCGGCAGGTCTATCCGATCGGCGCTCGCGTGACCGGGAAAGTGGTGAACCTGACCGATTACGGCGCCTTCGTGGAGCTCGAGCCCGGCGTCGAGGGCCTGATTCACGTTTCAGAGATGTCATGGAGCAAGCGCGTGAAACATCCTTCCAAGGTGCTTCAGGTCGGCCAGGACGTTGAAGCGCTCATTCTCGATGTCGATCTGGACAACCGGCGCATTTCCCTGGGACTGAAGCAGACGGAACCCGATCCGTGGAGCACTCTGGCGGAGCGTTACGCGATCGGCTCTGTCATCAGCGGCCGCGTTCGCAACTTAACGGATTTTGGTGCATTCATCGAGGTTGAAGAAGGAATCGATGGCCTGGTGCATGTCTCCGATATTTCTCCGCGGCGCATCAAACATCCTTCTGAAGTATTAAAGAAGGGTGAGCGTGTCGATGCGGTAATCCTGAACATCGACACCGATAATCACCGGCTGTCGCTTGGGATCAAGCAACTGCAACCGGATGTGTGGGAACAGTTCTTCACCAACCACGGCGTAGGAGGTCTGGTCCGTGGCCGTATCGTTCGCCACGCGCCGTTTGGAGTGTTCGTCGAGCTGGATGAAGGCATCGAAGGCCTCTGCCATGTCTCGGAACTCGATGATGCCGATCGTCACGACATCGAGAATCGTTTCAGGCTGGGCGAAGAAGGTGAATTCAAGATCATCAAACTGAGTCCGAACGAGCACAAGATCGGCCTGAGCCACAAGGCGATTGCCGAGGATGCCGAACGGCGGGAATACGATTCCTATCGTGACAGCGCAGACGGCAGCGCGACTCTGGCGGACTTGTTCCACGCGAAAGACAACAGCTAATCCGAACCCGCTGAAAAATGCGAAATCGCATGTTCATATGGCTCCTCCTCGGTGGAGGAGCCTTTGTGCTTCTGGCGGTGGCTCTCGTCGCGATGATGCTGACCTTCAGCGGCGACGAGGGAACGGAGTTTGCCTTCTCGGACAGGATTCAAGTGGTCGAGGTGAACGGCGAGCTCGTTGAATCCCGTCCGATCCTCGATCAACTCAAGCGATACGAAGATTCCAATTCCGTAAAGGCGATTCTTCTCAACATCGATTCGCCTGGCGGTGGTGTGGCGGCCTCTCAGGAGATCTATGCGGAGATCAAACGGCTCCGCGAAAAGAAAGACAAGGTCGTCGTCGCGTATCTTTCCTCGACGGGCGCTTCGGGCGCTTACTATGTCGCCTGCGCAGCCAACAAAATTGTCGCTAATCCGGGGACTATTGTCGGCAGCATCGGAGTAATTGCAGAATGGGTCAATTACGCCGATCTGCTCCAGTGGGCGAAGTTGAAAGAGATCGTTTTCAAAACCGGTGAGTTCAAGGATACGGGTTCCCCGACGCGCGCCCTGACCGACAATGAACGAAAGTATTTTCAAGGTCTCATCGATGACATGTACGTACAATTTGTCGAGGCCGTGGCTTCGGGACGGAAGCTCGAGTTGCAGGAAGTACGTTCTCTCGCCGATGGCCGCGTGTTCACCGGACGAGACGCGAAAGAGCGAAAGCTGATCGATGAGATCGGCAACTTTCAGGATGCGGTGGATCACACGGCCAAGCTCGCTGGGATATCCGGAAAGCCACGTCTGATCCGGTTGAATCGCCAGCGTGTAACATTATTAGATGTGTTGACGACGGACCTGTCGCGGCTCGCGCCGTTCAACGGTCAAAGCATGAAGTCTCAGATCAAATTTCAATATCTGTGGAAATAGATTTCCACTGTAGCGGCGCTCTATGAGCGCCGACACTCTTGCAGTCAGACATCGCCGGCGGTCATAGACCGCCGCTACAGAAAAGGGAGAGGATCGATCATGACCAAGGCAGACCTGGTGGAAGAAGTTTCCCGGGTTACAGAACTGACTCGAAAAGATTCAGAGGTCATTGTTGACACTTTGTTCGAAAGCGTGATCAAGGCGCTGAAGAACGGCGATAAGCTCGAAGTACGCGGTTTCGGCAGTTTTCGAGTTCGGCAACGCAACGCGCGCGTGGGACGGAATCCGAAAACCGGAGAAAAAGTCGAGGTACCCGCAAAGCGTGTTCCTTACTTCAAGCCAAGCAAGGAATTGAAGGATCTCATTAACGACGGCACGCAGGCCGCATCGGCGCCGTCGGCTCCATCCGGCCCGGCGGGGCCAGCCGGCCCAGCAGGCCCAGCAGCTCCAACCAATCCGTAGTATGGATTTCATCTGGAGCCCGTGGCGCTATGACTACCTGGCGTCGACGGGCAAGAAATCGCCGTCGTGTGTTTTCTGTGTTGACGAGGATCGAAGCCACGACGCCGAACGGCTCATTGTGTTCCGCGGCAGTTACAACTTCATCATCCTGAATTTGTTTCCCTATACGTCGGGTCACGTGATGGTGGCGCCGTACGAGCACCTCGATACGATCGCTGTTGCGAAAGCGGAACAGCTCTCCGAAATGATGCAGCTCGCCCAGCGATGCATTGGCGCCCTTCAAAAACTCTACAAGCCGGAAGGTTTCAATATCGGTATGAACCTGGGCCAGGCCGCGGGCGCCGGCATACGCGAACACTTTCATCTCCACGTGGTGCCGCGCTGGATTGGGGATGCGAATTTCATGAGCATCACCGGTGAAACGCGCGTCCTGCCTGAGGAATTGGGCCGGACTTACGAGCGATTGAAATCGGCCCTCTGATGAACGCGCGCTAACGCCGCGACTACATTGTGGGGACGCCTGTAGTCGCGGGCTTTAGCCCGCGTGCAAATCTTTCAGCATCAAATACGCGTCGTTGCCGTTGGCGTAATAGTTGGGCAGCGTGCGAACGACCTCGAATCCGTGTTTTTTGTAGAAGCGAATGGCGTTGCGGTTTGTGACGTCGACCTGCAGGTCATAGAGTTCCACGCCGTAATCGGCGAGTATCTCCTCCGCGCGCAGCAAAAGCCGTGTTCCATAGCCGCTGCGCCGGTAAGCTTCTCGTACGTCGAGCGTGATGACGGTGGCCGTCCGCCGGGTCCGGTGCACTTCCATGATGATAAAAGCGATAATCTGTCCGTCTTCCTCGGCGACGATGGTCTCCGCCCCCTCGCGAGTCATGAAATACGACAATTCGTCGGCATCGTAGGCAACGCCGCCCGGAAAGCTTGCTTCGTCAATCTCCAGAAGGGTTTCGAAATCCTCGCGAACGGCGTGCCGAATTAGTGTTTTCGCCATTGAATGAACGGGGTTCTTATCATTATGATAGCAACCATGCCGCGCTGCCTCCACATCTTCGACTCCGGTTTCCAGTGTATTGGTGAAGCGCTGGAATCCACCGACTTTTGTGAAGCCCATCAGAAAGTCGTTGCATTCGAGTCCGAGCGCCTGCAGGATTCGCGCTGGCGAAAAACTCTCCTTCGGTTCGTTGCACTGGTTCTGCTGCTGATGTTTCTCATCCCGCTTTTTTACACGCTTCGGGACCTTTACTTCGGCCCTCCGGTGAAAGCGCAGGAAGTGTGGTGAAGCGTCTCTGGATCGGTGCGTTCGTCATTCTGATCGTCATCGCGGCTGGTACGATTTTCGCACAGGAGCTGGGTCTTCTGGGCCGCTACGATGACGTGCGCTACATCGTTCAGCCGAAGGAAGACACCAACCAGATTGTCTTTGCCCGCATGGTCTATAACGGCAGAATTCCGGGTTATTACAAGAACTGGTACACCGACTATCCTGCTGCCGACGAGAATCTCATCAGAGGTTTGAAGCGGCTGACCAATTTGAATATCGCGGATCACGATCGCGTGGTTCCGATCAACGACCCGAACCTCTTCAAATACCCGTTCATCTACACAAGCGAACCGGAACAGATGGTCCTTACGGACGAAGATGCCGCCATTCTTCGCGAGTACCTCGAACGCGGCGGCTTCTGGATTCTGGATGATTTTTGGGGATCATTCGAGTGGCAGGCCATGGAACGGCAAATGAGAAAGGTCCTGCCCAATGCCGAGATCAAAGAC